>SXGS01042079.1_pt1 | contig 15888 bp, 9 predicted proteins | sample 3174681 | NCBI WGS metagenome assembly SXGS01 (sample SAMN11356861, study PRJNA531348) | freshwater metagenome | isolation source: freshwater sample F1-80 | place: China: Fuxian Lake, Yuxi | collected 2017-12-25 | reverse complement strand
CGAGCCGCACGATGGACTGCGCATCAAGTGCGGGTTCGTTTCGCTGCCGTGTCCACGCATCGGCCGCACCCGGCTCGGCGCGATAGCCCAGCACCTGTACCCGATCGCGCTGCCTGCCTTCGCCCAGCAGGTCGCACACCGGGACGCCCTCGAACTGGCCAAGCAGATCAAGAAGACCGCTCTCCACCGCCGTGACCGCATGACTCGTGACACGCAGGTCAAAGGTCTGCTGGCCACGCCCCCCCGCATCGCGTTCACCAAAGCGCGCGCGGATCGCGTTAAGCGTGGCGCGCCAGGCCCCGATGGGCGCGCCTTCAACCAGCGCCCGAGCCTCCTCGAGCGTTTTCTGGATTCGCTCCCCGCCCGGCACTTCACCCACGCCGGTGGCCCCGCTCGAGTCGGTGAGCACCACCAGATTGCGGCTGAAAAAAGGCGCGTGCGCACCGCTCAGATTGAGGAGCATGCTGTCATGGCCAGCTACTGGGATGACCTGCATGCGGGTGACGATCGGGGTACGCGTCATGGGGAGGGTAGGATTGGGGGTTGAGTCAAACGCAACTGCCGGCATTGTGCCTTGCCGGCGCGTATCGCTGAAAGGAGCACGCATCATGAACCGTCGTCAGCTGATCGCGGTTGGCGCTGCACTCGCCTGCAGCCCGGTGGCTTCGCCCGTATTGGCGCAGAGCGCCTGGCCCGCGCGGCCGCTGCGAATGGTGATTCCTTTTCCCCCTGGCGGGCCCACCGACGCGTTCGCCAGGCTCTATGCCAGCGCCCTGGGCCAGCAGCTTGGCCAGCCTGTGGTGCTCGAGAACAAGGCCGGCGCATCGGGTGCGGTTGGGGCGTTGGACGTTCGCCGCAGCGCGCCAGACGGCTACACACTTCTCTTTGGAACCGCGTCCACGCATGTGCTCTACAACCTGATTCAACCAAAGCCGCAATTCGATGCGCTGGCCGACTTCGCGTGGGTGGGCGTCCTGGGCGGCGCGCCGCTGGTGTTTGCGGTGCATCCGCAGATGCCTGCCACGCTCAAGGAGCTGGTGGCACGCTCGCGCGCGCAGCCGGGAAGCCTGAGCTACGGCTCGCCGGGCAGCGGCACCATGATGCACATCGCCGCCGAGCGGTTGAAGCAACTCACCGGCGCGCAAATCGCGCATGTGCCTTACAAGGGCAGTGCACCGGCGAGGCAGGATCTTCTGGGGGGCACGCTGCAGATGGCGATCGATACGCTTGGGCCGATGCTGCCGCAGCATCAGGCGGGCAAGGCGCGCATCGTCGGCCTTGCAGGTGCTCGTCGTGCAGCCGCGGCACCTGATATCCCCACAGTGGCTGAATCGGCTAGTCTCTCCGAGCCCTTCGAGGCCATGCTCTGGAATGTGGTGACCGTGCCGCGCGAAACACCGCCCGACCTGGTTCGCACGCTCGCCGAGGCGAGTCGTCGTGTGATGACCGACCCGGCGCTCCGCTCTCAGCTCGAAGCGCAGTCGATGTTTGCCGATATTCATCTTGGTGCGGAGGCTGAGCGCTTTGCCCGCGCAGAGGTGGCCAAATGGAAACCGATCGTTGATCAACTGGGTGACCAGGCCCGAGGCTGAAACCATGGCTGAACATCTGATCCCGATTCGGTCAACGCTTGCGCTCGAGATCGCCGATCGGATCTGTATCGAAGCGCTCAAACTGCGGCGGGCCAACGGGCTATTGCCGCTCACCGTAGCGTTGCTTGATGCGGGCGGCAATCTGGTGAGTTTCAGACGCGAAGACGGTTGCGGGGTATTACGCGCCGACATTGCCATGGGCAAGGCCTGGGGCGCGCTTGGCATGGGCATGTCAAGCCGGCAGATTCGCGACCGGCTTGCCAATCGGCCCACCTTCCAGTCGGCGCTCGCTGCGGCCTCCGGCGGACGCTTCATCCCGACGCCCGGGGGCGTGCTGATCATCGATGCGGACGGCCAGGCGATCGGCTCGGTGGGTATCAGTGGTGATGCCTCGGACAAGGACGAGTTCTGCGCGATCGGCGCCATTCGGGCGGTGGGCCTCGCTGCCGAGCCGCCCGAGCCGCAGACCGACTGGAATGATGCGAAGCTCTGACCCGATCGCGGGCCGTTAACGAACGCGCGGTTCACCACCCATCAAGGAGAGACTACCGATGAGCCTCAACGGAATCGTAGCGCGCATGCGCCGGCTGCTCTGCATGATCATGATCGCGCCCTGGGCTGCGGCAGGAGCGGTGGGGGCGAGTGGGCTCACAGGTGGGCTGGGTGTCGCGCTTGCGGGCAGCGCGCTTGGCCTCGGCCTCGCCCCTATCGCCGTCGCACAGCCAGCTGCGCCACCCCCGCCAGCCGCCCGCGACGAATTTCGTGTCACGCTGCTCGGCACCGGCAGCCCTGCCCCCAACATGCGTCGCTTCGGCCCTGGCGTGCTGGTGCAGGCGGGTGGCAAGGTGCTGCTGATTGACTGCGGGCGCGGCGTCACCCAGCGGCTGCGCCAGGCCGGATTGAAGCTTGGGCAGGTCGATGCGCTGTTCATCACACATCTTCATTCCGATCATATCGTCGGCATCCCCGACCTCTGGCTCACCGGCTGGCTCGAAGCCGAGTATGCGCAGCGTCCCGGCCCGTTTGTGGTCTACGGACCGGTCGGTACGCGTCAGCTCATGGATGGGCTCACCCGCGCGTTCGACTGGGACATCAAGGCCCGGATCGCCGATCAGAATCTCAAGCCCGATGTGATCCGGGCTGACGTCACGGAATTTCAGCAAGGTGTGATCTACGATCGCGATGGGGTCAAGGTCACCGCCATCACGGTTGATCACGGCGAGCTTCTGAATCCGGCGTTTGGCTTCCGGGTTGATTACGGCGGCCGTTCGGTCACGGTATCGGGCGACACCCGCTTCAGTGAAAACCTCATCTCACAGGCCTCGGGCAGCGATCTGCTCATTCATCAGGTTGCAGCGGTGCGGCCCGAGCTTCTGAAGAACCCGGTCATCAAGGTTATTCTTGCGCACCATACCAAACCCGATGAAGCCGGCGTGGTGTTCAGCCGTGTAAAACCCCGGCTCGCGGTGTTCTACCACTTCGTGCTGCTGGGCATGCCCGGCACGCCGCCAGTCAACGAGAAAGATGTGTTCGAGCAGGCGCGGCAGACCTACGACGGCCCGCTTCTGATCGGCGAAGACCTGATGGCCTTCCGGCTTGATGCCGGCAGCGTGGTGCAGATCGCGCCTCGCGCACCCTGATAAAGGATCAGATCTTGAACGCGAGCCCGCTCGATGGAATCTGGCGCCTGGTCAGGGCCCGCGCCAGCGATCAGCATGGCAGGGCTCTGCCGCCGCCCTACGGGCTTGAGCCGATGGGTATGGTGCAGATCCAGAACGGCCGGATGCTCGCGGCGCTTTGCAATGGCGATTCGTCGCTCGCGTCCGACCAGGCCCGGGAATTCGTATCGTATGGCGGGCCCTGCGCGTTTGACGGCAAGTGGCTGAGGACCGATGTCGAACTGTCCGCTCGCCCCGACTGGCTCGGTACACCGCAGGTTCGAGAAGCTGATCTCGAGGGTGATCGGTTGGTGCTCAAGCCCCCGCTACGCGAGTACGGCGGCGTGCTGCAGCAGCGTGAACTGATCTGGGAGCGAGTCTGGCAGCCTCAGGTCTGAGCTCACAGACCGCTCAAACCGCTTTCGCGCCGGGTCATGCGGGTCAGGCCCTGTTCCAAAAGCCCCGGCTGCTCCGAGATCAGTGTGAACGCCTGCCGCGCGCGCGTGATGCCGGTGTAGAGCAGTTCACGGGTGAGCACAGAGCCGCTGTGTGCTGCGAGCACTAGCGCAGTGTGCTCGAACTCGGAGCCCTGGCTCTTGTGAACCGTTGTGGCAAAGGCGGTCTCCACTTGCGCGAGCCGGCCGGGCGATACGGCGCGCACGCCTTCGGGGTGCGGGAAGTACACGCGCAAGCGGTCGGCTGCATGCGCACCGGGCAATGCGATGCCGACATCGCCATTGAAGATGCTGATGGCTGGCGCGTTACGGGTCACCATGACCGGACGCCCCGCGTACCAGACACCGACCGGGCTGAGTAATCCTGCCGAAGCGAGTGCGTTTTCGATGGCGCGGTTGAGGCCGCTCACCCCCCAATCGCCTTCGCGGACTGCGCACAGTACCCGAAACCGGTCGAAGGCCTCGAGGATGCTGCGTACCCATCGCTGATGGGCCTCGATATCACCGTCGGCGGGACACGCGCGAAGCTGTGCGAGGTAGTCGCGATACGAGTCGCGCGCGCCCGGCCTGCCGTTCACCGCCAGCGCCAACACCTGTGCCAGGCTGCCGCGGCTCGCGGCAAACACCGGCGCAGTGTCGTCCGCACCGATGTGCGCAGCCATGCGCTCGGGATCGACGGCGGCATTGACCGCGCGGGCGAGCGCAGCGATCGGGCCTGAAAAGCGATGGCTATGCTCAAGTACGATGGTCTGTCCCGCTAGGGCGGTGGGTGCTCGCTCGTCGGGGAAGAGGCTCAGGCTCGCCTGTGCGCTCGATGATTCGGCCGGCTGGAAGGTGGACTCGGATGGCAATGTCTCACCGGTTGCGGCCTCGATGAACCGGGCCGTATCGCGGTCATAGCGCGCCGCGAGCAGCGGGCCGCAGAGATCGCCCAACACTGCGCCAGCCTCCACGGAGGCGAGTTGATCCTTGTCGCCGATCAGGACCAGGCGCGCGGTCGGGGGCAGCGCCTGCAGCAGGGCCGCCATCATTTCGAGGTGAACCATCGAGGCCTCGTCAACGATCACCAGGTCGGCTGCGACGGGATGCGCGGCGTGGTGGCGAAATCGTCGCGTGTGCGGGGAGGCGCCGAGCAGGGCATGGAGCGTACTAGCCGGACCTATCTGATGGTTGAGCGCAACGATATCGAGCGCTGGTCCCAACACACCGGACAGCGTCTGGAGCGAGTGATCGATCGACTGGCGCAGCCGCGCGGCCGCCTTGCCAGTGGGGGCGGCCAGGGCGATGCGAAGCGGCGCAGGCCCCGGGTGCAACGCGGCGAGCAACGCGATGATCCGGGCAGCAGTATGCGTCTTGCCAGTGCCAGGTCCGCCGGTGAGGAGGGTCAGTCGCCCGCGGGCAGCGATTGCGCACGCGACCCGTTGCCAGTCAGGCGCGCGGTGCGACCCGCCGGCAGTCGTTACGGTCGTCCTCGGGACAGGAGGCGCCGTCGTCGCAACTTGCGTCCGTGGCCCGGGCGCAGCCTGCCCGAACAGGAGCGTGATCCAGCGTCGCAGTGCGGGTGCATCCACCGGATCGCGTACGCTGCTCCGCTCGCGGATCGCGCCCGCCACGGCTTTCTCGTAGTGCCAGTAGCGGCGCAGATAGAGCCGGGGCACCGGGCCTGAGCAATCGAGGACAAGCGGCTCGCCCTGGTCGTTCGCAGCCGTGGCCTCCCAGACCGTGCGGCTCGCGCGCAGTACCTCGAGCCAGGCCGCAGGATCGGCGGGCAGGCTACGCCAGAGTTGCAGCGCGCTCGGCTTTGCCTCCGGAGGCCAGTCAAACAGTGGAGCCTCTGCCTCGCAGAGCGCACTGATGGGCAGGCAACTGTGGCCCATCGCCTCCACCCGAGCGAGAAGCGCTGCGGCAGTCGCAAGCGCGGGTCCTGCTCGCGGGTCAAGGGATGCAATGAACGCGGCAAAGGCGCGATCGAGCTGGCGCAACCCCCCGGTACGCATCAGCTCGCCGAGCGCATCCCGCGTCATGACGAGACCTCGGTCTGCAGCAGCTTGTCGAGCGCGTCGAGAAGCGCCAGGACATGAGCATCGGCTGGCATGGCATATTCGCCCTGCACCGGGCCGTCGATGCCGCGCACGAACCAGTAGAGTGCCCCGCCCAGCTGGCGAGCGGGCTGGTAGGCTTTGCCCAGTCGCGATCGGAGCAGCCGGTGGAGCGCGAGCAGATAGAGCGCGGCCTGAACATCGTAGCGGTGGCGCGCCATCTCCGATTCGAGCGCCGCGCGGTCATAAGCGTGGCCATCGCGCCCCACCTGATTGGTCTTGTAGTCAAGCACCCAGAATCGACCCTGATGTTCGAAGACCAGATCGGCAAAGCCCATCAGCATGCCGTTCAGCTGACGGCTGGCGAGTGCCGGGCGTGGCTGATCACCCAACACGTGACGCCGGCACAGCGCGTCAACCGCGCCCGCCTGCAGATGCGCAGCCGGCATCCAGAACTCCATTTCTGGCAGGCGCTCGCGCAGATCGGTGAGCGAGGCACCGAGGCTGGGCAGGCGGGTCTCAAACAGCGCGCCGAGCCAGCGCTCGACCGCTTCACGCCAGTCGCCACGGTTTGCGCGCTCGCAACGGGCGGCAAGCTGCGCTTGAAGCGCGGGGCGGTTGGCGAGCGCGAAGCCCTCGCAGTCGAGCCACTCGAGCAGGCCGTGAAAGAAGTCGCCCGATGCCCGTCCACCCGGGAACCTGTGCCAGGGCGCCGGATCGCCGCGAAGCGGGCGAACCGGTCCGATCGCGGGGGCCGCATCGTCTTCGTCGGCCGCGCGGTCGCGGATCCAGGCAGGCGAGAACGCTGCATCGTCAAGATCGCGTGTGAGGAGCGAGTAGCTGGCTGGCGACCAGTGCCGCTCGAAGTTTGCGGTGTAAGCAGGGCGAGCGGCGAGTGGGGAGCGGGAAAGGCTCGCGTTGACCTGCGAGCAATCGCTTTGCACGGGCGCAGCTTCAAGCGCGATCCGTGTGTTGAAGCGCGCCCGGGCGTCGTGGGCAAGCGCCTGCAGTTGCGCGAGCCAATCGTCCGGTGCCCGTTCCATTTCTCCGCCAAGGAGCCGTCCAGCCGCACTCTGATGCGTGGCGGCGCGCGTGTTCCGGCCGACTCTCTGCAGTCCGAACCCCATCCAGATCGTATGCCGGGCGCGGGTCATCGCGACATAGAAGAGCCGCAACTCCTCGCGTAAGTGCTCGAGCTCAGCATAGACTCGGTCGTCCGCGTCGGGCTCGAGATGGAGCATTCGCTCGCCCTGCGTATCGATTCGGTTCACAAACGAGGCGACGCGCTGGCCTGTCGATTGAGTGCTACATGCGAAGGGCAGACACACCACCGGATATTCGAGGCCCTTGCTTTTATGGATCGTCACGATCTGTATCAGATCATCATCGCTTTCGAGGCGCAGCAGATGCTCCTCGGTGCGCGCGTCGTCGGCCTCTGCAATCCGGCTTGCGAGCCAACGGATGAGCGCCTGTTCGCCATCAAGCTCGACGCTTGCGTGCTGTAGCAGGTCCGCCAGGTGCAGCCAGTTGGTGAGCCGCCGTTCGCCATCGGCAAGCGGCCGCCAGCGCGCCGGGAGGCCGATCTCATGAAGGCTCCTGCGCATCATGGCGAGCACACCACGCTCGGCCCACACCGTTCGGAGCTGCCGCAGCCGGTCGCACTGTGCGTCGAAGGCCTCTTCATCAACCACAAGTCGCTCAAGCTCGGCAAGGCTGAGCCCCGCTGTGCGCGTGGCGAGCGCCGCCCGGACCAGCGCGAGATCGGCGGGGGCTGCAACCGCGCGCAGCCAGCGCAGCAGATCCCTGGACTCGTCGGTGGCGAACACCGAATCTCCCTCTGATAAATATACTGAGGCGATGTTGCGGCGCCTCAGTTCACGACGGACCGCCTCGGCCTCGCGGCCGGTTCGTACCAGCACCGCAATGTGGCGCGAGCGAAGGCGAGTCCATCCGCGGTCTGGATCCGGAAAACCTGCAGACGAATCGTTGAGCCAGTTGGCAATGCGCTCGGCACAGCGCCCGGCAAACAGACGACGACTCGATTCGTGCGAACGGACCGTGCAATCGTATTCGAGGGTGATGGCCGCTGCAGGGCCCGCGGCTGTGACAAAGGAGTCAGCGCGGCCGTGGGCGCCAGCGGGTTGAAACGGGACCGGCTGCTCGCCTTGGGAACCGAACAGGAATGCGCCTGACCAGGCATCGGTCGCGCTCACTCGGCGCTCCTCTGCGCGCTGGAACCAGCTGTTCACCGCGTCGACCAGCGCGCGCGTCGACCGGTAATTGGTGTCAAGCGAATAGTGCCGTCCGGCGGTGGCGGCGCGTGCGCGCAGATAACTGTGAATGTCGGCGCCGCGGAACTGGTATATCGACTGTTTCGGGTCTCCGATGAGCAATAGCGCATGCTGAGGGTCGTTGTCGGCGCAACGATAGAGCGCGTCAAAGAGCCGATATTGCGCGGGCGAGGTGTCCTGGAATTCATCGATCAGTGCGACCGGATAGCGCGCCAGAACGGCCTGCCGCAGGGCGCCTGCGTGGTCGCCCTCAAGGGCCTGCGCGAGGCGATCGACGATATCGCTAAAGCCGAAGGTTCGTGACTGGGCCTTGAGCGCTTTGAGGCGGCCGGCCACCGATGCTGCCGCATGGATGCGGATTGCTGTGTGTGGTTTGGAGAGCCTCTCGACTGCCTCCAGGAGTTGCGCCAGTGCCGCAAACTCACCAGGTAATTCGAGCGGGGGCGCTCCGGGGGCGCGTCGCGAGAGCAGATCGGCGGGGCTCAAGTGCGACCGCGCTGTCTCGCTTTTCAAAAGTTTTGCGCCGACCGGATCATACGCCCAGCTGCTGATGTCGTCGAACCAACGTCTGAAATCGGCTCGACGAAACGCCTTGGGTAGCCAGTGATTCGAATGCCGGTCGATCTGCAGATCGACCCAGTCGCGCATCGACTGCACGCGCACTGCCCAGCCCGCGCTCAGGGCAGCGAGCGCCTCCGCGTGCTCGCGGGTGGCGTGCGCGATGCACTCGCTGAGTGACGCGATGGGATGCGGCCAGTCCTGCCTTTCCGCGAGGAGACGCGACACATCGCCGAACATCGAATCAGGGGTCGGAAAGTGTGCGAGGAGGCTTTCAAGCGAAGGCCCTGCAAGCGGATAGCATTGCTGTCGCCAATAATCCTGTACGGCTTCGCGCACCAGCGCCTGCTCGTCTGCGATCAGCGTTTCATCAAAAGGATGCCCGGTATCGAAAGCGAATTCGCCCAGCATGCGCTGGCACCAGGCATCGATAGTGAATACCGCCGATTCATCCATGGCCTCGGCTGCGGTCGCGAGTCGCCAGGCGGCCAACGCCCGCGTATCCGGATCGCGATAGCCCGCCAGCAGATCCAGGAGAAAGGGGTCGTGGGGCGCGGGCTGCGCCAGCCCCCGGAAGCAGCGTGCCGCCTCGATCAGTCGACCGCGGATCCGGTCCGATAAGTCGCGGGTGGCCGCCCGGGTGAAGGTCATCACCAGGATTTCGGCGGGCATCAGCGGTTTTCTGAAGCCCGTAGGTTCCGGGCTGGTCTCGCCATGACCCAGGACCAGCCGCAGGTAGAGTGCCGCAATGGTCCAGGTCTTACCCGTACCGGCACTCGCTTCGATCAGGCGGCTGCCAAAGAGCGGCAGGCGATAGGCGTTGAGTACCTGGGTCATTCGCCGGACCGCCCCGATTGTGGTTCCGTCGCGCCCTGGGCCTCGGTCTCGGCATGGGGCAGGGCCGTGACATGGGTACCGATCCAGCGGACCAGTTCGGCATAACATCCGTTGGCAAGGCCTGCGAATCGGCCATCGTCTGCGAGGGCCTGGAAATCGGGGAAAAGTCGCGCGAGGACTGGGTCGGCGACTTCACCGCGGACATGCTCGCTTCCTTCATAGACTGCGGCGGCGTTGTCTTCGCTTTGCGTATCGCAGTATTCGATGGCGGTTTTGGCGGCGACCGGCAACGGTTCGACGCATGCCTTACGATACAAGGCAAGCAGTTCAAGCAGGCGCTCGCGTGCGTGATCAGGAGCCGGCGGGCGGGCCCGAAGGGTTGCATCGCGCCCAACGAGGACCAACTGATCGGACAGGCCCAACGCTCCGAGCAGCAGGGCTTGAACCCAGGTCTCTAAAAGACGATGCGGGATCGGCCTGCGCTTGCCAGAGGATTCGAGCAGCGTATTCGCACTCACATGAAGCTGAATCGCCGGCTGCGCCGTGTCAGAGGTAGAAAACCGGCTGGGCGTGAATGCTTCGACCAGAGTGCCGGCCAGCTCGATTCGCAGCGGCAGTCGCTCAAGCGAATGCGGGTGCCGGTCGCGCTCAGCCATCCAGGCGCGCACGGGCTGCGCAGCAAGCCCCGCCATGGCCTTCCTCTGGGCCACGCCGGGACCGCCCAACGGCAGCCGACCCTCGCGTTCGAGACGCAGAAGGCGACCCGTGATCAGGTGCTCAGGATCGGTGCGATGGCTGTTGCCCGCAGGTCCGTCACGTAGATCGGTGAGCACCCCCTGGGTGATCGAGTCAAGCAGCTGGTAGGCGTCAAGTGAATCAAGCGTGAACGGCTCGTTGTCGGCCGATACGGACTCGTCCTCGCTCAAAAAAATACCCAGCGTAGATTCGAAATAGGTGCGGGGCGGATTTCGCAGGAGCCTTACGAGTACGGGAGGGCTGAGCCGTGGCGGAGCGGGCGTGGGCGCACGCGCGGGCGTGGGCGGAGGAGCGGGCGGCTGCGTCGGATCGGCGGCGGGATTGGCGGCGGGATTGGCGGCGGTTGATGACGCGGAGCGCGCTGACAGGTCGCCCGCCTTGCCTGGCGCAGGCTCGCGCGGGTCGCCGGAGGGGTCCGGATCCTCATCAATGGCTGTGCGCCACTCATGGGCGTGAGTGAAGAGCTCACTTCCCACCTCGAAATACCGGCGACTGAATGGCTGCAAGGGGTGGGTGGTCGTTCGATTGTCCAAGGTCTGGGCGGACCAGCGCGCACTCAGGTAATCGCGCAGTTGCGCGACCAGCACCGAGGGCGGCTGCTCGCTGTCGTCCCGGGCGCTTCTTCCGGTCCAGCTCAGATAGAGCACACGCCGGGCAGACAGAAGCGCCTCCAGCATCATCTGACGATCATCGTCACGCCGGGAGCGATCGCCTGGTCTGCGCTGGCCGGCGAGTGCGATCAGATCGAAGTCGGGGCGCGCGGCGCGGCGCGGATAGTCGCCATCATTCATGCCGATGAGGCACACGATGTCGAACGGAATTGCGCGCATCGGGGTGAAGGTGCAGAAAGTGATACCCCGACCGCGGAAGGCTCGGCCGAGTGTGGGCGCATCGAGCGCAGCGAGCCAGGCCTCGCCGGCGACTGCAAGCGGAATCGTCTCGTCGAAACCCGCTGCCTCGCAGTCGGCGCTCCAGCGCTCGAGGGCAGTTTCAAGCGCTTTCAGGACACCGAGGTCGGCAGAGCTGTTAGCGCGAACCAGATCGGAGAGCAGGCGCTGAAACCGATTCGCCCAAGGCGCTGGGGCGGTCGGGACGGCACATGTGTGAAGCCACGCGCCGAGCACCTCCAGCAGACCCGCGAGCGCGCCCACGAGCTCGGCCTCGAGCCCGCCGACCTCGTCAAACGGTTCGATGCCATCAAAGGGCTCACCGGATGCGGCGCGGGCCTCCCCCACTGCCCAGCCGAGCAGCATTCGCCGCAGGCCAAATGCGGCGGTGTTGACCTCGCCCGCTTCGCCCAGGCCGAGGAGGCTACGCTGCTCGTGATCGAGGCCCCACCGGATACCCGCCTTTCGCATCCAGCGCATGAGACGGGGGATGCCGTCGGGCTCCACGCCAAAGCGTGCAGCGATCGCCGGTACTTCAAAGAGCGCGCAGAGCGCCGAGAGCGTGCAGCGCTCATCGCGAATACGCAGTACCCACTGCAGGGCTACCAGAAGCGGGCTACTGCCGCGTGCTGCGAGGTCAGCGATATCAAAAGGAATATGACGGCGATCGCTGTCGGCGTACTGCCCGAACACTGCACGGATCGCGGGTGCGAAGCGGTTGATGTCGGGCACCATCACAATGATGTCGCGGGGCCGCAGCGCGCGCTTGCCAGACGGCCCTGCAGGAGGCTGGGCGAGTAGCTCGAGCAGTTGGTCGTGCAGCACCTCAAGCTCGCGCACAGGCCCGTGAGCAATGTGAAACACGATCGATTTGTCGCACTCGGGAACGGGCGGGCGCGCCTTGCCGTCAAGGGGCTCCAGATCCCGAATGTCCTGCTGCACCTGCGACAGGAGTGATCCGCCGGACGGCTCCTCGTCGTCGAACAGGTCGATACGATTGAGGCCAAAACGCGATTTTGCCTGCTCGGCATCATCAAATTCGTCAAGCAGCCGCACAAAATCCCGGGACTGCCGCCCCCAGGCTGCGAGCAGCGGGTTGCCAAAGCGATGCATCTGATCGAACCCGACTTTCCCAAGATCCCGGCCATCACGAAGCCGGTGACGCCGCTGCGCGGCGCGCAGAAGCTCGCGTCCCTCGAGGATGTCAGCCCAGTGAAAGCGGCATGGGTTGGGAACGGCGAGCAGCACCTGCGCGTATCGGGCGAGTGCGGCGAGGAGGCGAAGCGTTGGGTACGGAAGGCTGGACAGCCCGAAGACCACAACCCGGCGTGGTAGCCCAATCGTTCCGGCATCGCCCGGCGCGCGCCGGGCAAGTGCATCGACGACCCGATCGTGAACGTGTGGCCGGATCAGTGCACGCTCATCGGGTGCGAGGTCTGCAAGCAGGCGTTGCCACACCAGCGCCTGCCAGCGCTGCGCGGGCTGCAGTCGCTCACGGGTGCCTCGTACGGTGATGAGCACGTCCTCGCCGGCCGTCCAGCAGTCCAGCCAGTCCGGGCGGTGGACCTGGTACTGGACGAAGAGGTCGGCGATCTGGAGCGCGAGCTGATGGCGGCGGCGCGGCTCGCCCTCGCCCAGGTAGTTGGCAAGCGGTGCGGTCACCGCTGCGGGGTCGGTGCGGCGGCCGAGATCGGTCAGCACCCGCATCAGCCGCCAGGCGAGTGTGGCGCGGTCAAGCGGAGACCGCTCGGGCACACTGTCCGCACCCAGCACCTGTCGGTAGAGCCGCCACTGGAATTGCCCTGGCAGTTGCAGACCAAGGGCTGCACACACACCGCGACGCTGCGCAAGCGCCATCTTCAGCCACTCCCCGGTGCCATTGCTCTGTACCAGAACGATTTCGGATTCGAGCGGTGCGAGCGGGTAGCGGCTCATGAACTCACCCACGGCATCGAGCAGTATCTCGGTCCGGTTACCGTGAAACGCTACAAAACCAGGAAGAAGCGCAGGCGTGTGCAAGGCGGGCAAAAACTTTCGGAAAGTGCGTAGCGGGTAGCGGTGTGGCGCGCTGTCCGGGCACAATCGACCTAGGTCAGTCCCCGCACAATAACCCCGTGAACCACCCGTCATCAAACCTGTCGCGAACCCGCCCCGGAGAATGCTACCAGCCCGGCTCGCGCACGTCATGATTGCCCGCCGGGTTCTTGTGCTCGGAGCAAGCGGAACCATCGGCCGGGCGGTGGTTCGAAGCCTCCTTGACCGCGGCCATGTTGCAGTGTGCCTGGTGAGGCCTCGCGCGGCACCCCCGCGCGAGTCGCGCCCCGTCCCCGACGCCGCCCGCGCGCCCGTGCTGAGCGATATTGCTGATGCCGCACTCGCGGGGGCCGAGATTCGCTACGGTCTTGCCACCGACCCAGCGAGCCTGCGCGAACAGGGGCTTCGCGGTGAACGCTTTGACGCGCTTATTTCATGCCTTGCCTCGCGCACCGGTGCGCCTGCGGACGCGTGGCGAATCGACTTCCAGGCCCATGTCGATGCACTATCCGCAGCGCGCGAGGCCGGCATTGGTCAGATGGTGCTGCTGTCTGCGATCTGTGTGCAAAAGCCGCTTCTTGCGTTTCAGCAGGCCAAGCTCGCCTTTGAGAGGAAGCTGGCCGACTCAGGGCTTTGCTACAGCATCGTCCGCCCCACCGCATTCTTCAAGTCGCTATCCGGACAGATCGAACGCGTACGGGCGGGTAAGCCCTTCCTGATGTTCGGTAACGGCGAACTCACGCGCTGTAAGCCGGTGAGCGATTCTGATCTGGCCGACTACCTGGTGCGCTGCCTCACTGACCCGACTCTTCACAACCAGGTGCTGCCGATTGGCGGACCCGGCCCTGCGCTCACCCCGCGTGAGCAGGGCGAAATCCTGTTTCGGCTCCTGGGTCTTGAGCCCCGATTTCGCTCGGTTCCGGTGGCCATGCTCGATGCAATCTGCACGGGCCTGGGTGCGGCCGGGTGGTTGATCCCGGCGCTTCGTCAAAAGGCAGAGCTTGCGAAGATCGGGCGCTACTACGCGACCGAATCCATGCTGGTACTCGATCCGGTCAGCGGTTGCTACGACGCCGAGGCCACGCCCTCGACCGGGAGCGACACGCTGGCGGCCTACTACGAGGCGGTACTGGACGGGCGTGCGGCAGCGCCCAACCTGCGCGAACACGCGGTGTTCTGAATCAGAACCTCGCCTTGACCGCTTCTTCGTGTGCGAGCAAGGCCTTCACGCTCGGGCGTGACTCCACGCGGCTTCGATGTGCCATGCAGTTGGCAAAGCGCGAGAGATCGGCGCCAAAGGCGCCGCCCCGGCGGAACGTCCAGTAGAAGTAGGCGTCGGCGCAGCCGAAGCGCTCGCCAAAGAACCAGGCCTTGCCTGCGAGCATCTGCTCGGCGAGTTCGAATTGTTCGACCATGCCCTGATGGCCCAGGGCCTTCACACGCGCAGCCGCACCGGAGTCGTCACAGTAGCGCTCGGGCCGGGCCTGCTGGGTAAGTTTGGGATGAATGCCCGATCCGCACCAGCCAAGTACCGACAGGGCCTGGATGTACTGCATAGGGTCAGACGGCATCAGCCCAGCCTGCGGAAACTGCCGGTCGATCCAGCTCTGGATCGCGACGTTTTCGGTGATGACCGTGCCGTCGACGATGAGGGCAGGAACTTTGCCCTTGGGGTTGATCTTCAGGTACTCCGGTTTATGGTGTTCGCCTGCACCCAGATTGAGATCGAGGGTGTCGAACGAAGCACCGGCTTCCTTCAGTAAGATATAGGGAGCGATCGCGCAGGCACCAGGCGCAAAGGCAAGGGTGATGTTCATGGCTGTCTGTCCTTTCGGGATGGGTCTGAAATTTAGCGCCGAACACCCTATGACCAGCCGGTTACCTTGGGCAGCCAGGTGCAGAGCGCCGGAAACAGGGTGATCACCGCGAGCCTCGCAACATCGGCGAGCACGAAGGGTGTGATGCCGCGATAGATGCTCATGAGCGGAATGTGAGTGGCCATTGACTGCACCACGAACACATTGATTCCGATGGGCGGAATGATCATACCCATGCTGATGAGCACCACATTCACCACGCCCCACCACAGGGGGTCATAGCCCAGTCCGATAATGAGCGGATAGACAAAGGGAAGTGTGATCACCATGGCGGCGATTTCATCAAAGATCGCGCCAGCGATCAGATACATGATCTGCAGCATCACGATCACGAGGAGCGCGGAGACGCCCAGCTTTTCAATGCCTTCAACCACAGCCTGGGGCATGCCCGAAAGCGTGACGAAATAGCTAAATACCGACGCCCCGATGATGATCACGAAAATGAGCGCGGTGGAGGTGACCGTATCACGGATCGATTCGATGAAGCGCACCATGGTGAGCCGCTTTCTTGCCAGCGCAATGGCAAACGCAAAGGTGGCGCCCACCGATGCGGCCTCATTCACGGTGAACATGCCGGAATAGATACCTACTCCCACCGCGATGGCAAGCAGCACCACCGCCCAGCATTCGCGAACCGTGGCCATTCGAGCGACCCAGTCGCTCCGTGGACCGGCCGGAGCTTCGTCTGGTGCGAATCGCGCGTAGACGGATACAGCTACCATGTAAAAAACCACGGTCAGAAGCCCGGGGATAACTGAAGCAACGAACAGAGCGGTGATTGAATTTTCAGTGAGTACGCCGTAAAGCACGAGGATCACAGAGGGCGGAATGATGATGCCAAGCGTGCCACCGGTGGCAATCGTGGCGGCGGCAAAGCCCTGCCCGTATCGGTGAGAGAGCATCT
>SXGS01030752.1_pt1 | contig 15889 bp, 9 predicted proteins | sample 3174681 | NCBI WGS metagenome assembly SXGS01 (sample SAMN11356861, study PRJNA531348) | freshwater metagenome | isolation source: freshwater sample F1-80 | place: China: Fuxian Lake, Yuxi | collected 2017-12-25 | reverse complement strand
GTGACGTGCGCGTACTTCTCCGTCTCCGCAATTCGGATCTGACGAAGGCCCGCGTTCTGCAAGACTTCGCCCGTGACCTCGCGCAACGACACGGCCGGAAAGGCGACCGGGAACGGATACTCGGCCCGATAGTCCGTCATCGTCGCGAACGCGAGGTCGAGCGACGCCGTCGGGAAAGCCTTAAAGGCGCCGAAACCGGTCAGGGCCTCCGTGAGCTGCCGCGTGCGGTCCGCTCGGAAGTTGAAGAAGAACACGGAGTCGCCCGCCGCGATCGGCTGCGATCCTTCGATGACGGTCGGCAGAACGAACTCGTCCGTCTCGCCTCGCCCGTAGGCCGCTTCGACCGCCGCCTTCGCGCTTCCGGCGCGCGGACCCTCGCCGCGGACGAGGGTCGCGTAGGCCTTCTCGACGCGTTCCCAACGCTGATCGCGGTCCATGGCGTAGTACCGGCCGCTGACCGTGCCGAAGACGCCGACGCCGGACTTCCGCATTCGTTCTTCGATCGCATCCAGATACTTAAGCGCCGAAGACGGCGCCGTGTCGCGTCCGTCTACGAACGCGTGGAAGACCACCTGTCCGCCTTTGAGTCCCGCCTGTGCGGCTGCGTCGAGCAGCGCAAGATAATGAACGTCGAGCGAGTGGACTCCGCCGTCCGACACGAGGCCCATAAGGTGCAGCCGCCGACCGGGCTTCATCGCCGCCGCGAACGCTCCGGCGACCGCCGGGTTCCGGCCGAGGGCGCCCTCCGCCGTCGAACGGTTGATGCGGTCGATCGCCTGCACGACGATGCGGCCCGCGCCGAGGTTCATGTGGCCGACCTCGGAGTTGCCCATGAGTCCCGGCATGAGTCCGACGGACTCGCCGTGCGAAAGGATCTCGGCGTAGGGGTAGCGCGCGCGGATGCGGTCGAACGCGGGCGTGTGCGCGAGGGCGATGGCGTTCGCGTCACGTTCGCGACGGCATCCGAAACCGTCGCAGACGACCAAGCCGTATGGGGGGTTCATGCGCGGGGGTTTTACCCCGCCGCGCACGAACGGTCGACGTCATTCTTCGGAACGTCGGCCGCCGAGGAGTCCGGAGCGCAGCAGAAAGTAGATGAAAGTCGCCACGGAACTCGCCGCCGCCGCGACGTAGGTCAAGGCCGCGGCCCCGAGGACCGTGCGCGCCCCGTCGATTTCGTCCGACCGCAAATAGCCGCCCTCTTCCAATGCCGCCACGGCCCGGCGGCTCGCGTCAAACTCGACCGGCAGGGTGACCAAGGTGAAGAGCGTCGACGCGCCGAAGAGGACGACGCCGGCGATCAGAACCGGCCGTCCGAGGACCGATCCCGCCCCGCCGACCATCATGCCGATCATGAAGATCCAGATGCCGAGGTTCGAGCCGATCGACGCGGGCTTCACCAACACCGAGCGCAGGCCGAGCCAGGCGTAGCTTTGCGCGTGTTGGATCGCATGGCCGACTTCGTGCGCGGCGACGCCCAAGGCCGAGATGGAACGGCCGTGGAACACGTCCGGCGAAAGCCTCAGCACTTTCGCCGTCGGATCGTAGTGGTCGGACAAAAACCCGTCGACGGCTTCGACGCCGACGTCGCGGATGCCGTTGGTGGACAGGATCCGACGCGCGACGTCCGCGCCGGTCAATCCGGCGCGAGTCCCGACCTGTGCGAAATGCTGAAACCGAGATTTCACGCGCCAAGACGCCCAAACGCTCAGCAACATGAACGGCCCGACGACCAAGAAGTAGAACGGGTCGAACATCGGCATGGGTACGTTTCCTTTCAGCGCCGCGCGATTGCGGACGGGCGGTCCCCGTCATCGACGGCAGGATAAATACGTCGAAGACCCCCTTTTTGAAAACTGACAAATCGACAGCCTGCCGCGCTTTTCGGTCCGGGAGAAGCGACGGCCTCCCTTCGTCCGATAGTCGAAACGTGAAGGAAGACGGAAGATCGACGGCCGAAATGGAAGCTCCGCACGAACAAAGGCCCCCGGTCCGCGCAGAGGCGGATTCCGTCGCCGAGGCCCATGCGGCCGCGGCCATAGGTCGGACGGGCCGTTCAAGCGACCCGTCGGGAGTCGCGCCGAGCGTCCGCCGAACGCGCCCCATATCCCTCGCCATAGCGGTCACCTCGGTCGCCGCTTTCGTCGCCTCCCTATCGGCCGTGGTCCGCACGGGTCGATCTCCCCTCGAATCCGCCTGGCTCGCGGGCTTGGACGGCCTCGGACGCCTCGGCCTCGACGCCGTGTCCGGCGGATCGCTTCCGCTCCGAACCTGCGGAGCCTTGCTGACCGCCGCGGGCGCGATGGCCGTCGTGGTCTTGGCGACGCTCCGGAGTTCCGGTCCGCCGCAGATCCGCGTCGCCGTCGCCGGAGCGTTGGCGCTGGCCGGGAATGCGCATTGGGTTCTGGCGGCGAGCGACGTCCGTGCGATCCCCGTGTCGGCGGCGGTCGTCGTCGCCTTCGCAGCACTCGGCTTCGTGCTCGGCCGAGGCGGCGATCGTCTGACGACGGCGGCCGGCCGTCGGATCGCCTACGGCCTCGCGGCGACCACGGTGCTCGTCGGCATCGCCGCCGACGGCACGGGCTACTTGGCGGCGGCGGCCCGCACCGCAGCGGCGGCGATCGGCCGTTCTCAAACGAGCGAGACGTTCGAACTCGCGACGCCCGTCCTCGGGCTCGTCGGCGCTTGCTATCTGGTGAGCCGGGGCGGACGGGGCGATTTCGCCTTGCTCGCGGCGCTGGTCGCCGCCGGACTCGGTCTAGCGGCCTTCGGAGGAAGCGACGCCGTAGCGACGGCTTTCGCCGTCCCCGGATTCGGCGCGCTCTCGCTCGGAGTTCTGCTCGCGATCCTTTTCGCCCGCGCCGCCGCCGCCGTACGCGGACCGGGCGACGGCGTCGTGCTTCTCGCGGCTTTCGCGTTGTTCCTTGGCGCACAGGCCGGGGCGGGCGCGCGTCGCAACCTCGATCAGATGCCGGTTCGCATCGAAGCGGCCCGGATCGTCTTGCAAGCGGAAGCGACGCTGCCGCGGCGTGAACATCGCGGCGACGTCGTCCTCGGCGTTCCGGAGGAAGGCGACCTTCGACTCCGAAGCGCGCTGCGACAGGCCGGCCGGGACGATCTCGCGTTCGGGTTCGAAGACGCCCTGTCTGCTCGTCCGAAACGCCTGCGGGTCGCGCGCTACGGCGCCCCGATGTCGGGCGGCTTCGGCGCAGGTCTTCCTCCGGAGACGCAGCTCGCTTTCGACGCGATCGTCGACGACGCGGTCCGACTGGATTTCCCTCGCCCGGGCGCGGCGCTCGCCTCGATGCGACCGGAGGATGAGCCGACGTTTCTTTTCAGTCTTCCGCTAGGATCCGATCCGGGGCCCGACGCGCACTTATTCACCGTCGTCCTTCTCGTTCATGAAGACGACGGGCGCGTGCGTGCGCGCGGGGTTCCGCTCGACGCTTCGCTCACGGAACGCAAAGAGGTCGACGGACGCGCGATCTACGGTTGGCGACCGTCCTGGCGCTCCGAATCGCACGCCGATACCGAGCTCCGCATCGAACGCGGCGATCTCGGCGCGCCCGGCACACGCACGTGGTGGACGGTGTTGGTCGGCGCGCCGCACTCCGGCGCGTGCGCCGTGGCGCGGCCGGCGAGCGCGCCCAAGAACCCGCGGTTCGCAGCGCGGTTCAACCGGCCGACGACGTGCGCGACGCCGGCGTCCTTCGACGTCAAGGGGCAGAGGCCTTAGGCGTACCGAGTTCCGAAGCACCGCTCGCCGAAGCAAGCGCTCCGGCCGTCGGGACGCCGTCGCCAGCGCCGCCGCCCGCAATGCCCGTATCGCCCGCGCCGCCGGCCGTCGCGGCGAACGCATCGACGAAGGCGCGGAACTTCCGACCGAGCAGCGCTTCGACGCGCGACGCGTCGAAGACCCATTCGTGCATGAGCAGACCGACGAGTTCCTGCATCGGACGAGCCGGCCCGCCCGCAAACGCCCGCCAGAAAGAATCACAGGCCGCCGCAGCACGCACGAGCCAGTCCGCCGACCGCGAGGAAGTCTTCCCGGCCGTCGCTCCATGGAGCAACGTCGCGAAAGTCGCAGGCTCGCCCGCCAAGAGGTATTCACCGTCCGTCTCGCCGCGCTCGAGGATCGCGACCATCGCGGCCGCGACGTCGTCGACATGCGCGACGGAGAACCGACGAGCGAGATTCCGCGGGAGAAAGCGCAGGTCTCCGGTCCGACAGGCGTCCGTCAACGCGCGCACGAAGCCTTGCGGCGGAGGACCGTCCGGACCGACCAACGGCGCCGGATAGACGATTTCGACCGACAGGCCTTGGCCGCGCGCAGACCGCGCGATCGATCGCAACGCGGCCTTTCGAAACTGCTCCGCCGCGACGTAATCCGCGCGGAATGCGCGGGTGCGCTCGGTCGCCGCTCCGATGTCGTCGGTCGGGCCGAACACCAGGGCCGAGTTGACGACGAGCACGCGCTTGACGCCCGCCGCCGATGCAGCGGCCAGCGCATGCCGAAGGTAGGTCTCCTCGGACGCTTCAAGCGTCGCGCAACGACCCGCCGGTCCCGAAGCGCCGACGGCGTGCACCAGTACGTCCGCGCCGGGCAACGCCTTCGCGAGCGCCGACGGCGACGCAAGATCGCCGCGGTACGTTTCGAGCCGCGGATGTCCGCGCCCGGTCAATCGGGAAGGGTCGCGCACGACCGCGCGCACGCGATGACCGGCCGCCAAGACGTCGCGGCGGATCCGCGCGCCTAAAAAGCCGGTCGCCCCGGTGAGTACGACGATCATTCTTATTCCATTCCGCCGGGCGGACATCCGCCGCTACCGCGGCCCTGAAACGTAACAGCCGCCGCGGGCGGCCGCATGCGCGGACGGACGGTCATGCTTCAAAGAAATACAGCGCGGCCGCGGCGGTCTGGAGCTCCATCATCAAGAGATACATGTGCGTCCAGCAACGCCTGTCCTTCGGATCGATCAGGAGTTCGTTCTTACGGATCATCCAGCGCCCGACGAAAGCTCCGTGAAGCATGAGCAGCGTTCCGACGACGGCCGCCGGAATCTGCGGCAAGGCAAGCAACGGACGTCCGCCGACCGAAATCCAAGGCAGAACCGCCAAAAAGAACCCGGGAAGCGGTAGGAACGCGGAAATGATCTTCGCCGCACGGAGCGGCCCGAAGCGAATCGGTAGGGACGACGCTCCGCCCTGCCGGTCGCCCTCCATGTCCGCGAAGTCCTTGGTCGGTGCGGCGCCCACGAGATAAAGGAAGAACACGCCGCCGAGAATCCAAGGCTCGCGGTCGGATGCGATCGGCGCCAAGACGCCCCAGCCCGCGACTTTCAGCAATAACCCGCGCGGGACCGCGATGACGAGCGGTCCGAGCCACCAAGAATTTCGCGCCCGGACGGGCGGCGCGGAATAGAGCCAAGTCAGAACGGCGGTGAAGGCGACGATCCATCCGACCTCCGGCGTTCCCGCCGGACGGATCAAGAACGCGATCAGAACCGCCAGCGCATAGAGGACCGCCGTCGCCGCGCGGGCCTCGCCGAGCGTGATGACTCCGCGCGGCAGCGGACGCGAGGGTTTATTGACGCGGTCGAGCGCGAGATCGTGAATCTGATTCAGCGCGTTGCTGGCGGCGTTCAGCAGCGCGGCGACGAGAGCGCCGAGCAGCACGGCGACGACCGCCGCACCGCCCGTCACGACCGCGCGATGCGCTCCGAAAGCCGAACAGGCGCCGGAGACCATGCCGACGGCGGGAGGCAGCAACGTGAACGGCCGCGTGAACTCGATCCAAGCACGTCTTTTCTCCGCGCTCATCATGACGCGCCACCGTAAAGGCCGAGCGCGCACAATCCCCCGCCGAGCGACGCGCACGCGTTGACGACTTCGTTGTCGCAACCGCCGCGGCCTTCGATCGTGGCGCCGAGCACGCTATCGAGCACCGCCCCGGCGACGCCGCCCGTGAGAACGGCGACAAGGACCGCGCCGAACGCCGCCGAAGCGGGGAGGAGCGTCGCGACGAGCCCGCCCGTCACCAACGACGCGACGACCGCGAACGCCGTTCCGGGGATCGACATGGCGCCGTTCTCCCCCCTCTTGGCGACCCGACCGAAGAGCAGCCGACGAGGCGTCGCGTCCGTAAGCATGCCGAGTTCGCCCGCCACCGTGTCCGCCAACGACGCCGCGAGGGCGCCGCACGCCGCGACGACGAACGTGAAGGAACCGTCGCCCGCGCCGGATCGCCAAACGCCGATCAGCAACAAAGCCGCCGCCGGTCCGGCGTTCGCCAGGACATTGCGCGCCGAGCGCCGACCACCGCGGCTTTCCGCGACGCCGAGGGCTTCCTTCCGTGCGCGACCGGAGCGCGATGCGGCCGTGCCGCCTATAACGAGCGCGCCGAACGCCGCCAAAGTCGGTGCGCCGCCTGCGAACGTGAACCACGCGGCGGCGGCCCCGCCCAGAATCAGGCCCGACCACGTCGCCGCCCGCGCCAAGGCGACCGGGATGACGAGTAGGAGCCCGACTCCGAAAGCAAGCCCCGGATCGCCGCCGAGCGAAAGCGCGCTCAAAGGAGCGCCCTCCCGGCCGTCCACGCGCCGACGGCGCCGAGGAAGCTCCAAGCCAAGTTGTCTTCGATCCGGCGCGGCAAGCCGTCCGCAAGACATGCGACGAGCCCCGCGCCGCCCGCGACGGCCATCGAAGAAAACCCTGCGGCGGGAACGATCGGGAGGACCGCCAAGGCCGCACACATCCCCCCCGCTAAACTCGGGCCGACACGTTTCTCCGGACGCCCGGGCCAATGCGGACCGCCCCTCAGAACCCGGGCCGCGATCGGAACCATCCCGTCGCCGAAGCCGAGAGCCAGCCATCCCGCCTGTGCGATCCACGGCCGATCGCGAAAGACCAAAAGCAGGATCGCGACGCCGACCGGGTAAAGCCGGATTCCGCGGTCCCCGCGGGCGACGTCGCGCACGATCCTCACGCCCGGCAGTCGCGGCAGCACGAAGGTGTTGGCCACGACGGCCGCGCAAGTCAACGCGAACGTCGTCCCCCATCCGAGAACCGGCAAGAGGTAGGCGATCGCGCCGACGGCGAGGTGGACCGCGCGTCGAAGGAGTTCCGGCCGATCGAACGGCGGCGGCGCGGAACTCACCTCGGCGCCGGACGCAAAGCGCGTCCGTCCAGACCCGGCGTGACGGGAAGGCCGAGCGCCTGTTCGATCGTCGGGAAGACGTCGACCGCCTGCACCGACGATTCGACGAACGATCGGTTCGAAAAGAACACCCCCGGGACAAGTTCCGGGTCGACGGAGCAATGGTCGCCGCTCCAGCGGCCGCGGTTCGGCGCGAACGTCGGCTCGGTCAGCGAACCGAGCGTCGCCTGCCACGAGATGCGGAAACCGTCTTCAAAACCGATCACAAGGTCCGCCGATTCCGTCGTGCGATCGCCGCGATAAAGCTCTTCGCGGACGCGCGCCGAACGGACGACCTTGCGGCCTTCGTGGCGGAGTTCGAGCAACCGCGCGCGGATGTCCGCCAAGACCGCGTCCCGTTCCGACGGATCGACGGACCCGTCCGGCTCGCGGCCGCGGAGATTGATCCAGATCTTGCCGAGCCCGAGGGAGTAGGCCTTCGTTCGCGTCCAATCGACGCCGTTGAAAAGCGACCCGCCGCTCAAATCCGACTCGAGGTTCCGCTCGCGGGGCGAGCCGGCGCCGACCAACAGCCCCTCTTCGGCGAGCCAACGATTGAGGTTGACGGCCGTGCGGAAGGACGCAAAACCGTGGTCGGACAAAACCATCAGCACGTCGTCCGGCCGAAGCTTCTCGCGACGGACGCGGCCGACGAGACGATCGATGCGCCGATACGAGTCGCGGATCGGATCACCGCGGGTCTTGAGCAGTTCCGGATCGTGCCGCGGGTGCGCGGGGTCGTGATCGCGCCAGAAGAGATGCTGCACGCGATCCGGCGTCGCAAGCACGCACGCGAACAACCGCTTCGTCGGATCGTCGAGGCCGCGCAGGACCATCTCTTCACGCGACCGGTCCAACTCCTCGATATCGGAGAGGAAGGTCGCCTCGTCGATGAGTTCGTCCTGCAACGGATTCGTCGCGCAAGCCCAGCCGAGGGTGTCGAAAGGCTTGCCGCCGCCGATGACGCCGCCGAACGAGCGCGGCGAGGTCACGGGCGCGAACCGCGACTGCCGGAGCGGATCGAAACACGCGGGCTCTTGATAGACGACGTAACGGTCGCCCGCTTCGATCAGTCGAAAGCGCGTGAGACCGTCGAGCCGCACGAAGGGCGAGAGCTCGTAAGAGGCGGGCATCCATGACGTCCACGCGCCGACTCCGATCGTCTCTTCGCCGCCGGTCGTACGGAACGTCGCGAGCCGTTTGGCCCGCAAGGCGAGGAGCGAGACGGGCGAACGACGGCGACGACCGCGGTCGTCGGCGGGGCCCTCCGCGAAGATCGGTCCGAGCCGGTCTCCGTCGGCGCGAAGCGGCGAGATGCGGCAACCGGTCGGCGTGATGATGCCGCCGCCCGGGACCGGCTCCTCGCGCCACGACGTCGCGATTCCCGGCGTGGCTGCGACGTCGGGGACGCCGAGTCCGCACAAGAGGCAGCCGTAGTCGAGCTTCGGCGCCGGGAACGCGAGCGGGGCGAACAGCGTCGTCGCGGGGACGCCCGAGCGGTCGACGCGCTCCCAGAGGGCCGTGCCGCCCCGCGCGTTCCGCGGCAGGACGACGAACGACGGCAAGAGCACGACGGCGGCCCCGAGCGCGATCGCCAGAACGGAAGCGACGGCCTTCCAGCAGACGGCGGCGCGCGGCCGGCCGCGCCTTCCGCTGCGGACTCCGAATCCGAAGGCTACGAGGCCGAGCGCCGCAAGCACGAGCGCCGCGGGGAGACGGATTCGACGCAGGTCCTTCTCGACCAGCGCCAGCTCGGCGCCGATCTGCCCGTCTTTGATCGTGCGTTTCAGAAAGTCGAAGACGCCCGTCCGCCCCGGATCGAGCCCCGTAAAGATCGCCGACCATGCGACCGGAGATTGGGCCGGGTTCGTCGACTTCAGCGGAATGAGGCCGCCTTCGGTTGCAAGCGCCGAAAGCTCCGGCAGGTCGCCCGCCGCCATCAAGCGACGCGTCACGGCGTAGTCCATGCCGTCGACGCCGATCACGACGACGCGCCCTTGAGCCGGCACGAGGCCGGCGGCAAGAAAGAGCGCGCATCCGCAGAAGAGGAGCGATCGAGGCATTAGGGTGGAATGATCCGCGAGGCCAAGCGTCCGCGAAAGCCCCCGAGCAGGCGAAGGTCACACGTACTGCGCCGTCGTTCGATCGAGCGCAGCGGAGCGCGGTTCTTCGGAAAAAGGGCCGGTCAATCGCAGGAAGAGGCTCTGATCCGTCGTCGCGCGCAGGACGGCCTCAAATAGGCTCTCCGCGTCTCCCGGAATCGCGGTCAGCGCCCGCTCGTCGTTCCCGGCGGCTTCGGCCAACGCACCGACCCGCGACACGACGGCCGGTTTCCGGTGCGCCCAAGCCTCCCGCAGCGTCAACGAGAACGTCTCGGGAAAGAGCGACGGGATGACGACGACGTCGACCGCGTCCATCCGATCGGACAGTCGCTCCGGCGCGTAAGGGCCTGCGAGTTCGCAGCGGACAGCGAACCTGCGTTCGAGCTCTCCGACCTCGGTCGCATTCGCCGGGCCGTGCAAAACGAGGCGCACCGCCGATCCGAGCCTCCGTACCGCCTCGGCCAAGACCGTGATGCCTTTGGTGGGATGCGGCGCGCCGAAGAAGCCGAGCACGGCCGGACGCCCCTGCGGAAACTCAGGCGGCGCCGTCCGGACGACCTCGATCGATCCATGCGGCAGAACGGAAAGCGCCGGGCCCGGGTCGAAGAACTCCCGGAAGAGGTCCGCCGCCGATCGACTCGGAGCGAGGAAGCAGTCGACCGAGGAAAGAGCGTCGCGGAGGACGAGATCTCGCACGGCGAACAAACGACGGCCCTCGCCCGGCCGAAAGACGCCGATCAGGCTTCGCAACGTGGGTGCGCGCACCGCTTCGATCCACGCGGGCCGGACGCACGCCGCGCACCGGTTGCGATCGAGCGTCGGGCACAGCGCGAGATCCGGACGCACGCGCCTGCCGCGAGGGCACGCAAGCGCGTGGTCATGAAGCGTCAATACGACGCGCGCCCCGGCCCGCTTCGCGAGCGGAAGGATACGCGCGGACAACCCTGCGAGATGATGGACATGCACGACGTCCGGCCGCACGATGTCCACGACCTGCTCGAAGGCCCGAGCCGCCGGAGGAAGATCATCGCGGCCGAGGAACGACGTGCCCGCGCGGCCTCGATTTAGGAATCCGAAGCGGCGGACGGTTCCGTCGGAGGGAAGCTCCGCGACCGAAAGATCGGCGGCCTCGCCGCTGTGCGTCCGTGCGAAGATCGCTGCGGCATGGCCGCCGCCCGCCGCGGACGCCTGACGTCGCGCCAGCTCGCGGACATGCAATTCGGTTCCGGCGGGAGACTCTTCGGCGAAACCGTGGACGACGTGAAGCACGCGCATGAGGCGTCGCTCACACGGCCTTCCGCAAGAGGCGGTCGAACCATTCCATGCGGCCTTCGCGCTTCCAAATCGCGGACTTCGCGCCGAGGTATTGGGCGAGGTTCTGGGTAAAGGCGTACAGCGGCAGTTTCAACGTCCAAAGCAGCCGGTAGCCGAGCGAGCGGTCGTCCTTCCAAACGGGCGGCAGCAGCGAGACGAAGTATCGGCAGGAGAACCACGCGACCATCCACGCCTTCGGGATCGTGCGGAGTCCGAAGAGATCGAAGAGGTTCTGGTGATCCAGGTAGACGCGTTTGAACTCGTAGAGGACGGGAGAATCATGGGAGTGGATCACGACCGCGCCGGGATCCATGACGATCTTCCGACCGGCGAGAATCGCGCGGCGGCCCCACTCCACGTCCTCGCCGAACTGCCGTTTTGCGAACGGCAGCGTCTCCATGTCCGACTTACGGACGCACGAGGCGACGTCGTCGAACGCCGCGAGGCGGAAGCGGTCGTACGGATGCATCGACTCCCACTTGGAGGGATCGTCCAACCGGCGGACCTCGGGCGTCCCCGACTCTTTCGTCCAGCCTTTCAGGCGGTCGCGCTGGAACGGATTGCAATCCGGACGCGGATGCTGATGGCAGTACGCGCCCGCCACGTCGGGATCGGCGAAGTTCGAGACGAGCCGCTCGAGCCAACCGTCGTCGAACGGCTCCGCGTCTTGAGTCAAGAGCGCCACGATCGCGCCCTTCGCCTCGCGCACGGCCCGATTGCGGGTCAGCCCGTGGTTGAACTCGGCGTTCGGGATCTCGATCAACCGGACGTCGGGCCGCCGTCGGACCGCTTCGACGGTGCCGTCCCGCGATCCGGAATCGATGACCAGCACCTCGAACGAGAACGACGTCTTTTGTGCGCGGACTTTGTCGAGCACGGTCTCGAACAACGGGCCGCCGTTCCAAGTCGGTATGAACACCGTGGCATAGGGTCCGTCGCCGTGCGCAGCGGCGGCCGGCGCGGCGGTCGTCACGACGGCCGAAGGCGCTGCAGTCGCGGCGGAAGGCGCGTGAATCAACCGCGAAGATCGGATCGCCTCATAGTGAACGGCCGTCTCCGCGGCGCAATCCGCCATGCTGCGAACGGCGGGGATCGTCGTCGCCAGTGCGCGATAGCGGGCCGGGTCGTCGAGGAGGTCTTGCAACTTCGCGGCCAAGTCGTCGACGTCGCCCGCCCGGAAAAAGCGACCGCCCTTCCCGTCGATGAAAGCCTCCCGGATGCCGCCGAGATCGGAAGCGAGAACCGGAATGCCGGCGAGGAACGCCTCGCGAATCGTAAGGCAGAACGACTCCCGCCAGACGGACGGCACGACGATGAGGTCGAGGTTCCGCAGGATGCCGGTGAGCGACTCCGGATCGTATCCCCCGCGGAAGGATACGGCGGCGTCCCCCGCCGCCTTCCGGAGACGATCGCCGTAAGCCCTGTCGCCGTGGAAGTCGAGCACGTCGCCGTGGATCTCGAGCGCGACGTCCGGACGCGCGCACTTCCGCCACGCTTCGACCAGGACGTGCACGCCCTTCGACGGGATCACCGAGCCGATGAAACCGATCCGGCGGACGCGGTCGCGCTCGCGGACCGCGGACTTGAGCTTTTCGCCGTCGAGTCCGTGCGGCACGACGACGGTCCGCGCGGGATCGAGCCCGGCCTCGAGCATCTTCTCGCGGTGCGCCGCCGACGGCGCCACGAGAAGGTCCGCTCCTAGAAGACGCGCACGGATCTTCTCGTCCAGAGCGAGAAGGACGCCGCGGTCGATCGAAAAATGAGGCCAAAGCCGCGACAGGCAGGGAGCGCAAAGGCTACGGTCGATCGTCTCGCAGCGCTCGAGTTCGGCGGTGATCCGCTGCCCGCGCGGACAAGACATCCAGAAGTCATGCAACGTCATGCACGTCGCGATTCCGGAGGCCTTGGCGCGGTCGAGGATGCCGGTCGAAAGACAGGTCAAGTGATGCACGTGGACGACGTCGGGCCGGATCTCTTGTAGAAACCGGTCGAAGGCGGCGTCGATCCGCGGGTTGTCATGAATGAACGAGAAATCGACGGCGTCGCCGAAGTTGTAGTTGAGCCGCCGGACGCGGACGCCGTCGACGACTTCGTCCCGCTCGGCGAAGTCCGGTCGGCGGCCGTCGCCTTCGCGACAGAAGACCGAGATCTCGTGCCCGAGCGCGCGAAGGGCCGCCGCAAGATCGCGGGCATGGATCTCGGTGCCGCCTCGCGAAGACGGCGGATAGCCCGCCGAGACGAAAAGGATCTTCATGTGCGACCCGGTCCCCGCGCGGCGCGGGCGGCGTCGACGAGCCGGAACATCTCGATCTCCGTTCGTGCGGCGTCGTCGCGCATGTCGCGCACCGTTTCGGGCTTGGGCGTCAATCGCCGCGCCAAAGTCGGGTCGTCGACGAACCTCCGGATCGCGGCCGCCAGCGCGTCCGAGTCCCCCGGCGGAACGCGAAAGCCGTTGACGCCTTCCTGCACCATCTCCGCCATGCCGCCGATGTCGGAGACCACGACGGGCACCCCCGCCAAAAAGGCCTCGCTGATCGTCAGCGGCGAGTTCTCCCACCAAAGCGAAGGCACCACCAAGACGTCGATCTCCGCGAGCAGCACGCCCACGCGTCGATTGTCGAACCGGCCGAGAAACTCGGTGCGCGGGTTCTTGGCGCGCGCCCGCAACTCGGCCGTGTACGTCGGAAAGATCTCCAATGCGCCGTGGATCCGGCCGAGGACGGGCAGACCGTTCAATTGCTCGAGCGCGTCGACGAGCACGCCGACGCCCTTATAGGCGGAGATCGTCCCGAGATACCCGACCCTCAAGAACGGCGAGTCGATACGCTCGGCCGCCCGGAAGCGGCCGTGATCATGGCCGTAGCGCCAGTGCACGACGCGCTCCGGAGGCAGCACTCCGGAATCGAGGAACCGCTCCCGCAGGAAGGCGCTCGGGGCCATGACGAAATCGACGTGCGACAACGCCGCACGAACTTCGGCGAGCCGCCGACCTACGGCGCCGGCGCGCTCCGCGGCGTCTCCTGCGCGGGCGGTTCGGGCCGCGACGCCGCGCTCAAGACGAGATCCGAAACGGCGGAGCCCGCTCGGCGCGCCCGGCAACGCTGCCAATGCGCGACCGACGGTCCGAGCGGCCGAAGCCGGTAGGGATTCCGCCAGCGGACGTCCGACGATGCACTCCGCACAGGTCGAGGGCACGGGCACGAGACAGCGCTCGCCGTCAGGCCGAAGCATCTGACCGTCTCGCGGACAAATCAAAAGATACTCGTGCAAAGTGGCGAGGACCGCCGCGCCCGACATCTTGGCGCGGGCGAAGACGCCGACGCCGAAGAACTTCCAATGCTGGAAATGCACGACGTCGGGCCGAAACTCCGCGAGCAGCCGATCGAACACCCGCTCCATTTCGGTGTCGCGCCAAGTCGCGTCGAACGTCGGATAGGCGTCGTGATGGACGATCTCCGTAAAATCGAGGCCGTCGTAGACGCCCTGCCGAGTTTCATACTGCGGGCGGTCCGGCCGGTTCTCGCAGAAGACGAGCCTCACGTCATGGCGCGCCGACATCGCTTTCGCGCACTCGTAGGTGTAGATCTCGGAGCCTGCGGCGTGGAACGGCAGGAAGTCATGGATGACGTACAGAATCCGCAATCGTCGCCGCGGCGTGATCTCGGCCAGCGCGGCGCGCGCGGCCGGCTCGTTCGGCTTCGCCTGCAAATAGCGGGCGGCCGCAGCGAGCCCGCGCTTGGCCGCATATGCCGCCGCCAACAGCTCTCCGCCGTCTTTTCCGGAGCCGGCAGCGCCGAGCGCGCGCCCCGCAGCCTCCGCCAGCGCCGCTTGTCCCGCGACCTCCGCAGACCAATTGCGAGCCAGGTCCTCGGACTTCCGTTCGGCCTGCAATGCCGCCGCCGTGCATTCGCGCGCTTGGTCGAGGGCAGCGACGGCCGACGCCAACTCCCGACGCAAAGTGGCGACGACTTGATCGGCGGCCTCCGCACGGGAGCGCCAAAGGTCGACGGTCCGGGACTCGGCGTCCGCCCGGGCCATGGCGTCGTCGGCCGAGCTCTCCGCAGCCGACGTCCGGCGAAGCGCGGCTTCGCGATCGTGCAACGCCGTTTCGGCGGCGGCCGCCGCTGCGCGGCTCCGAACGTCGGCGTCCTCGGCCCGGCGACGATCGCGCTCGCCCGCGTCTTGCGCCGCTCGCATCGCGGAATCGGCCGCACGTTCCGCCGCGCGCGCCGTCTCCGTCCCGCGCTCATGGGCGCGAACGGTGCGCCGCAACTCCTCGATCTTCGCAGTCAGGCCTTCCGACTCGGTACGTAGATTCTCGACGACTTGCGCCAGAGCTCGCTCCCGGGCGGCGGCGGACTCCTCCGCCCGCACCAAAGTCTCGCGCGCGGTCGCCAGATCGGCTGCGCACGCGCCGTGCGCCAGAGCGAGTTCGGCCAGCCTGGCTCGATCGGCGACCGACTCGGCGTCGCGTGCGGCGAGCGCACGGCGATGCTGCACGACGGAGTCTTCGAAGGCGGCGCGCTCGCTTTCTTTACGGTCGACGGCGGCGCGCCAGTCCTCGACCGACTTCCGAAACGATTCGAGAACGCCGTCTTTCGCGACGACTTGCTCGCGCAACTCCGCGACGGAGACGGCGAACGCCTCCAGATCGGATTCCTTCCGAGCGACGACGGCGCGCAAAGCGGCCGTCGCCGCGGCAGACTCGGCCAGACGGCGGTCGCTCTCCGCCGACGCGCGCGCCGCCAGAAGGTCGGCGGCTTCGAGCGCCCGTCGGGCGACGTCCGCTTCCGCTTCACGGGCCGCGGCCGTCGCCCGATCCCGATCAAGCTCCGCGGCCAAGGCCTGCGCGGTCGAAGCGAGTTCGGAGTATTCACGCACTCGCGTAGCCCGCTCCGCTTCGAAGGCCGCGATCGAAGCCTTGAAACCGGACAAGTCCGCTTCCTTAGCGTCGACGATCGACCGGAGTTCCTGCGCGGAGCGCACGAAGCCCGCCAAATCATCCGTGAGCCGCTGATTCTCCGCGCGGAGCTGCTCGGTCGTGCGCATGAAGCCGCTCAGGACGGCGGCGACGCGATCGTTCTCCGCGCGAAGCGCGGAAGCCGAGCGAGCGAACTCGGTCAGCGTGTCCTCCTTCTTCGCGAGATCCGCGCGGAGACGCGCGACCGAGACCTCGGCTGCGGCGAGCGCCTCCTCCGCACCGGTCGCGCGCAGGGTTTGTTCGACGACGCGATTTCGCGTTTCGACGAGCGACTGCGTCCGGCTTTCAAGCCGGGCC
>SXGS01683855.1_pt1 | contig 15891 bp, 8 predicted proteins | sample 3174681 | NCBI WGS metagenome assembly SXGS01 (sample SAMN11356861, study PRJNA531348) | freshwater metagenome | isolation source: freshwater sample F1-80 | place: China: Fuxian Lake, Yuxi | collected 2017-12-25 | reverse complement strand
GTCGTCGTCGCTGTTGTTGACGTCGGTGGAATCGAGCGGAGCACTGGGGTAATCGGATGCCGAGGCGTCATCGCAATCCGTCGAGACGATCGCCTCGAGGGCGTCGAGACAGTCCGAGTCGCTGCTGTTGATGACCACGGTGGTACCGAAGTTGTCGTCGTCGGCGTCGGTGTAGCACTCTTCGTTTCCGTCGCAGTCGTCGTCGTCGCTGTTGTTGACGTCGGTGGAATCGAGCGGGGCACCCGGGTAATCGGCGGCGGAGGCGTCATCGCAGTCGAGGGTGAGCACGGTCGAGAGCGCTTCGCCGGCGTCGGAGCAGTCGGAATCCGAGCTGGTCACGGTGGTGGCGATCCGGTAGGCGTCGCCGTCGGCATTGACGTAGCAGATCTCCTTTCCGTCGCAGTCTTCGTCGTCACCGTTGGCGGTGGTTTCGGTGGCGCCGGGGTAGTCGCTGGCGTCGGTGTCGTCGCAATCGGTGGTGAGGACGGTCGAAAGGGCCTCACCGGCATCGGCACAATCCGAGTCCGAGCTGACGACGGTGGTGGCCAACCGGTAGGTGTCGCCGTCGGCATTGACGTAGCAGGTCTCCTTTCCGTCGCAGCTTTCATCGTCGCCGTTGCCGACCGTTTCGGTCGCACCGGGGTAATCGTTGGCGTCGGTGTCGTCGCAATCGGGGGAAAGAACGGAGGACAACGCTTCGCCGGCGTCCGAACAGTCAGTGTCGGTGCTGACGACGGTGGTGCCGAGGCGGTAGGTGTCGCCGTCGGCGTTGACGTAGCAGGTCTCGGTGCCATCGCAGTCTTCGTCGTCGCCGTTGGCCACGGTCTCGGTCGCGCCGGGATAATCGCTCGCGTCGGTGTCATCGCAGTCGGTGGTGAGGACGGTCGTTAGGGCCTCGCCAGCGTCAGAGCAGTCGGCGTCCGCGCTGACCACAGTGGTGCTGAGCCGGTAGGTGTCCCCGTCGGCGTTGACGTAGCAGATTTCGCCGTTGTCACAGTCTTCATCGTCGCCGTTGGCCGTCGTTTCGGTCGCACCGGGATGATCGTTGATGTCGGCGTCGTCGCAATCCGTGGAAACGGTCGCTCGGCCCGCGTCGGTGGTGCAGTTGAGGGTCAGGCCGGTGATCACGACGCTGGTTCCGTACCCGTCTTCGTCGGTGTCGGTGTAGCAGTCGTCCTTGGTGTCGCAGTTTTGGTCGATGCCGTCGCCGACGACTTCGGTGCCGCCTGGACCCGCCTTCTTGTCGTTGTCGTCGCAGTCGTTGTTCGCGATCGAGCGGTTTTTATCGGCGACGCAATCGAGTGTGGATCCATCGATGATCGGCAGGACACCGTATCCATCGTTGTCGGTGTCGGTGTAGCAGGAGTCGACGCTGTCGCAGTCCTGATCGACGCCATCGCCCGCAGTTTCGGAGGCGCCGAGGTAGATGGTGTTGACGGCGTCGTTGCAGTCGTCGGAAACGGGGGCGCCGGTGCCGGTGGTGCAGTTGAGGGTGGAGCCGTCGACAACCACCGCGGTGCCGTGGTTGTCGTTGTCGGTGTCGGTGTAGCAGGAGTCGACGTTGTCGCAGTCCTGATCGACGCCGTCGTTCACGGTTTCGGAGGCGCCCAAGTAGACGGTGTTGACGGCATCGTTGCAGTCGTCGGCCACCGTCGCTTCGTTGGCGTCGGCGCAGTCGAGGTCGGCGTTTCCGTTGATGACTACGGCGGTACCATGGTTATCGTCGTCGGTGTCCGTGTAGCACTCTTCCTTGCCGCCGGCGTCGCAGTCGTCGTTGACGCCGTTGTTGACGTCCGCAGAGGAGAGGGTCTTGCCGGGATAAACGGTGGCCGCGCCGTCGTTGCAGTCGGTGGAAACGGTGGCTTCGTTCGCGTCGGCGCAATCGAGATCGGCGTTTCCGTTGATGACGACAGTAGTACCGAAGTTGTCGTCGTCGGCGTCGGTGTAGCACTCGTCGGCGCCATTGACGTCGCAGTCGTCGTTGACGCCGTTGTTCGCGTCGGCAGAGGAGAGGGTCTTTCCGGGATAAACGGTGGCTGCGCCGTCGTTGCAGTCCGTGGAAACGGTCGCACGTCCGGTGTCGGTTCCACAACTCATGGTGAGACCGTTCAACTCGACGGCGGTTCCATATCCGTCATTATCCGCGTCGGTATAACAATTATCGACGCCGTCGCAGTTTTGATCGATGCCGTCGCCAGGAATGTCCGTTGCGCTGGGATTGATTCCAGAGTTGGAATCATTGCAATCGAATTGATCCGGTGAAAGGTCATTGTCCTGATCGCTGTAGTAGACGTAGACGGCACCGTCGTTGGTGCTCTTCCCTGGCGTGCCGAAGGCGTGAATGATCACGTTGGCATGAGTGTATACAGCATACCCTCGGCCCATTTGGGAGCCCGACGCGGGTCCGGTGATGGTCTGGGTGGGCGTGCCTGGGGTGCCTGGTGAAACGAAGGGAGAGGAGCCGCTATAGAGGTAGGCGTTGCTGTTGCCACCGATGCATCCGGCGTACCAGTCCATCTCCCCGTCACGATTCACGTCGCCCGCCGCCCGGGCGCCAAAACACCTGTCGCCGCCGGCCCCGGTGCGCGACCAAGCGGCGGTGGGGTTAAGCTCCAGATCGGTGGGAGCACCTGCGTCGATGTCGAATCCTCCGCGGAAGAGCTGGATCTTTCCGTCCGTGCCTCCTAGTTGCGATGCGACGAGCACGTCCCCGTAGCCGTCGCTGTCCACGTCGCCTAAAGCACCGATGACGAGGCCGAAGCTTTCGTTGGTCGACGGCGAAAGCGTCTGGGCGGGGGATGCACCCACGGCGTTTGAAGCAACGTGGAAGGTGTATACGGAACCATCGTCGTTTCCAGCCCCCGTCTTCGGTGCTGAAATGAACACGTCGAAGGTGGAGGTACCGTCGGTGCTCGGCGACGCGGTTTCGATCGAGGAACCAAGGCCAGCTCCCGCTGCGCCGGCGTACTCCCAATAGGAGTGACTTCCGGGATTGATGGTCGTGTTCCCTGCGAAAGCTTCCCCCGGCCAGTGGCCGACCCAACCCGCTCCTGAATTGTAGTTTTCGGCAGCGATGAACAGATCTCGGTTGGAACCGCCCGATACGTCGGGCGTGACAACGATGGCCGAGCCAAAGTCACTTCCGGCCACGCCGGTGATGGTGGCGGTCGCGTTGGCACCGGTGACGAACGCGTCCAACTGAGTTCCGATCGAGGTGTCGTTGCCCGAGTTGACGTCGAACAGGTAGACGCGTCCCACACCGGAATTGTATTTCCTGGTCCCGACCAGAATATCGGCGGCACCATCGTTGGTGAGGTCGCCGATCGCCGTTACATTCCCAAATTCGTCTCCGGCGGCGCTGCCGACGATCATTTGCGACGCGGTGGTGCTCAACACGTCATTCGCGGCGGTCGTGAGAAAGACGAACACCGCACCTTCAGCGGTACCCGGATTTCCGGCGTGGTCGACGTCCCACTTTGGCGCTCCCACCACCAGGTCTGGGTACGTGTCGCCATCGATCAGGCCGAGCGCGACGGAAAATCCAAATTCGGAGGCTTGACCCGACGGTCCCGTGAACGTGAGGCCGGAGTCGATCATGGGATCGACGGTGATGGGCCACTCAGCCCCCGTGTCATCCACCACCACCTGGATCCGACCGTCGACCACATCGAGGACCGCAGGCAACTCCCGACCGCGCGCATCCCACGCCAAAGCGCCCCAATACTGGGCGCTGTCGCCCGAATCTGTGGTGAGAGTGATGCGATCGCCGGTTTCGTCGACGTCCGCTTCAGCGTCGGTTTCAACCTCGAGCACGACATACCCATCGCCCGCCGGACGCTCGAGGAGATCCCAGCCTTGCTCCAAGCCCGCGCTGCGGTTGGACCACCACTCGACGGCGGAACCCCGGTCGTACTCCAGCCGTTCCAAGCACTGTCCAGTGACGTCGACCTCGCCTGTCGCTAGGCACTCTCCGCGTTGGGGCCTTGCTGGCTGAACTTCCGCGAGGTTCCCCTCACGCCCCCAGCGTGTGAACTTGAATTGCAGGGGATCGGTGGCGCCCGCCGGGCGAACGGCGACCTCGTCGGGCAGGAAGGCGATCTGGACGCCAGCGATCGGGTTCGATGCTTTAAAACCTACTTTTGTCTCACGCAGTTGATACTGGGTGTTGTTCAGGCCGACCGACACGCCCGCCCACCACTCATTGGGAACGCCCGCCGTCGCCTCACTGGAATTTAAGGATCCTGGACCCGTTTCGCTGTCTTCGGTGGCCAGGATTTCGCTGTCAGAGCCCGACTGCGCGGACGGCGCGCAACTGACAAGAGGGATCCCGAGGAGCAGAAACAAACGGTTGAAACGTGCTTCTGGGCTGAGCGTGCGCGGCATGGAACCTTCCATGAAATGGAATAAACTTCGACGATTGAACGTTAGCATCTTTGGCCGAAAAAAGGATCAGGCCGTTTGCGGATGCGTGCGGATTCCGCTTGGACCTTGTGGGAACATCGGGAAATTCTTGCGTTGCTTGAGGTCGACGGCGTATGGATCGGCGGCGGCGCTCTTGGATGGGGTCCGCGCCGGAGATCCTTTGGAGAGGCTGGACACCACAGCGCGCATTGAAACCCCCGAAAGGGTGTGGTTTCGGTACCGGGTGGCGGGTCCAGGCCGGCGCGCGGCGGCTTGGCTCATCGATGCGGTGGTTTCCTTGGTGTTTGTGGTCATGGTCGGGTTGGCGCTGCTGCTGTTGGCCTGGGCACCGGGTCTTTTGACCGCATCGATCGGGTTTTATTCCGTACTGCTGTTTTTTGTGCAGTGGTTCTACGGGGTGTTTTTTGAGGTGCTGTTCTCGGGTCGTACGCCAGGGAAGTACTTCTTAAGCTTGAGGGTGGTGCGGGAGGATGGCTCGCCGGTCCGCTTGCAGGATTCGGTGTTGCGGAATTTTCTACGTACAGCGGATTTCCTACCTATCGCCTTTGGTTTGGGCTTGCTGACGATGTTGTTGGATCGGAAGCTGCGCCGATTGGGCGATCTGGCCGCAGGCACCTTGGTGGTAGTGGAAGAGCGGGCGGCGGTCCTTGGCAAGGTAGCGATTGAACCGCCAGTGTCGGACGCCGAGCGCCAAAGTCTGCCCGCTCGCGTGGACCTGACGCGCGAGGAGCGGATCGCCATTGAGAATTTTCTGAGCCGACGAAGGACCTTATCTCGCGATCGCGCTGACGAACTCGCGCGCTATTTGGCGCCGGCGATCAGCGAGCGCACCGGTGTGCAATCGGCGCGGCCTGAGCGGGTGCTGGCGTTGGCGTACGCCCGGCACATGGGCCGCTACCAATGACCGAAGATCGCGAACAATTTGTCGCTGCGCGCAAGCCGCGCTGGGAGCGCCTGGAGCGCCTTCTCCACACCAGTCGTTCGCTTTCCGGTGCAGAATGGAGCGAGGTTGCCTCGCTGTACCGTACCCTCTGCGCCGACCTGTCGCGGGCGCAGGGGCTTGATCTCGATGATGTGCGAGCACACCTCGACGACCTCGCGGCGCGAGCCCACAACGCCCTGTACGGGGCCCGGCGACGGGTCGGAGTGCAGTTCCTCAGGTTGGTCGCGGCGGAAGCCCCGGCGGAAGTTCGGGCGAGCTGGCGTTTTTTTCTACTTTCGAACCTTCTTTTCTACGGTCCTTTTTTTGTGGGGGTGGTGGGCACGCTGCTCTGGCCGACCTTTGCCCCTTCGATCCTGCCGCCCGATGCCCTTGCGCAATATGAAACGATGTACTCCCAAGCCGAGGTGGCGCGCGGTTCGGGGGAGGACTTCGCGATGGCGGGGTTCTACGTGTTCAACAACGTGGGGATCGCGTTTCGGTGCTTTGCAACGGGAGCACTGTTTGGCCTGGGGTCGATGTTTATGCTCGTGTACAACGGGCTGGTGATCGGGACCACCTTTGGGTACCTGTTTTCCGTGGGCAATGGGTTCAATCTTCTCCAGTTTGTCGCTGGACATTCCTCTTGGGAGCTCACGGGCATCGTGGTGGCGGGCGCAGCGGGCTTGAAGCTGGGTTGGGCCTTGATTGAAACCCAGGGATTGACGCGGGCTTCATCGCTAAAAAAGGCGGGCCCTTCCCTGTTCCGGTTGGTGGTGGCCTCGGCAGCCCTGCTGTTTGTCGCGGCGGCGATCGAAGGATTTTGGAGCGCGGGACCGGCACCCGCGGCGATCAAATACGTGTTCGGCGCGATTCAGTGGTTTATTGTTGGCGGCTGGTTGCTGTTTGGCGGTCGGAACCGATGAATCCGAACCAGTGCCGATTGGAGCTTCGTCCAAGGGATCCGCTGGAGTCCTTCGATCTGCTGTTTCGGGTGCTCCGGGAGTGGCCCGGACCCTTCATTCGATTGGCGGTTTGGTGGTTGGGCCCCGCATGGTTGGTGTGGAGCGCGGGATGTTGGTTTACCGAAGGTGATCCGGCGTTGGCGCTGGCGTTGTTTGTGTTTGCACCGATGTTGCAGGCGCCGTTCACCATCGCTTTGGCCCGCCGGCTCTTTTCGGAGGAGCTGCGGATTCGCGATGTGATCCGAGATCTCCTGTCTCGGATTGTGCCGTTGATCGGCCTGTGGTTTGTGTTGTGGTTGGGGGGTCTGCTCACCATTTTCTGGCCGTTGCTGCAGCTGATGACGCTGTTTGCGACCGAGGCGATCGTGCTCGAGCGCGCTTCCTTTTCCACGGGGCTTCGACGCAGCTTTCGACTGGTGATGGGGCAGTTTGGAACGGCGCTTGCGGGGATGTTCGCTTGGTGGGTGCTCACGCTTTGGTTTGCGGTGATCGGCGAAGCGGTCGGGCAGCTGATCGTGGATGGGCTGTTTCAACTCGGCGAACCGTTCGGCAATGCAATGGATGGCAAGCTGACCCCGTGGTCGATCGGAGGAATGGTCGCGGCACAAGGGGTTTATTCGCTGTATCGACTGCTGCTGTATGTCGACACTCGCACCCGTGCTGAGGGATGGGACCTCCAGGTGGCGTTGCGCGCTGCGGGTCTGAAGCCATGATCCTGCTGTGGTTGGCGCTGGTGGCTCGGGCCGAAGAGCCGGTGGACACCGATTCTTCAGATGATCCGCTTTTGCATGCATCGGGTTTTCAGTTCTGTACCGACCCCGGCCTGATGACCGAGGAAGCTCGGGAATGGTGCGATGTTGTCCAGGAGATCCCGGACGATCGGTGCGCGGCTTTTCAGGCTTGGTGCGCGAACACGACGGCCACGGCGGCGCCTCCGACGGACTTTATGGGTTGCCAGCAGCCGGCCCCCGCGCCTGGCAACACGCCGCCGCCCAATGTGCCCAAAGGGTGCGGAAACGATGGGTTTTCGGGGGCGCCCACGCCGCCGACTCCCACGCCGCAGACCCCGCCCCCCAACTTTCCTTCGTGCGATCCTCCGCAACAGTCTGCCGGGCCCATGTTGTCGATCCTTCGTTGGTTTGTGGCGATTTTTGTCGTCGCGATCCTCGCCTTGGTGGTGCGGTGGCTGATCAGTTGGTGGTCGCTGCGGTGGAAGCCAAAACCAGTGGCTCCACCTCCGGTTCCGGTTCAGGTGGACGTGCTGTCCGAGGCGGTTCCGGTGGCGCCAAGCGCCGATCTGTTGGCGGCGGCGCGTGAGGCGTTGGCGGCGGGACGATTGGATGAAGCGGTATTGTTGGCTCGCGCGGCTGCGCTTCGGCGTTTGGAGGAAAAGGAAAAGCTGACCCTGCACCGATCGCGCACCGATCGGGAGTACCTGCGTCAGTTGAAACGTACTCCGGAGCTACACGATCCGATGAAGGAGCTTATCCGCACTGTGGAGGAGGTGCGGTTTGGCAAACGCGCGATCAGCGCGGATCGCGCAAAACATGCGTTATCTGCTGCCGAACGCCTGTTGGCGGCATTGATGGCCGCGCTGCTGGCATGGACCTTGGCGGCACCGGAGGATGCGCTCGCCAATCGCTATGAGTCCAGCGGAGATGCTGCGATTCAACCGTTGTTTTCGCAAGCTGGCTACGAGGCCACGTGGCGATTGCGGGGGCTCGGGACCCTGGACGACCAGACTCACATTGTGGTGTTGGACCTAAGCCGGGTTGAGTTGGGGGCCGAAGACGAGGTTTCTCTTCGGAAATGGTGTGAGGACGGCGGGCTGTTGTACGTCGCCGGCGACGCCTCGGCGATTTTTCCAGATCTCGGCGTTCGGTTTGCCCTGCCCGCGGGACTTGCGGTAAACGACGCAAGGACGCGTGCTACGGCGGTGCCGGTACTGCCAACCGGCCCCCTGTACGCCTGGCAAAATGGTAAAGGGGTTTACTGGTTGACGGTGGACATCGGCGGGAATGACTACGGTGTGGTTCAAGCGCTGAGTGTGGGTTTGGGTGGCGTCATTTCTGTTGCGGATGAGCGCCTGTTCTGGAACGGCGCGATGCTGGTGCCGGCAAATGAAGCGTTCCTGATCGAGGCACCTTACTATGGCGTGGACGATGGCCTGTGGAATGTGCCGATTCCAGCGAAGTTGGAAGTGGCCACCCGAGGCGGAGACGATGCCACCACGCCCTGGAGTTCGCTGAAAAAAGCCGGACTACTGCCGGTAGCGCTTCAGCTGCTGCTCGCTGGGGCATTATTGGCTTGGAGCCGGGGGTGGCCTTTTGCGCCATTGCGTGACCTGCCGACCGACGGAAGAACACGCTTCCCCGAGCATGTTCACGCGGTTGCAGTTCATTGGATGCGCCGAGGTGCGAGCCGCCGGGCGTTGTCGATGGGGGCAGCGTACTGGTTGGCCCGCTTGGGGGCGCGGGCGTTGTTCGAAGCGGCGCGTCGAAGCGGCTATGCCAAGGGCGACGCTGAGAGCCTTATTGCTGAATTGGAAGACGCGGCCGCCCACCCGGAAGGCCCAAACCAGCGCACCGATCTCGATCGTTTGGAGGAACTGTGGAAGTTGACGCACCGGCCTTAGCCACTGAGACGGACGTGGCGGCATTCGCCTCGACCTTTGATGCCATGGTGCATCAGGTAGAACGCGTGGTTCTTGGCCAAGAGTCGGTCGTTCGATCGGCGTTGATCGCGATGGTCGCGGGCGGACATGTGCTGCTGGAAGGGCCCCCCGGCATCGGAAAGACGCTTCTCGCGCGTAGTCTCGCGCATGTGGTTGGAATTGGCTTTCGGCGGATTCAATTTACGCCGGACTTGATGCCGTCGGATGTCACCGGTGGAAACATCTACAACCAACGTGCAAATGAATTTGAGTTTCGGCCGGGTCCGATTTTTACCCCCTTGCTTTTGGCCGATGAAATCAACCGCGCTCCCGCGAAAACGCAGGCCGCACTTCTCGAAGCGATGAGCGATCGGCAGGTGTCGATCGATGGCGTCACCCGGGTGTTGCCGCGGCCGTTCTTTGTGATTGCAACGCAGAACCCCGTTGAAAGCGAGGGCACATACCCACTTCCGGAAGCGCAACTCGATCGCTTCTTGATGAAGCTGGTGATCACCCATCCGACTGAGGCGGTGGAAATTGATCTGTTGGAGCACGTCATTCGTGGTTTTGATGCTTCGGATTTGCACGCCGCGGACCTCAAGACCGTGATCGATGCGGCGGGGATCGAAGGCTTGAGGCAGGTGGCTCGCCGGGTTCGGGCCGATCGACCGATGCTCGAATACATCGCCCGAATCGTGGGGCGCACCCGTCAGCACCCTTCGGTGGATTTAGGAGCTTCCCCCAGAGCTTCCTTGGCGTTGCTGTTGTGTGCGCAGGTGTTGGCGGCTGCTGAAGGCCGCGCGTTCATCATCCCCGACGACGTCAAAGAGCTGGCCGCTCCTGTGCTTCGCCACCGTTTCCTGATGCAGCCCGATGCTGAATTGGAGGGAGTGAGCTCGGATTCGGTGGTTGCGGCGATCCTCCAAGACATCCCCGTTCCCGGCGGTGAAAAAGGCCGCCCCACGTGATTCCGACCCGCCGACTGATCCTCGCAGCGCTGCTCCCTGCGTTCGTAGGGATGTTTGCGATTGTATACCGTTCGGTATGGATTCCACTGTTGGCGTTGGATTTGGTCTTGATGGTGATCGCGATCGGTGACGCCGTGCTGGCACGTGGAAAGCTCGAGGTAAGTCGCGAGTTTGGCGCGGTGCAGTCCGTGGGGAAGCCGTTCAAAGTAACGATCGCGATTCGAAACGTGGGTTCTCGTGCGTTGCAGCTCCGGTTTACCGAGGATCTTCCTGGTACAGCGGAAGGGCTTCCGGCGTCGGTGGCGCTTCCTGCCGCGCAAACCACGCGAGTGACCTACCCTTTGCGGATCGACCGTCGGGGAGAGCACCCCTTTGGACCGATCACCTTTCGTTGGGCGTCGCCGCTCGGATTTTGGGAACGGCAGACCCGAATGCTGATCCCCGGCGCCGCGAAGGTGTACCCGGATTTTGCGCAGTTGCGATCGTACGGGATCGCCGCGCGCTCGGACGAGTCCCGATTGCCGACCCGCACCCGACGTCGCCCGGGCGGCGAAAACGAGTTTGAACGCCTACGACCCTACGTTCCTGGCGATCCGTATCGGCATGTGGACTGGCGTGCGACCGCTCGCCGTGGCGAATTTGTGAGCCGAGAGTACGGCCAAGAGGTGAATCAAAACCTGATTTTGATGGTGGACGCCGGGCGAATGATGGGCGCCGAAAATGGGGATCTGACTTCCTTTGATCGCGCGCTGAACGCTGCATTGATGATGGGCCAGGTGGCCCTCCGGCATGGAGATCGAGTTGGACTGCTGATTTTCGACCGAAAGGTGCGGGTGTGGTTGCCGCCCAAGGGCGGTGCACGCGGCGGCGCCCGGCTGATTCGCGCCAGCTACGATGTGTTTCCGTCTTTTGAAGAACCGGACTACGCGCTTGCTTTTCGTCATTTGTCAACGCATGTGCGCCGCCGCAGCTTGGTGGTGTTGTTCACCTCGGTCATCGATGAAGCGAATGCCGATCTCGCGGAAGCGCTGGTCAAAGGACTGACTTCACGACATCTGCCGGTCTGCGTTTGGCTTCGGGACAGCGGTATCATGGAGCTGTTGGAAAAAACGGCGGAAATCGACGAGGATGTGTATGCACGCGGGGCAGCGGCCGAGATTTTGGGGTGGCGCGAACGTTCGTTGACCCGGCTGCGGCAACGGGGCGCGCTGGTGGTGGACGCGGACCCCGATCGACTTACGCCGGCCTTGTTGGCGAACTATTTGGATATCAAGGCGCGGCGCCTGCTGTAGATGTAGTCAAGTGACCTTACCAAATGGGTTTCGCTGACGAGGGATTGACGTGCGCGCGAGGCCCGGCAGGCTACGTTCGTCGTTCGGTTTGGAGCTTTCCATGCGCGTACGGTACTCATCGTTGGCCATTCCCGTCGTTTGTTGCATTGCAAATGTCGCATTTGCGCAGGAACCCGGAGTGGTGGAGCTGGTGACGGTGGCCCAGAGCCATGAAGGAGTTCTTCCCGTTCAACTGTTGGCGCTCGATACCACCGGCCAGCCCTTGTTAGGCATCAAAGGCAAGGTGACGACCAGCGAAGGCGTGGTCGCCGACTGGGTGGAAGTCGGAAATGGCGTCTACGCGGGGACGTTACGCTGCACGATCGGCGGCGACGATCGCGAGATTACGCTGAAATTCAAGGGGAAGACGGCGGACAAAAAGCCGATCGAAGTGGAACGCAAAATCGCGATTCGTTCCGACAATTGGCTGAAGTTGGAGTTTACCTCGAGCCGACCGGCCATCGTGCTGGGGCAGGATGTCGATTCCACGCTTCGAATCACGGTGAAGGATGAAGCGGGCCAACCCGTGGACAACGCGGACCTGGTGATGGTCGCCTCTTCCGGCGAGGTCACGAATGTGACGTCCATGGGCTCGGGTACGTACACCGCGCGCTATGTGGCGCCGCGGGTGAATTATCCGCATTTGGCGATTCTGAGCGTGGTGGATCGCGCCCATCCCGAGCGAGGATATGGTCAACTGACCTTACCATTAGTCGGAAAGACCGACTACCCGGTGCAGGCGGCGCCGCAGAGCTCGGTGCTGTTGCAGGTCGCGGGACAGGAGTTTGGACCTGTAGTTGCCGGGGCGGACGGTCGCGCGGTGGTTCCCGTGTTGGTGCCCCCCGGCGTCAACTCAGCGACCTTGGTGACGGTCACCGGGGGAGTTTCGAAGTCAGAACCGATGGATCTCAAGGTTCCGGAGACGCGGCGTTTGGCGTTTTTGCCCGGACCCACGAAGATCCCGTCGGACTCCCGATTGGCGGTGCCCTACCGTTTTGTCGTGCGAACCCCGACTGGCGAGCCGGACGCCGTCACCAAGGTCAATGTATTGGCTTCCGCGGGCGTAGTTTCCTCGCCGGAGTCTTTGGGAAATGGGGTGTTCCAAGTCCTGTATACGCCGCCGATGTCGGCGTCGGCGACCACCGTCACCTTAAAGGTGTCGGTGGAGGGATCGTCGGTTCAAAACGACAGCAAGGAAGTGTCGTTGGTTCCTGCATTGCCGAGCGCTCTCACGTTGAAAGCCGACCCCGACACGCTCACGGCGGATGCTGAGGCGGTCAAGGTGTTTGCGCACTTGAGCGGCGCCGACGAAAAGGGGTTTGCGGACGGCTCCTTTAGCTGGGCCACTGCGGGTGGCACGGTGAAAGGCGATGTGACCGATCTCCGCGGTGGCGATTACCGCGCGGATTTGTCGGCGACCAAAGGCCAATCACTCTCGGTGTCGGCGGCCGTTCAGGGCGCATCTGCGAGTGGGGGCGTGGTCGACGTATTGCTCTATTCGTCTGCGGACTCTGCTGCGCCTGGCGAAACGGTGCTGTTGACCGTGGTCACCGTGGACGCTTGGGGTTCTCCGGTAGGAAATGTGCCGGTTCAACTTCTGGTCGACGGCGATGGCACCCTGGGCACCTCCGCATTGAACACCAACGCGTTTGGCATCGGCCAGGCCGCTTATGTTGCCGGAGCAACGCCGGATGTTGCCGTGATCACTGCGGCGAACGGCAACTTTACGAGTTCGGCGGCAGTGCTTCAGGCGAGCCGGGCGAAGGTGGATTTTGGAGAGTTGCGGGTTGCTCCGGCGTTTCGAGACTGGGCGAAGCGGGTGGCGTCGGTGCATGTGGCGCGGGAAGGGGCGACGGTGGCCACTGCCGCCGAGGCCGCTCCGGTTCCTGTGAATCCAGCTCCCAATTCTGGTTTGACGGTTCGGTCGGAGCCGGCAAGCGTTCCGGCAGGAGGAACGCTGCAGTTGAAGGTGCGGTTGACCGACGGGGAGGGACGCGGCATCGCCGGTGAGACCCTCGAACTGTTGACCTCTTCCGGAGTGTTTGGCCCGGTGGCCGATCTCGGCGGTGGCGACTACTCGATCCCGCTGACGGTTCCGGAAACGGCTACCGCGGAGGTCAAGGTGTCGGTGGCGACTTCCAAAGGTCAGAGCGCCTTTATTAAGGTGCCGGTCAGTGCGGGAACGCCTGCCGCCGTGGTCGGTTGGGGCACGCTGGAGCCGACCACCACCCCTCCCGTGACGGAAACTCCGGCTGTGACCGGTGGAATTGGCACACTCACATCCGAAGGCCCCAAACCGGTGGCGGTGGCCAAAGATGCCCCCGATTTTCGCCTAGGGTTAGGATATTCCTACGGTTCGTATCATTATACCCAGTCATCCGAAGTGTCGGATGGACCGCTGCTTCCGGTGGTGTTCGAGGTCGGAGGCGACGCCGGCCCCAACGCCAATGCCCATGGAATCGTAGTGGACAGCCGATTTTTCCCGGATCGCTTGAAATACCTCGGGTTCGACGGTCGGGTGCGGGTGGGCTGGTATGCCATTGGAACCGACCTTTTCCAAGGGGAAACGGTCTCCGATCAATTGGTGGATGCACGGGTCGCGGTGATCGGCCGGTACCCCTTCAAGGTCGGCGCCGCCAACATGCACGTCGGCGCTCGCGCGGGATTTGAGTACTCCGACTTCCTATTGTTCCGCGGTTGTCTCGAAGACGGCTGCACCATCGAGTACGACACCCTCGCGCTGCCGGGCTATTCGGTGGGCGCCGAGTACGCGGTGGATGTCGGGCGCTGGTTCGCAGAAGCAGGCTTCAATGAAGGCTTTTACATGGCGTCCCCCTACATGTCCGCTTTGGACGTGAAGGTGGGGGCCCACATCATCAGCGGGCTGTATGCGGACGTTGGTTTCGGGTACACCAACCGGCACATTTCGGTGTTGGGCGCTGAGTCCGGCGATGTGTATGGCGAAGTGAGGGATGAGCAGGTCGGCGTTTCCGCCGGCCTCGGCTTCGCCTTCTGAAAACTTGCTAAACACCGCGATCCCTGTGTCGCTTGCTGCGGTCCGCAGTCGCGGCCTGCAGGCCAGCTCCTTTGCGGTCCTCGCTGCGCTCCTTGGCCTCGCGGCGTTTAGCAAGTTTTCAAGGTGGTAAGGTGCGGTCCCTGCGTCGCTTGCTGCGGTCCGCAGTCGCGGCCTGCAGGCCAGCTCCTTTGCGGTCCTCGCGGCTCACAGCCGTTTTTCGGAGGTGTTAAGCTGCAATCCTGACAACGGACGAAAAATGGCACCCACCATTCGACTGCTAGGACTGGACGATCTTCCCGCGTTGTACGCACATCACCAGCGCCATGAGGCCGAAAATGGCCGCGATGGCGATGTGCTGTTTTCACCGTTCGATGAGCCGCGGCCTATGTCCTTGGAGAAGCTGGAAAAACGTCTGTTGCCTGCTTGGGGGGCTTCGGCGAAAGCGATCGGGTGGGAACGCACCTGGGGCGTGGTGGACGGGGAGCAGATTGTGGGCGAGCTTCGCCTGGTTCACCCGCTGGCGGTGCCGTCCACGCTGCACCGAGCGCTGTTGATGATGGGCATCGAACGTTCCCATCGGGGACAAGGCTGGGGAAGCGCGTTGATCGCCACAGCGCTGAAATGGGCTCGAGAAGAGCAGTTGGATTGGGTCCAACTGCAGGTGTTTGAGCACAACGCACCAGCGCGGGCGTTGTACCGTAAGTTTGGGTTTGTGGAAGCGGGTCGCGTGCCCGATCTGTTTCGCGTGCGGGGACAGTCTGTCGCCGACATCACGATGCTGCTGGCGCTTTAGGCTTCCGCCTCAAACACCAGCTTAACCTTCCAATCGACGCCTTCGGTCGAGTCCATGACCACGATGCCCTTGGCGTCGAGATCGGCTCGGATCGCGTCCGCCCGCGCCCAATCCCGATCTGAGCGGGCTTCGGTGCGTTTACGGAGCAGACCTTCGATCTCTTGGCGATCGAGGCCCATCGCCTTCAGGCGCTTGCTCTTGACCTCGGCTTGGAATTCCGCGCTGGAGAGCTGCAGGAGACCGATGCACTTGAGGAGCTCGAACGCCTTGAGTGCAGGTGCGACCACCGGGGCACCGCGCTTCTTCGCCTGCTTGTGATTAGTAAAGCGATTTACTGCTCGGGCGAGCTCGAATGCATATCCGAGGGCCTGCGCGGTGTTGAAGTCCTCGTCCAACGCGCCAAAGAACTTCTCGTGGAACGCTTTGCCGAGATCGAACAGCTCTCGCGCCTCTTTGCCGAGATCGTGGGTGACCGCCGTAATGTCGCCGTCTCCACCGAGGGATTCCGCCGCTTCGCGCGCTTCGTACAACCGGGCCAACATGGCGAGCGCTTCGGGAAGCGCTTCTTCGGTCCAGGGAAGTTGCGAACGGTAGTGGGTCTGCAGGTAGTACAACCGTAGGGCTTCCGCAGGGTATTGTGCAGAAATCGCGTTGATATTGACGCTGTTGCCGAGGCTTTTGCCCATCTTGGCGCCGCTGGCGACGGTGAGCATGCCATTGTGCATCCAATACCGTGCAAACGGCCGGTGCTGATTGGCGCATTCGGACTGTGCGACTTCATTTTCGTGGTGTGGGAACACCAGATCGAGGCCGCCGCCGTGAAT
>SXGS01308297.1_pt1 | contig 15891 bp, 9 predicted proteins | sample 3174681 | NCBI WGS metagenome assembly SXGS01 (sample SAMN11356861, study PRJNA531348) | freshwater metagenome | isolation source: freshwater sample F1-80 | place: China: Fuxian Lake, Yuxi | collected 2017-12-25 | reverse complement strand
CCGGTGCCGGTCTCGCCGAGGATCATGACCGCGACGTCGGCGCTGGCGACGCGGCTTGCGCCGTCGAGGACCTCCAGCAGGGCCTCGGAGCGGCCGATGATGCGCGGGAACATGTGGCTGACGGCCTCGGCGTGCTCGCGCTGGTAGGCGCGGGCCAGCACCGGCCCCATCTGATCGCCGAGCAGGTTGAGCAGCTCGGTGTCGCCGTCGGTGAACTGCTTGATGTGCTGGCTGTCGAGGTAGACGACGCCGTTGATGCGGTCGGCGTCGCGCAGCGGGATGGCCAGGATGCTGCGCATGCCCAGGGTCGCCACCGAGTTGCTCTGGGAGAAGCGCATGTCCTGGATGGCGTCGGCGCTCAGGACGGGGGCGTTTCTGGCCAGGACGCTGCTGATGACGGCGCGGCTGGCGCGGGCGCGCTGCTCGCCGAGGTCCTGCTGGTTGAAGCCCCGGCCGCGGGCGACCTTGACGCCGAAGCGCCGGGGCCCGCCCGAGTCGTCCCAGTCGCGCTCGATGATCGTGGCGTGCGCCTGTGCGGCCTCGGCGGTGCCCTCGTCGAGCGCGTCGATGGTGAAGAGGATCCCGCGCTCGGCGCAGGTGAAGCCGATCATCTGATCGAGGACCTCGCTGAGGAGCTCGTCGAGGCTGCGCTCGAAGGAGCGGTGGAGCTTCTGGACGATGTCGAGGATCTGGCGCAGGTCATCGGCGCCGCGGCCGCGCTCGGGCGCGGAGAGGCTGCGGGCCTCGTCGAGCAGGGCGCTGCGGTAGCGGTGGCGCAGGTAGTTCTTGCGGTAGGCCTCGGGCATGTCGGCCAGCAGGCGCTCCAGCTCGGCTCGCGCGCGATCGAGCGCGCGGGCGGCCTCGGCCTGCTGGCCGGTGGCCATCAGGAGCTGGGCGCGCAGGTGCAGGATCAGCGGGACCTCCGAGCCGAGTTCTTGAGCCCGGGACAGGTCTTCGAGGTCGTCGAGGCGGCGGCCGGCCTCGGCCAGATCGCCGAGCTGAAGGTGCGCCTCGACGTTCAGGCGCAGCGTCATGGACATGAAGGACGTCAGCGACTGGCCGCGCAGCGTGATGAGCGCCTGGCCGGTGGCCTTGAGCGCGTCCTGCCAGCGGGCGCCGATCAGCGCGGCCTCAGCCTCGATCAGCAGGCCGCTGAGCATCCCCTGCGTCCCCATGGCCTTGCCCCCGGCCGCCGCCTCGGTGCGGGCCTTGAGCGCCATCGCCTCCTCGGCCTCGCCCCAGGACAGCAGCGCGAAGGCGTACTGGAAGTGGGGCTCGAAGCTCCCCTTGTAGACCTCCGAGGCGATCAGCCGCGCGTGGATGTCCCGCGCGTGGTCCGCGAGGCCGAAGTCCCCGTAATGAAAGAGCAAACTGAGGCCGACCTTGGCGATCATGTCCTTGCGGCCGCTGCTGACCGAGACCCGGTAGGCCTCCTCCATGGCGATCAGCCCGGCGTAGGGCTGGCCGGTGTTCTGGTGGATGGAGGCCTGGGTGCGCAGCAGGCTGTGGTGGATGGCCAGGTAGCCCTCGCGCTCGGCCAGCGCCGCGGCCCGCGTCAGGTAGTGCCTGGCCATGGCGATCTCGCCCTTGCCGTTGAGCATCCGGGCGAGGTTGGCCATGGCGCGCGGCACGGTGGGGGGGGAGGCGCCCTGCTGGCGGCCGACGAACATGGCCATCTCGTAGGCCTCGATGGCCTCCTGAGGCATGCGCTCGGTCTCCAGCACGGCCCCGAGCAGGTTGTAGAGCTCCGAGCGCTCCTGCCGGTCGAGCTGGTCGAAGATGCGCGGGGCGTCGATCAGCCCGCGGGTCGAGGCCAGCAGGTCGGCCTTGTAGCTGGTCTGCCAGAGCTGCTTGGCCAGCGCGCGCATCGTCGGCGGCCACGCCGCCGGGCAGTGCACCGCGTCGAGCTGCCCAAGCAGCGCCCAGAGCCGCTCCAGCGCCTCGCCGCGGCCCCCGAGCTGCCCCTTGGCCATGGCCAGCTCGGCCAGCGTCTTGAGCCGCAGCGCGGCCTCGTCGCTGGCCGGCGGCGAGGCCGCGTCGCCCGGGATCTGCCGCAGGCGCTCGGGCCAGGGGTGATCGAGGGCGTCGCGGCCCTCGGTCAGCGGGTCGAAGGCCCGAGCGAGGGCCGGGTCCAGGCCCGCGTCGGCCCAGCGCGCCACGAGCCGGCCCCCGACCTCCTCGGCCCGGCCCGGCTCGTCGAGGTCGATGTAGATCTGGACCAGCTCGACGAGCAGCGCCTCGGGCGCCGGCTCGCCGAGGCGCCCGGTGACCTCCAGGGTCGCCTCCAGCGCCTCGCGCGCCAGGCCGTGGCGCTGCTGGCGCCTGTAATGACGCCCGATCTCAAGGCCCTCGGCGGCGATCAGGGGCCAGTCCTCGGCCCGCCGCGCCCACTCGATCAGCTCGGCCGCCTCGATCATCTCGGGGTGGAGCGCCCTGAGGCGGACCAGCAGGCGGACGAAGCGCCGCGTGAGGCTGGCCCGATCGGGCGTGTCGAGCCACCCCTGGCGCTCGATCGCCCGCTTGAGGGCCGCGTTGCCCAGCCCGTAGACCCTCGACGAGGCCACCTCGGCCAGCCCCCCGACCGAGGCGGCCACGAGCAGCCCCTCGGCCACCATCTCCTGAAGGCGCGCCATGGGCAGCCGGTGATCCTGGATCAACTCCTGGAGCAGCCCTCTGGACAGCGGCCGATCCACGATCGCCAGCAGCGAGAGCGCCGAGCGCTCCGCCAACCCCAGGCGCCCGATCCGCCGCCCAAGCTCCCCCTCCAGGTCCGCCGCCCGCCGCAGCGTCTGCCCCGTCGGGCGCTCGCCGCGACGGCTGGCCGCGAGCATCGATCGGGCCATCTCCACGAGCCGCAGCGGCAGCCCGCCGGTCAGCCTCAGGACCTCCTGGGGGTCGTCGGGGCGAGCCTCCCCGGGCAGCACGCACTCCAGGAAGTGGCCCACCTCGTCCAGCGACAGCGGCGCCAGCGTCTCCAGGCGAGCATTGCGCCTCAAGCACTCGACGTCGACCCCGTCGCCGGCCTGCGCAAGATCGCCGTCGAAGGTCAGCATCACCATCAGCCGACAGGGCGCCTCCCGCGTCCGGTCGGCCTCCAGGTGGCTGGCGATCATGGCCAGCGAGGACAGCGCCGGCGAGCTCAGATCAAGGCCGCGCGCCACGATCGCGATCGGCCGCCGACGCGCCGCCCCGATCAAGTGCCGCAGCAGGCGCTGGCGCCTGGCGTCCTCGCCGCCCTGCGCGTCGGGGTGGATGTCCTGGCCCAGCGAGAGCTCCCTCAAGAGCGCCGCCTGCTGATCGCCGAGCGCATCGGGCGCCGCGATCAAGAGCTGCCGCGCCAGGTCGTTGAGCAGCCCGTCGGCCTCGCCGCTCTGGGAGGCGACCTCCAGCAGCGCGACGCCCTGGTTGCGGGCCTCGGCCGCGACGATCTCCAGCAGGCGGCGCTTGCCGACGCCCTCGGGCCCCTGGAGCACGAGCAGGGGGCGCGTCGAGGTCGGCTCCTTGAGGGTGTCGTCGAGCCAGCGCCCCAGCTCCTCCTGGGGCTGCTTGCGGCCGACGAAGAAGCCAAAGTCCTCCGCCGCCCTCGGCGCCCACTCCGAGAGCCGCTCGGGCAGCCGCGCCAGCGCCTCGGCGCGCGCGTGGCGCTGGGGCGACATCATCGCCTGGATGACCGCGTCGAGCGCCTCGTAGGCCCGGCGCTCCGACGCCTCCGTCGGCGGCGCCCACCCCTGCGGGGGGTGGAGGGGCTTCTCGTGCAGGATCCGGCCCAGGAGCGCGCCGTCGAGGTCCTCCCCCTCGCCGTGGGCCTCCCCGAGCCGGCAGAAGGGCGCCACGCCGTAGCACAGGTGATAGAGCGTGGCCCCGAGCGCGTAGATGTCCGTCGAGGCCGAGGGCGAGCCGCCGTGGAGCAGCTCGGGGGCCATGTACAGGGGGGTGCCGCGCGTGCCCTCGATCTCCGCCTTGAGGGGGAAGACGAGGCCGAAGTCGATCAGCGACACCTCGACGCCCTCGTCGTCGACCCGCAGCAGCGTGTTGTGCGGCTTGATGTCGCCGTGGCCCATGTGGGCGCGGTGCATCAGGCCGATCGTCTCGCCCAGGGCGCAGGCGACCCTGTTGAGATGGGCGAAGCTCAGCGCGCCGGCCAGCTCGTCGCCCGGCGTCCCCTCGACGAAGGCCTCGGTCGTAAAGGCGCGCCCGGCCTCATCAATACCCCAGTCAAAGAGGGTCGGCAGGCTCGGGTGCCGCAGCCGCGTCAGCGCCGTCAGGCTGGCCTGGGAGAGCTGGGTGGCCTTGTCGGCCGCGTCGGGCCACAGGTGCTTGAGCGTGATCTTCGAGCGCCTGAGGCGATCAAAAACCAGGTAGACGACGCCCCCCGCCCCCGCCCCCAGCTCCCGCAACACCTCATAGCGCCCCCGGACGAGCGACAGGGGCTCGTCCAGATCGCCCGCGTGAGCGCGATTAGGTTGTGAGGCGTGCTCGGACATCATGGGGTTCTTCCGGCTGTGCGCTGCGCCCCAACACTCATGCCACGGACTGGCCTCGCTGCCAACCGGCGATCTCGCGCCCCCCTCTCCGATCGGCGCTGCGTCCTTCCCTGGAAGTCAATCTCAAGTTATCCCTGAACATTGAACCTTGAAGTCGAAACGCGGCCATTACAGAACCGAGCAGCTTTTTGGTTGCATCGTATCGCTTGAATATGGTAAGTCTAACAGGCGCTCGGGGCGCGTGAAGTGCTCAACACAGCCATCTTCATGGCTCCCATCGCGCCGCCCTGGAGACCCGACGAAGACCCCGAATGAGCGCCCCTCGCAGGCGCTGAGCGTGGGTGTCCAATGTCGTCCTCGGAGCGCAGGTCAGAAAGGCGGCCTTTTGCAGAAGGCACCTGAACCCTCGATGTTCCTGAGCGCGCTCAGTGAATATTGACAGGCCATCTTCTGTCCGCCGCTTTCAAGTCTGAAAAAACATTCAGTGTTAGAAAAAAATAAATTAAAAAAACGCTTTTCGGGCTGCGGCGGGTCTGCTATCAGATGCCGCGTCGGGAAAGGAATCCGAGGTTGTGACCAGTCTTGAGAGGTTTGATCATGAACGTTTATGGACACAAGAGTCTGAGCAAGGCGGTCGGCCTTGTTTTGTTCGCAGGCATGTTCACTCTGGCCGCTTCGAGCGCGATCGCGGCGTCCTACCAGGGCGACTTCGTGGCCGACATGTGGGAGGCCGGCGACGGATACACCGGCGGACTGACCAACGCCAAGGTCGTCGCCTACGACGTGACGGGCCTGTCCGTGGCCGTCTGCGTGGCCAACACCTCGGTCTTCGCCAACGACGGCTGGGTCGACTTCGACTGCACGATCAACGGGGACTTCGACGCCTCGACCATCGAGCTGGTCGAGCTCCAGTCCAAGCAGCTCACCGAGATCTTCTACGTCGTGGAGCAGTCCGCGGGCTCCTTCCGCCTCAACTCCATCGTGGGCCAGAAGCGGGGCTACTTCTCCATCCCCAACCTGGGTGACAACGAGCCGGACTTCTGATCCGAGCTCACCCCGAGGCGCAACACACACGCGATGGAGACGATCATGAACGCGAACACGAACATCCTTGGCAACATCGACCTGAGCGACAACGAGCCCCTCTGGTAGAGCCCGCAGGGCGGCTCGCCCCAAGCGGCGCGGCCCCCGACAGGCTCCCTCCTCTCCGATCCCCCCGAGGCGCGCCGCGCCTCGCTTCGCGCGCCCCTCGCCGGCGATCCCCCCGCACCCGACAAGACCGCAGCCCTGCCCCGCGGCCATCACAGGCCGAGGCGCCGAGCCGCGCTCACGGCGCGCCGCCGGCCTGCCGAGCGTGGACTCCCTGATCATCACGCCATCCCCGCGATCTGCAGCGACCACCCGGCGGGGTCGGCCAGCGCGAGTGGGGTGCTCTCGATCCAGGCCGGCCCCCTGCTCTGCCCGTCGTGCCTGATGACCTTGTCCGGGCCCCACTGGCGGCGGCGCTCGGGCGGCGCGGCGCACCGGATGCGGGGCGCGGTGGAGTTGATGAGGTGGAGCTGGACGAGGTCGATCCGGAGGGTGTCCTTGAGGCGAGCGCCTCCGGTGGCGGAGCCGACCCAGCTCTGGGCGTCGTGGACATTGCCCAGGGACTCCAGCGCCGCCTCGATGCAGGCGGCGGCCTCGGCCAGGTGCGTCTGGCGAGGGGAGACGTCCTCCTGCTCGGCGGCCAGGGCGTGGATCCGGCCCAGGACCCAGAGCGCCTCCGCGGCGCCGTGCTGGCTGCCGACCGCGCGGAAGAGCCGCTCGGCGTATTGACCGTCGCGCAGCGCCTGCGTGATCAGCCTCGTCCGGGTCAGCCCTCGCCAGCGGCCGGCCTCCATGAGCTGAACGTGGCTCAGCGTCATCAGCGCCCGGGCCAGCAGCGACTGGGTCGCGGTGGGCCGCGATCGCTTGAGCTGGCGCGTCAGCAGCGCCACGGCGCGGCGCAGCCACTCGAGGATCTTGTGCATGGAGCGGCTCTGGGCCGTGTCGCAGATCGCGATCGAGGCCAGCGACTTGAGCACCAGCGCGTGGGCGGTGTGCACCGGCATCGTCTCGATGTCCACGTGCGAGAGCGCCAGGTCGGCGAGCTGGCGGCAGCGGTGGGCGTTGTGCAGGCGCTGGCGCTCGGTCCCAGGCATGTTCAGCGAGAGCTGGCACAGCGCCGTGGTCGTGACCACCGTCGGATCCGAGGTCGTCGGGCTCTCCATCAAGCGGCGGGCGATCAGCACCGCGGCCGGATCGCCGAACTGAACCCACCGCGCCACGATCTCCAGCGAGGCCAGCCGCATCCGACCCTCAAGGACGAGGTCACCTCCCAGACGCGCGAGCCGCTCGCCCTCGCCGAGCAGCCGCGCGATCCGCTCGCACTCGACCGTGTCGATCTTCTCGCCGAGCAGCTCGCGCCGCAGGCAGGCGACCTCGAAGATCATCTCCCCCAGCTCCGCCTCGTTCCACCAACGCGACGAGAGCGCGTGCAGGGCCTCCTCAAGCCGGGCGCACAGCAGCCGCCGAGAGCCCACCGCGCCAGCCTCGCGGAGCTGGCGCTCGAAGAAGAGGGCCAGCTGGACGACGTGGGCGATGTCGCGCGGCGGCACCGCGCGCTGGGCGCACGCCCTGGCCCAGATCGGCACCAGATCCAGCCCCCTGAGGCTCGTCTCGGCCCAGCCCAGCGAGGCGCTGCCGTACAACTCCATGAGCCGGAACATCGCCCTGGAGCGCTGACCCTGGGAGAAGCCGAAGGTCTGGCTCTGCGACATCTCCAGCATCCGCTCCAGCACCGCGATCTCGTCAAGCTCCAGGGCCTCATCCTGGGTGTCGGACAGGACCGGGGACTCGATCGCGTCGTTCTGGCGGCGCATGATCCGCACCAGCCGCATCAAGGTCTGGGGATCGCTGGCCTGAGGGCTCGTGCCCCAGATCCGCCACGCCTTGCGCACCTTCTTGAGGCCGATCTGGCTGAAGGACAGCGCCGCGCACTCCGGCGAGCGTATCTGCAGCTCGGTCAAGCGCGAGACCGTCCGCACCACCATCGCCTCCGAACCGCCCGCCAGCCCGAGGCGCAGCAGGAGCCCCATCAGCGAGGCGGCCAGCTCCGTCTGGCCGCTCGCGTCCCAGGCCACGGCCAACGCCAGGTGATCGCCAAGGACGCGGGCGCTCGACATCAACCTCGAGAGCTCGACCTCGTCGATGAGCTTGAGGAAGGCCTGGCGCGGTGAGAGCGTCCCGGCGAGGATCGCCAGCGTCAAGGGGCCCAGCGGGCTGACCTCGAAGAGCGCCACCCGCAGCTCATTGCGAGGCTCCCTGGCCAGATCCGCAAGGCTGCCGCTCTCCTCCCGCAAGAAGGCCTCAAGCTCCTCCATGCTCCAAGAGCCCGCCATCTCGTCGATCTCACCGCTCTGCGCCACCTCGCCCGTCTCCCGCGACGTCGCCTTGAACGCTCCCGTCGACGGGACTATCTCGCGCAATCTCTCCGTCAGGCTGGTCATGGGATCTCCCTGCTCAAACTCAGATCTTCCGCCGCGACATCTTCTCTTCAAGGCTCATGCCAGTGATCGATCTTGCGCCGATCCATTTTCTAAGTGGTTGTTTTTAAAGGGCAAATTAATTGCCGACGGATCGCGCCAGAGCTCCCGCAGCGTTTGAGTCGTAACCTTGAGTGGACATCTGGTGTCGCAAATTCGTATGATTTGAGTGTCGGATGTAACTTATTTTTTACTGTGTATGTATCGCGCGACGATCGGCGCCGGATGGGGCGTGGGCTTGCGCCCCGGGATCGGCGGTGGCAGACTCCGGGCGCCCCGAGGCGGGCGAGCGAAGCAGAGCGCGAGGCGGAGGCCAGGATGGCGGCAGATCAAGAGGGCGCGGTGTGGCCGGAGCTGTGGGCCGATCTGAGGCTCGTGGCGCTGGACGTCGAGACGACCGGCTTTGACCCGGAGACCGAGCGGATCATCGAGATCGGGCTCGTCACCTTCGAGCGCGGGGTGATCGTCGATCGCTGGGGGCAGCTGATCAACCCCGGCAAGCCCATCCCCCCCGAGGTCGTCGAGCTGACCGGGATCTCCGACGCCGACGTGGCCGACAAACCCCCCTTCGAAGCCGTGGCGGCCGAGATCCACAAGCGGCTCCTCGGCGTCGGCATCGGCGCCTACAACCTCGCCTTTGACCGCAGCTTCATCCACGCCGAGCTGGCCCGCTGCGGACTCGGCTGGCCCTCGACCGCGCCGACCTTCGACCCCCTGATCTTCGCCCGCAACTACCAGAACGAGCACCACCGCCACAACCTCGGCGCCGTCGCCGAGCGCCTCGGGATCGTGCTGGAGAACGCCCACCGCGCCGTCGACGACGCCGAGGTCGCCGGCCTCGTCCTCTACGCCTTCGCCCAGAAGCTGCCCCCCGTCCTGCAGGACATCCTGCTCCTGCAGGCCCAGTGGGAGGTGCAGCAGTCCAACCAGGCCCACTGGCGACGCGGCGGCGACCTCGGCCCCTCCCTCGATCTGGCCGCCATGACCCAGGTCAACGTCCGCGCCGTGGGCCTCGGCCCCGCCTACATCTACGGCGAGGAGCTCGACCCGCTGCGGGCCATCTACCTGAGCGTCCCAGAGGTCTCGCGCTCCTGAGCCAGGCGCGTCGCCGCGCCGAGCGCCGCGCCGAGCCTCGGCCATCCCCGGCGGCGCTCCCGAGCCAGGCGCGTCGCCGCGCTGAGCCTCGGCCATCGGCAAAGCCCCCCGGCAGCGCCCGTCGAGGCCCCCTCGGCTCCCCATGCGGCACCCATCAGGTCGAGCGCGCGCAGGTCAACCGCGCGGCGGCGCCGAGGGAGGCCATGCGGAACCACGTTTGAACCACTGTCATCCTGGGCTTCCTGGTGGCCCAACATGTAAGCGGCTTGAGCGTGGTTCCGTACCAACCGGGCTGCGGCGCCGACGGAGGCCAGCCGCAGACCAGGAGCGGCGCCGTCGGTCAAGCGGGCTGCGGCGTCGAGGGGGGCCAGCCGCAGACCAGGAGCGGCGCCGTCGCCGAGCGCGCCCCGACACGATCAACAAGTTGTTGTAATTGTTCTGGATACTTGATCCGATGGCCGAGGTCGCCGAGGCCGAGCCACAGGCCATCGACCAGCGGCCTGAGCCCGTCGACGGCCTCGCAGCCCTCGGGCGTCTCCAGCATGGCGCCGAGCCGGACCGGCCCGCGCAGGTGCCCTCGGAGCTGCGCCAGCGAGGCCGGGCTCTCGACGTGCGGGGCCACGATCCAGACCTCGGGGTGGCGCGCGTCGAGGGCGGCCCGCTCGATCGCCGCGATCTGCAGGGCCACCGCGGCCTCGCCTTTGCCCTCCATCAGCCCGGCGAGCCCGCGTCGGCCCTCCCAGGCCTGGATGGGGGTGGGCGCGGCGGGGGGCTTGTCCGCGGACCAGTCGGCCAGCCGGACGGCGACGGGGGCCGGGGCCAGAGCCTCCATGAGCCGCCGCAGGTGCTCGCAGAGCGCCTCGGGCTCGACGCCGGGGTCGTCGAAGAAGACGAACTCCAGGCGCAGCAGCCCCACGCCCGCCGCGCGCCCTCGCCGGATGGCGCGCGCGGCGAGGTGGCGCTCCTCGGGCTGGGCGCTGATGAGCTCGATCCAGGGCGGCGCGGGCGGGGCGGCCGGGAGCATGGCCAGCGGCAGGACGCGGGCGGCCGACGCAGGCAGCCGCAGGTCGAGCTGCGGGCCCGGCCAGGGGTCGAGGCCGCCGAGGCGCAGGGGGGAGGGCAGGGTGCCCAGGGGCAGGGCGGTCAGGGCGAGCGGCAGGCCAAGGGCGCGGGCCAGGACCAGGGTGTGGCGGTCGGGTTCGGCGCGCAGGACGAAGCCGCAGGCGCCCCGTCGGGCCAGCGCGAGCAAGGCCGGGGCGGTCAGCGCCTCGACCAGCGCGACGAAGGGGGGCGGCGCGGGCGTCGAAGCAGCGGGGAGGTTGTCCAGCGGGGCGTCTGGCGGCGACGATGTGTCCGGGTCTTCCGGCCCGAGGGGTGAGAGGTCAGGCGCATGTGAGTCGTCGGGAGGGTCGAGGCTGAGGCGCTCCAGGAGGCCAGCGCGGGTGTCGTGGGGGAAGATGGGCGGGGAGAGGGGGCGAGCGCCGAGAGAGCGGGGGTCGATGAGGCGGGTGGGGGCGTGGCACCAGCCGGGGGTCAGGGGGGGGAGGGTGGCGGGTGCAGGCAAGGGGTGGCCCGGTGTCCCTCAGCGCGGCAGGTCGCGGTGGTGGGTGTTGACGGGGAAGGGGAAGCGCTTGGCGAGGGTGGCTGCGACGTGCTCGGCGATGGAGACGGAGCGGTGCTGGCCGCCGGTGCAGCCGAAGGCGATCGTGAGGTAGGCCTTGCTCTCGGCCTCGTAGAGCGGCAGCAGGAACTCAAGCAGGTCGTTGATCTTGTTGAGGAACTCAGAGGTGTTCGGCTGGGCCAGGACGTATCGGGCGACGTCGGGTTGGATGCCGGTCTTGGGTCGAAGCTCAGCGACGAAGTGGGGGTTGAGCAGGAAGCGGACGTCGAAGACGAGGTCTGCGCCGCGCGGGAGCCCGGCCTTGAAGCCGAAGGAGACGACGTTGACGATCAGGCGGCGCGCGTTGTCGGCGTTGGGGTCAAAGAGGTCCTGGATGGCGCGGCGCAGGTCATGGACGTTGAGGTCGGTGGTGTCGATGATGTGGTCGGCCATGTGCCGCAGGTCGGCCAGGGTGGCGCGCTCGGTGCGGACGCCGCTCTCGACATTGCCGTGTGGGGAGAGGGGGTGCTTGCGTCGGGTCTCGCTGTAGCGGCGCAGGAGGGTGTCGTTGTCGGCTTCGAGGAAGACGATCTCGAGGTGGTGTCCCTCGGCCTTGACGGTGCGGAAGGTGGCCTCGGCCTCCTTGATGAAGGAGCCCTCGCGGGCGTCGATGACGAGGGCCATGTTGGGCGTGGGCTTGGAGGCGTGGTCGAGGAGGTCCAGGAAGCGGGGCAGGAGGACGACGGGCATGTTGTCGACGCAGACGAAGCCCAGATCTTCGAGGGCACGGATGGCGGTGGACTTTCCAGAGCCCGAGAGGCCAGTGACGACGATGATCTGGACGGTCTGCATGGGGTGTGTCAGTTCGGCCTGGTCTCGATGAGGTTGTAGTTGCCGTCGTCGCGTCGGTGCAGGACGTTGATGGTGCCGGTCTGGGTGTTGGTGAAGATCAGGACGTCCTCCTCGTTGAGCAGGTCGAGCTGCATGATGGCCTCGGGGATGGACATGGCCGGCGCGGTGCCGACGTCGCGGCGCAGGACCTTGACGTGCTGGTGTCCGCGCTTGGCGTCGTCTTCGAGGGCGACGGAGAGGAAGCCGTACTCCTCGGGCGAGGGCAGGGTCTCGTTGATGTCGTACTCGCCGCGCTCGGCGGCCTCGAGCTCTTCGTGGTCGAGTTCAACGGCGAGGGAGTCGCCGACGTTGGAGTCGCCGGCGGGGGAGATGACCTCGTAGTGGAAGCTCTGCTCCTTGACGGAGGTGGGCTTGCGGGTGTGGATCTTGTCCTTGTAGCGCCGGAGCTGGCGTTCGAGCTTGTCGAGGGCGAGGTCGATGGAGGAGTACATGTCCTCGGACTTCTCCTCGCTCTTGACGGTCAGGCCGTGGATCTTGAGGGTGAGCTTGGCGATGTGCCAGAACTTCTCGACGGCGAGGATGACCTGGGCGTCGGTGGGCTCCTGGATGTACTTGGTGACGATGTGTTCGAGCTTGTCGGTGGCGTATTGGCGCAGCGCCTCCGAGGTCTCAAGGTGACGGAACGAGACGGCAACTTGCATCGTTTTCCTCCTCACGCTCCGGGGCGATGAGTGGTTCGGCGTGGGGCCCGGCCATCGGGCCAGCTGGGCCGTGTCAGAACAAGCGCTTTCGCTTGTTGCTCGACAGAATGCCGAGCATCTCTCGGTACTTGGCGACGGTGCGCCGGGCGATGTCGATGTTGTGATCGTCGTGGAGCATCTGGACGATTCTGGAATCGCTCAGGGGCTTCTTGGGGTTCTCGGCGTCGATGATCTTCTTGATGGTGGTCTTGACGGCCTCAGACGCGATGTCCTCGCCGTGGACCTTGGAGATGGAGGAGTTGAAGAAGAACTTCAGCTCGAAGATGCCCTGAGGGGTGTGGACGTACTTGTTGGTGGTCACGCGCGAGATGGTGGACTCGTGCATGCCGATGTCGTCGGCGACGTCGCGCAGGACCAGGGGCTTGAGGTGGTCGATGCCCATGTCGAAGAAGTCGCGCTGGAACTTGAGGATGGAGTCGGTGACCTTGATGATGGTGCGCTGTCGCCGGTAGATGGACTGGATGAGCCAGGCGGCGCTCTTGACCTTCTCCTGGATGTATCGCCGGGCCTCGGAGCCGTCGCCGCCGGTGAGGGCGTCGCGGTAGAAGTTGGAGACCTTCAGCTTGGGGACCCCGTCGTCGTTGATGACGGCGACGTAGTCGTTGCCGATCTTGTGGACGTAGATGTCGGGGGTGATGTACTGGGGGCTCTCGGTCTGGAACATGCGCCCGGGCTTGGGGTTGAGCTTGCTGATGCGGCGGGCGGCGTCGATGACCTCATCCATGCTCAAGGACAGGTCGCGGGCGATGGAGTCGTAGCGCTTCTTCTCCAGGTTGGGGATGTGATCCTCGATGACGGCGAAGATGGGGTTGTCGTGGCTGAAGAGCTGCGCGGCCTGCAGCAGGAGGCACTCGCGCAGGTCTCTGGCGCCGACGCCGGGGGGGTCGAACTCCTCGTGGATGATCTCGAGGACCTCGGCGACGAAGTCGACCTCGCACTCGGCCTGCTCGGCGATCTCTTCGAGGCTGGCGACGAGGTAGCCGTCCTCGTCGATGTTGCCGATGATCACCATGGCCACGAGCCGCTCGTCGTCGGTCAGGTGGGTCATGTTGAGCTGCCAGGTCAGGTGATCGTTGAGGTCGTCGCCCTTGGTCAGCGTGGCTTCGAGGCCCGGCAGGTCCTCGTTCATGCCCTTATAATTGTTCGACGGCAGGGTGGAGGAGTTCTCCAGGTAGGCCTGCCACTGCTCCATCTCGTCGGCGCCGGGCTTCTCGTCGATCTTGCGCTCGCCCTCTGCGATGGCGTCCTGGACGCTCTCGATGGGCTTGGGCTCGGGCTTCTCGGTCTCGACGCGGGGCTGGCCGTTGAGCTCGGGGATGTCGCCGGTGGGCAGCTCGTAGTGATCGGAGAGCTCCTCGAGGGCGGGGTTCTCGACCATCTCCTGGGCGACGAGGTTGGCCAGCTCCATTCGAGAGAGCTGGAGCAGCTTGATGGCCTGCTGGAGCTGCGGCGTCATGCGCAGCTGCTGGGTCATCTTCAGGTGCTGTTTGAGCTCCATGGCCATGCGACCACCTCTTGACTACTGCCTTTTGGAAGAACCCAAGGTCGTTGTGTTGTCCTGTCCCCGCGATCCCTTCGCGGGCGCCTTCAGTGCCGGGAGCCCGATCAGGCCGCGGGCGCCCTCGATCTGTATCGTCCCTGCGGCCTGATCCAGGACCGCGCGCTCGCCTTCGAGGCGCTCCTGACCGCGGTGCAGCCGCACGCGCCCCTCAAGGACGACGCGGGCGGCGGCCTCGTCGAAGGTCGCGGCCTCGCAGAGGATCAGCAGCGCCCCGGAGGCGACGCGGACGTCGCCGCGCGCGCTCCAGACGCCCTCGGCCCGCGCGACGCGCATGGCCCGGATGGTGAGCCCGTCGCGCTCGATGAGGCCGCCGCCGTCCGGCTCCTGGGCCTCGCCCTCGGCCCGATGCGCCTCGGCGGGCTGCCCGGCCCCTTCAAGCCCGGCCCCGAGGGTCACGGACCCGAGGGTCACCGACGCGGTGGAGAGCGCCAGGGCGGTGAGCCATTGTGCGGGTGCGCGTCGTTTGGGCCGTATCAACACCGCGGACATCTCCTTGAGGGGGATCCCAGGCTCGCTTGCTCAACATGAGGCTCAGCGCGCAAGAATACTCCTCAAAGTCGAGCGCCTTGAGTGATCGGCGGTTGGCTTTGCGAGGCCCTTGCGAGCGCGTTGCGTGATGTCGGGGTGGCGCGCCACACCGACAATGTAAATCAGAGCGCGCGGCAAGTAAAGGGGGTGGGGGAAAGAAGTGGTATGCTGCTTGCACAGAGCGGGGAATCGGATTTTGTCAAGTGTTCTTTGAGGTGCGCAGGCGCTGATCCATGGCGGCGCTGATGAAGGAGGAGAAGAGGGGGTGCGGGTGGGTGGGGCCGGACTTGAACTCGGGGTGGAACTGGCAGCCGAGGACCCAGGGGTGGTCGGCGCGCTCGACGATCTCGACGAGGGACTGGTCGGGGCTGGTGCCGGAGAAGACCAGGCCGGCCTCCTGGAGCGCGGCTCTGTAGTCGTTGTTGACCTCGTAGCGGTGGCGGTGTCGCTCGTCGATGCGGGCCTTGCCGTAGATGCGCCGGGCGAGCGTGGAGTCGGCCAGGGCGCAGGGGTATGAGCCCAGGCGCATGGTGGCGCCCATGTCGACGAGGTTGCGCTGGTCGGGCATCAGGTCGATGACGCAGTCTCTGGCGTCCTCGTCGAACTCGCGGCTGGCGGCGTTCTCGATGTTGCAGACGTGGCGGGCCAGCTCGATGACGGCCAGCTGAAGGCCGAGGCAGATGCCGAAGAAGGGGATGGCGCGCTCGCGGGCGAAGCGGATGGCCTCGATCTTGCCCTCGGTGCCGCGCTCGCCGAAGCCGCCCGGGACGAGGATGCCGTCGACGTCGTGGAGGAAGCGCTCGGCGCCGGAGGTCTCGATCTTCTCGCTGTTGACGAAGCGCAGGTCGACCTGGCAGTCGTTGTCGATGCCGCCGTGGCGCAGCGCCTCGTTGAGGGACTTGTAGGAGTCGGTCAGGCCGACGTACTTGCCCACGATCGCGATCGTGGCCTTGTGGGCCGGCTCCTTGCTCCGGCGGACGATCTCGACCCACCGCTCCAGGGTCGGGACGCGGCTCCAGATGTTGAGCGCGGCGGCGATCTTGTCGTCCAGGCCCTCCTTGTGGAGCAGGATGGGCAGCTCGTAGACGCTCTCGACGTCGGGGCAGGCGATGACGTGCTGGGTGGGCACGTTGCAGAAGGAGGCGATCTTGCGCTTGATGTCCTCGCCCAGGACGTGATCAGTGCGGCAGAGCAGGAACTCGGGCTGGATGCCGATCTCGCGCAGGTCCCGGACGGAGTGCTGGGTGGGCTTGGTCTTGAGCTCGCCGGCGGCCTTGATGTAGGGCACGAGGGTGACGTGGATGCAGATGGCGTTGACGGGCCCGACCTCCTGCTTGAGCTGCCGGATGGCCTCCAGGAAGGGCAGCGACTAGATGTCGCCGACCGTCCCGCCGATCTCGACGATCACCAGGTCCGCGTCGCCGGCGGCGGCCAGCACGTTCTG
>SXGS01247998.1_pt1 | contig 15903 bp, 11 predicted proteins | sample 3174681 | NCBI WGS metagenome assembly SXGS01 (sample SAMN11356861, study PRJNA531348) | freshwater metagenome | isolation source: freshwater sample F1-80 | place: China: Fuxian Lake, Yuxi | collected 2017-12-25 | reverse complement strand
CTTCAGTTCGTCAACCTCGATGATCTCTTTGTGTCATCGATGAGCGCGGTGGCTCCAGGATCAGAGGCCGAGGTGATCGTTGAAGCGAGCGAGGGACCGTTGGTCGTGACGGTTGCGAAGGGGCCACTTGCCGCGGTCTGCGTGACCTTTGATCCCATGGAGAGCAACTGGCCTTTCCAGCGGGGTTTCGTGAACTTTGTCGCCAATGCGCTCGAGTGGCTCGCCGCCGGCGGTCGGCGCACCACAGACGAGCCGCTCACGCCCGGCGATGTCGCGTCGGTGCAAGTCCCGCTCGGTGCAAAGGGCGTGCGCGTCACACCGCCCGATGGAACACCTGCGCCGCCAGCGACTGTGGTCGCGGGGGAGGCTTCGTTTGGGCCGCTGCGACGAAGCGGGACCTACACGATCACCTGGGAGAGTCCATCGAAGGGGGACACTCGTACGAGTGCGACGGTCGCCGTCGACATGGACGCGCGCGATGAGGGGCGCATTGCGAGCGTCGAGCGCCTCGGCCTGGCAGCGTCATCGGTGGCGCAGACGGCCGTGACGGGCGCGGCGCGCAATGCCCTCTGGCCCTGGCTACTCGTCGGCGCGATCGTGACGCTGCTTCTCGAGTGGTGGGTCTGGCTCAGGCGCGTGTGACACCGATGGAGGTGAGGACCCCCTCATCGATGCCGAGGTACTCGAACATGTGCTGTTCGTAGATCTCCTGATCCTTGTCTCGCGAGAAGTCCAGTCGCATCTCATTGATGACCTTGGTGCCCTGACCGATCCACTCGCGCCAAGTCTCCGTCGAGATGTTCGCGTGGATCCATGCACCGACGGGTCCGCGCATGGGCGGCGACTCCAGTTGAGTCCCCGCGCGACCGGTGCGTCGGCAGATGAACGATCCGCCGCCGGGCGAAGTGGCACTCGGCGCGGCGGCGCGCTCGACCTTCGGAATGGGACGGCCGATCGACACGAGGAGCTTCTCGATGGCGAGTTCGACCATTCTGTCGCCGCGGCCCGCAGCGGCTTCGTAGCCCGTCGAAAGAGTCTGCGCGGCGCGATCTTCCCATCCGGCGGAGATCATCGCTTGGCCGCAGAGTTGATACGCCTTGCTGAGGCCAGGCGAAAGCTCGATGACGCGGCTGAGGCTCTGCGCGGCTTCGGCGTAGCGGCCCGCCTGCAAGTAGGCGTTGCCGAGGCTGAAGTGCGCCATTTCGTTGGTGGGGTCGGCGGCGGCCATTTTCTCGAACTGGGCGATCCGCTCGGGTGTGCTCATTCCGACCCATGATAGGTGTGCTACAAGATGCGCGTGCCCCACGACGGACCACTGGCGACGACGCTTGCGGGGTTGGCGCTGCGAAATCCCATTATCGCGGCCTCGGGCACCTGTGGCTACACGGGCGAACTGGCGCAGGCGGCGAATCTCGCGAGCCTCGGAGCCATCACGACCAAGAGCATCACGGCGCGTCCCCGCGAAGGCAACGAACCGCCGAGGATGGTGCCGACGCGGGTGGGGATGCTCAACGCGATCGGTCTCGCCAACATGGGGCTCGACGCATTTCTCGAACGCGAGGTGCCACGCGTGCGCAGCGTCGCCACACGCGTCTTTGTCAGCGTGGCGGGGCACACAGCGAGCGAGTTCGTCTCGGTCGCGAGAGCGCTCGACGCCACCGGCGAGTTTCCGGCGATTGAACTCAATGTGTCCTGCCCCAACACTCTGACAGGTCGGACCTTTGCGGCGGACCCGAACGCCCTGCACGATCTCTGTGCGCAGGTTCGCGCCCAGGTCCGCAGCGCCAAGCTCTTCGTCAAGCTGCCTCCCGACATGGCCGATCCGTGCGCGATGGCGGAGGCGGCCATCCGCGGAGGTGCCGGCGCGTTGACACTGTGCAACACGATGCCAGCGATGGCGATCGACCCGCACACGCGGCGCCTGCGCCTGACGCGCGGGATCGGCGGCATGTCTGGGCCGGGGATCCACCCGCTCATCGTGCGAATCGTGCGCGAAGTCTTCACGGGAGTGGCGCGCGAGCGGGGGACTCCCATCATCGCGTTGGGCGGCGTGATGCACTGGGAAGATGCCGCAGAGTTCATCCTCGCGGGCGCGACTGGTGTCGGGATCGGGACGGTTCTGTTTGCCGATCCACGCGCCGGCCAGAGGATCGTTCGCGGACTTGACTCGTGGGTCGTCGCTCAAGGTTGCACGAGCATCGCGCAACTCATCGGGCAGGCTCAGGCGTGAGCGATCACTGGTCGCGACGGGACCGCGATCGGTTCGACGCCATCCTCGAGCGCGTGATCGCGGCGCTCCCGCGGAGGTTGCTCGAACTCCTCGACGAGGCGCCGCTCGTCGTCGAGGACGCGCCCACGGATGCGCTCCTCGAGTCGCTGGGTCTCGATCCACAAGTCGACGACCTCTGCGGGCTCCACTCGGGGGCATCGATCATGGAGCGGTCCGTGTCTCACTCGGGAGAACTTCCCGAGCGCATTGAGATCTTTCGCCGGGGCATTCTCGACGCCGCCGGGGGTTGGGACGATGCGGCCATCGAAGAGGAAATCCGAATCACCATTCTGCACGAGATTGGCCACCACTTCGGCCTTTCCGAGGAGGACCTCGAACGACTCGGCTACGGGTGACGCCGACGCGATCGATCAGGCGTGCGCCGCGTCAGGCTGCGGCATGTAGAGGATCCGGTGGCACGATGTGCAGCTCACAACGACATTCTGATTCGACGCGAGCGTTGCGTACTTATCCGGTGGCAATTCCATGTTGCACGCCCCGCACACATACTCGCGGCGGCGCGCATCGACAGCAACGAGTTCGGCCATGGCTTCACCGTCGTAGAGGTCGGCGACACGGTCGAAGATGTCGAGTTCGCGCTTGGGAATCTTCGACGACGCATCGGTGCGCTCGCGGTCAAGTTCACCCAGACGAACGCCAACCTCGGAGCGACAGGTCTCGATTTCCTTGCGCGCCGCGTCACAGACACTCGTGCGCTCCGCCAACTTTGTGTCGAACTCTGCAAGTTTTCCGGCGAGTTCTTCGGCCTTCTGGAATTGCCCCAGTGCCAGTTCGTCGACGGCATCGCGTTGAGTCTGCAACAACTTGAGCTCGTTGAGGATCGCCGCGTACTGCTTCGGATTCGTGGACTGGTTGAGCTGCCCACGGAGCGTCTCAATCCGCGCTCGAAGCGCGCCGCTCTCGGCTTCATGATTGGCACCGCTGGCCTGCTGCTGCCGGATCTGGCTCTTGACCTCGTCGATGCGGCTCAGGGTTTCCTGACGGTGTCGGCTCTGGACAGAAAGGTGCCGCTCGGCCGACTCGAGCCTCCCGCGCAGAGCCCGAACTTGGCAGTCCACATGGTGAAGGCACACGAGGTCGCCGAGGAGGGTCATGGACCCCTGAGCGTAGCAGGATCGGGCCCAGTTCCAAGTCGAGTTACGAGAGGAGCCACCACGCCACAGGCCCAGCGAGGAGCAGGGAGTCGAGGACATCGAAGATGCCGCCCATTCCCGGCAGGATTGCGCCCGAATCCTTCACTCCCGCATCGCGCTTGAGCATGCTCTCAAGGAGATCCCCCGCGACCCCGACAATGGCGAAGCAAAGGCCCGCGATCGCACCGCGGGTGGTCGAAATGGGTTCAACGAGTTCGTCACCGGCAACGGCCTGCTGTGACGCCAGCCCGAGGAGCGCACCAAAAACCGTGCCCGCGATCAGCCCACCAAGAAATCCCTCCCAGGTTTTCCCCGGACTCAGCCGTGGGATGAGCTTTCGCCGTCCAATGGCCTTCCCGGTGAAGTACGCGCCGATGTCGGAGACCTTGACGCACAGGATGGCCCCGGCGAGGGTCCATGCCTCGTGCTCGCGGCGGAGCAGCAGCCAAAATCCAAGTGGAATGCCCACGAGCGCAAGGGACGCGAGCGGTCCGGCGATCGCGCGTGCGGCGCCGTCGCAGGAAGGCTTCCGGGCGTGCAAGGTCGCGCTGAGGAGCATGAGTGCCGCGATTCCCATGAACGCATACGGGTAGGTGAAGAAGCACTGCTCGGGCGTCCGCGGCAGAAAGATGGCGAGGGCGCCGCCAATGATCGCCAGCGCGTGGGCAACCGGCGATCCGCCCCGGGTGAGCGCGGCCATCTCTCGCGCCATGAGCGGGGCGATGATCACGATGACGGCGAGCGCGAGGACGAAGCCCGGACCGATGCGCCCCCAGTCGGTGCGCCAGATTGGGAGTTGCGTGTCGAGCCACGCCAATCCGAGCAGCGCGGCGATGAGAAGCGCGCCCGTGATCAGCCGCTGGCGAAGCATCGGCGCAGTGTAGGAACAGCGCGAGGGTGCGGATTACCATCGGCTCATGCAGATCGCGACGCTCGCACTCGCCGTCACCGTGTGGCCCGCCTGGTTCGCGGTCGCGCAGGGAGTCGACGCAGCGAAGCCACCGTCGATGGAGGAGCGTCGAGCGCGGCAAGTCGCAGACCAACTGGACCGGATCAAGTTCGTCGCACCGCCGATGGATCAGCCCTGTGTCGAGTTGCTTCTGACTCGCGTCGGCTTCGAGTCCATCCCTGACCCGCGCCGAGCGGCCTTCAATGCGTCGCTCGCAGTGGCACTTGAGGCGTATCGCGCGTGTCGCCGCGATACCGTCGATGCGCCGCTCATGAGCCTCCGCGACGCGGTCAAGGCGAGTCTCGGCGAGCGGGGAATGCCCGAGCCGACCCAGGCCTCGCGCGTACTGGCGCTCCGTGCGTCGGCAATGGAGTGCGATCGTCGGCTCATCGATACAGCCATCACCGCCTCGCTCGGCCACCCGCCAGCGACCACCGACGAGCGTGTCGATCATGCGATGGCGGTGCGCCGCACCGATGCGGCCGCGTCGACGCTCTCGGATGCCGTGCCGGGAATGACCAGCCTGTTCGTGAGCGTGTCCCCCGCGCTCGACGACCTTGGTGGCGCGACAGGGCTCGACCGTGAAGTCGCGCGCGTCTTGCTGCTCGGCACCGCCATGGGCACGGCGGATGCCGCAGAGCGATACTCATTCGAATGGCTGAACGGGACGGTCTTCCTTGCGGGCAGCACGGCCCTTGAGGTCCAGCGTGCGGCCGAGGCGTTGGAGGAGACGGGCGGCCACATCGACACGATGCAGATGATGGGTGTGGCACTCACCATCCAGATGCGCGGAATCGGCACTCAGGCCGCCACGCTCTTGACCGTCGATGCGGCGCTCGTGCAGGCACTCCCCGTTGGGCTGCCGCCGCGGGTGGCTTACGCCATCGTTGACCGGCTTGCGCAAGCGTCCCCGGGCTCTGCGAGGGGGCGAGACATTGGGCCCGACATCGTCAAGGTTGTGTCGGATGCGACCGCTTTGCCATCGACGACCCCCGAACAGCGGGACGCGCTCGACGCGCTGCTCACTTCGTGGATGCAGGGGGAGATCGGCCGACTCCTCACGCAATTGCTCGACGAGGCGCGCCTGCAACGGGAGTTGGCGCAGCGATCGGCATCGCTTTCAGCAAAGGATCCATCGACATGGAAGCTCGATGGGCCCGGGGATGGCGCTCCGCAGCAGATGGCCGGGGCGTACTCAAATCTCGCGAAACGACGCAGTGACGCTGAAGCTGCTGCGAAGCGAGTCGAAGCCATCATCGGCCCCGAAGCGTGGAAGGCGATCGCACCCGCGCCGAGGAAGTCCTCAAGGAAGGCGCATGCCGATCCCTGATTCACCCGAGTTCCAGATCGATCGGGCGTTGCACGCGGGGCACGCGACCATCGCCCTTCGCATCGCGGATTCGCTGATCGCTCAGAGCAAAAGAAGCCACATCGGATGGCTCGGGCGCGCACGCGCGACCTATGCCATGGGTATGCACGGTGAGTGCGAGGAAGCGACCGCCGTCGTGCTCAAGTTGAGACCCGACGACCCCCCGGCGCTGCTCCTTCGCGGCCTCATCTACCGGTACTACGGCCTCGTCGATGACTCGGTGGCCACACTGTCGAAGCTCGTGGCGATGAAGACCCCGTACTCCCCCGAAGCCGCGCTGAGTCTGGCGGAGACGCTGTTCTTTGCGCATCGGCGCAAGGAACTTCTCGCGCACATTGCCGCAGGGGGATCTTGGCTTGACGATGAGCGCGGCGCACTGTTGAGGGCCCGTGTCAAGTCGTGGACCGATGTGGCGGTGGCCACCCAGGAGTTGCGCGCGATTTCCGAGAGCGCGAGCGGCCCCAATGCGCTCATGTTGACGCGCGTGGCCGGGTTCGAGGCGGTCAAACTGCTCGACCAAGCCGGGCACTACCGCGAAGCCTTCGACCTCGCGCAGCGCCTTCATGCGCGCACGACGCCACCGTTCGACATCGAGGGACTCGTGTCGGGCGTGCGCGCGCGCGCCGACCTCGCCCGCAAGCGCGGCCGTTGGTTCGAAGCCAAGGTTCCGCCGGTGGAGGGTGTGGCCATGATCGCCGGCCTCCCACGCGCGGGCACAACGCTCATCGAGCAGATGCTCGATGCACATCCCGAGGTGAGCGGGATCGGGGAGTTCGACGGTGTCCGTCGGCTGGCCTCGGGGATCACGGCGACCGGGATCGACTGCGACGCGCTGGGCTCCATCGACCGCGAGCGCGCGATGGCGCTGCAGCGCGAGTACCTCGGCGGCGCGCATCGGCTGCGCCGCGAGGGCGCGCGCTGGAGCTTCGACAAGACGCTTGGGGCGTGGAAGGCGCTCCCCGAGATCGCGGCGATTCTGCCCGGGGCGAAACTCTTGCATGTGGCGAGGGATCCGCGCGACAACGCCATCAGCGCGCACCTTTCGTTCTTTCATCCCGTCTCCTACGGATGGATGAGCTCGCTCGATTCGATCCGGCGCGGCATTGAAGCCGAACGCGCGGCGCTGCCTCAGTCGCTCGAGGCGCTCAAGATTGACCATGTCGCGCTCGTCTACGAACGCCTCGTTGAGGATCCCGCTGGACACGCGAAGGCGTGTCTCGACCTCCTCGGCCTGCCCATGGATGCTCGCGTCCTCAAACCCGAGGAAAACACGCGGGCCGTTTTCACGCTGAGCCACGACCAGGTGAAGCGCCCAATCAACCGCGGATCCATCGGCCGCTGGAAGAACTACGAGTGGGCATTCGACAGCTCGTGGGATGCTCTCTGCGCGGCTCACGACACGCGGCGCAGCACCGGGCTACCCTGACCCCATGACGCGCAGTCCGCTGGTGTGGGTCCGCAATCGCACGCTGCCGCTCCTGATCGCGCTTCTCCTGCTCGTCGCGGTGCACCCGCTGGTCACCGGCACGAGCGAAACCGCGCGAGATGCAATCCCCATTCTCATGATCGCGATCCCGATGCTCGGGGCCTTTGCCATCAGCCACTGGCGACGGGCGGTTCCCTTGGCGTGCGGCTTCGTCGTGCTCGTGGTCTGGGCGTGGATGGGGTACGCCTTCGATTCTCATGAGATCGCTTCCGGATCGATCGCGTACCTCGCGTGGGCCTATTTCTGCTACGCCATCATTGTGCTCGGGGGCGAACTGCTGAGAAACGCCGCGCTGCTGGATGACCGGGTGTATGGCGGGCTTGTGGTCTACCTCCTCACGGCGATGCTCTTTGCATCGATCCACAGGCACATCTCGGCGCTCGATCCGCAGGCGTACTACACGGCGCTCTCGAACACGCCCGATGTCATCGCCTGGGGTGACTCGCTCTACTTTTCGCTGATGACGATGACGACGGTTGGCTACGGCGACATCGTGCCGAAGTCGCCGTGGGCGCGATCGGCCAGCATGCTCGAATCCATCGCGGGCGTCACCCTCACTGTCGTGTACATCTCGCGGCTCGCGGCGACGCCCAAGACGGGGCATCCGCACGAATCGCCCCGCGGGCACTGACGAAACCCCTGCGTTGGGTCAGGGCGCCGTCCACCCCGAAAGAATCGTCGCCATGTCGAAGGCGTCGACGATGCCATCGTCATTGATGTCCGCGACCGGATCCGCCGTTCCCCACGCGCTGAACACGGCGGTCATGTCATTGCCGTCGACGACGCCGTCTCCGTTGACATCGCCTGCGGCATTGCCACTCCCAAAGGTGCCAATGCCACCGTCGAACTCGGGCCCGAGTGATCCGCCGGAACCCACGCCAGCATTCACCGAAAGGACCTTTGGCTTCCCGGTGCCGTCGGCATCGCATGCGAACACGATCCGCGGACGGTGGAAACTGCCTGGCATCTTGCCACCATCTTGAAGAATGATCACATCGGGCGAGGCGGCGTCCGTCCGGTTGTAGAACAGGCGTACCTGTTCGACACCATCAATCGTCGTGGCGGCGGCCATGTCGTCATCGCCGTCTTCGTCAAAGTCCGCGGCCGCGACGCTGAGCGGGTTGTTCCCCATGTTGAACCACAAGACTGGGTCAATATTCCCTCCGGCGAGACGGAGGAGCAGCGCATTTTCGACGGGATGATCCGGGTTTGAACTTGCCCCGTTCACCGTGATGACGGCGCCCGGCGCGCTGGTGGGTCCCGCGACATCCAAGACAGTCGCGCTCGTTGGATCCTCGGCAATCACGAGTGAGGCAATCGTTGGCGTTGGAAACTCCATGCGCGTGACAAAGTGCACGGACTTTGCCGCGCGGTCGAGAGCGAGCAGGCCGTCACTCGTGCCGACGGCGGTCCGCACCGATCTCAGCACATCGGCGCGGCAATTGTTGACGGTCGCGCCCAGCGCGTACTGACCGGAAGTGCCTCGGTGGAAGACGACGACCTGGTTCGGGGTGCTGCCGACACAGCCGACGGCGATGTCGGTGGCGGTGGTCGCAGAGGCATCGACAAATCGCCCCACGGCAATCCCCGTCGGGATTGCGCCTACGCCAACCGCGAGATAGTCGACGGCGAACTGCCAGTCGCCGCCTCCGCGCAGGAGCGCGATCTTGTTCGCTGTGCCCAGCGACAGCGCGATGCCGCCGGCCCCCGCGTTGCCCGGAAGTGCTGCGAGTTGCCGCGCGTCACCCATGACATCGATGGTCGCCTTCAAGTTGAGCACATTGCCGAGGCCGACCTCAAAAAACCGAACCTGGCTGGTTCCCGAGGCATCCATCGCCATCGCCATCGCCGCATCTTTCACACCATCGCCGTTGAAGTCCGCAAGGAGGGCATCGACGGTGACTCGGAGCAAGGAGTTCATCGGGCCGCTCTGCGCCACGGGCGGGGGAGATGCGTCCATAACGGTGAATCCCAGTTCCGTCACCCCCGGTTCCGCGCCTGCTCGTCGTTCGACGCGCACCGTGCGGTCCATCGGCAGTCCCGTCAGCTGAGCGGCCTTGAAGTTTCCCGGCGACATCCCTTGGCCTTTCACCACCGAGTTGAATCCAATCACCTTGTTGACCGAGTCGGGCGTGAAATCGAGTTGGAGTAGTCCGCCTGGTTGACATGAGGTTGTGGTCTGAATTCTCGGGACGATGGGCACTCCGCTCGTTGACTCGACCTCGATTCCGATGCGAAGGATCGCGCTGCCCCCCGAAGTCGCCAGGTTGCACTTATTGACGGTCAGTGTCGCATCGGTCAGCCCGTCCGATCCGAGCCCCCTGCGAGGGACGAGTAGGAGACCGCGGCCATCGATCGCTCCATCAATCCACCCACTTCCCGTGAGGACCCCGCGGGGAACCCAACTGTCGCTGGGACCCGTGGCTGAGTTCGTCCGCACGACGCCATCGACGGTCACCACATCGGCGATGTCGAGCGACGCGCTGGGATGGAAGGATCCAGCGGGGCCAACCAAGACCTGTCCTCGCACCTGAGGGCTCTCGTTGGATGCCTCGCCAACACGCGCCTTCAAAGTACTGACAGAGCCACCCAAAATCTTCAGTTCACCCTGCCCGGTCGTGCCCACGAGCATGTCGGATGTGAGAGCGGTCAATCCATGACCGCGGACCTCAAGGACGCCCGTGCCACCGGAATGCCCAATGCTCACGGCGCCACCCAACGATGGGTTGGACTGGACGACATTCGCATCGAGCGCGAGCGTCCCGTTGACTTCCATTTGGCTCGGGCTCTCGAGAGTGCCGGTGAGCATCAGGATGGCGGCGTTGCTGCTGATCTCGAATGCGCCCTTGTCCATCCTGAGACTCCACGCCGTCAGGTTGCCGCTCATCGTGCACAGATCCATCGACTGGCCGGGGTCTTGACCGAAGACCAATCGATCGAGTGGGTTGAGTCCGTTGAAGTCGGTCGCACACCACTCGAACCAGTTGTTGAGTGATCCTCCGTCGTTGCCCTCGCCATTGCCATCCCAGTACGCGTAGTTGGGTCCCCACTCAAGCGCGTCGTCCACCCCGTTGCCGTCGCAGTCGGTCGTTTGCGCGTTCGCGCCAGCCGCAATCGCCAACACCGCGCACCCGCGAGCGAGCGAACGGGACAGAACTCGGTACCCGCTAGGCACGCCGGAGAATCTGCTCATTGGAGCACTGTGCTGGAAACTCGCAAGGAATCAAGCACCTCCACGACATTTTGACCCCCTCAAACCTCCAGATTGAGCGCGATGTGACCGTTCGGACACGCGTGAGCGAGGGCTCTGCCTCACACCGCACGGCCGACTTGTGGCCGATGGCTTGCCAGCGTCGACCAAGGGGGGCTCCAGTCCGTGGCGGTTCACCTCCGTCGCCTTCGCGAGTGGGGCTGTTTCGAATGTGATTCTTCAAGCCGCGGCCCTTGGAAGGGCTCCCCGGCGGCGCGTGCGTCGCCAGCCGACCGAGGACGAGATGAACCGGCTACTGGCGGTGGCCCGTGAACGCGGGCGCGATGCGTGGTACCTGGCCGCGGCGCTGGCGGGGCTGCGCAAGGGCGACTTCCAACGCCAGACTTGGGGCGACATGACGCGGCGACAAGACTTCCTGCGGGCCGGCGTGACGCCCCAAGTCGCCCAACGGATACTTGCACACGACGACCCTAGCCAATCTGCCAGCAGTTGGAGCTCGAATTGGCGCGAAACGGGGCGGCCTCGCGCGGTGAACTGACGCGCGGCGGCGATCGGGGCAGAAACGAAACACCCCAGCACACGCTGGGGTCTTTGCATGATTCGGCTGTGTTTTCAGGACAGCGGGCAAAGGGATTCGAACCCCCGACAGTCAGCTTGGGAAGCTGACGCTCTACCAACGGAGCTATGCCCGCGAGAGGGGCGAAGTCTATCCGGCTCCGGTGAGCCGCCGCGCGGCGCGACCGGCATCTTCCATGATGACCAGGATGGCCGGCAAGAGAAGCAGCGTGAGGAACGTGGCGCTCAGGAGTCCGCCGCACAAGCTGATGGCCATCGGGATCAGGAACTGCGCTTGGAAACTCTGCTCGAACACAAGCGGCGCGAGTCCGACAACCGTCGTAATGCTCGTCAGGAGGATCGGCCGAAGTCGGCGTGTGCCCGCGAGGACGAGCGCCTGTCGAAGCGACCCGATCGCACGCCGTTCTCGGTTGACAAACTCCACCATCACAAGGGAGTTGTTGACGACCACGCCGCAGAGCGCCACGAGACCGATGAGACTGAGAAAAGTGAGGCTGTACCCGAGCGCGATGTGTCCCCAGATCGCGCCGATGATGCCAAACGGAATGGCCGCCATCACGGCGAATGGCTGCGTGTAGCTATTGAAGAGCCACGCGAGGATCGCCCAAATCGCGATCAGCGCCGCTCCGGCCGCCCATGGGATTGTGGCGAAGGCGTCGACACGATCCTTCTGCTTTCCCGCAAGGTCAACAACTACATGCGGGAGTTCGCGCGCGAGTTCCGTCATCGTCGGGGCGATCGCCGCGAGCACTTCCTCGGGCGCTGTGGCCGAGTCGGTGTCGGCGCGCACGCTGATGGTGCGCAAGCCGTCGATGCGGTGGATCGCCGCATGCCCGGCCCCGTCGCGCACACTGGCGATCTGGTCGAGCGGTACTGCGCGGCCCGAGGGAGTCACGATCCACATCGACTCGGCGGCACTCAGTCGATTGCGGCTCGCGTCATCGAGCCGGACACGCACATCGATGTCTTCGCGGTCGGCGGTGTGGACATGCGCGTCGATGCCGTGGATCGCGCCGCGCAACTGGCGCGCGACCGTTGTGGGCGTGAGCCCAAGCGCGGCGGCCTCTGGGCGCAGAGACACATGGGTTTCAGGTTGCGCGGCGAAGTCGTCGTCGGCCACATCGAGGACGCCGTCGAACGATGCCAGAGCGTCGCGGATCCGCCGAGAGGCGACGCGAAGTTCCTCGAGCGACTCGCCCCGGATCTCCAGTTCGATGTCCGCGCCTGCGGGGCCGCCGGTCATTTCTGCGAAGGTGAGCAACTCGGCCTCGCTCACCGGTCCAAGGCGGCGTTGGATGGCTGAGATCACATCGTTGGAGTGGCGTTCGCGCACTTCCACCGGGTGCAACTCGATGAAAAACTGCGCGACATTGCCAGAGACCGCCTCCTCAGCGCCGCTCTCCCAGTCCACCACCGTGCCATAGACGCTCGTGATGCTTCGGGTCTCCGGTTCGGCCGTCGCCGCGTCTTCAAGGCGCGCGCCGACGGCCGATGTCGCCGCGAGCGAGGATCCCATGGGCAACCGAAGATTGACGATCACCACTTCGGTGTCGTCACTCGGCAGGAATGTGAAGGGGAGCCTGCCGCCCGCGACCATGCCAAGCGAGATGATGAGCACCGCGATGCCGCTGGCGACCGTCACATACCGGTGCTCGACGCACCACGACGCGATCCGTTGGTAGCTCGCCTCGAGCCACGGCCAGAGGCGTTGGTCGCGGACGCGGTCCCATGGGGCAAGGAGGCGATCCGACCAATGAATTCGTCCCGAGCGGATTCGCTCCATGCCGTGGGCAATGTGCGCGGGCATCAAGACGACGGCCTCCAGCAAGCTGACCAAGAGCGCGATGCAAACGACGATCGGAAGCGCCTCGAGCATGTCGCCGAGTTCACCTCCGACGAATCCAAGCGGCATGAACGCGACCACGGTGACGCACACGCTGGCGACCACCGGCCAGAACACCCGCTCGACGCCGATCGCGGCCGCGTCCTCGGGAGCGAGCCCCTCGCGGTCGGCGGCCGACTCGATGCTCTCGGCGAAGACGATCGCATCGTCCTCGAGCATGCCGATGACCAGGAGCAACGAGAACATCGTGAGCAGGTTGAGTGAGATTCCCAGCACCTGCATGAGAAAGAGCGTGCCGAGAATGGCGACGGCGATTCCCGCCATCACCCACCACGCGGCGCGGTAGTTCACGCCCAAGAGCAGCGTCAGAAAGACGAGCGCCGCCCCCTGGAACGCGTTGCTCCGCAGCAGTTCAAGTCGGCCGTCGATGATGCGTGCCAAGTCGCTGTTGCACAGGAGGTCGACCGGAAGCGGCCCCCGCGACGAACCGAGCTGCCACCCAGCTTCTCGTGGAGTGCCAGTCAAGCGCTCCCACCATGACAACGAGAGTTCCTCGCCGCGACGGCCCGCCGCGTAGCCCCGGGCGAACTCCGCGATGTTGATGGCGTCGTCGTTCGCTCCCTTGTAGACGGTGACGAACGCCGACGGCTTGCCGTTGAAGCGGAGCGCGTACTCGTCGTCGACAAACCCTTCCTCGACGGTGGCGATATCCCCCACGCGCCAGGCCTGTCCGGTGGGGCTTGCGGCCACCACGATTTCACGGATGCGATCGGCCCGTTCCTCGACGCCCATGGACCGAACGGCCACATGGCCATCGGGAGATCGCACGATGCCACCGGGGAGTTCGCGCATCCAGTCCGAGATCGCGTCAGACACTCGCGTGATCGGGATGCCAAGCTGCAGAAGCGCCGCGTGGTCGACTTCCACGCGGATTTCGTAGTCGCGCGTTCCTTCGACAACGAGCCGTCCCATCCCGGCGTAAGTGCCAAGATCGTCCTCGATCTCGTGCACGCACCGCTTGAGGGTCTCGGGGTCGGTGTCGCCGAAGGCCGTCACTTGGATGACCGGAATGAGCGACTCGACTTCCGTCACTCGAGTGCGTTCAGCCTCTTCTGGGAGGTCGCGCAGTGAGTCGATCCGGTCGCGCAGATCTTCTTTGCGCTGTTCGAGGTCGGTGCCCTCCTCGAACTTGACGACGACGCTGCCGCCGCCTTCAAAGGCTAGGGTGGCGATGCGGGAGGCATCCTCGACCTGCTCGGCGGCGTCCTCGACCTTGCGCGCGAGCGACTCTTCGACTTCGCTCGGACTCGCACCTGGGTAGTCGAGTCGCGCCTGCAGGGTGAGCGAGGCCATCTCTGGAAAGAACTCCCTGCGGATCGTGAACGCGCTGACGATTCCGCCGAGAAGGACGGCCCATGTGAGCAGCGTCATCGGAACGCCGTTGCGCACTCCGAAGCGGACGAGCTTCATGGTTTCGAAGTGCCTTCGACGCGCCGTCCCGGACGAAGCACGCGCGCGGCGTCGAGCGCGATGACTGTGCCTTCGGCCACGGGCTCGGCGAGGACGAGCCATTCGCGGTCGTCAACGCCAGACGCTGGAAGTTCGCCTGTGAATGAGTGCCCGACGCGCACGGCCAGCGGTCGGAGCTGGTCGCCATCGAGAACGAGCACACGCTCATTGCGGACGGAACGGCGTGGGACAACGCATCGGAGTTCGGCAGCCTGTGACTCGACGACGGCTTCAACGAATGCGCCTGGGGCCGGCGACTGCGGACCGTGCCGGTCACGATCGATCTCGACGAACACCATCATTGTGCGATCAGCGGGGTCGTCCTCAGGGCCGATCCGAGCGACCGAGGACCTCGCCACGGTCTTTCCAGCGGCGATCAGCGAGACCGCGTCACCGACGGCAACAAATCCCCGTGCGGCGGCACTGAGCGCGATGGGCACTTCGACGCGCGAAGCATCGACGACGCGCGCCACGGATGACCCAGCCCCGACCGACTCGCCGACCTTGAGGTCGAACGCTGCGAGCGTGCCCGTGATGGGGCTCGTGATCGTGCAGCGGGCCACGGCATCCTCGGCGCGCCTGAGTGCGGCTTCTTGGGAAGTCCGTCGCGCGGCGAGCGAGTCTTCGCGCGGTCCGCACTGGGCGATCGACTCCGCCAGGAGAAGGCTCGCGCGCTCGGCCACGATCCGCTGTGTGCGCGCGCGGTCCACCTCTCGCTGCGTGGCTCCGGCTTCGAGCGCCGCGCTGACCACACGCGCCTCGTCGGCACGCGCGAGCTCGAGCTCTTGCGCCGCGAGCACATGCCGCTCGGCAAGCGCCGCGCGCTCCACATCGAGTGCCGCTCGTTCGGCGAGGATCGACTTGATGGAATCGGCCGCGATCTCCGCTTCGGCCTTGAAGTCCGCCGCATCGAGGCGAACGATGAGTTCGCCCTGAGCGATGGGAGTACCCCGCGCGATCCCGGGACCGATGGCTTCGACCGTGGCCGTGACGCGCGCGGGAACATCGGCGCAGGCGAGCGCCGCCGCTGTGCCATAGCCAGTCCATTGTCGGGGCACACGCGCGCGCACGACGGTCATCACCATGACGCGATCCGCCGAAGTATCGCGCATGGCCTTGGGGGGCGCGGGCCGAGTCGCAGCGAGGTACGCGAACACGGCCACTGAGAAGAGCACGATGCCGCCACCCAATCCAACGCCAAGAAGCCGTCGGGCCCACGAAGGTCGGTTTCCGCGCTGAGTTGTCCCGCCGCTCACGCGCTCACGAGCGGGTTCGTGCGATTCGGCCATGGGACGGGCAAAGGTACGCGATCGCTGAGTACATTGGCCGTGTGGCGGATTCCCCTGCGGTGATCGAGAGCGGAGCGTTGGGGACGCTGTTGGCGTTCACCGGCGCGCTCGACGCGGCCTCAGCGGCGAAGATCGAACCTGGACTCCTTGCGAGCGTCGGGAAGCACCCGGCGCCCTGGATCATCGACCTCCGCGGTGTGACTTTCGTGTGCTCCACAACAATGGGGATGCTTGTTCGTGTCGCCACG
>SXGS01330888.1_pt1 | contig 15904 bp, 12 predicted proteins | sample 3174681 | NCBI WGS metagenome assembly SXGS01 (sample SAMN11356861, study PRJNA531348) | freshwater metagenome | isolation source: freshwater sample F1-80 | place: China: Fuxian Lake, Yuxi | collected 2017-12-25 | reverse complement strand
TGGTCGGCCGCGCACCCGACTACGGCCTCCATCGCAAGGAGAACCGGCGCGCGACCGTCGTGGTCGATACGTCCGGCCTTTCGCCGGGGCTCCGCGATGCCGACGTCTTCTATCCGGTGCTCGGCACCTGGCTCGGCGCCGAGATCGGCTCGGAGATCGCCGCGATCGACGGGTTGCCGCCGAAGCAGAGCGAGGACCGGCTGAAGGCGCTCGGCGCGGCGGCGGCCTCGGCCGGCGCCGTCGGACTCTTTCATGTCGTCGGATCGACGCCCGAGGCACCGACGCTGGCGGACGCCACCCACGGAGGAACGGCACGAAGGATCCGCCTCACCGCCGAGATGGTCCGCGCCGCCCGCGACCGGCTCTCCACGGCCGGCGACGGCGCCATCGACTGCATCGCGCTCGGCAGCCCGCATTTCAGCGAGGCCGAGTTCGCCTCCTTGCGCCGCCTCGCCGCCGGCAAGCGCTTCGGCGTGCCAGTCTATGTCTGCACGCGCCGCGACCTGGTGGAGAAGACCGATCTCTCCGACCTCGAATCTGCCGGCGCGGTGATCGTCGCAGACACCTGCGTGGTGGTGACGCCGATCCTGCCGGAGGGCCGGGGCACGCTGATGACCAACTCCGGCAAGTTCGCCCATTACGGCCCGGCGAACCTCGGCTACGAGGTCGTCTATGGCAGCCTCGAGGATTGCGTCGCCTCCGCCGTCGCCGGCCGGGTCATGCGCGACGAGCAGGTGTGGCGGTGACCGTGCTCGCCGGCGAGACGCTGGTCGCCGGCAAGGGCGAAGGCGCGATCCTCAGGATCGACGATCCGATCAGCTTCTGGGGCGGCATCGATCCGAAGACCGCGCGGATCACTGACCCGCGTCATCCCCGGCACGGCGAGCGCCTGACCGGACGCGTCGTCGCGGTCGCCGAGCTCCGCGGCTCCAGCTCCTCCTCGGCGGTGCTGCTCGAGCTGATTCACGCGAAAATCGCGCCGGCGGCAATTCTGCTGCGCGACACCGATGCGATTCTGGCGCTCGGCGCCTTGGTTGCGCGCGAGATGAACTATGGCGACCTCGCGATGGTAAAATTGTCGCCGGACGACTTCACCCTTCTCGCCGAGGGCCGCCATGCCCATGTGGAGGGCCCGCGCGTCACCCTCGATTGAGGAGCCTGCCATGACCGATCCGTTCGCAGATCCGCAGGTCCGCCCGCGCTACACCGGCGTTCCGACCTTCATGCGGGCGCCCTTCGTCGAGGACTGGCAAGGCGTCGACATCGGCCTGGTCGGCGTTCCCTTCGACGGCGGCGTCACCAACCGCACCGGCGCCCGGCACGGTCCGCGCGAAGTCCGCAACATGTCGAGCTTCATGCGGAAGATGAACCAGTCGACGAAGGTGGCGCCCTTCGACATCTGCCGCGTCGCCGATCTCGGCGATGCCTGGGTGCGGAGCCCCTTCCACCTGGCCGCCAGCCTCGACGAGATCGCCGACTTCTATACGAAGCTGCACAGGGCCGGCATCGTCCCGGTCTCCTGCGGTGGCGATCATTCGGTGACGCTGCCGATCTTCCGCGGCATCGCCAAGGACCGGCCGGTCGGCATGGTGCATTTCGACGCGCATTGCGACACCGGCGACGACTATCTCGGGTCGCGCTTCCATCACGGCGCACCGTTCCGCCGCGCGGTCGAGGAAGGGCTGCTCGATCCCAAGCGCACGATCCAGATCGGCATCCGGGGTTCGCTCAACGATCCCGATCTCTGGAAGTTCATCCACGACTCCGGCATGCGCGTGATCTACATGGACGAACTCTACGATCTCGGGCCCAGGGGTGCGATCGCCGAAGCGCGAAGGATCGTCGGCGACGGGCCGACCTATGTCAGCTTCGATGTCGACGGGCTGGACCCGGTTTATGCCCCCGGCACCGGCACGCCCGAGGTCGGCGGCTTCACCACCGTCGAAGCCCTCCTGATGCTGCGCGGCCTGCAGGGCCTCAACCTGATCGGCGGCGACGTGGTCGAGGTCGCCCCGCCCTTCGACCAGACCGGCAACACCGCGCTGGTCGGCGCCACGGTGATGTTCGAGATCCTCTGCATCGTCGCGGACGCGGCGGCGAAGCGGCGCAAGGCCGCCTAGAGGCCGCCTACCTCCCGCCGTGGCCGTGTCCGACGGTACGCCTTTCCGATCGGACAAAATTGCTGGTACCGTCAACGGAAAACGCCGACGGCCACTCGATGGGAGGTTCTCAATGACTTCGCTCACTCGGCATGCCGCTTTCGTCGCGGCCCTGTCTTTCATCCTCGCTACAACCGATCCCGCCTCGGCGCAAAAGCGCGGCGGCGATCTCATCTTCCTCCAGCAATCGACGCCGATCACGCTGGACGCGATCACCTCGACAGAGCAGGCGGTCCGCAACGTCGCGATGCATCTCTTCGAGATGCTGGTGACCCGCGACGAGGGCTCGAACCCGATCCCCGACCTGGCCTCCAGGATCGACGAGAGCGCCGACGGGCTCACCTACACCTTCGCGCTCCGCCAGGGCGTCAGGTTCCACAACGGCAAAGAGATGACCAGCGAGGACGCGAGGGCGAGCGTCGAGCGCTACGGCAGGATCGGCTTCGACCGCGCCGACTTCGTCAAGATCAAGTCGGTCGCCGCTCCCGACAAGTACACGCTGACGATCACGCTCTCAGAGCGCGTGCCGAGCTTCATCGAGCAGCTGAGCTCGCCTCGCGCGCCGATGGTGATCCTCCCGGCCGAGGAGGCGTCGAAGGAGGCGAGCAAGATCAACCCGATCGGCACCGGCCCCTTCCAGCTCGTCGACTACGTGCCGGACAGCCACGTCAAGATGAAGCGCTTCGAGGACTACAAGGCGAACGAAGGCACCGGCGAGCGCAACGGGTTCTCCGGCAAGAAGATCGCCCATGTCGACACCGTGACCTTCCGCATCGTGCCCGAGGCGAACGCGCGGGTCGCGGCGATGGAGACGCGGGCCGGCCATTTCTCGGAGTCGGTCCCGAACCAGACGGCGAAGCGGCTCAAGGACAGCAGGGACATCCAGATCGTCACGATGATGCCCTGGAGCATGGCCTTCGCGATCCTGAATGCCGGTCCGGGCGGCGGCGGCACCGCGAAGCTCGGCGTCCGCCGCGCGATCCAGGCCGCGATCGACGCCGACGAGGTGATGCTGGTCTCGACCGACGGCGTCTACCGCCTCGACCACGCCTTCAACTATCCCGAGAGCCGGTACTTCTCCGCCGATGTCGGCAAGGCCGTCTACAACCAGGCCAATCCGGCCAAGGCCAAGCAGCTCCTTGCCGAGGCCGGATATGCCGGAGAGGAGATCGTCATCATCACCACCTCGCAGATCGCGATCGTGAAGGCGCAGGCCGAGGTGACGGCCGAACAGCTCAAGGCGGCGGGGATGAAGGTGCGGGTCGCGGTCTACGACACGCCCGGATATATCGCCCAGGCCGGCAAGCCCGATGGCTGGAACATTTACATCGGCGAGTTCGGCCTCGCGCCGTCGATCGGTCCCTACGGCCTTCCCAACTTCTGGACGGGTCCCAAGAACTGGCAGAAGCTCGAGGATCAGGCGCTCGAGAGGTCGTTCAGCGACCTCAAGACCAAGACCACGCTCGCCGAGCGCAAGGCAGCGATCGACGCCTTCTATACGCGGGTCACCGACCAGGCCTACGCGATCAAGCTCGGCGACAACGGCCTGCTCCAGGCTGTCCGCAGAGAGGTCAAGAACTTCAAGCCCTATCGCATTCCTCGCGCCTGGGGCGTCTGGCTCGAATAGCGGACCTTAGTCTCAAGGAGAACAGCCGGATGGCGCGTCCCAATATCGTGCTGATCATGCCGGATCAGCAGCGGGCGGATTCGCTCGGGTGCTACGGCAATGTCTTCACCAAGACGCCCGAGGTCGACCGGATGGCGCGCGAGGGTGTGCGCTTCACCCGCGCCTACACCACCTGGCCGGTCTGCACGCCGGCGCGCGGCACGATGTGGAGCGGGACATACCCGCACAAGCACAAGCTGATCGACAATGTCTACGGCGTCGACGACGCCTTCGCGACGCTGGCCGGGGTCAAGACGACGCTGTTCGACGTGCTGAAGGCGGCCGGCTACACCACCGCCCATTTCGGCAAGTGGCACCTCGGCGAGAAGCAGCCGAAGTACTTCGACGTCTGGGAGGAGACGTTCAACTCCCGCGTCCACCACTGGATCGGCGGCGTCGATGGCGGCGTCTGGCGGCCTGGTCTGCAGACCGACCGATGCATCCAGTTCATCAAGTCGCGGAAGCCGGACGACGCGCCCTTCTGCATGGTGCAGGGCTACTACCCTCCCCACGATCCCTACACAGCGCCGAAGGAGTTCTATGCGCCCTACCGCGACAAGGGCGTGCCTTTCGCCGGCTACTATGCCGGCGTCAGCGCCATCGACTACGAGACCGGGCGCATCCTCGACGCGCTCGACCGCACCGGCCAGCGCCACAACACGCTCGTCGTCTTCTTCGCCGATCACGGCGACACCTTCTTCTATCGCGCCGACGGCGAGCACAAGTTCGTCTGCACCGACGACTCGATCCGCATCCCGTTCGTGATGAGCTGGCCGGCGGCGATCCCACCCGGCACGGCGAATGATCGCATGGTCGGGCTGCACGACCTGATGCCGACGGTGCTGGATGCCTGCGGCGTGGCACCGCCGGACGGCATGCACGGCAGGAGCGTGCTGCCGCTGGCCCGCGGCGAGAATGCGGCGTGGCGTGACTTCCACTACGTGCAGAACCGTACCCATGTCCGCCGGATCACGCAGCGCAGCTATCGCACCGACGACTGGAAGCTGATCGCCAGCGTCGAGGGCGGCGAGCACGCACTCTACGACCTGAAGCGCGATCCCGAGGAGGAGTGGGATCTGTTCCTGACGCCGAGGAAGGACGTGATGGACCGCTTCCGCGACGAGCCGAGCCACGCGCCGAAGGCGCGCGAGCTCGCGAACGCGATGCGCGGCTATGCCCAGTCCATCGACGATTCAGAGGGTGTCGGGATCGCCGACCGCGTGCTCGAAGCGCTCGCCGAGCGTTAGCATCGGATACGAGCGACTGGGACTAACGTGGTGCGTGCTTCGACAAGTTCAGCATGAAGTCGTTTCTCTATGCCAGAAAGACCGCCCCTCATCCTGAGCTTGTCGAAGGACGCACGACGCCAATGCAACGCCTCGCGCCTTAAGCACTCACGCACCAGCTCCGCCAGGCGGCGCGGAACGCCTCGCCGCGCGCCTGGCCATAGGCCTTGCGATCGCCGAGGGGCGAGGCCTGCGCCTGACCGCGGAGCGACGCGCGGATCTTCGCCAGCGAGCCGATGTCAGCTGCGAGCCGCGCCGCACGCGCGATGTAGTCCGCTTCGTCGGTCGCGATGCCGGCGGTGAAGCCGACCGAGGATAGCAGCGCCAGGCTGTAGCGGCCGGCCATGCGGTCGCCGGCGATGGTGACGACGGGCACGCCCATCCACAGCGCCTCGCAAGTGGTGGTGACGCCGCCATAGGGAACGGGATCGAGGGCCACGTCGATCTCGTTGAGAAAGTTCAGGTGGTCGAGGAACCCGGACGTCCACGGCCGAAGCTCGACGCGATCGTCGGCAACGCCGGCGCGCGCGAAGGCACGGGCAAAGTGCAGACGCACCCGCTCCTCGGAGAATCCCCGTCCCTTGACGATGAGGCGCGCCGCGGGGATCGCCAGGAGCACCTTCGCCCACAGCGCCACCGTCGCCGGCGTGACCTTCACCAGCGCATTGGTCGAGCCGAAGGTGACGTGTCCGTTCGCGTGCGTCGGCAGCGGTCCCACCACCGGCAGATCGATCAGCGGGTCGTAGCAATAGGCCAGCGGCAGCCTGAGCACGCGTTCGCTGAAGTGATCGTCGTGCTCCGGCGGCGTCAGCAGCTGGTCGCCGATGATCCATTCGCCCGCCGTCGAGCCCGACGTGCCGAGCGCAAGATCGAGGATCTGCACCGGCGCCGGTCGCCTGGCGACGGCGGGGAACCGCGGCCCGCCGAGATGGCCGACCACGTCGACCAGCACGTCGATGCGATCGCGGCGGATTAGGTCGGCCAGCGCCGCGTCGTCGAGCGCGCCGGTCAGCCGCCAGCCGTCGCTGGCGAGGCGATAGCGCTTGGTGTAGCCGTCCTCCTGCCCGGCCGGGATGTCGGAGTAGACGATGACCTCGATCCCGTGCGCGCGGCGATCGAGCCCCTCGAATCCCGGCAAGGCGACGAAGGCGTGCGTGTTGCCGCGGAGATTGGGGCCGCCGATCACGCCGACGCGGATGACGCGGTCCGGGTCGCGGCTGTTGGCGAAGGCGGGCGCGGCGATCGCCGGCAGATGCGCCCGGCACCAGTCCTCGCGTATCCCGCGGATGCCGCGGCCGTCGAGCGCCGGATCGAAGACCAGCGCCGACAGGATCGCCCGGTTGGCTTCCGGGTGGTCGGGGCGCTCCGCCAGGATCTGGCGATTAGCGGCGCTGGCGCGATCGAGGAGGCCGAGGAAGTTGGCGAGGGTCGCCAGCGGGATCAACGCATCGAGGAAGCCGGGCCTCGTCGCCACCGCCCGCTCATAGGCGGCGACAGCCGCCTCGATCCGGTTGAGGTTCTGCGACGCCGAGCCGAAATTGAACCAAGCGTCGGCGCGATACGGCTCGAAGGCGAGCGCCCGGCGATAGCTTCGCGCCGCCGCCGGCAGCCGCCCGGCCCGCTGCTCGGCGGTGCCGAGGTTGTTGTGAGCATCGGCGAGATCGGGCTGCAGATGCGAGGCCCGGCGCCACGCGCCGACCGCGCCGTCGACATCGGCCGCGCGCACGCCGATCGCGCCGAGGTTGACCCAGACCGCCGCGATGGTCGGATCGAGCGCCAGGGCGCGGCGATAGGCATCGGCGCGACCGAGACGCTGTCCGGCCTCGGCCCAGCTCAGCGCCCGCTCCGCCGACAGCATGACGTCGGCAGACGCGAGCAGGGCGGCCGTCGCGTAGGAGCGATCCGCCGCTTCGGTGTCGCCGGTCCGCGCCAGGACACGCGCGAGCCGTACATGGGACTCGAGCCTGCCCGGGCGGAGCCCGACCGCGCGGACCCAGGCCGAAGCGGCCTCCGGCCATCGCTCGAGCTTCTCCTCGGCCATCGCCAGGCCCTCCCAGGCGGTCGCCGTCCGCGGCGCCAGCGTCGCCGCGCGCCGCATCGGCGGCCTCGACGAGGCGATGTTGCCGAGGGCGGCCAGCGTGAAGCCGAGCTTGAGCCAGGCGTCGGCCGATCCCGGCGTCTCGGCGAGCGCCCGGCGGAGCGGCCGCGGATCGAGGTCGATTCCGGTCACCCGGCCCAGCTCCGCCACATCCGGCGATAGGCGCCTTCGATGCCGCGCGCGAAGGCCGGGCCGTGGCAAAGCCGCGAGGACGCCATCTGCTGGCGCAGCGTCGCCCGCAGCACCGCGAGCCGCGCCGGATCCTCGGCGAGGCCGGCCGCCCGCTCGACATAGGTGTCGAGATCGCGTGTCGCGAGCTCCGGCAGGCCGACGGTTTCGAGGAAGACCGCACCATAGCGGCCGAGCACGCGACCGCCCATCAGGCTGACGACGGGCACGCCCATCCACAGCGCCTCGCAGGTGCTGATCACGCCGCCATAGGGGAAGGGATCGAGGGCGATGTCGATCTCGCGGAAGATCGCGAGGTGATCGGCCTGCGTCGCGGTCCAGCCGCGGAGGTCGATGCGGTCGGGATGGATGTTGCGGCTGTCGAAGAAGGCGAGCAGCCGCTCGGCGACCGCCGCATCCTCGAAGGCCTTGGCCTTCAGGATCAGGCGCGAATGGTCGACATGGCCCAGAATGTTGCTCCAGGCTTCGAGGCAGCGGCGCGACAGCTTGGCCGGCTGGTTGAGGCTGCCGAAGGTGATGTAGCCGGCCGTGGTCGCCGGCAGCGGCGAGACTTCCGGCGTCGTTTCCAGCGGGTCGTAGACGAAGGCGAGATCGATCCTCTCCAGCCGCTCGGAGAAATGCGGCTCGATCTCGCGCGGCGTGAGGCGCGCGTCGCCGACGGCCCAGCCGATCGCATCGAGGCCGAAGCTCCCCATCAGCAGCAGGTTGACCTGGACCGGCGCCGGCCGATGCGCCAGCGCCAGCAACCGCGATCCGGTCGGGTATCCCAGGACATCGACGGCGATATCGATGCGGTCCTCGCGCATCCGCCGCGCCAGCGCCTCGTCGGAGAATCCATGGGTGACATGGAAGGACGACGCGGCGCGGAAACGCTCGGTGACGCCGTCTTCGGCCGACTCGGGCAGGTCCGAGTAGCAGACGACGTCGAAGCTGCGGCGGTCATGCGCCTCGATCAGCGGCAGGATGGACACCGCCGCAGTGTGAAGGCGCATGCTGTCGGCACCGACATAGCCGACGCGAAGCCGCCGGTCGGGATTGCGGCGGTCGGGATAGTTGACGGGTGCCAGAGCCGGCAGACGCGCCGCGAGCGCGCGGGCATAGAGCGCATCGAAGCGACGGCAGAGCGCGAGCTCGCCCTTCCCCGTCACCGTATCCAGGAGACGGACCAGGTTGATCAGGTTGGCGAGGATGCCGGGCTTCTCGGGCTGCAGCGTATGCGCGCGCCGCATTGGCGCGACCGCGACACCGACCTCGCCCAGGCTGTGATGGATGGTGGAGAGGTTGAGCCAGGCCGAGCCGCTGCCCGGCGCCAGCGCCAGGGCTTGGCGATACAAGGCGCGTGCTTCGTCGAAGCGCCGCTGGACGCGCCGGACATTGCCGAGATTGTAGTAGGCATCGGCGTAGTCGCGCTTGATCGCAAGCGCCGACCTGAAGCTGCGCGTCGCGCCGTCGAGATCGCCTGCCGCTTCGAGCGCGGCACCGAGATTGTTGTGGGCCTCCGGCGCCATCGGCGAGCGCTTCACCGCCTCGCGATAGGCTACGAGCGCCGCCGCCGACCGGCCGAGCGCGCCGAGCGCATTGCCGAGGTTGATGTGGAACTCGCCCCGACGCTGGCCGAGCGCCTCGGCCTTGAGGACTGCCGAGTCGATCAGCTCGACCGCACGTGCGGCGTCGCCTCTCCTCAGCGCCAGCACGCCGAACAGGTGCAAGGCGTCCGGATGGTCCGGCAGCGCTGCCAGCGCTGCCGACAGCGACGCCTCCGCGGCGTCCAGCCGGCCTTCGCCGAGGGCGCGATGGCCCTCATGGATCAACGCTTCGGGGCCGCTCACGAGAGGCACCATCGGCGCCAGGCGCCGCGGATCGCCGTCTCGAAGGCGCACGCGTAAGCCCGAGCATCGCAGAGCGGCGAGGCAAGGAGCCGGCCGCGAAGATCGGCCCGCAAGGCGGTGCGACGCGGCAGGTCCGCTGCAAGCGCCTTCGCAGCCTCGACATAGCCGTCGTCGTCGGACGTCGCCAGGTCGCCGAGCCCGACCCGCGACAGCAGGTCGAGACCGACCCGGCCGACAAAGCGATCGCCGATACGCGTGACGACCGGCACGCCCATCCATAAGGACTCGAAGGTCGTGGTCGAGCCGTTGAAGGGGAATGGATCGAGCGCCACGTCGATCCGGTCGAACTGGGTAAGGTGCTCGGAACGCGCGACCTGGTCGCCTTCGAGCAGAAGCCGCTCCGCGCCGATGCCGTGCCGACCGAACAGGTCGCGGAAGCGGGCGGAGGTCACAGGGTCGGCGAAGCGGCGGCCGTTCCGAAGCAGCAGCCGCGCGCCCGGCACCACCTTCAGCACCCTCGCCCAGAGCGCGACCACCTCCGGCGCCACCTTCGCCGGATTGTTGAACGAGCCGAAGGTGACGGCATCGGTGCCGATCGACGGCGGAGGCCCGGGAGGCGGAGATCCGTCGAGCACCGGCTGCAGATAGAAGCACGGCAGCCTGAGCAGGCGTTCGGTGAACTCCTCGGCACTGCCCTCCGGATGCAGGAGGTCGTCGGTCACCCAGTGGTCGACGGTCGGAAGGCCGGTCGAGCCGATGGCATGGAAGGCGACGACCACGGGCGCCGGCTTCTCCGCCAGCACGACCGGCGAGTTGTAGGCCGTATGCGGCGCAAGAGCGATCAGCACGTCGATGCCGTCGCCGGCGATGGCGCGGCCGACAGCATCGGCACCGGCGGTCGCCAGATCGCGAAACCGGTCCGCCAGCGCCATGAACCCGTGCGTGACCTCGTCGACGAGCGGGCTCGTCGAGTAGAGGAAGATCTCGAATCGGCGGCGGTCGTGGTGACGGATCAATCCCTCGACGTTCCAGCCGACTGGGTGGCTGCGAAAGTCTCCGGAGAGATATCCGAGGCGGATCTTCCGTTCGGGATCGCGTGCATGGGCAAAGGTCGGGATCGAGACCGGCAGTCGTCTTGCCCAGGCGCGCTGGGCGGCGGCGAGCGTCGCGGTGGTCGCCGCAGAGTCATAGGCGAGGGTGAAGAGGAGATTGCTGCCGGAGTCGTAATAGGTCGGGCGGATCGCCGTCGCACGGCGGAGCGGGTCTTGCGCCGCCCGGGCATCGCCGAGCCCGACCAGCGCGTTCGCCAGCGTGTCGTGGGCCTCGGCATTGGACGGTGCCAGGCTCAAGGTGGTCCGCGCGGCCGCCAGGGCCTGGCCGACCCTCCCCTGCCAGGAGAATGCGCCGCCGAGGTTGCGCCAGGCGTCGACCGCGGTCGGCGCCAGCGCCAGCGCCCGCATGAACCGGTGCATCGCCGGCGGCGCCAGGCCGACACGCATGTCGACGGCGCCGAGATTGTTGTGCGCCTCGCTCGACTGGGGCGCGAGCGCGAGCGCGCGCCGCATCTCGCGCCCGGCGCCGGGATCGCGGCGGTCGGCCAGGATGCCGCCGAGGTTGAGCCGCGGCTCGACCGCCAGCGGATCGAGCCTGAGCGCGCGGCCGAACCACGCCGACGCCTCCTCGCCCCGGCCGGCAAGCTTGAGCGTCACGCCGAGCGTATTGATGAACAGCCCCCGCTGCGCCTCGCCGGCGACTGCCCGGCGGGCCATCGTCAGCGAATCTCCGCCCGCACCGGTCCTGCAGCCGATCGCGGCCAAGAGATGGACGATCTCGGCGTTTCCGGGCGCGAGCTTGAGCAGGCTCCGGCAGACGGCATCGGCTTCCACCAGACGACCTTCACGGAACATCCGGAGGGCGTGGGCGAAGGTGCTGTCGAGGACGGCCATGCCGGCGGCGTGAGTCACGCCTCGGATATAACACCAGCCGGGGTCCGAGCCGAGCCCGACATCGGTCGCCGGAAGTGCCGAATCACCCGATGATTACAAAGTCCTGTACGCCTTTGCGGGGCTCTGCTACGAGGGTCGCGGACGAACCAGAAAGCCTGCCATGGAGCCGAGTTCGAACCCCTCGCCTAAGGACCTCCAGCGGATCTACCGGTCGTTGCGACTGATCCGCCGCGCCGAGGAGGAGGTCGCCAGAATCTACCCGTCGGACAAGATCAAGAGCCCCGTCCACCTGTCGATCGGCCAGGAATCGGTCGCGGTCGGCGTCTGCGACGCGCTCGACCGCAAGGACGCGGTCAGCGGCACCTACCGGGGACACGCGACATACCTCGCCAAGGGCGGCTCCCTCAAAGGGATGCTGGCCGAGATGTACGGCAAGGACACCGGCTGTGCCCGCGGCAAGGGCGGCTCGATGCACCTGATCGAGGCGAACGCGAACGTGCTAGGCTCCTCGGCAGTGGTCGGCACGACGATCCCGATCGCGATGGGCTGGGCGCTCGCCGCGCAGAAGCGCAAGACCGGTGCGGTGATCGCCGCATTCCTCGGCGACGGCGCCACCGAAGAGGGCGCCTTCTACGAGTCGCTGAATTTCGCCTCGCTGCACAAGCTGCCGATCTTCTTCGTCTGCGAGAACAACGGCTACGCGATCCACACGCCGCTCTCCAAGCGCTGGGCGACCGAGCATCTCTGCCAACGCGTCTCCTCCTACGACATCCCCACGTTCCGCATCGATGACGGCGACGTCTTCTCGATCCGCAACGTCACAGAATGGGCGGTCGACAACATGCGCAAGGGTGGCGGCCCGGTGTTCATGGAGTGCCTGACCTACCGCTGGCGCGAGCATGTCGGGCCGGGCGAGGACTATCACATCGGCTATCGCCAGAAGAACGAGCAGCAGCCTTGGCTCGAGACCGACCAGGTCGAGCGCGTCGGCGTCATGCTCGACGCCGAGAGCCGCAAGAAGATCGACAAGGCGGTCGAGAAGGAGCTCGCCGAGGCCGTCGAGTTCGCCGAGAAGAGCCCGGTGCCGAAGCCGCGTGCGCTGATGGAGTACGTCTATGCCGACTAAGGCCAAGGCGAAGGCTGGGAAGGCCAGGGCGAGCGCGGCGAAGAAGGGTGCCGGTGCCAAGAAGGCCGCCGACGGCCGCGTGCTCCGCTATGTCGACGCGCTCAAGGAAGCGGTCATCCAAGAGATGGAGCGTGACCCGGACGTGTTCCTGTTCGGGCTCGACGTCGACGATCCGAAGGGCATCCAGGGCTCGACCTTAGGCCTGCAGCAGCGCTTCGGGCGCGAGCGCGTGTTCAACACGCCGCTGTCGGAAGACGCGATGACCGGGCTTGCCATCGGTGCGGCCATGGCCGGCATGCGACCGATCCATGTGCATATCCGCATGGACTTCCTGATGCTCTGCATGAACCAGATCATCAACATGGCCGCCAAGGCGCACTACATGTACGGCGGCCAGGTCAAGGTGCCGATGGTCGTGCGCAGCATGATCGGCAAGTCCTGGGGCCAGGGCGCCCAGCACTCCCAGGGCCTCTACTCCATGTTCATGCACGTGCCGGGATTGAAGGTCTTCGCCCCCTCGAACGCGCATGACGCCAAGGGCTGCCTGATCTCGGCGATCCGCGACAACAACCCGACGATCTTCGTCGAGCACCGCCTGCTCTACCCGACCGAGGCCTATACGCCGAACGAGTCCTACACGGTCCCCTTCGGCAAGGCGCGCGTCGCCGCCAAGGGCTCGGATGTGACGATGGTCGGCGTCTCCAACATGGTGATCGAGTGCCTGAGGGCGCATGAGCTGCTGGCCGAGGCCGGCATCTCGGCCGAGGTGATCGACCCGATCTCGCTGGTGCCGCTCGACGTCGACACCATCCTCAAATCGGCCAGGCGAACGAAGAAGCTGCTGGTCGTCGACAATTCCTGGCTCACCTGCGGCGCCTCGGCCGAGATCGTGGCGCGCGTGCTGGAAGAGGCGGGTCCGGAAGCCGGCATCAAGGTGCAGCGCATGGGCTTCGCTCCGACCACCTGCCCGACCGCGCCCAACCTCGAGGCGCTCTTCTATCCAAACCCCGCGACGATCGCCGAGGCCGCCTATGCGCTGGCGAAGCCCAAGGCCAAGCGCTGGAAGCCGGATCCGAAGAAGGCCGAGCTCGCCTACCAGATGCAGTTCCGCGGACCCTTCTAGACAATGTTCTACGACCTGGCCGCCCCGACCTGGGGCGATGAAGAGCTCAAGGCCATCCAGCGGGTGGTCGACTCCGGCATGTTCACGATGGGCAAGAACGTGCGCGAGTTCGAGGAGGTCTTCGCCAAATACTTCGGCACGAAATACGCGGTGATGGTGAACTCAGGCTCGTCCGCGAACCTGGTCGCCATCGCGTCGCTCTTCTTTCTGAAGAAGAACCCGCTTCAGCGCGGCGACGAGGCGATCGTGCCGGCGATCTCGTGGTCGACCACCTATCATCCGTTGCAGCAGTACGGGCTCAAGCTCCGCTTCGTCGACGTCGACCGCGACACGCTCAACCTCGACGTCAGGCAGCTGGAGAAGGCGCTGACGCCGAAGACCAGGCTGATGGTCGCGGTCTCGATCCTCGGCAACCCGGCGCATCTCGAAGAGATGAAGGCCTTCTGCGACAAGCGCGGCCTCTACTTCTTCGAGGACAACTGCGAGTCGATGGACGCCGAGGTCGGCGGCAAGAAGACCGGCACCTTCGGCATTATGAACAGCTTCTCGACCTTCTTCTCGCACCACATCTCGACCATGGAAGGCGGGATGGTGCTGACCGACGATGTCGAGTGCTTCCATCTGCTGCGCGCCATGCGGAACCACGGCTGGACGCGCGACATCCCGCGCCCGTCGCCGGTCTTCGAGGAGAAGCTCACCGACTTCTACGAGGCCTATCGCTTCATCCTGCCGGGGTACAACGTGCGCCCGATCGAGATGAGCGGCGCGATCGGCATCGAGCAGATGAAGAAGCTGCCGAAGTTCACCGAGGAGCGGCGCAAGAACTGGGCGCTGTTCCAGAAGCTATTCAAGGGCGACGACCGCTTCATCATCCAGAAGGAGCACGGCAAATCGTCCGCCTTCTCCTTCACGATGATCCTGAATCCGAAGTATCACATCGCCCGCGAGCGGGCGATGAAGGCGCTGAAGGAAGCGGATATCGGCTACCGTATCATCACCGGCGGCAACTTCCTGCGGCACGACGTCATCAAGTACTTCGACTACGACACCGTTGGCGCGATCGTCAACGCCGACGTCGCCCACGACCGGGGCTTCTTCGTCGGCAACCACCCGCACGACCTCACGCCGCAGCTCGAGCGCTTGCGCGAAGTGCTCGACAAGGCCGCACGATGATGGTCACGGAGGCAGTGGTGCTGGCCGGTGGTTTCGGCACGCGCCTGCGTTCCGTGGTGAGCGAGGTGCCCAAGCCCATGGCGCCGGTGAACGGCCGGCCATTCCTCGAGCATCTGCTCGAATACTGGATAGCTCAGGGCGTGAAGCGCTTCGTGCTGTCGATCGGCTTCCTTGCCGGGAAGGTGGTGGACCATTTCGGCAATGCCTGGCGCGGCGCCCAGATCGCATACGCACATGAGACCTCGCCGCTCGGCACGGGCGGGGGCTTGCTCCTCGGCGCCGCTGAAACCCGGGCGGATGAGATACTCGTGCTGAACGGGGACACCTTCTTCGCGGTGGAACTGCCGGCGCTGGTCGAGTTCCATCGCAGCCGCCGGTCGGATTGCACGCTGTCGCTGTTTCGCACGCAGGACGCCGAGCGCTACATGGGCCTCGAACTCGGCAGCGACGGCGAATTGCGTACGCTGGCGGCAAAGCAGGGGGGCCTCGCCAACGGCGGCGTTTATCTGTTCAGGTCGGCGGTGCTGCAGGGGCTGCCATGGCAGCCGGGAACGCGCTTTAGTCTGGAGACGGATATGCTCCCGCATGGCCAGCGCTCGGGCTGGCGCATCTACGGCCGCGAAGGCGGCTCGACATTCATCGACATCGGCGTTCCGGAGGATTACCGGCGTGCCGCGGAGGTACTGAAGCGGTGAGCAAGGACTGGTCGGAAATACTGAAGTCGAACCTGCAGGCCTCGATCCGGGCAAAGCAAGGCTTGCTTGGCGATGCCGCACAGGTAGATGCCTTCGCGCGCGCCACGGAAGAGATTGTGCGCCGCTACAAGGCCGGCGGCCGTCTGTATATCGCGGGAAACGGCGGTTCCGCAGCGGACGCGCAGCACCTCGCGGCGGAATTCATCAGCAAGCTCGCGCGCGACCGGGCGCCGCTGCCCGCCGAGGCGCTGACCACCGACAGCTCGATCCTTACCGCGATCGGCAACGACTACGGCTTCGAGCAGGTGTTCGCGCGCCAGATCGAGGGCAAGGCGAGCGAGCGCGACGCATTCCTCGCCATCACCACTTCGGGGGTGTCGCCCAACATCCTGCGCGCGCTGGAGCAGTGCCGCAGACAGAAGGTGCTGAGCGTGCTCTTCACCGGGCGCGACGGCGGCGCGGCGAAGGCGCTTGCCGATTTCTGCATCATCGCGCCGGGCCCGAACACCAATCGCATCCAGGAAGTCCACCTCGTGCTCGCGCATTCGCTGTGCGAGTCGGTGGAGAAGGCCATGTTTCCGTGAGCCTGAAGATCCTGGTCACCGGCGGCGCGG
>SXGS01215736.1_pt1 | contig 15908 bp, 6 predicted proteins | sample 3174681 | NCBI WGS metagenome assembly SXGS01 (sample SAMN11356861, study PRJNA531348) | freshwater metagenome | isolation source: freshwater sample F1-80 | place: China: Fuxian Lake, Yuxi | collected 2017-12-25 | reverse complement strand
GAGGAGCGCGTCGAACTCACCTTTGGCGAGCACGCCGTGCCGTTCGCCGAATGCGACATCGAGCTGCTCGACAATGCGCGCACCGGTCCCTTGCGCTTCGCCTTGGTGAGCGACGATCACTCGGCCGAGTTCGAGATCGTCTTTGCCGATGGCGGCGCGCGCTATCCCCAGCGGGCTGGGCCCAAGGCCACGATCAAGATCGGCGGCAAGGTGCAGACCCTCTCGGATTGCTTCGCCGACGACTCGCCGCAGATCGATTTCGGCGACGGTTCGCTGCTGATCTACAGCCACCTCTATGCGCTGCCCGAAGGCGAGACGGTCCCGCCCTACCCGCCGGAGAAGCTCGAGGTCTGGAACTGGTCCAAGACCAATATCCGCGCCGAAGCGCAAGGCGTCGAGAAGCGGGCGGATTCGGTGCAGCGGCTGGTGATCGAGACGCTGCTCGCGGACTCCGAGCCCTATGACGTGATCTTCGACGACGATGGCAAAGGCGAGATCGCCGACGTGGTGGCGCTCCGCATCACCGACAGCGTCGTGTCGGTGACCCTGTTCCACTGCAAGTATTCAGGCGCCGACACGCCCGGCGCCCGGCTCGGCGACCTCTACGAGGTGTGCGGCCAGGCCCAGAAATCCGCCCGCTGGCGCGACCGACCGAACCGGATGCTGCAGCACATGCTGAAGCGCGAACAGATCCGGCGCGACAAGGGCCTCAGCTCCCGCGTCGAGCGCGGATCGGCCGCCATGATCAAGAAGCTCAAGGCTGGCTGGCAGGATCATCACTTTGAATATGACGTGCGGATTGTGCAGCCGGGGCTTTCCCGCCAAGCCATTGGCGAGGAGGGGCTTCACCTGATTGCAGGGGTCGAGACCTATCTGCTGGAGACCCGCGCCATGCGCCTGCGGGTCATCGGCAGCGCGTGATGCGCGCCTTGGTTCAATATCGGCGCGGGGCGCCCGAAGAGAGAGTCGCGGGGGCCGATGTCGTCACTTGCCTGGATTGATTTCGACGAGGCCGAGCGCCAGCGCGCGCAGCGGATCATGTCGCTGTTTCAGGAACGGGAGAGCCGGGACGAACTCGGCCTCGGCGGCATCCGTGATTCCATCGCCGACCACCTATTCCCGGGGACCAGCACGATCCAGACGCGCCTGCGCTACATGCTCTTCATCCCATGGCTGTTCCAGATGCTGGAACGGTCGGCGGCCGGGCCGGACCAGCTCACCGCCGAGGCGCGCGCGCTCGAAAACCGGCTCGCCAATGCGCTCAAGGCCGGCGGAGAATCGAACGGCATCATCGGCCGCGATGCCGGCGCGGCCGTGCAGCGGCTGCCCAGCTCGGTCTATTGGGCCGGGCTCTCGACATGGGGCATTCGCCTCTTTCCCGGCTCGATCGACAGCCTCTTCTCCTCGCTGCGCCATCTTCAACGCAGCCGGCCGCGGGTCCGCGAAAGCGAGGACGCCGCGTCGGAAACGCAGGCCTTCCAGATCTGGACGCCGTCGCTGCCGGCCCGACCCACGGACCTCTTGGAGGCGGTGAGCTTTCGCCTCGCGCCCGAGGAAGCCCAGTTCATCATCGACCAGCTGGTGGCGAAACAGCCCCGCAGCCTTCTGACGTTCCTCGCCCGCACCGGCGGCGGCGCGGCCGATTGCCATTACATCTGGGAGCACCCGCATCTCGCGGATTTTCCCGACGATACGCGGGCGCTGGTCGCGCATGGCGAGCTGTTTTCGAGCGTGATGCACGGCGCCTCGCTCCTCTACAATCTGCTGCTGAGCGAGCTGCGCGCCAAGCCCGATTGGATCGAGTTCTATCAATCGCGCCTGCAGGACTGGCGCGCGAGCCTGGACATGCCCGCTGTCCGCGCTTGGTCGCTCGACGCCTTCTGGCAGGTCATCGATCACCCGGCGCACCGCATCCGTCCGGCGGCCAAGCGCTTCGTCGGCCAATGGCTCGAGCTGGTTCGGTCCGGCGAGATCGACGGCGGCCGCCTGGCTCCGGCGGCACGCATCGTCGAGGAGCGCGAGCGGCGGCTAAAGACCAGCCAGTCGCGCTTCGCCAACCGGACCGTGCGCGACCGCTGGACGGGCGCGTCAGGCGTCGACCGGCTCTCGTTCCGATGGGCGCAGGCCAGGTCGCACCTGCGGGATCTCGCCGATGCTGAATAGGACCACCCTCGATCCCGAAACTCGCGTGCTCTACGGCGACAGCCTGCAGCCGCCGCCCGGCTATGTCTTCGACGCCGCGGTGGCGACGACCTTCTCGCTCGATTTCGAAACGGCGCTGGCGGCGCCCGTCAGCCTGGCCTTGTTCGCCGCCGAGAACCGCGACGACATCCTTTCGCATCCCCTGGCGCTGCTCGAGGGCGCCGAACGGATCGCCGGACGGCTGGTGGTCTTTGCCGACGCTGGACATCTCCACGCCCAGGGCCGGCCGCATTCACGGCTTTGCTCGCTGCTCGAACGGATCATCGTCGAGGTCGCCGCGCCGCGCGGCGGCGCTTTTCATCCGAAGATGTGGGCCCTGCGGTATCGGCCGACCCGGGCCGGGGATCCGACCTTGCTGCGGCTTCTCGTCCTGTCGCGGAATCTCACGCGGGACCGTTGCTGGGACATTTCGCTGCGCCTAGACGGCGAGCTCACGCGCCGCCCCGACGCCGGCAACCGCCCGTTGTTCGACCTGCTCAGCCGCCTGCCCGACCTCGCCGTGGGCGGCATTGCCGACGAGGCGCGGGCGCTGACCCAGGAGATCGCGCAGGACATTCGACGCACCCGGTGGACGGCGCCCGAGCGCTTTGACGAGGTTTCCTTCGCTCTCAACGGCTTTGGCGGGAGCATCTGGCAACCGTCCCGGTGCGCGCGGCTCGGCGTCATCTCGCCGTTCTGCGACACCGACGCGCTCGACCTCCTGGTGGATCTGCCGAGCGCGGAGAAGCCGATCCTCATCAGCCGGCCCGATCAACTGGTTTGCGTCGAGGCCGAGACGCTGGCCGCCTTCGAGCGCGTCTCCGTTCTCGACGAGATGGCCGCCAGCGAAGACGGCGAGGAGGTCTCCGCCACCGCGTTGCAGGGGCTCCATGCCAAGGCCTTCATCGCCGAGATCGGCTGGGATACGGTCCTGACGATCGGCTCGGGCAATGCGACCCGGCCCGCCTTGCTCTCCGGCAACAATGTCGAGCTGTTCGCTTCGCTCAAAGGCAAGCGCTCGCGGGTCGGCACTGTCGAGCAGATCATGGGCGAGAAAGGCTTCGGGCGCCTGACCCGGGCCTTCGTCGCCAGCGAGCTGGAACCGGTCGATCCGGCGGTGACCTCCGCCGAGAAGCGGCTCGATGAGGCCCGCCGCGCCCTGTGCCGGGGCGCGCTGCGGCTGCGCTGCGAGCGGGACGCGGACGACGACGCTGCGGAGCACCCGTGGCGCGTCTGGCTGACAACGTCGGAGCCGCTGCCGCTCAAAGGCGTGGGCGCGCTGACCGTCTGGCCGATCACCCGCGGCGATGGCCATGCCTGCGACGTCCTTTCGGCGCTGCGCTCAGGCGAGCCCGTCGACCTGGGCGCGATGCCGATGGTAGACCTGACCCGCTTCCTCGCTTTTCGCCTGGTCGACGAAACCGAGAAGGCGTCCGCACTGTTCAGCACCGGCCTCATCATGGATGGGCTTCCCGCCGAGCGCCATGCCGCGATCCTGCGCTGGGCGATTGACAGCCGCGACGCCTTCTTTCGCTATTTGCGGCTTCTGCTCTCCGAGCTCGGCGAGCCCTTCAGCGCGGCGCTGGCTGCGCAGGAAGGCGCAGGGGCCGGCTCCTGGGCGACGGCGGCCGATGACGCGCCGCTGCTCGAAGACATGGTCCGCGCTCTGTGTCGCGGCGGCGAACGCCTCCGTGCGATCGAACGGCTGATGACCCGCCTGGAGGCAGGCAACGACACCGGCGCCGATCCCATCCCCGACGATTTCCGCACCTTGTGGGATGCCTTCCGCATCGCGCTCCAGCACCAGGACGCCGGCCATGGCGGATAGCCGTTTCGAGGCCGCCGCGGCCCTCGCGCCGCTCAAGGCGTTCCAGCGTCGCACTGTCGATTATGTGTTTGATCGGCTTTACGCCGATCAGGATCCAGTGCGGCAGTTCCTGGTCGCCGATGAGGTCGGCCTTGGGAAAACCATGGTCGCGCGCGGCGTGATCGCGCGGACAATCGAGAAGCTCTGGGACACGAGCGAGCGGATCGACATCCTCTACATCTGCTCCAATCAGGCGATAGCCGCGCAGAACCTGAACCGCCTGAACGTCCTCAATCGGCGCGAGTTGGCGCTGCCGACGCGCATGACGCTGATCCCGCTTCAGGTGCGCGGCGACCAGGGCCTCGACGCCAACAAGGTGAACTTCATCAGCCTGACGCCGGGCACCACCTTCGACCTGCGGTCCACGACCGGCGTCACCCGCGAGCGCGCCCTGCTCCTGCGACTGCTGGAAGACCGGGTCTCGCGGCCGCGCGGGCTGCACAACCTGCTCCAGGTCAGCGCCGGCGTCGACGGCTGGAACTATGCGGTCCGCGACCTGACGCTGGACGGCGTCGACCAGCGGATCATCGACCGCTTCCGCCGCGACGTCGAAGCCGACGCCGCGCTGTTCGAAGAACTCGAAGCGGTCTGCGACCTCTTTCCGCGCCGGCGGGACTCCTACCCTTACGAACTGGGTCACCGCCGGAACGCGCTTGTCGGCCGGCTTAGGGCCAAGCTCTCGCACGCCTGCATCGATGCGCTGAAACCCGATCTCATCATCATGGACGAGTTTCAGCGCTTCCGCGATCTGCTCCACGGCGAGACGCCGGCGGCCGATCTCGCGCGCGAGCTGTTCGACTACACCGACGGCAACGGCCATGCGACCCGCACGCTGCTGCTGTCGGCCACACCCTACCGGATGCTGACGCTGTCAGGCGACGAGCCCGACGACGGCGAACACTATCGCGACTTTCTGGAGACCCTGTCCTTCCTTTACGGCCGCAACAACGGCCCCCAGGTCGCCGCCACGCTCGAAGGCGAGATGCGGCGGTTCCGGGCCTTTCTCCACGCGCTTCCGGGATCCAGACCAGAGGCGATCGAGGCGCGGCGCGGCATCGAACAGCATTTGCGCAAGGTCATGTCGCGTACCGAGCGCGTGGCCAGCACGATCGAGCGGGACTCGATGGTCGGCGAGCCGCCGATGGCGATCTCGATTCAGCCCGCCGATCTGCGCCAGGCGGCCGCCGTCTCAGAGGTCGCCCGGGCGCTCGAAGCGCCCGAGATCACCGAATACTGGAAGTCAGCGCCCTATCTGCTCAACTTCATGCGGGACTACGCCCTCAAGCGCCTCTTGCGGGACAATCTTGACCGCCCGCCCGCACATCTGCGCGAAGCGCTCGCGCGCGCCCGTCCTGCCATGCTCGATCACGACCGTCTTGACGCCTATGAGCCGCTCGAACCGGCCAACGGGCGGATGCGGGGCGTGATGGACGACCTGTTCCGTGATGGACTGGATCAGCACCTCTGGATCCCGCCGTCGCTACCTTATTACGGTCCTGAGCGGGAAGGCCCGCCGCTGACCAAGGCGCTGATCTTCTCCTCCTGGTCGATGGTCCCCGACGCCATCGCGGCGATTCTCTCCTACGAAGCCGAGCGTCGAATGGGAGTCGGGGCAGCTGGCCAACGCTATTTCGGGCATGTCCGACCGCGCCCCATCCAGTTCCGCCAGAACCAGGGCCGGCTGGTCGGCCTGCGCGCGATGCACCTGGTCTATCCGTCGCCGACGCTGGCGCGGCTTGCCGATCCGCTGGCGATCTTCGCGGCGCACCCCGAGCCGCTCTCCCCCGACGAAATGCGAAAAGCCGTCGCCGAGCGCCTGCGGGCCAGCGTTGAGGCGCTATCGCAGCGATCCGGGGATGCGGCCGACGGCCGCGAATGGGACTGGGCGGCTCCGGCCGTCATCGACGCGATGGCGGGCGCGCGATCCGTCGCCTGGGTGGAGTCGCCCTACGGCTTCGCCGTGCTTGGCGACGAGGAGGGCTTCAAGGAACATGTCGCCGAGCTGCGCACGGCCGCGACCGAGCGCCAGTTCGGTCCGGTCAGCGAGACGTTAGTGGATATTCTGGTCGACATCTCGCTTGGCAGCCCGGCGGTGTGCGCGCTACGCGCGCTGCACCGCATTTCCCCCGATCTAGACTGGGATGATCCGCGGCTCTTGAAGGCGGCCAATCAGGTCGCCTGGGGGTTTCGGACCCTGTTCAATCAGCACGACGCCGTCGCGCTGCTGCGCAAGGACGACGACGATCGCTACTGGCACCGGGTGCTCACCTATGGCGTCGAGCACAACCTTCAGGCCGTGCTCGACGAATATGTCCACTATCTGGTCGACGCCGAAGGCCTCGGGGCGCGGCCGTCGGCCGATCGCGTCGCCGGCGTCAGCAAGGCGATCTTCGACGCCCTGTCGATCCGGCCCTCGCAGATCGATGTCGAGGACCCGATCGTCGAAGGCAAGAAGCTGGTCATCAACAAGTTCCAGATGCGCGGCCGCTTCGCCATGCGTCTGGCCGACTATAAGGACGAGGAAGGTGGCGCGGCGCGTCTCGGCAGCGTCCGCGAAGCCTTCAACTCACCCTTCCGGCCCTTCGCGCTGGCGACGACCTCGGTCGGCCAGGAGGGGCTTGATTTTCACCCCTATTGCTACCGCATCTACCACTGGAATCTGCCCGGCAACCCGGTCGATCTAGAGCAGCGCGAGGGGCGCGTTCATCGCTTCAAGGGCCACGCCATTCGCCTGAACCTGGCGCATCGGCAGGGCCGCCTGCTCCAGGAAGTCGACGCGATCCCCGATGATCCGTGGCAGGCGATGTTCGACGCCGCGAGGGCCGAAACCGAGATCGATTCCGACCTCATCCCCTATTGGATTTACGAGGGTCCGGTCAAAGTCGAGCGCCGCGTTCCCTCGCTGCCGTTCAGCCGGGAGGTCCGCCGGCTCGAATGGCTCAAGCGCAGCCTCACCGTCTATCGGCTGGTCTTCGGTCAGCCCCGCCAAGAAGACCTGCTGAAGTATCTGCACAGTCTGCTCGGAACGGAGACGGCCGCCGAGGATTTCGCCGAGCTGCAAATCCGATTGCAGCCGTAGCGCGCCGGCGGCCTATTCGCCCCAAACTCTAAGGGACGCACAGGGCGGAACTTCAATAGACGGCAGCTTTTGGGACTAGAAGGCCCACCGCTGAACGGCGACATCGGGGGCGCAAAACTGACGTTTACGGATTAGCGAGGAAATTATTTCTAAGCTGTTCTGCGCCAACAACTAAAAGTCAGCTCTGCGCCCCCATTTCGGTCATTCGCTGTTATTGAAGCGGCTCCTGAAAGCGGCATGTCCGCTTCTGGCACACCCTTGTCTGAGGTTCGTTTCCAACCGGGCAGCCGCCACGCGTTTCGACCAGGAACCCAATGCGCACCGGCGCCTGCTGCACTGCCAGGACACTCGGGCCGGCGACGATCGGTTTCAAGGAGCGTCGCAGTTACTCGCGCTTTCTTGCAGGTGTAGTCAACCTTGTCTGCCACATCCATTCTCCAAGAAAAAAGTCGACACCAGATTCAGCATTTTGGGACGGGGCGTGAAAGCCACGATTAAATTGTAACGGCGGCGGAAGCGCTTGTTCAGCAACTAGCAATCGCTGCCTGTATCGCGTAGCATCAGGCCGTCTGGCGGAACGACTGGTCGGCCCGTCAGATGACGGGGGCGCGCTTTTGATGTTCGACAGACTACTTTGGAGCGGCTGGTTCCGCTTCATCTGCTTCTGGACGCTTGCTATCGGCGTACCGTTTGCGGCCGATTTGCAGCTCGGCTTTCTGGATTTCGCACTGATCGGCGATACCGCCTGGAACGCGGTAATGGCAGGGAACTCACCCGAGGGGGCGACCGCGATCGCGGCCTTGAGCGAGCCAGGCTTCGCAGTCTCCCTCGCCGCAGGTCTCGGAATTCTAGGGGTGGGATTGCTTGTCGCTTACGTTGTTATGCACCTTGCTCTGCTGAGGCTGGGCTTGTTCGGCCTGCGCCGAACCATCAGCCGCTACGAGAGCCGTAAGGAATTCTCGGACGCCTACGAGACCACAGTTTACCCCCGGCTCAAGGGCCACCCCCTCATCGGCCATGCCTGGAAAGAGTTCGACGAGACGCTCCTGAAAGCGGAGCTTAGCCCTGACGGTATAATCGGCAATACCGTGCGCCCGCAGGCTTTCATCAACTTCGGCTTGCTTAAGGAGAAGCTGCCGGGCCTGAAAATGCTGGGCAGCATCTCGGGATACTTTGTCGGAGTCGGCCTACTCCTGACCTTCGCGGGCATCGTACTCGCGCTGAACAAGGCCAGCAGCACGGTTGCCGCCGACAGCGCCGAAGCCATGCAGGCCGCCATGCAGGACCTGCTGCACATCGCTTCGTTCAAGTTCTCGACATCGATTGCAGGACTGGGCATTTCCATCATATTCGCGGTGATCGCCCGCCTCATCGTCATCTATGCCGAGGGTGCACTAAACCGGTTCTGTGACGTGGTCGAGCAGCAACTCCGCTATACGCCTCCGCAATCCATCACCATCGAAATGCACGAGGTAGCCAAGGAGCAGCGCGATCAGCTGAAGGAGATCAACAGTGATCGCTATTTCACTAAGCTCGCCGAAAATATCAGCCCACTGATCGAGCAGGCTCTGGGACGCGCCATGGCGCCTGTCACGCAGCAGATCGGCGACGCCGTTGGCGCACTGTCAAGTACGAGCCAATCCGGGGTAACCGACTTGCTCCAGAAGTTCTCGGAGTCGGTCCAAGGCGGCGCTGGTACTGAGCTGAAGCTGCTGGCGGAGACGCTGGGAGCGACGAACGAAGCACTCCAACGGACGCAGCAGGGGCTCAATGGCTCGGGCGAGGAATTCACGCGCAAGATGACGGACGCCGCCGAGGCCATGAGCCGTTTGGTCAGCGAGGCGGGCAGCAGGATGGAGGGCAGCGCTGAAAGCAGCCGCACTGCCCTTCAGGAGGTTGTCGAAGCCATGCGCGAGACTTTCGAGCGCGCCAACGCGAAAGTGGAAAGCGACCTCGGTGACGCTGCAGCCGGCGCGTCGGCCAAGATCGAGGTGGCCATGCGCGCTGTCATGGAGCGGCTCGAGACCCAAGTCGGCGCCTTCATGGGCGCGATGCAGGAGTTCCAGGAGAGCTCAACTCGCAGCGTTGCGACGACGAGAGACCAGCTTTCCAGCCTCCAGACGCAAGCGGCGGAAGCGGTCGGCAACGCCAGCGCCCAGGCTGCCGAAGCACTACGATCCGGTCTGGCGGAGGTGCTTGCCAGTGTTCGGGACGAAATCAGCCGGATCGAATCGGCGATGCAGAACGGCGTCTCGGCCTACATGGGGCAGGCAACAGCCATCTCGACAGCAACTGATCGAACGCGCGAAGCCGCAGAGGCATTCTCAGGCGTGGCGGCTCAGGTACGCAACGCGACGGCGCCGCTGATCCGAGGCGGCGAGCAGATCGTGACTGCATCTGTCGAGCTCCGGTCGGCTGTGGATCGGAGTTCGGAGGAACTGCAGCGGGCCGGCGCGGCCTCCTCGGAACTGGCACAATCCCTGACCGAGCAGGTGGTTCGGGTGAATGAAACCTGGACCAGATATCGCGAGCAGTTCGACAAGATTGACCAGTCGCTGGCGGCTGCCGTCGGGACGCTTTCGGAAACGACGGAGGTACAATTCCAGCGCCTGGTGGACCATGTGAACCAGATGGACCGGGACTTGGCGAAGGTGCTCGGCGGCCTGCAGCCCACCGTCGAGGCCATCAGCGGAGGAGCGCAGGATCTCTCCGAAACCCTCGATGAATGGGTGCGCAGTCAGGCGCCCCGTGCGGCGGCGGAGTAGCCGGCTATGGGCGACATCGGTTTGGCAGAGATCGACCACCATGCCGAGGAGAACGAGAATTATTTCATCTCGATGACTGACATGATGGTCGGCATCCTCTTTGTGTTCATTATCCTGCTGATGGTATTCGCGATGAACTTCCGCGAGCAGACCGACACCTCGCAGGAACAAATCGAGCGGCTTCAGCGGGTAGCCGAGACCGCAAACCGCGTCCAGCTGGAAGTCAGCCGACTGCAGGATCAGGTGGAAGCCGAGATCTCCTCTGCTTCCGCGGCAGCCGAACTCACGCGGAACTTGCTGGAAACGCTCCGAGATCGGCTCGCGGAGCAAGGTCTGGCGGTCGAGGTGGATTTCCGGAGCGGCGCGCTGCGTCTTGGCGAAGATGCGATCAACTTCGATACCAACCGGTCAGAGCTCAACGATCTCGCCGCAGCCAATGTCGACAAGCTGGCCGCAGTAATGGCCTCGGTTCTACCCGAATACTCACCGGAGAGCGGTGAGAAGCTTGCTTATATCGAGACTGTGTTCATCGAAGGTCACACCGACCTCCAAGGTACCCCGGAGCGGAACTGGCAGCTCTCCACCGAACGAGCCGTGAACACGTTTTGGCGCCTCGTCCAGCAGCAGCCCTATCTACGGGAGCTGAGTAACAGGGTAGGCACGCCGGTCTTGTCAGCTGCGGGATACGCGGACTCGCGGCCCATTCCGGGTGTGGATCCGGCCGAGTATGAGCGCCACCGTCGCATCGACCTGCGCTTCATCCTGGACACCGACACTTCCGAGCGCCTGCAGGAGGTGATGGACCTTACCGGCAAGATGCAGGAGTAGCTGGACGAACTGCAGACTTCGGTGGAGGAGGCCAATGCCCGCTAGGTTGCGAGAGATCTGCGCTGTGATGGAGCGGGGAGACCGGAGCCTGGGAATTCGGTTGCCCGAGCAATCCAGGCTGGCGCAACTCGCGCTCAACCGAACCGCTACAACCGCGGTGCTTCCGCGACCGAAGGACATTGTCGACCTTGCGCGCGAGATCTCCGCCAGTATTAAACGGGGCGAACCGCTCAGCCGCAGGCAGGTGCGCCAGGCGCCCTGGTGCCTATGGCATGAACAGGCGCGGCTTGCCGAGCAACCAGAAGCACTGCGCACGATCCTGGATTCCGTGCGGCAGGCGCATCGCCCGGGGGCGTTCAGTGCGTTGGCAACAGCGTTCGTCGATCGCTTCGATGCCACGGCTAACGGCATGAGCGCAGCATCCGATTGCCTGCAGATGCTGGTCGAGAAGTGGGAAACGCCGTGGGCGAACCTTCACGGAGAGTTCTCCTTTTTCGATCTGCAAGCCGGGCCCCAGCGGCTGGCAGCTGCCGTCGTGGCACAGAACCGGCCGGCAGCAGATATCGTCTCCGGCTACGGCGTCGGTGCCATGGGCGCCAGAAGCGGCTATGTCCGGGCGGTGACGATCTCCATGCTGGACAGGCTGGCCGCGGGGGCAGAACCCGATCACCTCAAACGTCTCGAAAAGGTGGAACGCTACACGCTCGATGAAAAAGGAGAGCCGATTTTCAACGGTCTCTTGGGCAAGATCGCCGAGGCGCTGGTGAAGCCGTTCGGCCAGTTCAAGCCGGACAAGACACTTCGGGATCGCTTTCTTTCGCTGCTCTTGCGGCTGCTGGGCGACCCCCGTGTGCGATCACCCAAGAACAAATGGCACCACGTTCCGTCTGCCCTTACCGGGGTCGTGCGGGGCTGGCTGACGGAACAGTCGCTGCGGCAGTTCCTGGACATCGTCGATATCACCGCAATGGAGCGGATGTGGAAATACAGGCGCGCTTTTTGGGAGGCTGTGTACGATGCTGGATTGATCTCCGAGGCATGGGTTGCCTTCGGTCCCGACGGGGAAAAAGAGGCGCGCCGCGCTTATGGGCGCGATGCCAGTTTCGCGCGGCTCGAGAAGAGTGGCCGACAGATCGAGTCAGGACACGCGGTGCTGCTGCTCAGAATCGGCGACGGGATCGTCGCAGACTGGAGCCACAACGGAAAGTATAACATCTGGATGGATCACTCCGACGCGACTGCTCCTCAGCTTTACAAGAGCCAGTATGGCTCGGACGAGCTTCGCATCATCGAGGGAGCGTCAGGCAACTACGACACCCGCAGAAAGGTAAGTCGCAGCCATACGAGTCCCGATCGCTATGGTTGGCAGAACCATGCCAGCGAAGTACTGTACCGTATGACTGGCGTCCGGGTGCAGCCAAGCCGATACCAGGTCCGATAGCTTGGCGCAGTTCTCGTTCGTACCCACCGAGAGCGGCGGACAAATCTCGCTACTGAGAACCCAGCTTTTCAGAAAGCGCCCCGTTGCGCACGCCAACTGGCTCGAAGAAGCCGGTCCCGAGCTCGCACCCGCGGTTCGGTACCTGAACCGTCTGGCGGAAAGCGGGGTGGCGCCGCCGACGTCCACGGACAGCGTGAGTGTACCTACGGCGGCACTGCTCGAGGCGCCGGGAACGATCCTGAGCCAGTTGGGGCTGCCGGCGGTAGCGCCGCTAGCCGTGAAGCTCGCCTTGCACGGACGGGTTGAGGCTCCCGATGGCGAGATCCGGCTGAGCTGGACGGACAGCAACTATCGCGCGCTCACGCCGGCAAGGCAGGGATTGATCGTCCGTTGGTCCGGGCTCACCGGCCGTCTCTCCGCTCCGGTCTACGAGCTAGTCGAGGCCATCGAGCACTACAATGCCACCACGGGCCAGGTGTCGGAGACCCGGATCGCCGCCTGGGCGCCCGTCCAACAGCGGCTCGACAGCCTGACTGACAAGTCGGTGCAGGCAGACAGGCTTCTCGGCAGTTTCCGGATCTTTCAGGCAGGTGCTTTCAGCCTGGACGTCAAGCAGGCGCTGGACGGGCCTCAGTTCCATCCGGTTCTGATGAGTGCGGCACTCCGGCCGACGCTCGATGATGGCATCGAAGCGCCGGAGGATGGTCAGGAGCCGACAGACGAGCTCAAGGACGCCGCCGAGCATGCCCTGCTGCCACCGGAGATGCAGGATCAGTTCCTGCGAGCCTTCAACCAAGACGGCTTGGGCACCCGACCGTCCTATGTGCTGGCCCGAAATACCTATCTGGTGGTCGAGCCCGAACTCCAGCAGGCGCTCGACGTCGTAAAACGAGCGCAGCGCGCACCCGCTAGCGAGCGGCGCAGCTTCGTCCAGAACCCTCGCGCCGCTCTCGTCCAGGCGCTGCCGGGTGGCGAAGAGACGTCCGGAACCATGTTCATTGAGACGCGCCAGTATTCGGAGCGGGTGACCGAACTCGGCATCTGGGAAAAGCCGAAGCTGGACTGGATCAAGCGCAAGGGCACCGGATGGCTGCCAGAGGCTTTCGTGCTGCAGGTCGGCTCGGTGTCGATCCCGATGGACGAAGGCCGGCTGGAACGACTGGCGATTGCTCTCGATGCGTCCAATGCCCGCGGTGACGAGTGGGTACAGTATGATGGCCTGGCGCTTTCTGCCAGTGACGTCTCCGCCGCCTTCGAGGGACTTCATCATGAGCACGGCAGCGAGAACCACGCTCCCACGTTGGATCCCGAACTGGTAGACGAAGCCCCGACCCCATCGGAGCGCAGCGTCCTGAAGAAGAAGGAGAATCTGGAAGAAGTCGAGTTCACAATCGAGCTGAAGCCCCGCTCGTTGTTTGCGCAGAAGCTATTCCCGTCGGACCTGGTCACTACCGAACCTAAGCCGCACCAGATCGCCGGCTTCGGCTGGTTAGTCGATGCGTGGACAGCGGGGCTTCCAGGCGTGCTGCTGGCCGATGACATGGGTTTGGGCAAGACCATGCAGGCGCTGGCCTTCCTCGCCTGGTTCAGAGAAAACCGGCGGGTGGGCGGAACTCGTGCCCGGCAGCACGCCGGCCCGATTCTCGTGGTCGCGCCAACGGCGTTGCTGCGCAACTGGTTGAAGGAAGCCGACATACACCTGGCCGGCGGAGGGTTGGGCGACTGCCTTCAGGTGTTCGGGCCCGGCCTCGGGCGACTAAAGCGGCGCGGCGCCGTTCCTGAAGATGCTCTCGACGTGGAGGCCATCCGCTCGGCGGATTGGGTCCTCACGACCTACGAGACCCTCTCCAACCATCACCGGGCCTTCGCGCGGGTGGCCTACCCGGTCATCATCTTCGATGAGATGCAGAAGATCAAAGCGCCCGACACAATCAATACCCACACGGCCAAAGTGATGAACGCCGACTTCGTGCTCGGCATGACCGGCACACCCATCGAGAACCGCATCGAAGACCTGTGGTGCATCATGGATCGGGTTGCGCCAGGCTATCTCGGTGCCCTCAAGAGCTTTTCCGCGACCTATGGCGGCGAGGACGAGGAGGCGTTGCGATCGCTGAAGGCGAAGGTCGACCAGCCACAGCCGGGCCATCCGCCCCTGATGCTGCGGCGGATGAAGGGCGACCATCTGCGCGGCCTGCCGCAGCGGGAGGTGAAGACCTATGCGGCGCCCGCAATGCCTGAGCCACAAGCCGAGGCCTACGGACGGGCCGTGCAATCTGCCAGGTCGGGTGGGCGCAGCAAGGGTGACATGCTCAGGGTGATCCACAGCCTGCGCGGCATTTCCCTGCACCCCCAAGGCGCCGATAGCGTTGATCCCTATGATCCAGCGTCACGCCGGAACTGGATCGAGAGTTCGGCCCGCGTTCAGCAGGCACTCTCCATTCTGGACGAGATCAAGCGTCGTGGCGAGAAGGCGCTGGTCTTCATCGAGGATCGCGCCGTGCAGGCAGCTTTTGCCGCAATCCTCGCCTCACATTTCGATCTTTCCGCCGAGCCTGATATCATCAATGGCGAAACGGCGGGAGAGCGGAGACAGCAGATCGTCGACCGCTTCCAGTCCCTACCGCCCGGCTTTGCAGTCCTGGTGCTGTCGCCTAAGGCCGCAGGTATCGGGCTAACCATCACCGCCGCTAACCACGTGATCCATCTCAGCCGCTGGTGGAATCCGGCGGTCGAGGACCAGTGCAACGACCGCGTCTACCGCATCGGCCAGCAAAAGCCGGTCACGGTCCACGTCCCGCTTGCCGTGCATCCGCAGTTCGGCGAAGCCTCATTCGACCTCAAGCTCGATGCCTTGCTGACGCGCAAGCGGACCCTTTCGCGGGACATGCTGATGCCGCCGGTATCGGAGAGCGATGCCGAAAGCCTGTTCGGGGAAGCAGTGGCGGCCGCCTCAGCCGGCGCTTAGCAGATCGTCGATGAATTCGGATGAGGGCGCCGCGGCGGTGATCACCAGGCGGTCGCGGGCGCGGGTCGCCGCCACATACAGCAATTGCCGCTCAGTGGTCAGCACCTCGTCCAGCTCGAACTCGTCGGCGACCTGCTCCACGCGCTCCGCCAGCGGCAGCACATCCTGGTCGCACGCCATCAGCAACACCATCCGGAACTCGAGGCCCTTGGCCAGATGCATGGTTCCGACCAGAACCAGGTCGGCCCCCTCTCGATCTGCATCGACCAGACCGCGCGGCTCCAGCCCTGCTGCACGCACCGCCGCCTGGGCCCTGCCAAGCTGGGCTTCGGATCGCACGAAGACACCGATCTCGGCGGGAGAGGTGCCGGCAGTGAGAGCCTCGGCCATCACCGCCGCGGCCGTGCTCTGCTCCTCCTGCTGGTCGGCGCAGACATGCACCTCGGGCTCCGGCCCCTCGAACACCGAGATGGTGTGGGCGCGCTCATCCGCGAGGCCGTCGAGGTCGCGCACGGAGCGCGGCAGCAACCGGTCGGCAGCCCGGCGGATCTGGTGCGACGTGCGGTAGTTGACCTTGAGCGTCACCGAGCGGCCGCGCACATCGACACCCAGCCCCTTCCAGGAGAATGGCTGCCGGAAGATTCGCTGACCGAGGTCACCGGCGAAGAACAGGGCGTCCGGCCGATCGGCTGCGACGGCAGCAAGGAAGCGCAGTTCCGCCACCCCGAGATCCTGTGCCTCGTCGACCACGATGTGCGTGAAGGGCTTCCGCTCCTTGT
>SXGS01379531.1_pt1 | contig 15909 bp, 17 predicted proteins | sample 3174681 | NCBI WGS metagenome assembly SXGS01 (sample SAMN11356861, study PRJNA531348) | freshwater metagenome | isolation source: freshwater sample F1-80 | place: China: Fuxian Lake, Yuxi | collected 2017-12-25 | reverse complement strand
TGCACACCACGAGCCGCCGGTGATTGAAGCGCGGTTGAGGCGAGTGAGCACTCTGCGTTCGCCAATAATCCCGCGAAGATCGCAACGGCCTGAAGGGCGCATGTCTTTCGAAGTGTCGGATAGCTCAAAGCGAGTGCTCCAATGAGAAAATGAGACGAACATGAAACGGAGTCATCAGCACGGGATTGCCAGAAATCACGGCCTAGTACCCCCAGGTTGCACTTCAAGTCGCAGTCGCAAACGAGCCATCTCGTCGCGCAATCGATCCTGCGTCTCTTGATCCAAACCCGAGGCCTGTCGTGCGCGGCTGACACGGGCTAACGCAGCTTGAGCCTCTACCGGCGTGAGCGCGTCGATCTGCGACTGACTGAGGGATTCCGGAATCGTTGCTGGAGGTGCCAAGGGTGGAGACTGCCTTAGCGCGGGCGTGGAGGCCGCTTGCGCCGTCGTAGGCCGCTCCACGACTCGCTCTGCAGACGGCGCATCGGGGTCTGGCACATCGCGCTCGTCGTTCGATGGCTCGCGTGCGTCGGGGATTGCTCCTACGGGTGGAGGCGCGGATTCGATGGCCGGTGTGACCGGTCGTTCATCTGCGATCTCGGTTGACGGCGCCGTTGCGGGTACGACGGTGGGCTTTGCGGTTGAAGGTGCTGGCTGAATGATCGACGAACTCTTGCTTGGCGCACCTGACGAGAGCTTGGACCAATCGACCGGAGTCCAGATCGGAACGGAATATGACCCGCGGGCGTGTTCGATCAACACATTCGATGGGGCTTCGACACCGATCACCTTGATCCCGCTCTTCTCTTCGCCAACCCGAATCGACAGCGTCTCGCCGAAGTAAATCAGGTCGCCGAGCATCCCCGTCGGCTTTGCGCCCGAGTACTCGGCTGGCGCGGCTGGTGGCGGCGGCGGTGGTGGTGGCGGCGCTAGTGGTGCAGGTGGTGGTGGTGGTGGTGCTGGGCGCACTGGAGGCGCCGGCATCGTGAAGAGGCTTCGCCCGGTGAATCGATCGGTGGAAGTCTTCACCAGTTCCCCGTGCCGCTCGCTTGCCCGCGACATTGATGTGCTCTCATCATCGGTCGGGGTTGGCGTCAAGAGCGTCGACGCGATGCTGACTGCTTCCTCGAGAAGGACCGCTGCGCCGATCACGATCGCGGTCGCACTCACGACGAGTGGAGCGGACCACTTGGTACCAACGCCGATTGGAACACGAAAGAGGCTCATGATCCGCCTCGGCTTCTTCCGTCACGTGGAGCGATCGCCCACGCTTCGGCAGAGAGGCGCACGTCGACTTTCTTCTGGTCGTCGCGCCAGCGAAAGGTGATCGAGTTGATCGCATCGATTGATGGATTCGCCTCGAAATCAGCAAGCACCTGTGCGACCTCGTCGGCAGGGGTCGTAAAGCCAACATCACCTCGCAATCGCTCGATCCTGCGGCCTGATCCAGCGATCGACGCGAGCGCACTGCTCGGCAACTTTCCTCCGCCAACCGCCTCATATCCAAAATTTGTAATGTGGTGTTTCTTGAGTGTTTCATTCACTGCAAGGGCGAGTGACTCCGATGTATGAGCCTCGTCGTCAGGAATCTCAGCATTCCCAAATGCGATCGCCGCGCGCTCGACATCTCGGCTCAGTGGAGCGCGCCTCGCCTCTCCGCGTTCGAGCAGACTCTGCAAACGCGATGCCTCCTGCGACCACTCCCTCGCGTAGCTCCAGCAGTAGTCCTCGATGAACAGATAGAGCACACAAACGCCACAAGCCGCAAGTGCCAACCGCCCAAGCGGCGGCAGTTGTTGAATGCGTGTGAGTAGGACTCCGTTCAATGCCACTACTTCGCCCTCGCTTGGTCAAGCAGTTTATAAAACTCTGCCTTAAGACGCGCCTCATCCGCTTCGCTCAGCGCAAGCGATCCCCGCGCGCGCGACACCTTTCCGAGTGCCTCGCGCGCTTCAGTCGGCGTCATTGCAGCGATCTGTTGATCAGTCAGTGGATCGGGGATCGTCACGGCGGATGACTCGCCAGCGCCACTCCCTCGTCGTGCGGCGTCAGGAGCCGCTGATCCGCCGGCGGTTCCGCGGCGGCGCACTGCTCGAGGATCGCTCGCGGCCGCCTGGGCTGTCTCCACTGCGCTCGCTGCACCCTCACTCGTCCCCGCAACCTTGACAGATTCTGAGGTTGGATCGGTTACCACTGTGGCTTGCGAAGATGCTTGTCCGCCTTCGTCACCACTCATGTCACTTGCCGCTTCGGTCGAGGTTCGTGTGGCGGGGCCACTCAGGTCGACAACCCCGTATCGACGATCTCGCAGCGTGCGTCGTGCGAAGTCCTGGGTCTCAGGATAATTGGGCACAAGCGTTGCTCCAGCAACGGCCGCACTCATACTGAATTTGATCACGCCGTTCGCATTGGGCGCGTCCCAGTTCTTTTCGATGCGATCGAAGACGCGCGACTCGCGCATCTGTCGTTCCATCAGCAGGATCGCATCCGACGCGCCGTTGCCACCTTGTGGTTTCGCACTTCCTTCAAGCTTCAGCGGTGATCCGTGGCTCAGCGTGATGGACTCAATCTCGATTCCTTCGGGAGTCGTCGAAGCGATGTCGCCGAGCAACTTACTCATCGGCCACGCGTACTTTTCATACTCTCGGAACATCGCGATCTGCTGATCGGAGCGCTGAAGTGTTCGTTCGAAGGCTTCTGAGTCGGGCAGTAGCCAGCGCAAGTAGGCCATTCGTCCTCCCGCGATGGCGGGTGGCACGATCGCTGCAACGAGGACCGCTGCTGCCACGAGGCGCGCCGCCACTTTGGGTTGGCTCGCGCGTGATGCGAGCCTCGCAATCACTCCCAGAGCAGCCTCTCGCGCGTTCGCTTGTAACGAGCAGATTCCGGCAAGCGGTCCTGTGAGGGCGATCGCTGTTGCGAGCAGAATGCCATTCGCCTTCCACCAGGCCTCGTCGTTGCTGGTGCCCTTTGCGAGCGAGCGAAACGTTGAGAGTTCGCTCACGAGGGGAGCGATGAGTCCATCCGTCTGCTGCTCGAGTGCGCGTCGAAGTGCCGCAAGAAGCGGTTCGATTGATGCATCAGGGACATCCGCAAGCAGCAGCGTCTCACCCGTAATGCGTACCACCGCGGCCTTCCATTCACTCTCGTCAGCACCTTCGTCACGCAACGTGCGAAAGGCACTGTGGATTCCATCTGAGTACGCGATCGAAATCGATCCAGTCGTCCGTTGGAGATAGAGCGTGAATGCCTCGTGTGCACCGGCCTTGAGTGATCCGCTCACGAGCGCAGCCAACGCGGCAATCGGAGGAGCGAAGCTCGGGCGGTGAGCAGTTAGGAAGGCGGTTGGAAGTTCAGGTCCGCGGCTCGCGAGTGGCCACTCAACGAGCAACGCAGATCGCGGCCGGTCAGGATCACTGGTCGGAACCAGCGAGGCGTTCGTGCGCCACCGGGCAGCTCCTCCAAGAAGCAAGTTCTCGACCTGCAATCGAAGTGCCATTTCAAGCTGATCAGTCGAGGCCGATGGCATCGTGACGGTTCGGCAGATGACATCGCACCCAGCGAGCATGATCACAGTGCGGGAAGCCAGATTCTTCTCAATCCACGAAGCGGCGTCTCCTAGGCTCGTTTCGCCAGTGAACGACTCGGTGTCGATCAACTCTGGGCGGTCCTGTGCGGTTGAGACGCAGATCGCATGACACCCGGTCACGCCCTGCCCACTTGAGGCGATCGACAGCACCACCGCGCGCGAGGGGTCGGCGATTGCTGCGGTCTGGCGGCTCTTCTTGGCGGGTTTCATGGTTCTCGGTACATCAGAATCTGAGCAGGCAGCGTCGAACGATCCACAGTGACGACCATTTCCGATTCCCCTCCCACGGTCGTGGACCGACCACGACTTGAGATCGTGAAGACGAAACTCTGGACATCGAGCTGCTTGGCAAGTGGCAAGAGAATCGTCGGAGTGAAGCCTGGGATATCTAACACAGCTGAGAGCGAAGTCAGCCCAGATGGCTTTGCATCGCGCCGAGCAAGCAGGCTATCGACAAGCTTCGGATTGAGGTCGAAGACCTCACGCAGGACTTCGCCTGAAACGGTGTTGACATTGATTTTCCCAGGCCCTGGCCTCTTGAATTCGGTCGTCGTGCACTCATTCAAGACACGCCCTTTCGCTGCGCTGTCGAGATCCCCTGGCGCCGCTTGCGAGACGCCTCCGGTTGAGGTGCTCCGACCTCCACTCGAGCGCCCGGTAGTGCCTCCACTCGTGCCGCCCGTCGATCCCTTGCTTCCGGTCCGGCCGGTTGACGATCCTCCCGTTCCAGAACCTCCGGTCCCTGATCCTCCGGCTGCGCCTGCGCCGCTCGAGCCTCCAGAACTCAATGTTGAGAGGGGCACCGTCAACAGTTGCTCCAACTTTGCGTTGGGAGTCTTTGCATACGCCAAGAGCGCGCTCGCTTGGGGAGCCGTGATGCCGGTCCGCTCGATGACCTCTTCCGCTGTGGCTGTCGTGAGATTCAACCGCGGAAGTCCACTCGGTGCCATGGCTGATGAACGCGAGAGTGCGGTGAGGATTCCAGACCATCCCATGTCAAGCAGCCCATCGGCTTTGTCATCGGGCCAGGTCTGATCGCCGTCGTCTTCATTCGAGTTGATGCGCCCGTCGAGATTCCAGTCCTCTCCGCGCGTGTACTCGGGCCAGACACCCGCCACCAACTCGAGTTCGGCAAAGCTCCGAAAATTTGCATTGCGAGGCTCATACGACTTCCCGCGGTTCTGATAGTGCGACTTTTCAGCACCTAACATTCCAGCGTCCTCATTCGAATCGCGCCAATCAGTGATGGCTCCAACGACATCGGGAGTCATCGCGCGAATGTTCATGAGTTCGCCAGAGAGCAAGTTGATGTTCGCCTTGCTGTGTTCATCGAGTGGGCCCGCCCACTCGCGCCCATCAAGAAAGTGCCTGATGTCGAATGAACCCGTTTCGAGTTCTGCGTACGAATTGTCCTCAAGATCACGGATCATCGCGAGCGCATCTTCAGGGTCTGGATTGTCCGTGTGGTACTCCATGATCGCGATCATCGTCTCGACGCCCGCGCGTGCCGCCCAGCGTGCCTGGACTCGTGCGATGGCGTCACTGCCCAGAACTGCCTGTCGGAACGAAGAGATCTGCACGCCTGCGACAATCGCTGCTCCAATCGACACCGCCCACAACACAATGACGAGCACTGATCCACGGCGCGCGTGACACTCTGCACAGTGGATGGCGCGGCTCAATTCTGAGATCCTCCAGTTGAAGGACCAGCTGGCCGCCCAGCGCCGCCGGCACCTCTCGAACCCGCGCCTCCGGGACCACCTGTGCCCCCTCGGCTGCCACCTCGACCGCCACCACGGCCACCACTCATTGGTCGACCACCGGGTCCCCCAGTCGGTCCTGCCGCACCTCCGCCCCCTCCGATATCGGCTGGTGGTACTCCCGCCGTGGGATCTGCCGCTGCGGGAGCAGCTCCGCCATCTGCTGAACTCGGATCGCTTGACAAAGCAGCCCCAGGATCGCCTTCTTCAGGAAGCGGCTCCTCGTACGGAGGAACGACGCGATCAATTGGGACGATCGTTCGCAGGCTCATCAAGTCACCAGTGTGTTCGTACAGGTCTTGTCCAGATGCGTCTCCACCCGCAGAGACAGTGACCCGAACTGCCCACGGAAGGCCGTTGATGTCGGAGTCCCAATTGTCGTACCAACTGGTGCCGTCGTATGCCTCAAAATTGATCCCGATGATGCCCTCCATGACCGGATCGGCGTGGCCGCCGCCCAGTTCATTGCTGTCAGGAACGGCATCCGAACGAACCCACAACGTGCTGTCACTCTCATCCTCCTCAACGCGCATTTGGATCTCGTGTTCGAGTCCATCTCCTTCGTAGGTCTTCTCACGAACAGGCGAGAGTTTGGTGATGTATGCGAGGAAGTCGTCGCGTTCGAGTTCGCCAGCGGGGGTGTCCGCCTTGCGATCGGTGATGAGCAATCGCGTGTTGACCAAATCGTCGCTTCGAATGACCTCTTGAATCTCACGGCGCACGCGATCGAGTGCAGCGTTTGCGCGAAGATGTGCACTCAGCCGCACCTTGCAGGTTTCTCGTGCGCGCGCGAGCTGGCTCAGTGAAGTTCCAAGCGTCGCGACGACGATCACCGCAATGATTCCCGCGATGATGAGTTCGACGAGTGTGAACCCACGAGGGGTGTAACGCGGCTCACTTCGCAGCATCGGCTTCTCCCTCCTTCGCATCGAAGTGCGCTTGTCGATCAAACGCTTCGGAAGGCTGTCGTTCTGGATTCGGTTCGTCACCAAGTCGAAGCGCAACCCGCGTCGCGCAGCGAAACTCCCGCCCAACTGGGTCGCGAACAATCGCCACAACATCACACGGCGCGCCTGGCTCTGCCTTGTCGATGTCGACCTGATACTCGAAGTCATCCCACGGGGGATCACAGTTCCCAGTGAGATTGTGCAACTTCGGCCACTCCTCTGGTCCATCGACGACAACGCTTGCGAGCAGTTCGTCGAGAAGGGCGGCAGCCATCACAGCCCGCTCGCCGCGCTGCTGATCCATGAGCGCGCGGGCTGCGAGTGAGACGATCGAGCCCAATCCGATCGCCAAAATAATGCCAGCGATCACAACCTCCATGAGCGCAAATGCTCGGGGTGCACGAGTCACCATTGCTCGCTCCGACTGCCGTACTCATCGAGATTCTGCGATTCGCGCACTCGGATCGTCGAGTTGCCTGAGTCAATCCGAATGGGTGTCACCGAGTTCGAGTCAAGCCGCACGACTGTGTCGATGACGTCCGAAACGAGATGCATTTCGATCGTGGGTCGACCCCCACCTGGAACGGTGGCAATCATCCAGTCGGTCCCCGAAACATCCAGTCCGTCGATCGAGAGGTCTGCGAGTTCCATGCCAGATGGAAGTTCAACTGGTACGACGCGCGGATCAGCGACCCACTCAAACTTGGCGTGGTCTCCATCTCCTGACGATGCGGTTGGATCTCGATCCGCCACGAGGAGCGTGATCCACTGCGTGTCGGGATCCTGCCAGAGCGCAATCTGCTGAGGTGAAGTCGCATCGCGGAAGGCGTACATCGAGAGTAGATCAACCAGCCTTGAGACTGCGCTGTCATGTTCCGCATTGACAGTCCTGGTCATCCGCGGCACGATGATCGCGCTCAGAATCGCCAAAACCGCGACTGCGATGATGACTTCGATCAGGGTGAATGCGCGCCGCGCCACGCGCACTACTTTCTGCCGTTGACGATGTCTTTGTTTTCAAGCTCGCCGCCTGGCTGACCGTCGGCGCCATACGACATCACGTCGAAGTCGAAGTTCGCAACGCCTGGCACGACGAGCACATACGCATTTCCCCACGGATCGAGCAGGTCTGATTTGCTTCCCAGCAGGGGGTCGTCGCCTTCTGTCAAGACCTCGAGATCGAAGTCCTCTGGACAGCGGCTCATTCCCGCCTCGGTCATATAGAGGCGCACCTGATTCGCAAGCGCGGCCGCTTCTGTTTGCGCTCGCTTGTCCTTCGCGCTTCCGATGAACCGTGTGAGTCGTGGCACGAAGATGGCCGCCATGAGTGCGACGATCGTCACCGCGATGATGACTTCGATCAGTGTGAATCCGCGCTGTGACGATCTGGCGCGTCGAGAAACCGATGCATGAGGGGTACGTGAGGAGAATGACATAAGTGCCTCAGTTCAGCCGCCGATAGCGGCCTGGAGTTGGAGAAGTGGAAGGAGAATTCCGAGCAGGACAAACCCAGCAACCGCGCCCATCACAATGAGCAGGATGGGCGGCAGCGCCTTCGTAAAGACCTTGAGTGATTGATTGACCTGACGGTCGAATGCAGTGGCTGCGTGCATCAACATGACTTCGAGGCGGCCTGACCTCTCGCCAATGTTCACGATCTGAATGAGGAGTGGCGGAAAGAATCCACACCTCTCGAGGGGATCAGCGAGCGATGAGCCAGTCGTGACGCGCTCTTGCACCTCGTCAATGGCGGCAACCATTGCGGCATTTCCAAGTGTGTCTCTCACGACGCGCAGTGCTTGCAGAATTGGAATTCCTGCAGACACCAAGGTTCCTAGCGTGCGCGTGAAGCGGGCCACTGCGACGTCCCTGAGGAGCTGCCCAAGAATCGGGAGGCGAAGCAGCGTCAAGTCGACCAACATTCGATTGTTCGGCTGCGCGATCCACCGACGCCAGAGGATGACATTTCCAACGATGGCGATGATGATCGCCCACCACCACATCGTGATAAACGCTGCGATTCCAAGGAGCACACGTGTCGGAAGGGGCAGCACCATTCCGGGCTGACCAGTGATCGGTGCCATCAGTCGCGGCAACACAAACGTGACGAGCACCACCACGCTTACTGAAATGAGCCCAGCGACAATCATGGGATACACAGTGGCTCCCACGACCTCTCGCTTCAGTTCGACAGATCGATCAAGCAAATCAGCGAGTTGATGCAAAACTTCAGCGTTTCGTCCCGATGCATCGGCTGCCCGAAACATGCCCACCGTCATGTCGTCGAAGGGCATTCCATACTCCTTCGCAGCCTGATGCAAAGGTACGCCTGCTTCAACCCGATCGATGAGAAAATCAAGAATCATCGGCAGGGACTTGCCAGCCGCCTGTCTGCGAACAGTTCGAAGCGATTGCATGAGTGGCAATCCTGCTTCGAGGGCGGTGGCGAGTTCGCGAATAAAACTCGTCAACTCAGTTCTCGAAATCGATCGGCGGGTCGGTCCCTTGCGCGCTGCGCTGACAGGCTTCGCTATGCCCGTCGCGCCGCGGCGCGATGCCGCAGTCGTCGCGACTTGGCGCGACGAGGCGTCTTCGAGCGTTGTCGCAACGATTCCCTGTTGTGCCAGCAGTCGAAGCGCCTCCCCTCGATCGCTCGCCTGAATCGTTCCGCCGCTTGCTGCGCCGCCGATACCTTGGTACTGGAAGGTGATCATCGTCGTGCTCAGTGTCGTGCGTCGTCCACATCCTGCGTTGCTCGCAGGACCTCTGAGACAGTCGTTGCGCCAGATTGGGCCTTCAGCATGCCGTCCTGACGCATGTTCAAAAACTCTTCATCGACGAGGTCTTTGAGATCACTCAGTGAGAGGTTCTTCGTGATCCCCTGACGAAGGGATGAGTTCATTCGCACGAGTTCGAAGAAACCGAGTCGAGATCTGAATCCAGACTTGTTGCACTCGTCGCACCCGACCGCCTTCCACTCGCGCCCCTGGAATGCCGCGATCTCGGCCGGAGCAAGCCGTACTCTTGTTTCGTCTGAGAGTGGCACTTCGCTTCGGCAGTGCGAGCAGAGGCGTCGACCTAGGCGCTGCGCGAGAAGTCCCTCAAGCACGCTCGCGACGAGAAACGGTTCTGCTCCCATGTCCACCAATCGACCGATACTCGAGATCGCATCGTTGGTATGCAGCGTTGAGAGAATCAAATGCCCAGTGAGTGCCGACCGAATTGCAATATCGACGGTTTCGTTGTCGCGAATCTCGCCCACGAGAACGACATCGGGGTCTTGTCGCAAAATCGCCCGCAAGCCGATTGAAAAAGTGAGTCCGCGCTTTGGATTCACCGGTATCTGATTGACACCGCTGAGTTCGTACTCGACAGGGTCTTCAATTGTGATGATCTTCTTGCGAGGGTCGTACAGCTTGCTGAGCGCTGCATAGAGTGTGGTTGTCTTTCCAGATCCCGTGGGACCCGTCACCAGCAGCAATCCGTGCGGTTTCTCGATCAATCGGTCCATCGTGTCGCGATGCGATTGACTCATTCCCAGACTCTGCAAATCGAGAGGCAGGCTGCTCTTGTCGAGGATGCGCATCACAACGCTCTCGCCGTAAATCGTTGGGACGGTCGAGACGCGAAGGTCGACCTTGCGTCCTTCGAATCGAAGCGTGATGTGTCCATCCTGCGGCACGTACCGCTCCGCGATATTCATCATCGCCATGATCTTCACGCGGCCGATGAGTGCAGCCTGCAAGTGTTTCGGAGGCGGAGGTTGCTCAATGAGCACGCCATCGACTCGGTACTTGATCTTGAGGTCATTCTCAAATGGCTCGATGTGAATGTCGCTCGCGCGGCCTTGAATTGCCTCAAGGATGAACAAGTTGACGAGGTTGATGAGCGTTGGCTGCTCGGCCATTCGGTGCACGTCGGCCGCTTCGATCGCGTCGACGTTGTGCACCGTCTCATCCGCTGATGCCTCCGCATTACCAGCGAGTGACTCGGCAATTCTTGCAGCGGTCGTGCCATAGGCCCGTCGCATCAACTCACCGAATGCGTCTGGTTCGACGCCAGTTCGACTGACAGGCAGTCGCGCGATGGTGGCGATCTCATCTGCCGCCCCAACATCAAGCGGGTTGAACATCGCGACGAGGAGTCGGCCGCGCTCGATCCTCATTGGAACCGCCCGCACACGGACAGCGACTTCCGCTGTGAGCAGTGCGATTGCCTCAGGATCGGTCTCGGGTGGTTTCTCGAGCCAGTCAATTCCAAGAATTCGGCAGCGCTCGCGCACCTTCGCTGACTCTGCTTCGGTCGACGCGGGAGTCAGATCAGTCGCCTTGCCGCCGATCTGCAATTGGCTGCTCGGAGTCATCGCTTACTCAATGCCCCGAGGAGCGCCGCCTGCGGGAGCACTCGAGCGGCCACCGCCTTGGCGAGAGACAGGCCGCTTGGCATCCTTTGCATCTCCTGCCGCTGTCGGCGCAGCACCTGAATTGAGCGTTGGGGTATCGCTGTCGGCTTTTCCAGGAGTCATCGGCCGCATTGCGTCGCTCGCGAACTTGGCAGCACCGGGCAGGTGCGCTGCGAGGTCAGGGCCGACGATTGCAATGATGTCCGCGCGAACCTTCTCGTTCATTTCGTCTCGTTCCTCATGCAGTGGTTTGTAGGGATCACTCGATGGTTTCGCTGCGCTTGGTGATCCCTGATTCATTCGCCGCCGTGTCTCTTCAGACTGCTTCTTCGGTTCTTCGATGCGGTGCGCGGCAGCAAGGCGAAGCTCGAGGTCGTGGTAGTTCTGGAGGTAGGTGGCTTCGAGCGCCTTCAGCTGTTCGAGTTGACTCTCGGAGAGCCCAGGCAATTCGCGGGCTGCGGCGAACAAAGGAATCACCGGACTTGGCCGAAAGACAGATGGAAACGCTGCTGCCAGTGCCCGCGCACGAAACACCTCTCCAGAGGGACTTCCGTAGGCCGAGGCCAACAGCTCGATTGAGCGCTCCTGGAGGTCACGCAGAGCGACTCGCTTCGCCACGATCAACTCAAGTTGGCTGAGCCCAGTCGCGAAGTCCTGCGCCACCATTGCGTCCTTGATTTTCTCCTGCGAGGTCGCCATCTGTTCAGCGCGCGCAACGAGGGCCGCATCGAGTTCAACCTCATATTGCTCTAGTACGCCCTTTGCAGCGAGCATGGTGTCAGGAGCAACTTCGCAGTCCCTTGAGATTTGTCGCAAGTCCAAGCTCTCGCCGCCAAGCACTCCTCGTGGCAATTCCTTCTCACGCCGCATGGCGCGCTCGAGCTGTGGCCACCGTCCTTGCTGTTCATCGCTTAGGACTGACCGCAGATTGTCCACGAAGCGCTGCTTCAACCTCGCCTTCTCATGTGACCACTCGTTGATCGGCTGCATGATCACTGCGATTGCACCCTGTTCGCCAGCTGCGAGAATCTGGTCCTTCATCCCTTTCATTCGATCACGAAGTCCGTCAACCCCCACTGTGAAGTCTGCGGTGTAGTCACCGAGCAAACTTTCAACGGTAGGTTGTTGCCACTCTTCGAGTGCGAGGTGGTCGATGAAGAGGGTCATGTCACGCTTGAGATAGTCAGGCTGAAACGCCTCAACAAATCCCGCTTGCAATCCCATCTGTGCACGGGCTGGAAACGCGCAACACAGCACGGTTGCGACGGTGGCGACGATCGATGCACGGAAGAACGAAAATCGTGTCATTGCTGAGTCCTTTGAGAGAAAGTTGCGAGCGGGGATTGAACGCCCCGTGTGTGTGTTTATGACAGATTCTGCCAAGCCAAGCGGATTGGCGCCTGTATGAAAGTCCTATAACTATCTGCTGTGTCTATCTAGGTTCCCACCGAGACCCCCGAGATGGTTCGTTGCTCGATGCGCTTCTGCGAAGTCGTCATCACGATGCGGTCGACGAAGATGCCTGGAGTGTGAATCAGGTCGCCGTCGAGGTCGCCCGTCGGAACGAGTTCTTCCACCTCGGCAACACAGATCTTTCCGCAGGTTGCGACCATTGGATTGAAGTTCCTTGCGGTCTTTCGATAGATCAAGTTGCCAAAATGGTCACCCTTCCAGGCCTTGACCAGTGAGACATCGGCACAGATCGCCCGCTCAAGCACATACGTCTCTCCATCAAAGACCTCATGGGGCTTGCCTTCGGCAACCACGGTTCCAACGCCAGTTCGTGTGTAGAAGGCGGGAATTCCAGCACCTCCTGCGCGCAGTCGTTCGGCCAGCGTGCCTTGCGGGGTGAACTCAAGTTCGAGCTCTCCCGCCATGAATTGGCGCTCAAACTCCGCGTTTTCTCCTACATAACTCGAGATCATTTTGCGCACTTGCCGGGTACGAAGTAAGAGCCCGAGCCCCCAGTCGTCGACGCCAGCGTTATTGCTGGCGATTGTGAGTCGGCGCACTCCGCTCGCGCGCAATGCCAAGATGAGATTTTCTGGGATTCCACACAGCCCGAATCCACCAACGGCGACCAATTGGTCGTCGCAGACGATGCCACGAAGTGCTTCATCGCAACTGGAGAAAACTTTCGTCGACGTCATGAGCGGTCAAGTGTAAACAACTGCGCGTTGCCGGTGCGTGCGTTAGGCTCAAACTGCGTGCGCGCAACACTGCTCATCTTGGTCTTGCTCTCGGCGATGCCAGACACGATGGCGGCTCCTGTTGTGAAGGAGCTTTTCATCGACCGCTACGGAGCGAGCCAGCAGGCCGCTCAGATGTTTAATGGCGTCAATCTGCTCGGAGGGTTTGTTGCGATCCCGCTGCTGTGGATTGCGCGACGCAAGGATCGGTCGGTCAGTCTTGTCATGTGGGGGTCGATCGCCGACGCACTGCTGCTCGCGGCGATGGCGTGTCCGCTTGGACTCGGTTGGACGCTGGTCATTCGTGCCCTCGAAGGGGTGACCGATGTCATCGTGTTTGCGGCACTCTTCGACTTGGTCCGACAGTCTGCGAAGGGGAGGATCGCAACTGGGCTTGGAATCGCCTCGACGCCATTGCTGTTGGGGCTCGGAGTCGGGGCAATGCTCGGAGGGATCGCTGTTCGCCAAGGGGATGGGGGTCACGAGTCGATCTGGCTTTTTGGCGGATCGGCGTTCCTCAGCCTCGTGGTTGCACTGCTCGTTCCTTGTGTGGGGGCCACCTTGGCACAGGACCCATCTCGGCGCCTCGCGAGTGATGCGCCGGCCGCGGGGTTCGAGCAAAGCAGTCGAAGGTCAGACCCACTCTGGCCCGCGCTGGCGATGACATTTTCAGACCGCGCAAGCGGGGGTTTGATCACCGGCACCTTGCCAATCGCGCTTGCGCAGGTCCTTCATTACTCCGCAATTGAGCGCGGAATGCTTGTTGGGCTACCACTTGTCTTGATGGCGCTTGGAACTGGCCCCACGGGATGGCTCTGCGACCGCGTTGGCAGTCTGCGCATTCGAGTGATTGCTGGGATCTCGTACGCAATCTCATTCGCATTCCTTGCGTTCGTCGGAGCCAACCCGATCCAGCTCGGATGTGTGATGATCGTCGTCGGACTCTCTGCGAGCGCGCTGTTTTCGAGCTCGCTCACGCTCGTCACCCGGTGCGGGTCACCAACCATGTCGCTAGGTGCCTTTCGCGGAGCTGGAGATCTTGGATTTCTTAGCGGCACAGTGCTTTCGCTCTTCTTGATTACAACGATTGGCGGAAGTGAGCCTTCATACAGCGACTACGCCACAGTGTTGCTGGTCTTCGCAGGATTCCACGCTGCCACAACGTTCACAACGAGCGTTGCGCTGCACTGGGCCCGGCGGGGTCGAAGTGAGAACTAGTTGGGAGTTCCGCTGATCGTCGGCAACGCCATCCCCGTCGATGGATGGAGCGTGACCAACGCGCGCCTGATCTTTTCCAGCGCCTTGTTCTGGATCTGGCGGACCCGCTCCTTTGTCACACCAACGAGCGATCCAACCTGCTCTAGAGTCATCGGCGCCGAATGAAGTGGCCGATCAAGTCCGTAACGGTGAAAGATCACAGTGCGCTCAAGCTCAGACAATCCAGCGCGGTTTGAATCGAACAGCGACTTGACCTCGGCAAGGTCGTCCGCCTCGCGAGACGCACGCCTCGCCATGACGTGATCACCCCGCTCGAGCGCAGGATCGAACTCGATCGGGAAGTACTTGCGATACTTTTGCGTCTTGAGTCCGAGTCGACTGTATGCCTTCAGGATTGCTCGGCAGGCGTAGGTCGAGAATTTGAACCCTCGGCTGAAGTCGAACTTGTCGACCGACCGCATGAGCGCCATGTTTCCTTCGCTCAACAAGTCGCCGAAGTCCAGATCAGCACTCCGAACGCGCTTGGCCATTGCGAGCACGAGCGCCAGGTTCGTTTCAGCGAGCTGCGTGCGGACCGACTCACTGACGTCATGCCAGTCCAAGATTTCACGTGCGCGACTGGCGGTCCACCCCGATCGGTTTGATCGCGCCTGCAAACGAGCAAGTGAAAACCGTGCGAAATTGAGCTGCGCGAAGAGCACCCGTTCCTGTGCGGCCGTCAGAACGACCGATCTGGGAGGTCGAACGGTCGCCGTAGACGATGGTCGAATTCGTCGCTCGTCGAGGAGGGGGCCGTACCACTTCGTGTCTGGCCTCGCGATGGCTGGTGCCTGATCGAAAATCCGGCGGCGCGCGCCCGACTTGTGGAACTCCGCGTTATCAATGAACTCAACAGATTCACGCTGGAGCAGCTCAATTGTGCGACGCTGCTGTGGAGTGAAACTTCCCGCAGGCATGCGAGTCGCCCCGAAACTGATCGACTCGGCGGATCGTCGAACTGCCAGAAGTGGCGAGTCCGCTGTGCCCTCGGGCGCCTTCGTGTTCGAGGTTGACGCTGCGGCGTGTGTTTCTGAATAGGTCATGGCAATCTTCCGAAAAACAACAGTTCTGGACACCCACGACACTCGAACGCGTCTGTCCATACGCAGGAACTTGATGACTGTTCAAGAAATTCAGAGCAAAGCGGATGCCATGCGACCGCCAACTCGCCCCGTGCGAGTTGGTCGCCCCTGTGCGCCTTCGAAAAGACCCCCTCAGCTCTCTAGAGTTGCGTTACTCGACCTTGCCACCACTGGTGTCATAGACCCAAGCGTCCGCCGCGCGTGTGTATGAGAGCACTTCGCCACTGCCAAAAAAGAGCGAAAGTTCACGTGCAGCAGCCTCAGGACTGTCAGACCCGTGGACCAGGTTGAACGAGTTTGAGATCCCAAAGTCTCCTCGAATGGTTCCGGCAGCCGCCTTCGAGCCGAAGGTTGCTCCCATCAGATTGCGGCACACGGCAATCGCTCCGACGCCTCGGAGCGCCATCACCACAACTGGCTCACTGGTCATGAACCTGACGAGGCCCGCGTAAAAGGGCTTGGAAGCGTGGTCCTTGTAGTGCTCCGCAGCGAGGGCCCCAGAGATCTTGGTCAACTTCATCCCGACGACTTGAAGTCCCTTCTGTTCGAATCGGGTTGTGATCGATCCGATGAGTCCTCGCTGAACGGCATCGGGCTTGAGGATGATGAGCGTGGTTTCCATGAGGTTCCTTTGGTGGATGGGGAAGTTGAGGGGTGGAATAGTACAGATCGCCGTGGTGATT
>SXGS01184930.1_pt1 | contig 15910 bp, 8 predicted proteins | sample 3174681 | NCBI WGS metagenome assembly SXGS01 (sample SAMN11356861, study PRJNA531348) | freshwater metagenome | isolation source: freshwater sample F1-80 | place: China: Fuxian Lake, Yuxi | collected 2017-12-25 | reverse complement strand
TGGCCGTGGAACTCCTTGGTGACGCTGAAAAAATCCGTCGGCCGATTGTCATACAGTGTCATACGCCTGCACCCAGTGGCCGACAAAATCGCGCGTTTTTGCGCCTGTTTTCGATGATTTGGCCTGTTCCTACAAAAACGAAGGTTCGAGCGGTCCGTGGTCCGCCCGTTGGACCGGTTTCATTGAGGCGCCCGAGAGTGGTGAGTTTGCCTTTCACACGGTTTCCAACGACGGCATCCGGCTCTTGGTGAACGGCCAGAAGCTCATCGAAGACTGGACCGATCACGGCGAGAAAGAGGACACTGGAAAGATCGCACTCGAGGCCGGCAAACGCTACCCTGTGAAACTCGAATACTTCTACAATGGCGGCCAGGGCGTGTCTAAGCTGTGGTGGACACCTCCCCGAGGGAAGAAGGGCGCCTTGCCGGCCAATGCGTTTCGACTGCCGGACAAGGACTCGTGGGGTCTGCGTGGCGAATACTTTCGCGGCACCGATTTGAAGAACCCGTGGGCGACGCGCAACGACGGTACGATCAACTTTGCTTGGGGCGTGAAGCCGCCGTTCAGCAGCAAGGTCGAAGAGGGTGCGACTGCGTTGCGGCTCAATCTTCCCGTGGGTCAATGGACCGGCGAATGGCTTGACACCAAGTCCGGCCAGGTGCTGCTGACGGCGCAACTGAACGGCGGCCAGATCAGCACACTCGGCGCGCCAGCCTATGAGCAGGACATTGCCCTCCGGTTGCGGAAACGGTAGGCATCCTGCACTCGCCCGAGTTCGCCAAACTGGGGGGGCGGGCATTTCCAATGGCCTATAAGGGGTCGCTTCTTGTCGGAAGTGCAAGACCAGCCGAGATGAGCCATTATCAAGAACTGACTCCTTTTTCGAAGGTCTAAACCTCTGTAGCCTTTGTGCCTTTGCGCGAGGCTTTGTATCCGTCATGAGTGATACGTGTCATAGTTGCCTGATTCCAAGCATTGGAAGCAGGACACACGTGGGGATCTGCTCAGGCCCAGCTCCTGCGGCACACCGAAACCAGGTAGTTTACCTCAAAGTCCTCGGACTCCTCCGCGGCTCCGTCCAACCACAGAATAAATCGGGAGATCAAACCCCACTCATTCTCAAAACCCAACCTTGCCCGATCTATCCCGCTTGGGTGTTGGGCCTTTCTTCGGCGGCACTGCCGCGCAACCCGGAGGGTTGCCAGAGGGTAGCCGGGGGTTGAGCGCAGCGACACCCCCGGAGCATGGAGTAAATGCATCCGCACCCTGAAAGGGTGCCAGACCCGACGCGACCGGTCGTCCAGCAGGTCCGCCTCTAGCACCCCTTCCGGGGTGCATGGAATCTTTCAACATTGGATCCCGGGGTGTCGCTGACGCTCAACCCCCGGCTACCTTCTTTCATCCCTCCGGGATGAAGCACGGTTCGGTCACCTCGACGCGGGCGGGAAACTCGTGGGGCTCTTCGCGCGTCAGTCACGGGATCGAGATAAAGCGCCCTCGCTCATTTCGGCGGGATGGATGGTTAGCGCGTCGGAGTGATAGGGGGTTGCATGAAGGCTGCGCTCGTGGCTTGAGGTATGGTGGAGCCGGCGTTGGCGGCGAGGTTGCCGCCGTCCATCGGAATAATGGCTCCGGTAATCCAACTCGAAGCGTCGGAAGCCAGCAAGACGGACAGTCCGCGGATATCGTCCGGATGCCCCATACGTCCGCGGGGGATTCCCTTGAGGAACCGAGCTTCGAGAGTCGGGTCGGCGTCCATACGCTGTTGCAGCGATGGGTTGACGACCTGGGCGGGAAGGATGGCATTGACGCGGACACCGCGTCCGGACCATTCCGTGCTCAGTTCACGGGTCATTTGGACCACGGCACCCATGGCCATGCTGTACGCGATGTGGCCGCGACCCAGGGAGGTCAAACTGGCAATGGACCCGATGTTGAGAATGCTGCCTCGACCGGCGCGCAACATGCGACGTCCGGCTTCTTGACACATGCAGAATCGGCCGATCACCAAGTTCTGAAACACCCCTTGGATCTGTTCGAGAGTGATGTCCTCGGGGGCGGCCAGCGTGGCGTCTCCGGCGACATTTCCAAGAAAATCGACACGTCCGAACTCGGTATCGAGCAATTGGAACAGTGCGCGGATTTCAGCGGGATCCGAGACGTTGCACTGAGTCGCGATTGCCTTTCGACCGAGGGCTTGCAGTTTCGCGGCGGTTTGGCGTGCACCGTTGAGGTTGCGATCCACGAGCAAGACATCCGCGCCAGCCTCGGCAATGGCACTGGCCATGGCGCGTCCCAACCCTTGGGCGGCGCCTGAGACGAGAGCGACGCGTCCGGTGAGATCGAAGAGTGGTCGTGACATGATTCAGGTCAGATTGAGTGGAGTGGAGTTGGGCTGAGTGGCCTTTGAATTGGAGCTGGAATGGGATGTTGCGTGTCCGTCGTTTCAGTTTGGTTTGGCGGGTGCCAACAGGGCTTGAATCATGGGCCATTGTTTGGTCATAAATACCAGCGCAGCAAGGCCGAGATAAAAGACGCCGCAGGCTGCAACGCCCAACTGACTGTACCAACGCGGTTGCAAATCTCGCGGTAACAAGGTGCGATTGATCCAGAGCAAATGGAAGGATGTCACCCCGATCGCGAGATTATTCAGATTGGCAATGACCAGGGTCATCAGCTTTGGTGTGCCGTAAGTGCTGAACAAGTAGGCGCACACGATGGACCACAGGACGTAACTGCCGAGGATCGTGTAATAGATGTGGCGCACTTGATTGCCGGACATGCGTTTCCGAACTCGGCGGCTCCCTGACCAGATCAGATCCGTCCAGCGACGACTGAAATCGTCGACGATCGACATTTGGCTGGGCAGCATGACCATGAGTCCCACGAGCACCGCCACGATCCAAAGCACTTTGGCGAGTACGGGTCCAAAGCTCGCGTAGTGGCGAATGCCATCGGCAGTGATCAAGGATTGGGCCCAGTCGAGTTTGGCGCCGACCAGGGCTGAATACGGTGCAAACTCCAATGACAACAACGCGGGCAAGGCCATGCCCATAAAACAGCCAGGTGCCCAGATGAATACTTGGTCGGTGAGGATATACCGCCACCAATCGCGCCACCGTCGCAGATTGTCGGCGGTCATGGCAAAAACCTTGCCGACGTGACTCAATGTGATGTGATGTCCGCCCACCGCGCTGGGGATGGCCCCGACGACCCCGCCCATGCCCCAGCCTTTGTCGCGGACGAAATTGCTGTAAGTGGCGTTTGAGAGCCCGCCGCCACCTGCATAGCCGGCGAAGGCGCCCAAGACTGCGATGTTTCCCAGGGCAACTGCCGGCCAACCGGATCCTGCGACGAGGGATTGGAACGCATTAACCGTTGTTTCCCGCCCGTCGGGTCCGAGTACGGGCACGGTGCCGAACTTAAGGAAACCGCTGAATACATTGAACCAGTTTTCGCCACTGACATAAAACAGGCCCATAGCCAGGCAAAACCCCAGGACCACCACGACTTTGGCGGTCATGACGGTTTGCAACATGTTGTAAACTTTGCCCCCCGCGAGCACTGGCAACGCCACGGCGAGTAGAAAAATGTAGGCGAGCGTGGTCACGAGGGACTGATCCGCCTGGGTGGGTGGACGGTCCAGGATCAGCGCAGCCGTCATGGCGGCACCGTGCGTCGATAAACCCGGAATCAGTGCGGCCAGATTCAAGATGAGTACGATTCCCATCCAGAACATCGGACCCGGTCGCGTGCGCATGAAACCGGTGAACACTGGTTCGCCGCAGTACAATGCGTACCGACCGCACTCGATATTATAGAATACCTGGAGGACAATCGCGATGGTCGCGATCCACATCAGCCCACCGCCGTAGCGCGCCGTGATTTCGGGTCCAAATAACCATTCTCCCCCGCCGATTTGGATGCCCATCATCACAATTCCAGGCCCAATGAAACGTGTCCAATGGCGCCAGGAAAGCGGTGGGGCGGCAGGGAGTTCGGCTTGGTCCCAGTCTGGGAGACGGTTTTCGCGGCGCTCGATCATGGTGGGAAGGTCAGAAGATTCGGAACTGCGGCCACATCGCCGCGCCGTCTTGTTGATTCGCACTCAACCCGATGGATCGTGCGTTACTCATCGCAAGCCATTCACGATGTTGGGAAGTGTTTCCCCTCGGATCGACATCGCGGTGATTTGCGCGACGGTTTCCCGGAGTCGTCGCACTGCCCTGACACTGGCGGAGGCGATGTGCGCCGAGAGGATCACTTGGTCCATTCGCCGAATCGGATGATCCACCGGAATAGGTTCCGGCGAGAACACATCCAACGCGGCGCCCGAAACCTGGCCACGCTGCAGAGCGTCGGTCAGGGCGTCGGGATCCACGAGATCGCCGCGTGCCACATTGATCAGGATCACGCCAGATTTCATACGCGCCAAGGCCTCGCGCCCAATCATTCCACGGGTTTGTGCCGTGGAAGGACAGTGCAGCGTCACGATATCGCTCTGGGCAAACAAGTCATCGAGGCTCACCGGACTAGCGCCAGCGGCTTCGATTTGGGTGCTGGGAACCACGGGATCAAAAACCAGCACACGCCCACGAAAGGCTTGGAGGCGATGGGCCACTTCGCGTCCGATGCGTCCGAACCCAATGATGCCCACGGTCAGGTCGCACAGGGTGCGCATACCAGTGAGTGGCGTGGGCAATTTCCAGTCGCCGGCGCGCATGGATTGGGCAGCGGTGACAACCTGGCGGGTTGCCCCCAGGATGAATCCCAGGGTGTGGTCGGCGACTTCCTGGATGCAATAATCGGGAACATTGCACACCGGAATGCCGCGGGCTCGCGCAGCGTCGAGGTCGACGTTATCCACACCAATGCCATACCGCACGATGACTTTGGCTCGTTGCATGGCCTGGATGACCTCGGCGTTCACTGCGGCGAACTGAGTGATGACCTGGTCGGCATCCGCAACCAGGGGGATCAATTCGGCGGGGGGCCGTTTTTCCTTGAAGGACGCGATCTGGCCACCAAGGGGTTCGAGAATGGCGGCCTCAATGTCGAGCGAGGGAAAGGTATAGTCGGTGATGGCGATCTTCGGCATGGTGTGGGACAGGGTGATAACGCGAAAAGCCGTCGGTGGTCGACTTGAAATGAAAAAAACACCACGTGAATTTCTTGACCCGTTGGGAATGCGGCCAGTCGGCTGCCGCTTTGTCTGCCACGGTTCTTCCGGCAGCAGCCCCGAACAACCACGGGGGGGGCGGAGAACACGGAGAAAGAAATCAAGACCTCGCCTCACTTTTCAGTTGTCTTCCCCCTTCGCGAACTCCGGAACCCCGTCCCTCCGTGGTTTGCTGATGTCCCGTGCTCATGCAGACTGGCAACAATACCGGTTCGAAGCTGCAACGATTGGCGGGGCTTTTCGCGGGCGAAGGGGGGCCGACCCAGGGAAAAACTAAATCGATTGCGATCCGAGGCTGGACCCTTTCCATCGTATCGGGTAACATACCAGTGAATTCCATGAACTCCCCGCATCCAAAGATGTCCCGTTTCCTGGGCGGCTCGTTTCGATCTGCCGCGTGGTTCGCTGCGATAGTTGTCTACCTCGTGCCATCGATCTCCGAGTCGGCGCAAGCTGCGGAACGGTCCCATCGGTTACTATTCTTCGAGTATGGCAAAGGTCCGAACCGCATGTTGGAGTTGGATGCGGCGGGAAAAGTGGTTTGGGAACATAAGCCCCCCAGCATTGCCGTGATCTTTCAGGTTCTGCCAAATGGCAATGTGCTCTATGGCTACGGTGGCAAACCTACCGGCGTCCGCGAAGTCACCCGCAAGGGTGAGGAGGTTTGGAACTATGTGAGTCAGTGTCCCCAGGTGTTGGGGTGTGAACGCATGCCCAATGGGCACACACTGGTCGCGGAACAAGGCCCCTGCCAGGCGGTCGAGGTGGATGCCAAAGGTAAGGTCGTGCGCAAAACACCCATGAAACAGAGCCAGGAACACTATCATTTACAGGTCCGCAATGTGCATAAGCTGGCCAATGGAAACATCTTGGCTGCCCACGAAGGCGAAGGAGCAGTCCGAGAGTTCGATGTCGATGGTAATGTCGTGTGGGAATACACCGGCGTTGAAAATACCGGAGATGCCCAACGCCTCCCCAATGGCAATACCCTCATCTCGTGCGGCACCCAAAAGCGGGTGTTAGAGGTCACCCGCGACAAGCGAATCGCCTGGGAATTCACCGCCGCCGACGCCCCCGATCTGAATATCACATGGGTTTCGAGCATCCAACCACTCAAGAATGGCAATCTGTTAGTTGGAAACTTCCTTCGAGGTCAGGAAGGCAAGGGCGCCCATGCCTTTGAAGTGACGCGAGACAAAAAAGTCGTTTGGAAATGGAGCGACCATAGCCTGATTCAATCACTCACCACCGTTCGGGCCTTGGATTGAGCCGCTCCCACTGCTGTTGTGGATATTGTTGTTATTATTTTTGATACACCAGCTTGAGTCTAGGCTGGTTGCCTCCGATTTTCTATGAACGTTGTCCGACATTCCTTCGGTCTATTGCGCCGCAGATGGATCCCTTCGCGTCGTCAGGGCATCGTTTCGTGGACAAGTTTCGCTAGCGCCTGGTTGGCGAGCCTGGCTGTAGGTCAGGCTGCAGAAAGTCCAGAATTCGCGGCGCTCAACCGCAGCTTCAGCGCTGAGATTCGGCCCATTCTCAAAGAGTACTGCCTGGGATGTCACTCCACTGAGAAACACAAAGGCGATCTCGATCTGGAACGGTTCGTCTCAGTCACCGAGGTGCGTCAGCACACGCGAGTGTGGGAGAAGGCCCTGGAACAGTTACATGCCGGCGAAATGCCGCCGAAGGACAAGCCGCAACCGAGCGCTTTGGATCGTGAAAAACTCGAGAAATGGGTGGTGTCGCTCCTGAACGCCGAGGGACACGCCAATGCCGGCGATCCCGGTCGCGTTGTGCTGCGGCGGCTCAGCAATGTCGAGTACACGCGCTCCGTTCAGGATCTCACGGGGGTTCCGCTCGATCCGGCCAAGGAGTTTCCCATCGACGGCGCTGCGGGCGAAGGTTTTGTGAATGCGGGGGAGGCGTTGGTCATGTCGCCCGCGCTCTTGGACAAATATTTGGCGGCGGGCAAGGACGTGGCCGCGCACGCAGTGCTGTTGCCAGATGGTATACAGTTTTCGGCGTCCACCAAACGCGGGGATTGGGTGGACGAACGATTGGCCGCGATCCGCGAGTATTATTCGCGTTACACCGATTCCGAGGGCGGGACGCGCATCAATCTTCAGGGAATCCAATTCGACACCAATACCGGCGGGCGACTCCCGGTGGAACGTTACTTCCTGGCGACAATCGAGGAACGCGAGGTGCTGGCCCAAGGTAAGAAGACATTCCAGGCTGTGGCTCAGTCGCGCCGGTTGAATGCCCGGTACTTGGAGTCACTTTGGAACCTACTCACGCGCGGTGAACCCTCACTACTCTTAGATGGGCTCCGCGCACGGTGGCAGAAAGCCTCGCCATCGGACGCCGTCGCCTTGGCAGCGGACGTCGCGCGATGGCAGGGCGTGTTGACTCGCTTCCAAACCGTCGGTCACATTAAACCCTGGATGGTTCCAGCGAACCCGCTCAAACCACTGGAGGAGTTCCGTCTCAAGCTGGCGGCACCCACCAATGGCAATGAACTTCGTCTGTGGCTGGTCGCAGGGGATTCGGGCGATGGCACTGATCAAGATGACGTCGTCTGGCAGGAACCTCGATTGGTTATTCCCGGTCGCCCCAATCTTTTGCTCCGCGATCTTCGAGATTTTGCTGCAGAACTAGCCGTGAGGCGGGAGCGATTGTTTGCGGTCACGGCGAAGTGTCTCGAAGCCGCCGCCGAAGCCAGCGCCGCAGGCGCTCAAGGCACGGCACCTGACCGAACCGCGTTATCCCGAAAACATGGGGTGGATGCCGATGCGTTGGATGCCTGGCTCGATTACCTGGGCATCGGGTCGGGTGCGGCGCTGCGCTTGGATTATTTCACGAACCGACTGACAAGCACTGCGAACTATGACTTTGTGAAAGGCTGGGGGTCGCGCGAGACACCAAGTCTCATGGCCAATTCGTCGGATCAACACGTGCGCATTCCGGGAAACATGAAGCCGCGTGGCGTCGTCGTTCATCCCTCACCGAAATTGCATGCGGCCGTTGGCTGGCGCAGTCCGGTTCAGGGTGCTCTGCGTGTCGAGGCGCGTCTCACCCATGCCCATCCCGAGTGTGGCAATGGAGTGACTTGGTCCTTGGAATTACGTCGTGGCGCCACGCGCCAACGCCTCGCCAGTGGCGTGTCTCAAGGCGCGAAAGAAGTAACGGTTGGCCCGGTGGAGAATTTGTCGGTGCAAAACGGCGACTTGATCTCCCTGCTAATCGGGCCTCGCGATGGCAATCATTCGTGCGATCTGACCGATGTGGAATTGATGTTACAGACCGACGGCGCCACCGCGCGCCGATGGAATCTTACTCAGGAGGTTTCTGGCGACGTCCTGGCGGCCAACCCGCACGCCGATGCCTTTGGCAACGAAAGCGTCTGGCACTTCTATACCGAACCGGTGTCAGGTGGTGCCGACACTGGCCCGGTCATTCCGGCCGGATCGTTGCTTGCCCAGTGGCAGTCTGCCGGAACGTTCGAGGAAAAACGCCGTCTGGCGGGCGAGGTGCAAACGCTGCTGCTTGGCGTGGCACCTGCAGACAAATCGCCCAACGCCGCGTTGTATCGCCAACTGTCCTCACTCGGCGGCCCCTTGCTGGCGGGGGCGCGACCAACCGCTGCAAGCGCTGCTCAGAAGCTTTCTGCCACCGCCCCGGTTTCGGCGGGAGCAGCTTCCACCTGGGGTCTCGACGCTGACTTGTTTGGGAAACATCCAAATGGTTCAACCATTCCCTCCGGAAGTCTGTGTGTGCGCGCTCCGTCAGTAATTGAGGTGCGATTGCCCGCGGATCTGGTGGAGGGCTGTGACTGGGTGGTTTCAGCCGCGTTGCACGATAGCACGGGAGCCAACGGTTCCGTCCAGGTGCAGGTACTGACCGCACCGCCCGCGAATCAGCCAGGGCCATGGCCGGGCACCCCAATTCTCACTCGCGACGGCAGCGCCAACCGCCAGCGCCTGGAATCGGCCTTCGATGAGTTTCGTCGCTGGTTCCCGGCCGCCTTGTGTTATACGAAATTGAGGCCGGTCGATGAAGTCGTCACGCTGGCGGTGTTTCATCGCGAGGACGAACCACTTCGACGGTTGATGCTCGGGACTTCGGAACAAGCCGTCCTGGATCGACTCTGGAATGAACTGCATTTCATCGCCCAAGACCCACTCACCGTAGTGGATGCTTATGCCCAGTTAATGGAGTACGCGACTCAGGACAGCGATCCCAAACTCTTCACCCATCTCCGCGAACCAATCCTGGCCGGTGCCGCCGAGTTCCGCCGGACGGTGGTCGACTCGGAACCCAGGCATTTGAATGCGTTGCTCGACTTGGCAACGCGTTCGTATCGACGCCCCCTCACCGACAACGAAACCGCTGATTTGCGCGCGTTGTACCGTCAGGTGCGCGAACAGGATGTTTCCCATGACGACGCCTTCCGATTGACCTTGGCTCGGGTGTTGGTTGCGCCCTCATTTTTGTATAAGGTTGAGCATCCGGCACCGGGCGACCAAGCCCAACCGATTTCGCCCTGGGAACTGGCGACGCGGATCAGCTACTTCCTGTGGTCCTCGCTCCCGGATTCCCAATTGCGTCTGCTCGCGGAGAACCGTCGTCTACCGGAGCCGATGGTCCTGGTGTCCGAATCGCGCCGGATGCTCCAGGACACCCGGGTGCGCGCCCTGGCGACTGAGTTCGCTTGTCAATGGCTGCACATTCGAGGGTTTGATACGCACGACGAAAAGAGCGAGCGGCATTTTCCGACCTTCGGCGGGTTGCGAGCCGATATGTACGAAGAATCCATCCGCTTTTTCGTGGATCTCTTCCAGCGGGATGGTTCGGTTTTGGAATTGTTGAGTGCCGATCACACCTTTCTCAACGAAGCCTTGGCCAAACACTACGGTATCCCGGGCGTAACCGGTAACGAGTGGCGTCGGGTGGACGGCGTGAAACGCCAGGGGCGTGGCGGTATCCTCACCATGGCCACGGTCTTGTCGACGCAATCGGGCGCGTCACGCACCAGTCCCATCCTTCGAGGCAACTGGTTGGTCGAGACACTGCTTGGCGACAAATTGCCCAAGCCGCCCAAAAACGTGCCGCAATTGCCGGATAGCGAGGCCGACACCGGCGATCTCACCCTCAGGCAGGCCATAGAAAAACATAGCAGCGTGCCCGAGTGTGCCGTGTGCCACGTTCGCATTGATCCCTTCGGATTCGCCTTGGAACAATATGACGCTATCGGTCGATTGCGCGACAAAGACCTTGGAGGACGCGACATCGATTCGCGAGCGCAACTGAAGTGGAGGGATGATACCATCCTGAACGGGGTGGAGGGGCTTAGGAATTATCTGCTGGGCAAGCGTCGTGACGATGTGGTGCGAACGTTCTGCCGCAAGATGCTGGGGTACGCCCTGGGGCGAGGCTTGAAGTTAACCGACGGGCCTTTGCTCGAGGAAATGCAAACTGCCTTGCGCCAGAACCAGTACCGCGTCTCGGCGGCAATTGAAACCATCCTCAAGAGCCAACAGTTCCGCTATCAACGAGGATTGGAAGCGACCAAAGAGGATGAAATATGAAGCTGGAAAAAGAACCTTTGACCAGAACGCCGTAATCCTCAAAGTACTACAGAGCCTATGAATCCTCAGCTGCGTTATCCGTTCTCTCGGCGGACCTTTTTGCGGGGCGTTGGTGTGACCATGGCATTGCCCTGGATGGAGTCGCTCCCGGTCTGGGGCGACCAACCCGGGGTGGTCTTGAAGTCAAGCGAGCCGCCGCTGCGTTTCGCCGCCTTTTTCTCGGGCAATGGCTTTCACAGCAAGGAATGGTGGGCCAAGGGTGCTGGCAAAGAGCTCGAGCTGGGCGGGGTTCTTAAACCGCTCGAACCGCACCGCGAGAAACTCACGTTCATCCGCGGTCTCTACAACGAGGAAGCGCTCAAGGGAAACATCCACAGCTCGCAGACCGGAAACCTGCTCTCCGGGGCGCCCTTGGCGTCCGGCGGCGAAATCCGGTCGGGCACGAGTATCGATCAGGTGTTGGCTCAGCGAATCGGGCATCAGACCAAAGTGCCCAGCCTTGTGCTTGGCTGCGAGAAGTCGAACTCGTCGGTGCACAAGAACTACTCCATGATTTACAGCTCCCACATCTCGTGGAGCTCACCAACGACCCCGACCCCGCTGGAGTTGTACCCCGCGCTGGCCTTCGATCGCTTATTCAAAGCCGATGCCCAGCGGGGTGACAAGAGTGTGCTGGACGCCGTATCATCCGAAGCCGGTTATCTTCGCGGTCGCCTCGGATATTCCGATCGCTCCAAACTCGACGAATATCTCACATCGGTTCGCGAGCTCGAACAGCGCATTGAACACGCCGGCAAACGAGGCGAATTGCAGGGATGGCGCCCCACCCTCGCCGCCCCCAACATTCCGCGGCCACCCGATGGCATTCCCCAGGACATTGATGAACACATGCGACTGATGTCGGATATTATGGTGTTGGCGTTCCAAACTGATACCACCCGGTTCTGCACCCTTAAGTTGAACAACGATCATTCGTCGCTGCGGTTCCCCAAGCTGGGCGTGGATTACATGATCCATCATTTGCTGTCGCACAGCGACACGGCGGATTGGTTGAAAGTGAACCAATTCTTTATCCAACAGCTGGGCTATATTGCGAGCCGGTTGGATGCGATCAAAGAAGGGGACCAGAGCCTTCTCGATAATTCGGTGTTGCTCTACTGCTCCAGCATGCTCACCGGCGGGCACGACGCGTCACAATTGCCCGTGGTGATGCTGGGTGGTGCCGGTGGCCGTCTCCAAACCGGTCGGGTTCTGGACTACAAAGGCAAGCCCAATCGCAAGATGTGCAGCTTGTTCCTGTCATTGATGGACAAGTTCGATGTCCGCCTGGACCGCTTCGGTGATTCCAACGAACGCCTGGCTGAAGTCTAGACCCTCGACCCGTGGGCGGGTGGGGATTGGTGTGAGTTGCGAGTGGTTTGGTTTCCCGAGACTAAATGGGTTCCCAGGGCCACAGGATACCTGCAGCACTCAACTCGCGTTTCTCAGATCATGAGATCGGCACCAATTTGACAGTCAATGACTCGTAGCCGTTCGAGCGCTGGTAGCTTGCCTCGTTTTCGATGTGCTCCTTCGCGTCGAGCACGATAATGCGCCCAACGCCCTCGGTTAGCGTTTGCAGGAGGCTGCGCACGATCAATCGAGCGTGTGGCGCGCCCAGGCAAAGGTGTGGCCCGAAACCGAAGGAGATGTGCGGGTTGGGCTTGCGGTCGAGGCGCACCTCCTCCGGCGATTCGAACACGGCCTCGTCGAAGTTTGCCGAGGCCCAGTTCAGCGAGACCCGCCCGTCTGCTGGAACGGTGACTCCGTGAACCTCAGTCGCTACAGGACACACCCGGCCGATGTGCGTCAACGGCATGAAAACACGGAAGAATTCCTCGCCGGCGTGAACAATGCGCTTCGGATCCTCACGCAGGTATTCGAGGGCGGCGGGGTTCCGGCCTAAATACGCGATGATGGACGAGATGCTGTGGATGATCGTGTCGCGGCCGCCAGCGAAGGTGAGATTGCCAAAGCCCATCATCTCCTCGCGCGTCAGCGCCCGGCCGCGATAGGTGGCCTTCGTCAGTGCGCTGAAGAAATCCTCGCCTGGATTCGCTTCGGCGCGGTCGAACTGCGCATGCAGGTAGTCTTCGAGAGACGTGCCTTTCTTGAATGCGCCGCCCGTGACCTTGAAGACGTGCATACCCCAGCCAATCCACGTATCCGCCTCCGACTCGGGCACGTTCAGCAGATAGGTGAGAGCCCGCGACTGCACCGGCAGCGCAACGTCATTCACGATCTCGACCGCTTCCCGGCCCAACGCCTCCGAAACTTTGGCGGAGATCAACCCCTCGATCTTGGCGATCACGTCGGCCTGCTTGGCGCGAGCGAAGAATGGTTCGACGAGGGCGCGATACTCTGTGTGCTCCGGCGGATTGGTCTCGATGGGCAATTGTCGCATCGACCGGACCGCTTCCTCGGACGGGATAGGCACGCGGAATGGAGCATCCGAGCTGAATGTCTGCCAATCCTTGGCGGCTTTGCGCACGTCCTCATGGCGCAGAATCATCGGCACCGACTCACCCTGGAAGGGGCATTTCAGAACACCTTCTTTTTTGCGGGCCTCGCGAAACGGATCGGAAATGTTGCTCATAAGGTTGCTGCTTCGAGTGAATGAAAAGCTTGGATCGACCTTCAATCAAGAATCGTATGGCGCTGAAATGCAAAAGAACCGATGGAGTCCCGCGTCTCACGGTGCGAAGCGCAATGCCGCTGGCCGTCGATGAGCCTCTTGGCGGGCTTGGCCGGGAAAGGACGGGTCATAAGTTCTTCACCGTATCACCTTGTCGCTGAACCTCACAACGCCTCCCAAGTCAGCGTGGCCCAAAGAAATCTTGTGAGGACTTGTCAGGATCTTTCGGTTTGGCGAGTTTCTGAGGTTGCAATGCCTCTGCGTCCTCCAAAACTCCGTGCTAAATTTGGTGCGGAACATTCAGCGCAGAGATTGGGAGGACACAGAGGACGATTGAAAGCCTGTTACACCGCAGAGGAATGAGGACGCGGAGAGGGATAGAGAGTTTCTTCTTTCTGCATCTCCGCGTGCTCCTTTCTCCGCGGTGAGTTCCCTCTGCGTCCTCCACTCCGTGCTAAATTTGGTGCGGAACATTCAGCGCAGAGATTGGGAGGACACAGAGGACGATTGAAAGCCTGGTACACCGCAGAGGAATGAGGACGCGGAGAGGGATAGAGAGTTTCTTCTTTCTGCATCTCCGCATGCTCCTTTCTCCGCGGTGCATTCCCTCTGCGTCCTCAAAAACTCTGTGCTAAACTCCGTGCGGAACATTCAACGGGGAGGACCCGGACGTTAACAAAATCGGAAGTATTTACACGGTTCGCTCCCCGCTGCTCAAGTGCTCACTGTGTTGTGCTGCCTGAGGGAATCCACCGCCGAAACCGGGCAGCGAATTGCCCTAGGTCCTCCGCCATCAGCAACGCGCACGGCACGAGAAACAGCGTGATCATGGTGCCGAACAGAACGCCACAGCCTAACGAGATCGCCATCGGGACGAGAAATTGAGCCTGGAACGACTTGGCCAGCATCAGGGGCGCGAGTCCCACGAACGTCGTTCCGGAGGTCAGCAGGATGGGGCGGAATCGCCGGGCGCCCGCTTCCAAGGCCGCTTCGCGCAGGGTTTTCCCTTCGGCCCGTCGCTGGTTGATATAGTCCATCAGCACGATCGAATCATTCACCGCCACGCCTGCCAGCGCGAGCATGCCGAAAACCGAGAGATACGAGGGCGTCACGCCCAAGAGGATGTGGCCCAGCAATGCGCCGATGATGCCGAACGGGATGGCCAGCATGACGAAGAAGGGCTGAATGAGCGACTTGAAGGGGATGGCGAGCAACGCATAGAGCCCGAAGAGCAGCCCCGCAGATCCAAGAAGGGTCCGCTTTCGGGATGCTTCGGCCTCAGCAACGACGCCCTTGAATTCGAATGAGATCCCGTCCCCCTCCCGGCAGAGTTCGTTGATCCGGGGTGTCAGATCGCGTGCGATGCGGAGAACATCCACGGTTTCATCCGCCGGCTGTCCGCCGCAACGGATGATCTCAGCCCGATCGTTCCGCTCCACAAAGGAAGGAGCCTTGGTGAACTTGATTTCGGCGACGGTGGCCAGAGGCACCTCGGCGCCGCGCGGGGTGCGGATCTTCATCCCTTCAAGGGTGTGCAAGGTCTCGCGGTCTTCCTTGGGAAGGCGGACCATGACCCGGATGTCATCCACGCCGCGTTGCACACGCTGGGCTTCCTCGCCGTAGAAAGCCTGACGGACTTGCCGGGCGAGCAGCGCCTGGTTCAGCCCGAGCTCGGCGGCGCGCGGTTTCAGGGAGAGTTCCAGTTCATCTTGTCCGTAGTTCACCCAGGCCCAGGCGGTTTTGATGCCGGGTTGGCTCTCGATCAGGGTCTTGATTGACAAGGCGATTTTCGCCTTCGTCGGAGATGTGGGGCCGCGCAGTTCCAGGTGAAGGCTTTCGTCGGCATATTCCTTGCCCGCTTCGAGCGAATGTTCGGGGACGACGCGGAAGGTTTCGGCCTCTGGGATCGGCCCGATCAGCTCCAGCCAGCGGTTCCCGATCGTGCTGTTGCGAGGGCCAGGCTCGCTGCGCAGGCCTGGGTCGAGCACCTCGAACATCATTGAGCCCCGTGACTTGTCGAAATGCCCACCCCACCCCCAGGCGCCCGTGACCGCGCAGACGTCTTTGATGAGCGAGCGGCCCGTGCCGGGGTCAACGAACTCCCGCCGGACCTGGTCGGCGGCGGCCTTCATGCGCTCCACGTAGCGGGCGGTGGTCTCGAGCGAGGCGTCATTGGGCAGGTCGAGGAGCACAAAGATGCGCATGGTGTCCACTGACGGAAACGAAACGAACTTCATCCGCCCGCCGGCGATGTAGCCGGCCATCGCGAGCGCCATGGCAAGAAACGCGCAGACAACGGTCTGCCGGTGCGCCAAGGCCCAATTGAGCAGGGGTTGATAGACCCGTTGGACGAACCGTTCCAGCCCGGCGACAATCTTTCCCTGGAATCGGTCGAAGGCGTTCGTGGCAGTCCGAATCCTGAGATGCTTGAGATGCGCCGGGAGACAGAGTTTGGATTCCAATAAC
>SXGS01159025.1_pt1 | contig 15912 bp, 12 predicted proteins | sample 3174681 | NCBI WGS metagenome assembly SXGS01 (sample SAMN11356861, study PRJNA531348) | freshwater metagenome | isolation source: freshwater sample F1-80 | place: China: Fuxian Lake, Yuxi | collected 2017-12-25 | reverse complement strand
GTGATGGTGATCGAGCGGGAACTCCTGGACGTACTGGAGCGTGCCGTGTTTGAAGCCTACACGGACACCTTGCAGACGCGCATGGATGCGGATACGCCAGAAGAGATGCGTTGGCTGGTGATGTTTGGCAAAGCCGAGCAATGGACCAGCAAGGTCGCTCGTTCGCGCTTCAGCGCCTGTGGCGTCACGAAGGAATTGGCCGCTGCTTGGGTCGACGGGAGCCTTGGTGAGTCTCTGGCGCTGGCGACTCAAGATCTTGTTCCGGCGAAGCATCCTTTTGTCATGCTGACGCAGCGCGGCAATCTGTACCTCCGCACGCGCATGCCAGAAGTGGAGTTGGAAGCCATCAAGGGCTTCTTGAAGCTGGCCGAATCTGCTGCGAGGGAGGCTCGGCAAGTGCAATCCCGGCTGGCGGAGATTGGCCTGTGGCCCAGCTCAACTTCAGGGGTTTTTCCACCTTCGAGTCGCTTGGGCGAGGAGCCCTCGCAGCCTGAAGCGTCTTAGCAACTCTGGGGCTTACAACTCGTAGTGGCTTGCTTCTCCGGCAAGGGCTCGGCGTAGCAAGGGGGCGCTCAGGCGCTCTGAAAGCAGTTCGGCAAAAACCAGCACATGGTTGCGCAGATAGACGCCCCGTTTGAAGGCAATGCGCGCCACGTTTGTACCGAAAAGATGTCCGACGGGGCGCCAAACCAAATCAGTGTTTGCACCTTCATCGCGCACCGCCATTTCGGCCACCAAGCCAACGCCCAAGCCCATTCGGACGTAGGTCTTGATCACATCGGCATCAATCGCTTCCAGGACGATTTGGGGCTGCAAGCCGCGTGCTGCAAAGGCGCGGTCGATGCGGCTGCGTCCTGTGAATGCCGGGTGGTAACTGATCAATGGGGCTGCGGCCAACTGATCTAGGCTGATGCTGGCTTGCTGTGCTAACGGGTGGTCCCTGGGCATCACAACCACATGCTGCCATTCGTACCAAGGCAGAGAGACCAACTCCTCAAATGCTTCGAGGGACTCTGTGGCAAGCCCCACTACCGCAGTTTCCTCGATCAACATCTGCACGACTTGGCGTGGGTTGCCTTGGTGCAGACTCAGTTGCAGCTTGGGGAACTGTTGCCGCAGTTTGGTGAGCGCGGGAGGAAGCACGTACCTCGCTTGCGTGTGCGTGGTGGCGATGGAAAAGCGGCCATCGTCTTGGCGCGAATACTCCTCGCCGATGCGTTTGAGGTTGGCCACTTCGCGCAGGATGATGTCGATGCTTTTCAGAACGGCTTGGCCTGGCTCCGTAATGCGCCGCAAGCGTTTGCCATGCCGAGAGAACACGTCAACCCCGAGCTCTCCCTCCAGTTCCAAAATGGCTTTGGATACCCCGGGCTGAGACGTATGCAGCGCCTTGGCTGTTTCGGTCAAGTTCAGATTGCGGCGCGCCGCTTCAGCGACAAAGCGGAACTGCTGAAGGTTCATGGCGCGCGCTGCTGCACCAACTGAAGGCAAACCGCCTGCATCGCCTGCTGCATGGCGGGCTGAACGCCCAGGGCTTCGTGCTGCACCAATTGCAACGCCGGGTGCTGCGCTTGGGCTGTTTGCAAGAGGATGGGGACATCACGCTGCACATGGCCGGCGCCGCCGAAAAAGCACGGAATCACTTCAACGCGCTGGCAGCCCTGGGAAACGAGTGCGTTGCACGCAGCGGCGAAGTCAGGCTCCATCCACTCAAGGAATGCCAACTCCACGGGCGTGTCGGGGCTTTGGGCTCTGAGGCCCTTGGCGAGGCGTTCAAACGGTTCTGCCCAGGCAGCGGCTCGGGCCCCGTGGGCCAGGAGAATCACACCAGATTTCATCGGTAGCGCACCAACCAAGCAAATGCGCTCATGGAGAGCGCGAGAGAAAGCAGGCTGGGCGCCAGGGCAACCAGCCATGGCGTCCAGTTGCGAAGTAGCCCGAGATGCCCAGCCACGTGGTCGAGCAAAACGAAGCTGATGCCGAGCATGATTCCGCCGAAGACCCGAGCGCTGATGCCCCCGCCCCGCGCGTGCAAGTAAGCAAAGGGCAGGGCGAGAGCCGCCATGACCAAGCAGGCAAATGGGTAGAGCGCCTTGCGCCAGAACTCAATTTCGTAGCGCTGCGAGGCCTGTTCCTGCTGCGCCAAGTGCTGCGTATAGCGAAACAGCTCAAGCGTAGACATATTGCTGGCTTTCAACATCGCAGCGTTCACCACGCCAGCGGTCAAATTGCTCTGCCACGTTAGGGATGGCACGCGCTCGGCTTGCACGGTGGCGCCGGTGCCGGTAGCCGCCGGCCAGCGCGTTCGTTCAACGTCGCGCAAGGACCAGAGCCCCTTGCTGTCAACATGCCCTTCAATGGCCGCCCAACGTTGCACGAGCCGGCCTTCGGGGTCGAACTCAAACAAGCGCACGTCTTGCACTTGCCCCTCAAGGCTGGCAGCTTGCACGCTGATGGTGAACCAGCGCTCCTGCCCCTGCGCGTCGCTTTGTCTGTCTTTTAGCCAAGTGCCACCCGCGCGCTTGATGGAACTGCCGGCGGCTTCGCTGCGCAGGCGGACCGATAACTGATCCGCCACCGGAACCAGCCAATCGCCTACGGCAAATGTGAAAGCGGCAAAACCGCTTGCCAATAGGGTTAGCAAACCGAGCGCGCGGGCTGGCCCCAAGCCGCCGGTCCGCAGGATGGTGAACTCGCTGCTCTGCGCCATTCGGGCCAGCGCAAACACGGTACCAATCAGCACCATGATGGGAAAGAGGTCGTAAAGGTGTGTGGGCACTTCCAGCAAACCCAGAAGGGCTGCCCGTACTGGGCCGGCGCTTCGCTCAAGTTCCTCGACGAAATCGATGAAAAAAAACAGCGAAAGAAATGCCGCCGTGACGAATGCGACCGAGGCAATCACATCTCGATAAAGGAGCCGCCGAACGGTTTTCATGTCGGAGTGCCCTGTGAGCGGCGCATGAGCAAGCCTGTGAAGCGAATCGCTTCATCGCGCCAGAGCAAAAGCGCGAGCCCTAAACCGAGTGCGGGTCCATGCACTCGCAAAAGGGCTTCGACGAGGCTGAGTTTTTCTTTCTCAACCCAGGATTTAGAAAGGCCGATGAGGTTGAAGTAAACGACGAAAACCAGCAAGGCCAAAAGCAGGGACCAGCTGTTGGGGCGGCGCGGGTTGCTCGCAGCCAAGCCAACGCCGAGCAGCACAAAGTTGGCTGCGCCGATCACCATGCCAATTCGCCAGGCCAACTCGCCCCGGTGGCGCGGCTCGGCGGATGCCAGCAAAGCCGTGGTGGCCATGGCCTTGGGGGGCAATTCATCAATCGCTCGCATGGCCTGCCGGTCGGCCACCACTCGGTACTCATCGAAGCGCGCAAGGCTGTGCGCAAGCTGCTCTGAGTCGGTGTCTGCGCGCTGGCCATGCCTCAACACCAGCAACCGGTCGTCGCCATCCCAGGCGATCTCGCCCTCGGCTGCGGTCGTCACTGACTCACTCTTTGGGCTCTTTCCCAAAATAAACACATTGCGCCCCACGGTGTTCGTGCCGCCTTCACGTTCGATGAAGAAGACTTTGCTGCCATCGCGGGAGCTCTGAAACTGACCGGGCGTCACGCGAGACAAGTCGCTGCGCTTCTCGTAGCGCTCGCGCAGTTGGGCCGATTGCGCGTTGCTCCAAGGCCAAACCACCATCACCGTCGCGGCTACGGTGAGGAGCACCGGCACGGCCACCTTGAAAACAGGCCCAACGAAGTGCCGCAAGGGCAGGCCACACGCCTGCCAAACGGCCATTTCCGATTCACGGTAAAGCCGTCCAAGGCTCGAGACCACCGCAACAAAAAGCGCCAGAGTCAAGACGATGGGTAGGAAACCAAGGCTGGTAAAGCCCAGCAAAAGGAGGACATCCTGAGGCGCAATCCGACCGCCAGCCGCAAGGCTCAGGGTCTTCATGAGGCCCATCGTCATGACGATGGTGATCAGCACAATGAGCGTGACGCCGAAGCTTCGGGCAAGTTCTTTGCGAAAGGTTCGATCGAATAACATGCTTTGTTCTATTTAAGCCTTTTTGATTATGGACGCTCGCCTACAAACCGCTTCGCTCGACAAACTGGCTTCCGTGGCCGCTGATGCCCTTCTACTCGTTGTTGCTGGTGACAACCTGCCGGCCAACCTCGACCCCACCATCGCGGCGGCTCTCAAGGCGGCCATCAAGATGGGCGACTTCGACCTGAAGGCCGGCAAGTCGGTGCTGCTGCACAGCGTTGAAGGCGTGAAGGCCCCGCGTCTCATCCTCACGGCAAGTGGCAAGGCCCACGTCAAGTCAGCGCGCAATGCGCTGCAGGCGGGCCTTGCGGCATGCAAGGGCAAGCCTGTGCGTCATGTGGCGGTGGCTTTTGTAGGGTTCGGCAGTGTTGATGCGGTGCTCGCCGAGCAGGCTGTTTTGACCGCGAATGATGCGGCCTACCTTTACAGCCACACCAAGCCCAGCGCTTCCAAGGATGCACGTGTTGAAAAACTCACCGTGTTGGTTGATAAGGCCGATGTGCGCCTTGCTCGCCAAGGGCTTGAGCGTGGCCTGGCGATTGGGTCTGGCGTGAGCCTCGCTCGTGAACTGGCCAATCGTCCGGGCAATCACTGCACGCCGACGGTTTTGGCTGATCAAGCCCGTGAGCTGGGTCGGGTGCATGGCCTGAAGGTCGAGGTGCTGGACCGCCGCGCCGTTGAACGCCTCGGAATGGGCTCCTTCCTCTCCGTGGCCCAGGGCTCTGAAGAGCCGCTGCGTTTCATTGTTGCCAAGTACGAGGGCGCCGCGCGCAGCAAGGCCCCCGTGGTTTTGGTGGGCAAGGGCATTACCTTTGATACGGGTGGCATCTCCCTCAAGCCCGGGGCTGAGATGGATGAGATGAAGTACGACATGGGTGGCGCAGCGTCTGTGCTCGGCGCCTTGCGAGCGGTTGCCGAACTCAAGCCCAAGCTGAACTTGGTCGTCCTCGTACCTGCTTGCGAGAACATGCCGAGTGGGCGCGCCGTCAAGCCGGGAGATGTTGTGACCTCCATGAGCGGTCAGACCATCGAAATCTTGAACACCGATGCGGAAGGCCGTTTGATCCTTTGCGATGCCTTGACTTACGCGGAGCGTTTCAAGCCTTCTGTGGTGGTCGATGTGGCCACCCTGACGGGAGCTTGCGTTATTGCCTTGGGCGGGGTTCGGAGTGGCATGTATGCCAGCGACGACGAGCTGGCCACAGCGCTGAGTCAGGCCGGCGAGGCGGCGCTGGATCCTTGCTGGCGCATGCCGCTCGACGAGGAATACGACGAAGGGCTCAAGACGCACTTCGCCGATGTCGCCAACATCGCAGGGCGCGCCGGCGGCTCGATCACCGCCGCCAAGTTCTTGCAGCGGTTTGCCTCCAAATACCGCTGGGGACACCTTGACATCGCCGGTACCGCGTGGAAGGGCGGTGCAGCAAAGGGTGCAACCGGGCGTCCGGTGGGGCTGTTGACGCACTTTGTTCTGGCCCAGGCCGAATGAGTTGACAGACTTGGCCTTGGTGCGTTTCTATGCTTGCGAGGGCGATCCGGTGCCGGTCGCCCTGCGCCTGCTCATGAAGGCGCTGGACCAGAAACAGCGCACTTGGGTTCAAGGCACTGAGGAAGCACTTCAGCGTTTGAGCGATGCGCTGTGGCTGCAGCCGGGCTTTCAAGCTCATGCCGGCCCCTCGTCGCCGGCTGATGTTGTTGGCGCGAGTCCCATCGTCCTTGGGCATCAGGCGGCGGAAGTGGGTGAGCGTCTTGGTCTTTGGATCGGCTTGTGTGCATCGGGTGACGTCGATGCGTTGCCTGCTCAGCGCTGTTTCGAGCTGGTAGGTCCGAGTGAACCCGAGCGCCAACGCGGGCGACAGCGCTACCGGGCTTATCAAGTGGCTGGGTATGCGCCGGAATCGGTGCAGGTGAAGGCACTGTGATCGAGTCGGCCATGAACAGCCTGCCGGTGCTCACCGAAGTCGTGACGCCTCTACCCGCGCATGGACCGCTTGCACCGGCGCCGCAAGAGTGGTTGGTCCAGGCCTTGCCGGGTCTTTTGCAACAGGCGGTTGCCGACCTGCAGCCTCAGCTTGAGCAGCAATTGCTGGATGCCCTCATGCCGCGCTTGCTGGCTTCATTGGCGCAATGGGAGGCCGAGAAAGGCGGGGCCGTCGTGAACGCAGCAGCCAAACGTTTTGGGCCATCACGTTTGCCCTGATCTGGCAAGCGGTTGAATCGGGGTATGGTCTCCGCGCCTCGGTCGAATAGACGGCCGTTCTCTATCCCCTTTTCCAGGAGTTGATACATGCGAATCAAGCTGAACACGGTGGTCTTGGCGGCCGCGATGGCCTTGGGTGCACAGTCCAGTTGGGCCCAAGAAACCATCGAGGTTCGAATCGGTCACGTGGGTCCAACCAGCGGTGGCATTGCCCACCTTGGCAAAGACAACGAACTCGGTGCTCGCCTGGCCATTGAAGATCTCAATGCCAAGGGCGTCATGATCGGGGGCAAGAAGGCTGTCTTCAAGCTCTTTGCTGAAGATGACGCCGGCGACCCGAAGCAAGGCACCCAAGCTGCACAAAAGCTGGTGGACTCGAAGGTTCATGGGGTGATCGGTCACCTTAACTCGGGTACTTCGATCCCAGCGTCACGCGTCTACTCTGATGCCGGCCTGCCACAGATTAGTCCTTCAGCAACCAACCCTCAGTTCACTCGACAAGGCTTCAAGACAACATTCCGTGTGGTTGCGGATGACGTGCACCTCGGCGGAACGCTAGGCAAGTACGCGGTCAAGACCTTGAAAGGGCAATCCATTGCGGTCATCGATGACCGGACCGCCTATGGCATGGGGGTGGCAAATGAATTTGAAAAGGGTGTGAAAGCCAGTGGCGGCAAAGTGGTGGGACGTGAGTTCACCAATGACAAAGCTACGGACTTCACAGCCATCCTGACCACCTTGAAGGGTAAGAAGCCTGATGTGGTTTTCTTTGGTGGCATGGACGCGGTGGCAGGCCCGATGCTGCGCCAAATGAAGCAGCTTGGCATCAACGCAAAGTTTGTTGGCGGTGATGGCATTTGCTCGGCTGGACTCCCCAATTTGGCGCAGGGTGCAATGGCTGATGAACAGGTTTACTGTGCTGAAGCTGGCGGTGTTGAAGGCGCGGCCAAAAAGGGCATGGATGATTTCAAAGCCCGCTTTAAAGCGAAATACAACTTGGAAGTTCAGGTTTACGCTCCCTATGTTTATGACGCTGTGATGGTGATGGCCGATGCCATGGTTAAGGCCAACTCACCGGAGCCTTCCAAATATCTACCAGTCTTGGCGAAGACTGCAGGCTACAAGGGTGTAACGGGTGTGATCGGTTTCGACAACAAAGGTGACATCAAAAATGGTGCCTTGACCTTGTTCACCTACAAAGGTGGCGTTCGTTCTGAGTTGGCCGTGGTGCGCTGACCTTCTCGAACTTGCTGGGTGCAGCTAGCGCTGCACCGCTGAGTAGAGCCCGTCCTCGTGACGGGCTTTTTTGTGCGCTGGAGACCAATACGAGCGGCTTGGCCGAGAGAAACCGTCCGCGTGGCGGCGTCTTGGCAAAGACGGCAAGGAGCCAAAGCTGTGAGCTCTTGCGCGGTAATGTTCACACTGGGGGGTTCGGGCCCCCAAACGGGGGGCTATCAAGGCTACCTATGGCGGGCATCATGCCGACTGCATGCAAAGGCAACATCAAGTACGCGCTGTATCGCGGTCTTCGGATCAAGCACCAACGGGAACGAACATGCTACGGATCTTCAACCACTACCTGCACCGGCGAACTGTTTTGCAGATCGGGTTCGACGTCGGCCTCATTGTGGCCGTGCTGGTTTTGGTGAGTCTGGCTGTTGGCGCTGGCCACTGGGAGTCGCTGCCCGTGACGGCGGCACACGGGCTGTCGCTGGCTGGCTTTGTGTTTTTGATCAACAGCGCCACTGGCTTCTATGCCCCTGCGCCCAAGCGCACGCTGACCGAGACCTGCGCACGCGCACTGGTGGCGTTGCTGCTTGCATTGCCCATCACTTACGCCATCGTCTCCTTGCTGCCTTCCGAGGGAGCGCGCTCGACCCTGGTGGTGGCGTTGGCCACGATGGCTGCCGTTGGCGCTGTTGTCGTCAACCGGGTCTATGCGTCACAAGCTGCGAACGTTCGGCGGGGCGCCACGAAGATCTTGATTCTTGGTGCCGGCCCAGCTGCACAAAGCGTCGCCGCCAGCCTCCGAGCGGCCGACCCACATGCGCAGATCGTCGGGTTTTGCCCGGGGTCGTCCGAGACCGAAGTGGCGGTGCCGCGCAGTGAGGTGGTGGATGCCCAGGGTAGTCTGTCGGACACCGCACTGCGCCTCGGCGTTGATGAGATCGTGGTGGCGCTTTCTGAGCGGCGCGGCGGCAACATGCCGCTGAGGGAGTTGCTCGATTGCAAAGTGTTTGGCATTCGCGTGGTCGATATTGCGACCCACTTCGAGCGCAATCTCCACCAAATCAGCCTCAAACACGTCAACCCGGGTTGGCTGGTGTTTGGCGATGGCTTCAACCAGGGCACGCTGCGCAGCGCTGTGAAGCGAGCGTCTGACTTGGTCGCCTCAAGCCTTTTGCTCATCGTTGCAGCGCCCTTGATGCTGGTGACGGCCGTCGTGGTCAAGCTGGAGTCCCGTGGGCCGGTCTTTTATCGGCAGGAGCGGGTTGGTCAAAACGGCGTGCCGTTCAAAGTGACCAAGTTCCGCAGCATGCGCACCGACGCCGAAAAGGATGGCAAGCCGCAGTGGGCGACCAAGAACGATTCGCGTGTCACGCGCGTGGGTAAGTTCATTCGGCGCACGCGCATTGATGAGTTGCCTCAGTTGTTCAATGTGCTGAGCGGTGAGATGAGCCTGGTCGGACCTCGTCCAGAGCGCCAGTACTTTGTGGACGAGCTCATTGAGAAGATTCCCTTCTTTGCAGTTCGGCATAGCGTCAAGCCAGGGGTCACTGGATGGGCTCAGGTGCGTTATGACTATGGCGCTACGGTCGAAGATGCAGCCGCCAAGTTGCAGTACGACCTCTATTACGTGAAGAACCACTCCTTGTTTTTGGACTTGTTGATCATGGTTGAAACGGTGGCCGTGGTGCTGACGGGTCGCGGCGCACGTTGACCTGGCAGCAGTTGGGTGGCCTCAGCGGCGTGCAGTGCACGCCGCTTTCGTTTGTGGTGGCGCCTGTGAGCTTGACCCCAGTCGATGACCTGGCGGGCTGGCGTCCGGCTTGGTTAGGCTGTGCCCTATGAATTTCAGTTCCTTGTCTGCTTTGGCCGCCCTCGCGTTTCTTGCGTTGGCGCTTTGGGTTGCTTTCGATGCGGTGCGGCATCCAGCGACCCGGCGTTTGGATCGTGGCTTGTTCGGCTTTGCCGCATGTGTATCAGCGCTGTGGGCTGGTGTGCTGTCGAGTCAGGAAATGCAGCCGCTGAGTCAAGAGGATGGTCTTGGGCTTTGGCTGGATGCCTTGCGGCAAATGAGTTGGATGGCTTGGCTCTTTGTGGCGCTTGGTTTGAACCAAGCGGCGAACGGACCTTGGCGTGGATTGCGCTGGGTTGTGCCCACACTTGCCTTGAGTGCGATCGCCATGTGGTTGAGCACGGAGTGGCGTCTGCTGGATCGTGCAACGCACGCGGTGGCCCCGTCATACGCAGGCTTGGTGCTTTCAATTCTGGGCCTGGTGCTGCTGGAGCAGCTCTATCGCAACGCACCTGATGACCAGCGCTGGAATGTCAAACCCTTAGCGCTCGGTCTTACCTGCATGTACGGCTTTGACCTCTACCTGTTTGCCGAGGCTGTACTGTTGCAACGGCAAGATGGTGCTGCCTTTTCCCTTCGACCTGTGGTCCACGCCGTGGGCTTGCCGCTGCTTGCACTTGGCATGCAACGTGGCAGCAAGCTGCAAGGGCGTTTGGGCATGTCGCGCGATGCGGTCTTTCACTCGGCAGCGCTCATACTCGTCGGCGTCTACCTGATGCTCGTCGCCTTGATGGGGTACTGGCTGCGATTCACGGGTGGCGCATGGGGGCAGGCCTTACAGCTCTTGCTTTTGGTGGGCGCCATGCTGCTGCTTGGCGTGCTCTTGCTGTCGGGCTCTGCCCGAGCGCAACTGCGCGTTTGGCTCAGCAAGCACTTTTTGCGCTATCGCTACGACTATCGCCAAGAGTGGTCGCGCGTCACGACGGCTTTGGCTGAGCGCCTTGATGAGGGCAACCCAGGTGCTGCGCTTTTGCGAGCGCTAGCGGACTTGGTTGAAAGCCCAGGGGGTGCGCTGTGGCGCGGCAATGGTGCGCAGCAAGTACAAGTTACTCAATGGAACTTTGATCGAGGTGCTCAACGCGAGCCGAGTGATTCGGCCTTTGTGCAAGCCTTGGCGCAGCGCCCCTGGATCGTCGACCTCAATGCGGAGCGCGTAAGCGCCACTGGTCCGGTTCCGGTCCCTGCTTGGCTCTTGGAAGACCGCGAGGCTTGGCTGGTGATCCCTTTGCTTGCTGCGGGCGAGCTTCAGGGTTGGGTCGTGTTGGCCCAACCTCGCGCCGAATTTCCCTTGAATTGGGAGGTTCTGGACCTGCTGCGCAATGCAGCCTCTCAAGCGGCGGGCCATTTGGCCTTGCTAAAGGCCTCAGATCAATTGCTAGAGGCTCGAAAGTTCGAAGCGTTCAACCGCATGTCCGCTTTTGTGGTGCACGATCTCAAGAACATCGTCACGCAGTTGTCACTCATGTTGCGCAATGCGCAGCGCCACGGCGGCAACCCGGAGTTTCAGCGAGACATGCTGGAGACCGTCGATAACGCCGTTGAAAAGATGCGCCAGTTGATGACGCAACTCCGAGAGGGCGAGCGCCCAAGCGGTGTCACCAGCGGAGTTCCTTTGCTGGGATTGGCGCTTCGGCTGCAGGCCCAAGCCTTACAGCGGGGACGGCAACTGGACTTGATCGAAGTCGAGCCGCTATCCACCCGAGGGCATGTTGAGCGTGTTGAGCGTGTCGTTGTGCACGCCGTTCAGAATGCCTTTGAAGCCAGTCCGGACGGCCAGCCCGTGAAACTTCGTCTGGAGCGCTTGGGTTCGTACGCGAAACTGCAGGTGCAAGACACGGGCTGCGGCATGAGTGCCGAGTTCGTCCGAGAACGCCTCTTCAAGCCTTTCGAGAGCACCAAGCCCCAGGGCATGGGAATTGGTGCCTATGAGAGTCTGCAATACGTGCAGGAATTGGGCGGCAAGATGGAGGTCGAGAGTGAGCCCGGCCAAGGCACCACGGTCACCTTCTTGCTGCCTCTTTTCCATGTTGATTCCACGCCTGCTATCGGGTCGCCAACGACCCCTGCCGAGATCCTATGAGTGAAGCCAGAGTGCCCAGCCTGCTGATCGTTGAAGACGATCTCGCCCTCCAAAAGCAGCTCCGTTGGTCCTTGGATCGTTTCGAGGCCAGTACTGCCAGCGATGCCAATACGGCCCTTTTGCAGTTTCGAAAGTGCAATCCGGGTGTGGTCACGATGGACTTGGGCTTGCCGCCTGACCAAGATGGCGTGACGGAGGGCTTCCGGCTGCTGGAGCGCTTGCTGGAGTTGGACCCCTTCGTGAAGGTCATTGTGCTGACGGGGCAGAACGATCAGAGCAATGCACTGCGCGCGGTTCGCATGGGCGCCTACGACTTTCTCGCCAAGCCGGTGGACCCGGATGTGTTGTCGCTGACCGTTGAGCGCGCCATGCGGATGCGCGAGTTGCAGGATGAGAACCGGCGCCTAGCGTCGACCGTGCAAGAAGGCGCAATGGCGGCTTTGTTGACCCGCGACCCTGGCATGCAGCGGGTTTGCCGCACCATCGAAAAGGTCGCTCGGGCTGACGCCACGGTGCTGTTGCTGGGTGAATCGGGCACGGGCAAGGAAGTGCTTGCTCAGGGCCTCCATGAAGCGGCAGGGCGAAAGGGGCGATTTGTCGCCATCAATTGCGCGGCCATCCCAGAGAACTTGCTGGAGAGCGAGCTCTTTGGCTATGAAAAGGGGGCCTTTACCGGAGCGGCGAAGTCCACCCCCGGCAAGATCGAGATGGCCCACGGTGGCACTTTGATGCTGGACGAAATTGGCGACCTGCCGCACTCGCTGCAGTCGAAGCTGCTTCGGTTCTTGCAGGAGCGCTCGATTGAACGCCTTGGGGGGCGGCAAGAAATCCCAGTGGACGTCAGGGTCGTCGGGGCAACCCATCAGAATCTGCAGCAGCTCATCACGGAAGGGCGCTTCCGCGAAGACCTTTACTTTCGCTTGGCCGAAATCGTCGTCGACATCCCGCCCTTGCGCGAACGTGTGGGCGATGCCGTGCTGCTTGCGCATGCGTTCGCCCGGCGCTTCGCCTCAGAGCAAAGGCGAAAGGGGCTGAGCTTCAGTGACGACGCCTTGCACGCGTTGGAGCAGCACCGCTGGCCGGGCAATGTCCGGGAGTTGCAGAACCTCATCAAGCGCGCCACCATCATGGCGGAAGCCGACCGTATCTCTGCGGAAGATTTAGGCCTCAAAGTGTTGGCGCAAGCCGAAGATTTGGACCTGCGTCATGTACGCGAGCAGGCCGAGCGCCGTGCGGTTGTGGCGGCGCTTTCTCGGGTCGATAGCAACATCGTCCGGGCTGCTGAGCTGCTCGGGGTGAGTCGCCCCACCCTCTATGATTTGATGGCCAAGTTGCAGATCAAGTAAGCCCAGATCTGTTGGCCGAATTCACGTTCCCTTGAACTCTTTTTTGTCTCGGAAAGGCTCGCCCATTGTGAGCAAAAGCAGCCTGGTAGTCAGTGCATTGGCATTGGCCGTAACTCTGGCCCTGAGCGGCTGCGGACAAGTCACTGGACCTGAGGCATTGGCCAAAGCACGCCAAGCCATCGAGAAGGACGACCTGAAGACGGCGCAGATCCATTTGAAAGGGGCGCTACAGGCAGACCCGAAGATGGCCGAAGCTCGCTATCTGCTCGGGAAGGTCCTGCTTGAAGTGGGTGACAGCCAAGGGGCTTTGGTTGAGATTGGCAAGGCCATCGAGGCCGGCTACCCCACCAACGATTTGGCCTTGGTTCACAGCCGTGCGCTCTTGGCGCAGCGCGAATCGCGCAAGCTGCTGGAGCTTTACGGCAAGCTGGTGTTGCCCGACGCGAAGTCGCAGTCTGCCTTGCTGATGCAAATTGGCCGCGCCCACCAGCGCATGGATCAAGGCGCTGAGGCGCGCGCCAGTTTTGTGCAGGCGCAAACGGTGACGCCGGGCTATGCCCCTGCCGAGGTGGAGCTGGCTGTGCTGGATGCGCAGGATGGCAAACTTCAAGCGGCACTGGATCGCATCAATGCCCTCGTGGAGAAGCAGCCTGGCGAAGGCGATGCTTGGCGCCTGAAGGGCGACTTGGAGCTCGCCGTCAAGTCTGATAAAGCGGCCGCGCGTGCCGCGTACGAACGCGCTGTCAAGGAAGCGCCCAAGTCGGTCGAGGCTCAACTGGCTTGGGTGGGTTTCCTGCTTGGAGAGAAGGACTGGCCAGCTGCCGATGCGAGCATCAAGCAAGCCACGTCGCGCATTGGTCAAAACTTTGGTCTTCGCTTTTACGCAGCTGCGCTGGAGATGGAGCAAGGCAAGCTGGATTCTGCGCATGAGCAGGCGCAGCAGTTGTTGCGCGTGGCGCCAGAAGACGGCCGAGTGCTCCTGCTGGCAGGCCAAATTGAATACCTTCGCGATCGCTTTTTGCAGGCCGAGAGCCACTTGAGCCGTGCCGTGAGCGCCGGGGGCAGTGCCACGAGGGCTCGCTTGCTGCTGGCGCAAACCTACCTGCGCCTCGAAGACCCGGCGCGCACGGTGCAGGCTTTGCAGCCTTTGCTGGATGACCAAGTCCGGATTGCACGGGTCCACGCACTGGCCGGCGAGGCCTTCAACCAGCTTGGGGAAAGCCGCAAGGCCGAGGAACAGTTCCGCAAAGCCGCCGAGCTCGACCCCAAAGACACCCGCAGCCGCACCATGTTGGCTATGAGCCAAGTGAGCAAAGGCCAAGACGCACGCGGTATGGCCGAGCTCAAAGAACTGTCCGAGGGCTTTGACAGTCCGGTGGCCGATCTCGCGCTCATCAGCACCTTCGTGCGCAAAGGCGATTTCGCCTCTGCTTTGCAGGCCATCGAGGCGGCCGAGCGCAAGATGCCGGAGCGCGCCGGCATGATCGCCTCGCTCCGTGCCCAAGTGCTGCGGGCCCAGGGCAAGCCCGCAGAGGCGAGCGCCGCGCTGGAGGCCGTCCTCAAGCGCGATCCCAAGTACCTTCCAGCCGCCTTGAGTTTGGCGCGCGAGGACATTGCGGCCAAGCAGCTTGATCGGGCCGTGCAGCGTGTGGCTGCGGTTGCCAAGGCGGACCCCAGCAATGTCATGGCGCAGTTGGCTTTGATCAACGTGCGTCAGCAAGCGGGAGAGCCCTCAGAGAAGCTGGAGGCCGACCTCAAAGCATTGATCCAGAAGAACCCTCAGGTTGCCCGACCCCGCGTTTTGCTGGCCAAGATGCAGGTCCGGCGCGGTGACCTGACGGCGGCTGCGGCCACCGCCCAGCAAGGTGTGGCCAGCTTGCCCACCGAAAGCGAGTTGCTGGAAACATTGACAGAGGTACAGGTTCGCCAGCGCGAGTTCACCCTGGCCAACAAAACGCTTGGGCAGTTGATCACCTTGCGGCCACGTGCTGTGGAGCCACTCACCCGTTTGGCGGAGGTGGAAATGCTCGCCGGTAAACCCCGCGAGGCCTTGGCTGCCGTGCGCAAAGCCCTGGCCTTGCGCCCGACCTACGTTCCCGCACTTCGCCTGCAGATTGGCTTGGAGGCTGAGCTTGGCAATGTGGAAGCCGCTCGCCGCTACGTGAAGGAGCTGCAAGCCTTGCCAGGGCAAGAGGCAATCGGTGCGGCCGTGGAGGGTGACCTCGAAACATCTCAGCAGCAACTGGGCATTGCGCAGTCGGCTTACCGGCGTGCCTTGGCGCGCAATGCCGGCCTGCCCGAAGTGCCGGCGCGTTTGCACCGGGTGCTGCGCGCCAATGGCAAGAACGACGAGGCCGATGCTTTCGTGCGGGAGTGGTTCAAGGACCACCCCAAGGATTTCAGCTTCCTCAACTACCTGGGCGACTTGGCTTTGGGCCAAGGCGATCTGCCTCAGGCCCGCCAGCACTATGAAAAGTCGTTGGAACTGCGTGCGGACCAGCCGCTGCTGCTCAACAACTTGGCATGGATTGCGCTGCAGCAAGGCGCAGCCGACAAAGCCGAGCAGCAAGCGCGTGCCGCTTTGAAGCTCGCCCCAGCTGAGGCGCCGCTGCATGACACGCTCTCCGCCATCTTGTCCAGCAAGGCGCAGCATGAGCCTGCCATTGCGGCGCAGCGTGAAGCCCTGCAGCGCGACTCAAACCCCATCTTCCGCGTGGGTTTGGCCCGCCGCTTGCTTGCAGCAGGGCGTAAGGATGCCGCCAGGGACGAGTTGTTGGCCGTACAGCAGTTGGGTGACCGCTATCCCGGTCAAGCCGAAGTGCGCGAGCTCCTGAGCAAGCAGAGTCCATGACGGCGATGCGCCGCTCTAGCTGGCGCAAGCGCCTGCACCTGGGGCTGCGCAAGGCCTTGGCGCTCCTGCCGCAGGAGACCCGGTACAGCTTTTTTCGGCGACTCATCGATTGCGATCCGGCCCCGGATGAGCGCCTCACGTTGAAGATCGCTGAAACCTGCGAAGAGCTGGAGGCTTGTTTCAAGATCCTCCACGATGCCTACGTTGCAGCGGGTTTCATGCGGCCCCATCCCTCCCGGTTGCGTGCCACGCTGTATCACGCGCTTCCCACCACCACCACGCTCTGCGCCAAGTGGGATGGCAAAGTGGTTGGCACGCTGT
>SXGS01319337.1_pt1 | contig 15918 bp, 8 predicted proteins | sample 3174681 | NCBI WGS metagenome assembly SXGS01 (sample SAMN11356861, study PRJNA531348) | freshwater metagenome | isolation source: freshwater sample F1-80 | place: China: Fuxian Lake, Yuxi | collected 2017-12-25 | reverse complement strand
TCGTCGGCAACCTTCTCGATCCGTGTGCTCTTGGCATCGATCCGGTAGATGGCTTCCTTGATCTCCAACGGGCCCTTGTTGCCTTCATAGTGCATGAGGCTGCCGTAACCCGGATCCGTGAACCAGATGTCGCCGTTCGGGTGCACCACGATGTCGTTCGGAGCGTTGAAACGCTTGCCGCCGAACTTGTCCGCTACAACGGTAATCGTGCCGTCGTACTCGTAGCGAACCACGCGTCGGTTGCCATGCTCGCAGGAGAGTTGTCGACCCTGCCAGTCGAAGGTGTTTCCGTTGCTGTTCCCCGCCGGCTGGCGGTGGGTGCTCACGTGGCCGTCGTCATCCAGCCATCGCATCTGGACATCGTTGGGGATGTCGCTCCACATGAGGTACTTGCCGACGCCGTTCCACGCGGGACCCTCTGCCCACAGCATCCCCGTGTGGAGACGGCGGATGGGAGTGTTTCCGATCTTGTACTTGGCGAATCTTGGGTCCAGGACAACGATGTCCGGATCGGGATATCGTACGGGGGCTGCGTTCGGACCGTAGTCTCGGTCCGCGGCGTAAGCGGCGTTGGCGATCATGGCGGCTGCGGCAGTAAGAAATCCACGACGTCCGGTTTTGGCCGGTTCCTCGGCCGCGGCGTCGCGGGGGTTTAGCTTCTCTGGCATGGGGGTTCGTTCCGATAACACTCGGGACCGCGGACACGGCCGACTGCTTCTTCACGGGAAGGCTTCGCAGTTCCTTCTCTGGGAGTCAACTGCCCCATGATCAACGCCGCATCGATCTCGGACTGGGCGCCGCTCTGGCTTGGCGCCGCGTCCCTCGGAGCCTGGCTTTACCTGGTCTTCTTTCATGGCCACTTCTGGCGCATTGAGCCGGAGCTACCGGCGGAGGATCCGAACCCGTGGCCAACCGTGACGGCGATCATTCCCGCGCGGAACGAAGCGGACGGCATCGCGGAGACCCTCCAATCCGTCTTCCACCAGGAGGGCGGCGCAGGCGTGCAAGTGATCGTGGTCGATGACCACAGCACGGACGGCACCCCCGACGTGGCGCGGCGTGCGGCGGCAAGCGCATCCGCCGAGGCCCGGCTCGCCGTGCTCAGCGCTCCTCCCCTACCGCCGGGTTGGGCGGGCAAGGTGTGGGCGATGCAGCAAGGCTACCTCCACTGCCTGAGTCAGCCCCAGAGACCGGACTTTGTCCTCTTCTGCGATGCGGACATCCACCATGCGCCGGACGCCCTGCGCCGACTGACCGGAGCGGCGGTACGGCACCGGCTGGGACTCACATCGTGGATGGTGCGTTTGGTCTGCCGAACGCCGGCGGAGCGGCTGATGATCCCCGCGTTCGTCTACTTCTTCCGACTTCTCTACCCGTTTCGATGGGTCTCTGACCCGCGCCGGGAGACTGCGGGCGCGGCCGGTGGGACAATGCTGGTTCGCTTCGAAGCGCTGGAAAAGATCGGGGGAATGGCGTCGCTGCAAGACGCGGTGATCGACGACTGCACGCTCGCTCGAGCCATCCAGGCAACGGGATACCGCCTTCACCTCTCGCTAGCGCGGGTGTCCCGAAGCACCCGCGGCTACGCATCCATGTCGGAGGTCATTCAGATGATCGCCCGCACGGCGTACACCCAGCTTGGCTACTCCCCTCTGGCGCTCTTTGGCGCCGTCCTCGGGCTGGCGTTCGTATTCCTCACGCCGCCCGCACTGGCGCTACTTGGGACGGATCGTGCCCGCAGTTTCGGCGCCGCAGCCTGGCTCCTGCAGGCCGCGAGTTATCTGCCGATGGTGCGCTTCTACGGCAACACGCTCGGGGAGGCGATGCTGCTGCCGGTTACCGCCACGCTCTACCTCTACGCCACCATCCTCTCCGCGTGGCGACATCACCGCGGTGTCGGCGGCCAGTGGAAGGGGCGCCACCAATCCGAGGCGGTCAGAAGTCGCCCCAACACAGCCGGATAAGGTCGCTCAGCCTCGACCACGGAAGGCTTGTCCGCGGCCAGAACCGAACAACCCGATGACGTGACGGCGCGGTGGGTCCGGCAGCCGCGAGTCGGGAGGCAGACCATGAATCGCAGAGAACTGTTCGGGAAGTCGATCGGGGGCGGTGCAGCCCTCCTGGCGCGAACCGCGACAGCGGCGGCAGAGAACCGCAGGTACCTCTATGTGGCTGAGCCGGGCATTCGAAACTACGTCGAATTGGGCGGCGTCGGCGTGCTCGTGTTCGACATCGATGCCGGCTACCGCTTCGTGCGGCGGATCCCCACCTGGCCGGAGGTTCCCGGTGTGGCGCCTGAAAACGTCAAGGGCATCTGCGCTTCCGCTGGGACCGGTCGGCTGTTCGTCAGCACTGTGAAGCGCCTGGGCTGCATCGACCTTCTCACCGACAAGATGCTCTGGAGCCGCGAGTATCCGGGCGGCTGTGATCGGATGTCCATCGCGCCGGACGGCTCCCACCTCTACGTGCCATCTCTGGAAGGCCCCCACTGGCATGCGGTCAACGCGGCCGACGGCGCAATCATCCAGACAATCGTCACCAACTCGGGCGCCCACAACACCGTGTACGGCCTGAACGGCAAGGCGGTGTATCTGGCGGGACTCAAATCGCCCTACCTATTCGTTGCCGACCCCAGCAGTCACCGGGCGGACACCAAGGTGGGGCCCTTCAGCGAAGCCATCCGCCCGTTCACGGTCAACGGCCGCCAGACGCGCTGTTACGTCAACGTGAACAAACTGCTCGGGTTTGAGATCGGAGATCTGGAGTCCGGCAAGATGCTCTCTCGGGTCGAAATCCCGGGCTTCGAAACAGGACCCGTGAAGCGGCACGGCTGCCCGAGTCACGGCATCGGCCTCACGCCGGATGAGAGCGAGATTTGGGTCGTCGACGCCTTCAATCAACGCGTCCATTTCTTCGAGAACAAACGCGACAAGCCCCGGTGGATGTCCAGCGTGGCGCTCCGAGAACAGCCGGGCTGGATCACTTTCACCCTCGATGGCAAGCACGGGCTGCTGTCCACCGGCGAAGTCTTCGATGTCCGGTCGCACACCATCATCCATGCGCTGACGGATGAGACCGGTCGGCAAGCCCACAGTGAAAAGGTACTGGAGATCGACTTCCGCGACGGCAAGCCCACCCGGAACGGAGACCAGTTCGGGTTGGGTCGACGCCGCTGAAGCCAGCCCGCCCCGCAAAAAAGAACGGGGGAGCGCCTGGCGGCGCTCCCCCTCAACGATAGAATCGGCTCCCGATGATCAGGCTTTGACGGGAGTGTGGCGGAGCTTACGGGGTCGGCCGAAGTCCAGCCACTCCACCACGTACAGGTCGCCCCGCGAGTCGACCGTCAGGGCGTGTGGCGTGGAGAACTTGTCCGGGTGCTGCCGAATGGTCTTGGGATCGATACCCTGACCATCCCCCAATCGGGCCACGATGCGATCCTCGGCGTCGAGGATCGAGACTCGGGCGCCCAGTTCCGGCACGTAGAGCTGCCCCTTCGCTTGATAGAAGCAGCACGGCATCCGAACGTCGGGAATGGTCCGCTTGTAGTCCATCTCCAGGGAGTAGACTTCCAGTCGGTTGTTCGCTCGGTCGGCGATGTACAGCTCCGGCTCGGCGCGGAGCGTGTTGACCCAGACCCCATGGCAGGTGCGAAACTTGCCGTGGTCCGTTCCTGGGCCGCCGATGGTGCGCTTGAGCTGCCAGTTCTTGTCGAACCGGTGCACGAGCTGGCTTCCGTAACCGTCCACGACGTAGATATCGCCGTTCGGCGCCACCGCCACGTCGGTCGGGTTCGTGAAGTCGAACTTCACGGCATTGGAGGCTCCTGCAGGCACATTCCCGATCTGAGCGAGAATCTTGCCCTTCAGATCCGTCTTGTAAACACGACTCCCGGGCTTGTTTTCGGTGAAGTAGAGGAACTCCTCACCGTGCTCTTTGCTCCAGTAAAGACCGTGAGCCGTGCCCGCCACCTGCTGCGTCGAGTAACCGATCTTTTCGGCGAAGTCATTGCTCCAGGTTTCCAGGAGCTTGCCTCGCCGATCGAAGACGGCCACACAGCAGTTCGCGGACCGCGAAGTGACGTAGACCCGATCCTTCGAGTCCACCACCACCGCACAGCCGAATCCGTAGTTCATTCCGGTCGGGAGTTCGCCCCACCCATCCACCAGGGTGTAGGTGTGCTTCCCCTCGCCGAACCGCACGCCTTCTCCTTGAGCGGAGGCGTCTCGGCCCACCGAAGCAGCCAACGCCGCTGCTCCGGCACTCGCGAGAAGCTCACGCCGGTCCATGCGAACCGGGAACAGACGATCCGAACTTGACATTACGGTCTCCCTGGTCGGCCTGTTACCCGAACAACTGCGAAACGGGCGCAGACTGCACCAGTTCCCGCGGCTGATTCAGGTGGTTGTAAACGATCGTCGCGGGATCGATCCCGAACGAATGGTAGATGGTCGCCAGCAACTCACCGGGATGAACGGGATCTCGCCGCGGGCTGGAACCGGTCTTGTCGGACTCGCCGTGGACGTATCCGCGCCGGATGCCAGCGCCACCGATGACCGAGGTGTAGCAGTACGGCCAGTGGTCGCGACCATCGGCGCTGTTTCCGTTGCCGGAGGTGCTGACACCCTTCTGCGGGCTGCGGCCGAACTCACCTACCGCAACCACCAGCGTGTCCTTCAGCAGGCCGCGCTGATCGAGGTCGGTGAACAGTGCCGCAAGGCCCTGATCGAGCATCGGACCCGACTGGTTGCGCATCCGGTCTGAAAGACCGACGTGCACATCCCAGGAGTGGTTGTCGGAGTTGGCGACCTTGGGCCAGATCACTTCGACCACCCGGGTGCCGGCTTCCACCAGACGTCGCGCCAGAAGGCAGCTCTGCCCGAAGGTGTTGCGGCCGTAGAGTGCTCGAATCGCGGGGCTTTCGCGCTCCAGATCGAACGCTTCCCGAGCCCGGCCGGAGATCACCAGACTCAACGCCTGGTTGTAGTACTCCGGCAGCTTGTACTCGCTGACCGCGCGCTCGATGACGGGCATCCCCTCATTGATGACTTCGCGCAGCTTGGCGCGGCGCTGAAGCCGGGTGGCGAAGACCTCGGGACGCAGCTTCAGGTCATCGACCCGAACCCGGTTCATCTTGTCGAGATCCATGTCGTCGCCTTCTGGGAACAGCGTGTAGGGATCGTGTGCCTTCCCCAGGAAGCCCGCGGTTCCGCCCTTGCCGACGACGTTGCTCTCCTGGAGCGGACGCGGCAGCATCACGAACGGGAGCATGGGCACGGTCGGCGGCTTCAATCGGGAAATCTGCGAGCCGAAGTTCGGAAAGTCCTTGGGGCTCGGCGGCTCCAACTGGCCGGAGGGGCTCACCTTGTCGGTGGTCCAACCGGTCATCATCTGGTAGATGGCGGCCGTGTGATTGAACAGTCCCACCGGGGTGTAGCTCATCGACCGGATCATCGTGAACTTGTCGTTCACCTGCGCCAGACGGGGCAGGATCTCGGTGAACTCCACGCCGGAGAGCTTGGTCGGGATGGTCTTGAAGACGCTGCGGACGTTTTCAGGATTGTTCGGCTTGGGATCCCAGAGATCCAGGTGGCTCGGACCACCCTGGAGGTAGACCATGATGATGCTCTTGGCCTTGCCCCAACCGGCCCCGCCGCCGCTGCCGTTGGCCTCGGCCTGATCCTGCAGGGCAAACATGGATCCCAGGCTCAAACCCAGCATGCCGGATCCGCCCACGCGCAAAAGTTCCCGTCGGCTTGGACGCAGGTGCCGATCGCACAGGTCTTTGCCGGTTTCTCCAGGGATGATGATCATCGGTCCGCTCCCTAACGCGAGGGGAAGTTCAGCCTTCCCCCCGCCGAAATCCTGATGCCTAACGATTGAACAAGAACGAAGGGCTGTTGATCAGCGCCCACGCCAGATCCTGAGCCGCAGTTAATCGCTTGTTCGCGATCTGCTTCCGGCTTTCCTCAAAATCTCGCTGAAGTTGTGCAAGTCGCTCGTCTTCAGGGACGGGGCGCTCCACCTGTTTCAGCACTTCCCGCAGTTCGGCGAGCTTCGGCTCGACCGGAAGCGGCTTTCGCGCATCCGCGAGGGCCTGGCGACGGGTGTGCCACTCCTTGTCGATGCTGCGCGTGTAGTCGAGCAGCCGAATCCAGTCCACATCGGTTCGATCAGCAGCCGACTTCTTGACGATTCGGGCAAACTCTTCGGCCAGACCCAGGCCCACGTTGGAATCCTCGGTCACCGAGAGACGGAACCGACCCAACGTGAACTGGGGCTGGTTGAAGTTGTGGTGCAGCGCGAACGAGATCACCTCGCCCGGCTTCAACTCCACCGGCGCGTCGAACTGGAACGTCGCCCAGTGCGTCGATCCCGGCGCGGGCGAGACCGCCCAGCCGTTGCCGCCGTTGTTGTTGTTGCCGTCCGCGGCAAAGGAGACTGCAAAGCCGTCCTGTGCGAAGTCCGCCTTTGCGTTGACGAGCTTGAGCGGCTTGGCTTCGCTTACGGTTGCCGCCGGGCCCACTCGAACTTCAAGCTCAGTGAGAACGAAGTTGCCGTCCGGAGACCGACCCGGTCCGCGGGAAGGCAGCCGTGCATCCGAGAGCGCCTCCAGCCGAACACCGGTAATGCGTCGAGCCTTCACCCCGCCCTGGATGCGGAAAACTCCCCGGTTGGGCTGACCCTGTACAAACACGGCGCCATCGGGCTGAGCGACCAGTTTCTGCTGGTTGGTGCTGAGCGCCGTTGCAGGCTTTACCACCTCCCAAGAACCCTCGTGCTGGTGTTCCCTTTCCCAGACCGCCACCTGACGGGCCTGCTGGTCCTCGAACACCCGAAGGGCTTCCTGGAGCTGCACCGCTCGGGCGACCCGCTCCTGCTCCTTCTGTGCTTGAGCTGGGGCGATGGCCTTCTCGTGGTCCTCAACGGCACGCCGCGCCTTCTCAATGCTCGCGAGCCGGTCCTGTTCCTGTCGAGCCCGGATCGGCTTCACTTCGCTGTCGCGCTGCGAGAGTGCCGATTGGAGGGAGGTGTGATCTTTGTCGATGGCGACAAACTCATCGAGCACGGCCTTCACTTCCCGCGGAGTCGCGGGACGGTTCAGCACTCGCATGAACAGTTCGTTGATCACCCGGGTGTCGTCGGGCTCTCGGGCCACCAGTTTGGCGATCTCGTTGTTCGGATCGGCGATGGCGTCGGCGATGGTGGGACCGCTGATGAGCGCCATCACGGGCCCGAGTTGGAGCCCGCTGGTTCGCTCACACTCGCAAGCGCTCTCCCGGACGGGCCGGCCGAACGTCGCGAAGAACCCGCTGGGCAGGTCCACCCCGCTGTCCGGAAGGGCAGCCGCCCGAGTCCCGGCGGGAACGCCGGGAATGTTCGGCGTGGCGCCGGTGACCCGGTGGACGGCATCAAACAAGACTTCCGCGGGCAACCGACGGGCGGTGGCGTGCGAGTAATTGATCTTGTCGTCGGCGTTAAAACGATTGGTGGCAACGCTCAGCGAATAGGTCCGCGAAGTGGCCACCATTCGAATCAGCTTCCGAGTATCGAAGCCGGACTTGATGAACTGGTTCGTCAGGTTGTCCAGCAGCGCGGCATTCGTCGGAGGGTTCCCGGCGCGAATGTCATCGAGCGGCTCGATGATCCCGACGCCGAACAGGTACCCCCAGATCCGGTTCGCGTAGGAACGGGCAAAGTACTGGTTGTCCGGAGACGTCAGCCAGTTCGCCAACTCCAGCCGTCGAGACCCCGCATTGGGTGAGGCGAGCTTCACTGCATACGGAAACTTGGGCTGGCTCGGTTGGCCGGTTCGAAGGTGGATGACCTCAGCTTGTGCCGTATCGTCCACGATTTCGTACAGGGGCTTGGCGCCTTCCACGGCAGTGCCGCCGATGTTGTTGCCGCCGCTGGCAGGATCGCGCTTCAGATTGATGTTCGCGAAAAAGGCCGCAGTCTGGTGGTACTGATCCTGGGTCCATCGCTCAAACGGATGGTCGTGACACTTGTTGCAGTTGAAGCGAACCGCCAGGAACAGATGCGTCGTGTTCTCCATCGTGGCCGTCGGCTCACGAAGGATCTTATAGTACGAGGCGGCGGGGTTCTCCCGGTTGGATCCGCTCGCTGTGAGGATCTCTCGCGCAAACTGATCGTACGGCGTGTTCTTGGAGATGTGGCCGCGAATCCATGACCGGAATGCGGTGGCGCCTTCCAGTCCCAGGAACTTGCGGTTCACCTGGAGCAGATCCGCCCATTTGTTGGTCCAGAAGTCCACGAATTCGTCGCTGCCGATCAGCCGATCCACCAGCGCTTCCCGTTTCGTGCGGCTCGGGCGATTGTCCGCAATAAACTCACGAACCATGTCCGCGGTCGGAGGCAGACCCGTCAAATCGAGCGACGCGCGTCGAAGGAACTCTTCATCCGAGGCCAACCCGCTGGGCAGAATCTTCATCCGCTTCCACTTGGCGGCCACGAGGCGGTCGATGTCGCCGTAGGCTTCCGGCTCTTTCCAAGCGAAGCCGCTGCGGTCGCCCATCACCGTGAGGGTGGTCGCGGCGTAGGAGCCTTCGTAGCGAGCCAGCACGGGCGCCTCGCCGCGGCGAACCGCCGTGAGGAGTCCGGAGCGGTTGGCGGTGGAAACCTCGGTGTTGCCGCTGTCCACGAACGATTCGCGGGTGACGTCGCGAGTCGTTCCATCCGTGTAGGTAGCCAACACGCGGAACTGCTGTCGGTCACCCAGGCGCTGGATGACCGGGTTCTCCGGCCACAGCGTGACTTTCGATACTTTAGGGGAGGCGGTGTTCAGGCGTGCGCCGTTCTCGATCCACTGCCGCACGAGGTGGTAGTACGGTTCCTCGCGGCGGACGACCTGTCCCCCCATGTGCGGCACCCGGGCCGTCGCCTTCAGGAGCATCAAACTGTCTTCGGGAGAAGCGAGGTTAATCCGACGGCCCGCGAGATCATCCGTCAGGGCTCGAACGTCGGAAATCGGGTCGTAGCCACGAAGCGAGAGCTTGAAGCCGGCCTTGCCATCCTTCGAACCATGGCAGGTTCCCTGGGTGCAGCCCATCTTGGAGAGGGCAGGCTGGACATCAAGCACGTAGTCCGGTTGGAACCCGGTCTTTACGCCGGAAACCGTCACTGGAACCCGCGCCGACGCGCCGCCGAAGCTCACGTTCAGGAACCCGGTCCCATCTTTCAACGGCTGGACCAGCCCCGTGCGACCGATGTTGGCGAGCGGCACGCTGAAGGCTGCTTTTGCAATGCGGGTCACGTCCACCCGATCGGAACCGATGCGCGCCGTGACCAGCACCTGGGCGTAGCTGTACGGCTGAGTGAGCCTGATCTGCTTCGGCTCGACCTCCAGCACCGAGACCTTGCCCGTTACCGGTCTCTCGGTTTCAATCGGTTCCGGCGCCCGAGGGATGACCTTGATGGGTCCGGCGACCTTTCTGTTCGACACCAGTTCGGCAACTGCGAACGAACTTTTCTCAGCTCCCGTTTCGGGGTCGAGAAGCCGCACCTTCCCGTCTCCGCCCGCCACGGCGAGCGTCTTGCTGTCCGGAGAAAACTGCGCTGCGTACAGCCCAGAACCCGCTACCGTGGTCTTGGACACTAGCCGGATGCCGTTGGTCCAGTAGGCTTTCAGGGCAGCGACTTCCTCGGTGGAGCGAGTGCTCGCCACTTTCTGGTTGATGGCTTTGAGTGCGTCGCTCATCTTCGGGTCGAATTCGTAGGAATAGACCCGCACTTCACCGGTTGCATCCAGGCTGCTGACCGAAGCGACACGCTTGCCGTCGGGGCTCACCGCCATTCCGAAGATGCGTCCCGGCTGAGTCGGAAACTCTCGAACGAGGTTGCCGTCGTCGCCGATAACGCGGACGGTCTCTCGGAAGAAGCGGTAGGCCCGGGGCTGCCCGTCGGCGCCGCCCACCACCACCTCATCCCGCATTGGATGCCGGGCCACTGCCGCGAGCCCCCCCTTGAGGGCGCCCGGCGTGATGGAAGTGATGTTGTCGATGAACCTCTGGCTGGCGACTTCAGTCAGCTTCACCGCCTGATCTCGACCGACCGAAACCAGATGAGAGCCATCCTTGGAGAAGACCGTGGCGAGAACCCAGTCGTTATGGGCGCCCTGGTACAGAACCTGCTCGCCGGTGGTGGCGTCGATGGCCCTCAGTGTGCTGTCCGCGCAACCGAATGCGATCTTCGATCCATCGGGGGACCAGCTCAAACCGCGAACCGTGTCGCCGGAGACCCGGGGAGAACGCAGGAGCTTGCCCGTAGCAACGTCCCACACCTGGATCTCGCCCCGCCGAGCCGGATCTCCCGATGCGACGGCGAGCAACTTACCGTCTGGTGAGAAGCGCAGGGCCTCAATCCGCTCGGAGGGCCCCACCAGCCGACCCACGCGCTTGCCCGATGCCGGCTCGAAGAGCAGCACTTCATGGAAGCCCGAAACCGCGAGCACCGATCCGTTGGGCGAGTAGTCCACCGACGTGATGATCGGCTGATGGGTGTACACGGGGGGATGCTCGGCATCGAACGCCGGCCGATCCACCTGTGCCGAGTCATCCGCGGCGCCTTGTGAAACCCAGCGGGCGATCACCTGGATCTCGGCAGCCGTCAACGGCGTACCGCCCTTGGGCATCACCGCCTTCCCCTGGGCGTTTGGGGTGATCATCTGGATCAGCGGACTCTTCTGGGGCTGTCCGGCAACCAGCGATGCCTTCTTCGATTCTCCGCCGGCGATCAGGCGGTCGAAGGTGGTCATATCGAAGCCGGCGGCCGGCTTCAGGGAGTTGTGGCACCCGTTGCAGCGGGCCTGAAAGATGGGACGCACGTGCCGCGCGAAGCTGACCTTTCCTGCGGGCGCGGGAGGCGCGGCGCCCGTCACCGGCCGTCCGGTCATCAACGACCCGGCAGCCAGGGCCAGCACGGAGCCGGCAAGCGCATAGCGAAGCGACGGATGAGAGCGCATCGAGTTGGCACCAAATCAGGAGGAGACCCATTCACCCGACGTCGGGCGAGCTCCTCAACGCGTAAGAACGTCAACCTTCTAAGGACAACGCGGATCTTTGAGTGTTTCGCGGAACTCTGTCCAACCCCCTCCGCGTGCACGGACCTGAAGGCCCGGAGCCCCCGTTTGCACTCGGACAGGTCCCATTACGGCAGGCCCCTTCGGCTCCGGGCCTTCGCGAAGATGAGCGAGACGGTATTGATCTGAAACTCAACACCCGCTCATCCGGGAACCCGCGATCGAAGCTGCCTGGACTGCGAGGAAGGAACATCCCCCAATCGCAGTCGAAAGCGCATCGGTTGTCGGTCTCAACTGGAGCCCCGGATGCGAGTCACCGCAGTTACCGTTCATATCGTCGAAGTGCCGCAGATCTGGCCCATCGCCCCCTATCGGTCTCACATCAGATCGAGCAGTACCACCATGAGCGCCATCGTCGAAGTCAACACCGACGAGGGAATCACCGGCTGGGGAGAGCACAACGTCAACTTCCTGCCGAACCTCTCGGCGCGCGCACAAACCGCCGCAGCTGCCGAGTGGCTGGTCGGACGAGATCCCCAGAACCTGGAGGCGTTCCACCGAGACTGTCCGCTGGAGACTCGTCTGAAATCGGGGATCGAACTCGCCCTCTGGGACATCTGCGGCAAGGCGGCGGGGGAGCCGGTCGCGGTGCTTCTGGGAGGCGTCATCCGGGAAGAGGTGGAACTGGCCGCCTGCATGGGGATCCAGACCTACGAGCGAGCCGGCGAACTGGCAGCCTGGTACGTGGAGCAGGGCTACACCACCCTGAAAACCAAAGCGGGCAGCGATCCGGAGGAAGACTTCGAGATGGTCCGCGGAGTACGAGATGCGGTCGGCGACCGGCTCAAGCTCCGCATCGATCCGAATCGCGCCTACAGCCCGCAGCAAGCAGCGGCGCTTGCAAAACGGCTCGAACCCTACTCTCTGGAGTACCTCGAGCAGCCGATCCCGGCCGAACCCCTCGAGGACGCGGTGTGGTTGAGAGCCCAGACGACGACTCCGATCGCCCTGAACGAGAGCGTGACGGACCCCCAGAGCGCGTGGGAGATCCTCAAGCGAAACGCGGCAGCAGTCATTCTGCCCGACACCCCGCAGGCGGGCGGCATTCTCCCCTGCGTCAAGATCGGTCACCTCTGTGAGGCGGCGGGTATCCCTTCGGTGATGCACTGTGGACACGACATGGGTCCGAAGACCGCCGCCATGGTTCACGTCGCCGCAGCGGGCCCGGCCTATTCGCTCGCCAACGACAGCACCTACTACGGACTCGTTGAAGACATCTGCGTGGAGCCGCTCCCCATCGTGCGGGGACGAATCCGCGTTCCGACGAAACCCGGATTGGGGGTCGAGGGTGATCGAGAGAAATTGGAGAAGTACCGCGTCGACTGTTAGGCAAGTCGCAGTCTGGCGACTCTCACAACGTGTGAACGGCCCAGATGCGATTCGTCAGAAAAAGGAAGGAGAGCTACGATTTGCGTTGAACGCTGAGTCAAACGGGGCGTTCAACACTTGGCGCCTCTCTTCCAACGGAGGTTGTTGCAGTGCAATGCTCGTGCTTCCGCTTGTCCACGTTTGCCGTGGCAAGCTTAGTGGTGGCCGGCGCCGCCGGCTACATGTTCTCGTCCCGTGTTCAGGCTGCCCAGCAGGGCCGGGGTAAGGCCGCCCTCATCCAGGGCTTTGCCAAAGGCACGTGGGACCACAAGGCGATTGGCCCACTGGCGATCGCGCCGGGGGGTGTACTTTTCTTCGCCGACGACCAGGCCGGCGCCATCTACGGCGTTGACCTGATGGAAACCCGCAGCCAGGCGACTGAATTCAAGCCGAACGCCGAACTTGGCGCCACCATCGCCGCCAAGATGGGCACCACCCCGGCGGGGATTCAGATCAAGGACACCGCATTCAGCAACTTCTCCAAGTCGCTGTATCTGTCCGTTCGCAAGACCGACGGCGCGGACCAGAACCCGGCCAACCCGGCGATTTACGCCCTATTCCGCGCCGACGCGGACGGCAAGGTAAGCCAGGTCGACCTCTCCGACAAATCCTTCGGCAAGGTGACCATCAGCGCACTGCCGCGCTTCGGCCGCCGGAACACGCCGGATACTCGCGTCATTGGCGACATCGCCTTCGCTCGGGGACGCATCCTCGTCTCCGCTCTCGCCACGGATCAGTTCAATTCCAACCTGGTGTCGGTTCCCGTGCCGTTCAATCAGGCGGGCGTCGAGCGCTACGCCACCTCCATCTTCCACGTGAGCCATAAGAAGATGGAAACCGCCAGCCCGATCCAGACGCTGACCGTCTACCGAGACGCGGACAAGGAGTACCTCATTGCTGCGTACGTCTGCACGCCGATCGTCCGGTTCAATCTGGATGAGCTGAAGGCCGGCCAGCCGGTCACCGGCACCACCGTCGCGGAACTCGGCAGCGGCAACCAACCGATGCAGATGATCGCCTACGGTCGCGCCGGCGAGCAGAGCCTCCTGCTGAACAACAGTTCGTTCGGCATTCTGAAGGTCGACGGCAAGATCGCCAAGGAAACTCAGAACGTCAACGAGAAGACCACGGCCGATCGCGGCAATGGCGGCAAGACGCCGTTCGCCGGTATTGAGACGGTCGAGAATCTCAAAGGCGCCACCGGTTACGCGGCTTACGGCACGACGCTTCTCGTCGTCAAGCCGTCGGGCTCCGGTATCGCTCTTGAGACGATGCCCACTCCCTGATCCCTGCCTGAAGATCCGACGGTCCGGTACCAACCGGCCGGCGGATCTCTTGGGCCGAGGCCGGCATTCATGCGGTTCTGGTGGGTTTCAACCGCCGTCATCGCGGCAGTCGCTCCGAACGGAGTCGCGGCCGCTCCCCCCCTCGCCGTTCAGAGCATTGCCGGATCGCCTGGGTCGATTCGTGTCGTGCTTTCGGGACCCGAAGCCACCGCCCTCCGGCAGCGCCTCGGCGATGCCCCCGGCGCCGATCAGGTGGAACCGTTCTTTTCCATCGCGCTGGCGGGCCAGACAACACGCATCCCGCTGACCGCGCGCTTGAACTATGTGGGAAGCACCGCCGTGCTCACACCGGCTTTCCCACTCTCGACGGGACGTCCCTACGAAATCCTGTTCGACGGGCCCCGACTTGGCGGCACGTTCAAGCGCCTGTCGCTCCCCTACTCCATCGCTGTCGACACATCCCCGTCCAACAGCCGCGTGACCCGACTCTTTCCCACCCAAGCCACCCTACCGGCCAACCAGCTCAAGTTCTACGTGTACTTCAGCAAGCCGATGGGTGAAGGCGAAGTGTTCAAGCACGTCCGTCTCCTGAACGAGCGAGGACAGCCCGTCGTGCAGGCCTTTCACGAAGTCGAACTCTGGTCGGAGAACCACACCCGCCTGACCCTGCTCATCAATCCCGGACGAACCAAGCGCGATCTGGGACTGAGCGAGACTCTCGGGCCGGTCCTCCTGCCGAACAAGCGCTATACGCTGCAGATCGGGCCCGGTTTGAAGGATCAGCAGGGCCGCGGCGTGGCAACCGTTCACCGCGCAAGCTTCACGACGGCCCCGCACGACCGGAGTCAGCCTCGTATCACATCCTGGAAAATTTCGCCCCCGAAGGCGGGAACCCGTCAGCCGCTCCACCTCCGCTTTGACGAGCCTATGGATCACGCGCTTGCGACCGACCGGGTGGATGTGTTGGCGGCCGGGAAGAGTGTGCCGGGCCGAGTGGAACTCAGCGCGTCCGGCATGGAATGGACGCTCACTCCCGCAGCCCCATGGACCGCCGGCGTCTACGAAGTGGTGGCGGGTGGCGAGGTGGAAGACCTTGCCGGAAACAGCCTCTACCGCGCCTTCGAAACGGAAGCGGGCAAGGGGCAGACGCCAATCGTCAATCCGCCGGATTATCGGATCAAGTTTCGTGTGAAGTGATTCCGGACTCCGGCGACGTACGGGCGCCGCCGGAATTCGGAACCGTGAGGGGTGTGGGAGATTGCTGACGGAAGCGAAGTTGTTCGGACTGACTCCCGAAGAGAGGGAGTTTTACTCGGAGAATGGGTTTGTCGCCGCGCGCGGCGTCTTCACGCGAGAGGAAGCTGCCTACCTTCGGAGCGAGGCGCACCTCCTGGCCGAGCGTCTTCAGGCCAGCGGGGATCGTCGGGCACGATTTACCGGGTGGGGCGCGGCGGGCAAGGTGACGCAGCTCCCGCGCGAACTCATCCACTGCCACAACCCGCAGTACCATTCCGCTGCATTCGCCCGGCTGATCGTCGATCCCAGGCTCACGGATCGTGCCGCCGACCTCATCGGTCCGAACGTCCAGCTCCATCACACCAAGCTCTTCATCAAGCCGCCGGAGACGGGCGCCCCCTTCCCGATGCATCAGGACAGCCCCTATTTCCCTCACGAGAAGGACAGCATGATCGCCGCCATCATCCACTTCGATGACGCGCCGGTTGAAAAGGGCTGTGTTCGCGTGGCGCCCGGGAGCCATCGACAGGGCGCGCGATCGCATCTCACCGACGGCGGTCACCACCTGCCCGTCGAGCAATTCCCCGTGGCCGATGCGCTCCCCGTCCCGGCGGAAGCGGGAGACGTGCTCTTTTTCAGCTACCTGACCATCCACGGGTCGGGGGTGAACACCAGCAGCGAGTCCAGAACCACACTGCTGGTTCAAATGCGAGATCCAACGGACCACCCACTGGTCTGGCACGGTGATTCGATGTTTCAGAAGGTGCCATTAGACCGTTCCGACAAGGCTGATTCGGCAGGCTTAGGGCCGCTAAAAGGGGCACGTCCGGCTCTGTTTCGCTCGACCAAGAGTTGGCCGATCCCATTCTGGGGCCTCTGGGAAGCCATAGCCTCACTCGAAGCGCTTGAGTTCCGGACAATCAAATCACCCTG
>SXGS01326665.1_pt1 | contig 15920 bp, 14 predicted proteins | sample 3174681 | NCBI WGS metagenome assembly SXGS01 (sample SAMN11356861, study PRJNA531348) | freshwater metagenome | isolation source: freshwater sample F1-80 | place: China: Fuxian Lake, Yuxi | collected 2017-12-25 | reverse complement strand
GGTCTGACCCAGCTGGAGCGCGGCGAGGGTGATCGGGTCGCCGCAGCCGTAAGTGGTAGCGCCAACATCCGTCGGGACAATCGTCAACAAGTCCACAGGATAGAGCTCGCTTTCGGGGGTGCAAGCGGACTCAGTTGCGCAACAGGAGGCGGATTTTTTGATCCGCTCGGCATAATGCTCGCGGACCGCTCCATGGATGGGGGTGGGAGATTGGGTCATTTGGATTTCCTAAATGTAATTACTCTACATTTAGTTACAACCAGCGGCACTGTTGGTTGATGACTTCCAGTCCATGGGTCTCAGTCTAAGTGTATTGCGCCCGGCCGCCCTTGGCGACGAGCCGACCGGACCGGACCAGCTCTGCCACCTCGCGCAGGTCGGCAAGGTAGCGGTCGATGTACGGCTCATGGCCCGGCGACTGCATGAACCGGATAGCGCGTACTGGCCACTCGTCGGGGAACACCAGCCAGCCACGCTGGGTGAGACCCTTGGCGATCGCGAAGATGTCCAGCGTGTCCGAGGCATAGCTAAACAGCGTCATCGCCGGCGTGCCGAGGACGCGCAAGCCATCGATGGCATTGATGCCCTCCAGGAAGCGATCCATGTACGCCATCGCTGTCGCGGTCAAGCGGAGGTAGCCTTCCACGCCCAAGTGGTTTAGCACCGCCCACGCAGCCGCGATCGCGCCTCCCGGTCGCGTCCCGGTCATGGATGGCGTCACGTACCAGTCCGGAGGCCGCTCCGGCGCGCCGAACTCGAACACTTGGTACTGGAAGATGTTTGAATCCCGGCTGATGATGCAGGATGCGCCCTTCGCCGCGTAGCCGAACTTGTGCAGGTCGGCGCTGATGGTCGTAACGCCAGGAACTCGGAAGTCGAAACGCGGCACTAGCCGCCCCAGACGCTCGGCGAACGGTAAGAAGTAGCCCCCCACGCAGGAATCGACGTGGAAGCTGATGCCTCGCTCAAGCGCAATGAGTGCCAGCTCCTCAATGGGATCCACCATGCCGATTGTGAGCGAGGGCGCCGATCCCACGAGCAAAACAGTGTTCGGAGTGATGAGGCTCTGGTACGCGTCCACGTCCAGCTGCAGGTCGTCGCGCAATGGCGCTCGGACGAGCGTCAGCCCGAAGTAGTGGGCACCCTTCCAGAAAGCGGGGTGCGCAGACAGCGGCACCACCATCTCCGGCTCCACTATCTGTGGGTGCAGCTTTCGGGCGCGGTCCCGGGCGATCTTGACGCCCATCAGGATCGACTCCGAGCCACCTGAAGTGACCGACCCGCGGCCATCGGGCGCATGAAGCAGGTCCGCGGTCATCGCCACAATCTCGCGCTCCATCGACATGAGGCTGGGGAACAGAATCGACGCGTAGAGCGGGTTGGTGGAGAAGAAGCGCAGATATGCTTCCTTGGCAACCGCGAGAACCTCTTCGCCAGCTGGGTAAGTGCCGCCCGGCATCAGGCGCTCTTCCCAATCAGTTATGTCCTGTGATTCAATGGACCTGAAACGCGCCTCGAGCTCTGCAGCAGACAAGCCGTGCGTTGGAAGCGCGCATCTCTCAGCAAACAATTGTCCGCGCATTAACTCCTCTCCGTGAACCGGCTAAAATAACGCATCACACACCGACACACAATACTGTTCCAAATCACCAAAAGACTGAGAAGCATCTCACAACAAAATAGTGTGCAAACGGAAGCCGAGCTTGAGTAGATAGCCGACACCCGATTGATTGCTCGAGGGATTTTTGAAACCGGCGTCGGACACACCCCTGCTTTGCAAATGTTGGATGCAAAAAGACAACGCAGATGGTATGTCCGTTGATTGCATCACTGCTAAGGGGCGAACACCGCCCGCCGTCGAAACATAACAATAGCCAACGATGTGCTCATCCTTAACAAAAGATACCCTGTGAGGTCGGGTTGCGTCAACCACATCGTATGGTCCATCGAACGTTCCACACCCAGCACATGCCGATCCAGCTCAGCCAAGATCTTCCACGGCGCATCATTCAATATGAACGGCATAGTACGCAACTTTGTCGTGATATCTAGCTGTGCAGACACACGCCCCTCAAATCTGGGCAAAGGCACATACTGATACATGCCATACTTACCATACAACGCATTAGAATCAAGGTCAATGCTGTCAGAAATGACAATAAACGGATCCAAGGCAAGCGCATTCTCTGGCGACAAACATAGCTCCAATAAGCGCTGTCCGATACCTTGATTGTGGTAGCCAGGCCACACATGTAACGCGGCGAGCTACCACAAACTCTCGCGGAGCGTCGCAATGCCAAATCCGATTACGGTACCGCAATCTTCAGCCACCCAGAAGCGTTGCGCATCGTGCACCAGCACATGATGCCTAAACGCGAGCGAGCGCAGTGGCGCTGTACCATCGTATTGAATTAAAGGAAGATGCCGGCGCACAAGCAACTCGTTTGACGCTGTCACAAAATTCTCGAAAGTCCGCTCCAAATCAACAGCGCACGCAGTTCGAAAGATGATCTCATCCATGAATTACTCGGCGCCACTTTTTTGAATTAACCTATAACCTTCATCGACCATATCAAACAAGCTGTAACGAGGCTGATAGCCGGCCAAACCCCGTGCCTTGGCGCTGCTCAAATACCATGGGTTGCGTGCAATCGGTAGCCACACCTTCACACAAGGCAGATCCAGTTTGGCAGCGACATACTGCGCTAACTCATCAATCCTAATTGGTGCAACACCCCCAAGATTGAAAGCCTCGCCATCGGCGCCTTTCGTCTCCAACATGCGCAAGCAACCTTCGGCCACATCGCGCGCGTCACCCCACATCAGCACTTCAGGGTTTCCATGTCGATCAACGGTGCTGATGATTTGTTCAGGACCCTGGGCGAGTTTTTTGAGAATTCGTTCACTCTCTTGTTGTTCGGGCGATGGGTTCGGGAGTGTGGCCAGGAAACGGACTGCTTCGCGCAAAAACAACCAGCGCGCAAAAACGCTGTTGGGTGTTACTAATTCAGCCGCGTCCGCCGTTGCGCCAAAACGCAGGAGCGTGGCTGGAATGCCATACGCACGCCAGAAGGTCAGGCACATTTCTTCTGCGCCGATCTTGCTAGCGCCATACACCGAGGCCGCTAGACGCGGATGCGCCTCGTCAATAGGCAAATAGCACGCGGCCTGGCCATTGTGATAAACGGCATCGCTACTGGCATACGCAAAACGGCGGATCCGCGGCGCATGGGTGCGGGCTGCCATGAGCAAATTGAATGTACCACGCACGTTGTACTCGAAAAATTCCTCGTCCGTGTTACCGCGCGAGGTCAACGCGCCAGCAAGATGATAGACAGCATCCACGCCACGCACCGCTTCATTTACTGACGCAACATCTTCTAAGCGCCCAAAGACAAACTCGACGTGTGGTCCCGAAATGAGCAAGGCACGCGGATCACTTGGAACGGCAAAGGCGCGCACGGTATGGCCCTCGCGGATCAGCGCACGCGTAAGATGTACACCAATACGCCCCGTCGCGCCTGTCACTAAGACCAACATGTTAAAGTCTCCTGCTTACGGCAAACCGCTGTCAGATTGGCCAATTCCCGCGACTAAGCAATAAATCTTTATCCCATCAGCCGTACACTAGCTGGCACTCATGGACGCGACGCCAACCCACCCATCAAAATATCAATATGCATGACAAACTCCAAAGCGAGCTCAACATGTGCACCAAGCGTGGTGTAGTAATCCCAGTGCCAATAGCCATCGACATTCTGCCGCTCTACGTACCAATCACCCATCTTCAACGTCCATTGCAGGTATTGGTCTTCACCCGTGATCTGGTACAAGAGCGAGCTGCCCCAACTGCTCTTGCACGCATGTGACCAATCGAACTGCCGCTCCGTTGCAGCCATTGAAAAAGCCTGATACAAGCGCGCAAGTTCCAAATATTCAGGCTTCGGCTCCACCAAGTACAGCCGACACAAAAAGCCAGCCGCGATTCCGCCAATGGTCCATCGTTGCCGACGGGGGTCCTGATTCTCGACAACGTAGCCGATCCTCTTATCTTCCGGAAACCGCTGGATGGGAGCTTGCGTCTCGCGCGACAGCGTGTAAAAGAAGCGCGCAGGTAACTCCTTCTGCGCCCCATAAATATTTTCCAAAAATTTATAAACTTTGCGCGCTTCGGCTAAATACCCTGTCGCAATGCACGCAAATCCGGGTCCACATGCAAATGGAATGTCCATGTCATCACTCTGACTCCCGTCCTCGTTACGGTCGTTGGCAAAACCGCCAGAGCGCGAGTCTTGATACGAGAGCAAATTTGCCATCAGCCCAAAGCTCAAATCGTATTGCGTGGCGAGGTGCGCGCCGACGATGAAAGCTGAATTCGCGTAAGCATAAGCATAGCCAGATGGCCTGTAGGCACCGTCTATCGCACCTCGTGAATTAAGCATGTTTTTGCGCACCCAGCCACAAATGGCGGCCGCGGCATCTGTCTCGCCTGTGGCAGCAAATGTCCACGGCGCACGATAGAAATAGAAGCCCTCGCGCACATCGCCGATAGAACCATCCGTATTTATTTGCTTCAGCAACCAACGCGTGCCCTTGTCACGCACATCACGATACAACTTGAGTTTTTCTATTTTGCTGGCAGCTGAGACTAAGTTGGACTTACTGGGCGTGGTCGACATTTGATGATTTCCTCACTTTGCATTTCAAATGGAAAAGTCTAACACTCTTTGCGGATTTTCAACAAGAATAGTTTGAATCTCCTTCCGAGTTAATCCCAAGTCCGTGAGCATCGGTAAGAACTTTAGCAGCAAGTAGTCGTACCCATGCCCGCCGTTCCAGTGCATCAATGAGTTGGCGCAAATGTCCATAGAAATAAGCACTCGGTCCAAATATCCAGCACGCACCGTCTCAAACACGTTCTGCGCGCGTTGTAACTCAGGCTGTGTACCTGCGCTCGCCGGCCGCCCCACATGATCAATCGAAACGTACACGCCCTTCGCAGCAACAGCTAGCACATCTTTGGCATCGCGTCGCTCGCCGAGATGCCCGATGATGATGCGGTCGGGCTGCACCCCTTCTTCAGTCAAAATAGTAATCTGTTCCAGCGCCAGGTCACCAAAGTGTGTCGTATGGGTCGCAATAGCTGCGCCTGTTTCAAGTTGGGCGCGCGCACAGGCACGAAAGACACGCTCCTCCGCGGGAGTGATGTAGAAGCGCTCGGTACCAATTTCGCCGATGACGCCGGGGCGTACTTCCGTGCCATCAGTGCCGCCCCTAAATTCCTTGATTACCATTTCGGCGAGGTGATTGGTACTCAGCTCCATGACGCAAGGCGGATAAACCCGTTCACGATACCAACCCGCACCCATGACGATATGCAAGCCCGTCGCTGCGGAAAGACGTTGTAAACCGACAGGATTGCGTCCTAATCCACCAGAAGTCAAGTCCACTAGCGATGCGCCGCCCGCCCTGCGATAGTATTCAAGTTCTTCCACTAGCAGCTCTTGATCATCCACGGTTGAGTTGTAATCTAAACGTCCACCCCATTCCCAGGCATCAACGAATGTGTGTTCGTGCATCAACGTTATGCCGAGGTTTTCACAAGCAATGGGGCCCAGCACTGTTTGAATGCTCATACAATCTCCTTGTGGTTAATAACTGAACTAAGCGACCAGAGAATGCGCGTGATAACGCACTTGTTGATTATGCAATGTCGTCCGTTAAATGACTCCACAATAATTGAACTCGCAGTAGCCATATTCAATTATGAAACTCCAGCAACTGTTCGATCACTGGCCCAAACTCCGCCAACACAGCCCGCAAAGTGTGTGCCATAAATTCAATTTCGGCGTCGGTCATGACAGTTGAGATCGTGTAAAACCGAGAGGTTTTGATTCCATTGTTCAGCAGCGCCAACTGTAATAGGCGCGTGATTTCCAAGAATGCCGTGTTTGTTTGCAGACCGGGTGCGGGCGCAATGCTAATTAGCGAAGCAATCTGAACTAATTCAAAGACAGGAGCCAATACGTCCATCGCCCACAAGAGACGATCATACAAAAGCAACCCTTTTTGCGCCAACCGCTCATATTCTGCGGCAGATAACAGCTCCATTGCTGCAACACCTGCAGCCATGGTTAGTGGATTGCCATTAAACGTACCGGCGTGTGAGACCGACCCTTTGCTGAACAGTCCCATTATATCCTCTCGTCCTCCAAACGCGCCTACAGGCAACCCACCGCCAATAATCTTGCCGAGTGCGGTCAAATCGGGGGTGACGCCATAAAGTGACTGCGCGCCGCCCATACCCACGCGAAATGAAATTACTTCGTCAAAAATGAGCAATATGCCAAACTCGCGCGTAATGTCGCGCAAAAATGCAAGATATCCATCGGTTGGCAACAGCAAGCCGCGACTAGTCTGTATCGGATTACAGATTACTGCGGACAATTCACTTTTATGCATGGTAATAATACGCTCCGCCATGACTTCGTTGTTGAACTGCGCAATAAACACGTTGTCGGCGACATTGCGTGGCACACCTTGCGTCGATGGAGTGATCATCTCGTCGTGAAGCAAAACTTCGACACCATCGTAAGTTCCGTGATACGCCTGATCCATCATCATAAACTTGTCACGGCCAGTGAACGCGCGCGCCAACTTGAGCACGTGCATGTTGGCTTCGGTGCCCGAGTTGCAAAAACGAAGCTGTTGAAGTGAGGGCACCCTTTCACATAACATTTGTGCCAAGCGCACCTGATGCACATTCGGCCCGTTCCAAGCAGAGCCGTAAGCGGCTTGTTTATGGATAGCTTGCACGATGCATGGGTGCGCATGACCATGAATTAGTGACGTCGCGTTATTCGTGAAATCCAAAATCTGGTGACCATCCACATCGTGCACGTAGCTACCTCCACCATGTTCAAAGAAAGTAGGATAGGGTTTAAACGAGCTGCCCGTGCGCGTATCGCCATCGGGCAAAAAGCATTGTGCCTGTTGATGCAACGCAGCCGACTTCGGCGTGCGGCAACAATATGCGTCTTCGAGTCGCCGACGCAGGTGAGCCAAACTTGTCTCGATCGACATAAATGGTTCCTTAACAGAGGTCCGCCCTGTCTGGTACTCGTAGTTTAGATTAGCCTCAATCCCAATGCAGCACCACTCCCACCATGCTGCGCTCACCATCTACCAACCGACGATAGACCTGCTCTAATTCATTCCAGCGATAACGATGCGTGATGGTTTTACGGGTCGCGAGTTGCCCGTTGGCAATTTGTGAGGCAATGTATGCCATATTGCGTTGGATCGTCCAGCGCACCACGCTGACGGGATAGTCGTCTTTAGGGTCGTTGCTACAGCCGATGAACTTGAGGCGTTGGTTGTGGAACAAATCACGACTCATGAATGTTTTCTGCAGGACCTGGCGAGCCAATTCAGGTGGTGGGTCAGATCGATAGATGCCAATGATCGAGAGGCGCGTCGCCGCGCGTGCCAGTTGCATCGCATCCAGTAAACCACTCCAGTCTTGTGAGGTTTCAAGCACTACATCAGGACCGAGTTGACCAAAATAGTTATCCACCTGCGCTGCTGTAGTTTGTGTGCGCGGGTCAAGCACAAGCCCAAAGCCCAACGACTCAGCCAGTTTGCGGCGCGCTTCATCCACATCAAGCGCAGCAATACATGCCCCCATCACCTTTGCAGTCATCGCCGCCAACAAACCAACGATACCCAAGCCTACGACCAACACATTGTCACCTGCTTGATAATCGGCGGAACGCAGACCATGCAAGCCCAGTGTCGGCAGATAGGTGAAGGCTGCCGCTTCGAGGTCTATATTCGGCGGCAACTTGACAGTATGGCTTTCGGGCCAGACGAAATACTCGGAATGTGGATGCGTTGCAAACGCGAGGTCACCCACTTTAAAGCGCGTCACCTCTGCACCCACACCAACAACTTCACCAAGACTGTTATAGCCGCACAAGCCGCCTTCGCCGCCGTAATGCCCATAGTTGATGTAGCGCCACACTTCCGTGCCCACGCTCAACGCCGAGACGCGCGTCTTTACTAGCACATCGTGCAGCCCGACACTGGGCATGGGGTCATCCTGTAATGCGAGTTGTTGTTTGCCGACAAGGTGAAATACGTTCATGCGCTTCCCCTCGAAGGCAACGTGATAGTGGCTGTGCCGCGCGTCGTTTTTTCGCCATTGTGATTCTCAAGCCACAGGTCGCATTCAACATAGGCGTCGCCATCCTGCCACTGCGCCTTGCTAACAATTCCTTTCACCGTCAACGGTTTGCCGGGTGCATCTACCCCGCGATATTGCACGGCGAAGCGTTTCAGTGTACCCCATTCTCCCATCCAATCGGTGACAAGCTGCGCTAAATAAGCCGCTTTCATGCTGCCTTGAATGATAACATCGGGCAAGCCAACGCCCTGTGCGTAAGCGCGGTCATGGTGAATGATGTAGTAGTCACGTGATGCGCCCGCGTACACGACCAATTGCATGTACTCGGTTTCTTTGACGAGCGGAGGCAAAGTCATACCAACCGTCACGTTTTCAAAATAGAGTTGATTGCTCATGTGTGTCCTCATGTGTGCCCTCAATAGTAAATCCCAGTATCGCGTTGCCGCACAACCACTTCACCAAACTGATTGCGGTATGTAATTTCCGTCACCACAAATAGCATGGATCCCAGTGAGCCATCACGTTCGTAAAGGTCGGCAATTTTTGCCGTAGCGGTCAAGCGGTCGCCGGGTCGTATCGGCTCGTAGTATGTCCAATCGCTGCCGCCATCGAGGCTGCGTTGGTAGGGAAATTGTAACAACGCCCTGCGATCGGCAACCTGCCCTTCGATGATGCGCATGACGATGAGATACGTCGGCGGCGCGACGATGCCGCCATAGCGCATTTTGCGCGCAGCCACCTCATCCGTGAAAAGCGGATTGGCGTCGCCGATGGCTTGGGCGTAGCGTATGATGTCGCCCTGCTCAACGACGAAGGTATACGGTTCTGACTCAACGCCAATGACATGTCGCATCGCGTCGGTAATCACTGAATTTTTCGTCATGTTCCACTCTCCCTAAAAATCACTTTTTGTGCCGAGAGTGCTGCAATCTCCGTCGCTGAGTATCCTAACTCTGTCAATATGTCATCCGTATGTTGTCCCAGCAACGGTGTGGGTCTCGTACAGGCAATCGGCGTCTCGGAAAAGCGTAGCCACTGGTGCGCCATTTGCACTTCACCCAACGTGGCATGTTGCTGTGTGACGATCATTTCGTTCGCCACCGTTTGCGCGTCACACACGAAGTGCTGGTTAAAGTCTGCGAAGACTGGGGCGCATGGCACCCCGGCTGACTCCAACTTTGCGAGCCATTCGCTGGTATTGTGCTGACAAAAGGCAGCGCTGAATGCGACAGTCAGCGCTTCATCATGGTGCAAGCGCGCAGCGGCATCAGCGAAGCGTGCGTCGGCGTAGAGGTCGTTGCGAGCTAATGCCTCACATAACGCAGGCCACTGTTTTTCCTGCTCAAGTGTGAGGCACAGCCAGCCATCGGCTGTTTCATACAAACCATGCAGGGCATGGAGGCCCCATTGTGTGCGCGGCAAACCAGCACGCGGCGGTTTGCCTGCGTATGCGGTGAGTTCGTGCGCGTTGATGAGTGCCGCGCCATCCAACAAGTTTGTTTCTACGCGTTGCCCTTTGCCAGTGCGCTCTCTCGCCAGCAGAGCCAATAGAACGCCATTGCACGCCAGCAGCGCTGTCGTGTGGTCCACCGCTGCCACCTGCAAATACACCGGTTTGCCGCAATAAGCGCCTTGGGTTTGTTGCACGCCCGTCAAGGCGCCTGCCAATGGATCAAGTCCTGGCTTATGCGCATAGGGTCCGCGCGAACCAAAGGCGGTGACGTGGCAATACACTAAACGCGGGTTGAGCTGTCGGAATAGCTCCCAACCCACGCCCAACTTTTCCGCCACACCCGGGCGCATGTTATCAATCACCACATCCGCCCAGCGCGCCAGACGTTGCCCAAGCGCTTGTCCTGCGGTTGAGCGCAGGTCAACCGCGATACCACGCTTGCCACTGTTGAGCGGCAAAAAAGCGGACGAGCCATTGCGCCGCGCAATGTCGCCCCCATCGAGCGATTCGAGTTTGATGACCTCTGCGCCCAAGTCAGCCAGCAGTCGCCCCGCCAGCGGGCCCGCGATGACGTTCGCAATTTCCAGCACACGAATGCCTTTCAACGGTGCTTGCGTGCTGGTCTCAGCCTGAGGCTGGTGATTGACGATGGCCTGTTTTGGCCCTGAGGGCAGAAGCGCATGGGTATCCAAGTTTGGCGCAGCGCCCTTCACCTGTCCGGGTGTCTCGCTGAGGCGAATAGGCAACCCCATTTGCTCCATCAGACCAACCACGGGGTCGTTGACCTGCGTGACGCCGTTGAGACGGTATTGTGGGTCCTTCAATAATGCACCAGTTTCCTGCACCAGTGCTGCCGGCACATCAGCCACTTCGAAAACTTGCAGCCACTCGGTAGATGATTTTGCCTTAATCGTACGCGCCACGCGGTCGAACATGTCGACCTCTTCTTCGCCCGGGGGCAAGCCAAACTCAGCCCCGAACGATGGAGAGTCTAACAAATCCGTCCAACCCATCGCCTCAACCACTTTTTTGACAAACCCACCATGAATACAACCCAGCTGCAGCCAGTGTCCATCGGCGCATTCGTACATGCTGTAAAAAGGGCTAGGGCCACACGCCTTCTCTCCGTCACTGCAAATCGGCTTGACTTGGTCGCCCACACAATAAGCCGTCAGCGTATAGAGACCGCCCAATAATGATGCCTCGACAATTTGACCTCGTTGAGTGTGCGTCTGTGCGAGCAAAGCGCCACAGATGCCCTGCACGATGAGCATCGCTGCGCCAATGGAGGCGAGAGGATGCGAAATATAGGAGGGACCAGTAAACCAACCACGTTGCAAATGGGGTAGACCAAAACGGCCATGAACAAGGGAATCATTATCAGTGTACGCAGACAGAGGACCCTGAGCACCATAGCTGCTGATGGCAGAAATTACTAAGCGTGGATTGAGGGTTAACAAGTCTTTGTTGGTCAATTGCAGAGCGCGTGCTTCAGAAGGTGACAATCGATGGATGAGGACATCCGCACGGCGCAAGACTTGTATCAACTGCGCCACCTGTGCGGGGTGTTGCAAATCCAGCACCCAGCTCTCTTTGCCACGATTCCACACCCGATGGCCGGGGTGCTGGCGTTCTGGCGCCCCTTGTGATGGCTCGACCTTCACAACGCGTGCGCCGTTGTCGCAAAGCAACATACCAGCTACTGAGCCTGCCATGCCGCAATTTACTTCAAGCACAAGTAGATTCTCAAGAGCTGCCATCGGGAAAAACCGGGAACTTCAGAGTGATTGTGGACTCAATGCGAAGCGCAACGCTTCCTCCAATGCATTCAGTCCCAGCACCATCAATGTGATGGCAAGGCCCGGAAAAAAACCCAGCCAAGGTGCTTGCGCCATGAAACTACGCCCATTGTCGAGCAGCGTTCCCCACGACGGCGCTGGGGGCCGAACACCGATACCCAAAAAACTGAACCCTGCTTCAAGCAGTACCGCGCCCGCCATCAGCACCACCGTCTGCACGATCAATGAAGAAACGATGTTGGGTAAAATGTGACACGTCATCAAGCGCGCTTCGGATGCCCCAAGCGCCCGTCCTGCCAGCACAAAATCTAAATCAAGGTGCGACAACACGGCAACCCGGGCAAGCCGCCCCAACGAGGGGATATTGATAATTGCGACCGCAGCGACAACGATGTTGAGCCCTGCGCCAAAAGCGGCAGCCAAGGCGATGCCGATCAGGACAGCAGGGAACGCAAAGATCGTGTCAAAGAAGCGCATAATCAGTGCGTCGACATTGCCGCCGAAGTAACCTGCTGCCATACCCAAAGGCACGGCAACAAATATCGCAACCAGCGCCGACACCACCGATACAAACAGCGATATGCGTGAGCCGTAGATGACGCGCGATAGGAGATCGCGCCCCAAATCATCCGTGCCAAATGGGTGTGTCAGTGACGGCGCACTCAAAGGCACATCAGCACCAATCTCCAACGGGTCGTGCGGCGCAATCACAGGAGCGAACGCTGCGAGAAACAACAACATCACCAGTACGACCACTCCAAAAATACCTGTGGGTTTGGCCAGTATGCGCGCAACCGTGCGGGTGAAAAACCTAACACCCAGATGCTCAAATTGTGTCAGACTCAACGAATGTGGTTTGATTATCATTACAACAGAAATGGACAACGGGTACCCTAACTGTACCGAATGCGGGGATCTAGGAATGCGCAAATAACATCAGCAAGAATGTTGAGCAAAATAAACGTCGTCACAAAACAAAACATGGTGCCTTGCACGATAAGGTAGTCGCGGTTGCCAATCGCATCAAGTGTCAACCGCCCCACGCCAGGCCAGCCGAAGATCCCCTCCGTGATGACCGCGCCGCCAAGCAAGTGGCCAAATTGAATCGCCATAATCGTCACTACCGGTCCCAGTGCCGCCCTGAGCACATGTCTACCGACAACCATGTATTCGCTTAAACCTTTTGCCTGCGCCATGCGCACGAATTGTGAACCGATGACCTCAGAGATGGAGGACTTCAAGAACCGGCTCAACACCCCTGCGCCACCAATTCCTAAGGTGATGGAAGGGAGAAACAATAACCGCACGGCCTTTAGTGGATCGTCCATGACGCTGACGTAGCCAGAAGCGGGAAACCAATGCAATCTCAATGAGAAAAGCATGATGACCAGAATGCCGAGCCAGAAAGTTGGCGTTGCGAGCGCCAATGCGCAGAAGAGATCAGTAAACCGGCTAAATGGATGGAGCGGACGAACTGCGCTGAAAATACCAAACGAACCGCCAATGACAATGACGACAAGCATCGCGCCAAGAGCCAGATGTAGGGTGGCCGGAATGCGTTGCAAGATCAGTTGCCCAATCGGGCGATTGCCAACGTATGACGTCCCGAGATCGCCTTGTGCCAGCCGTGCAACCCAGCGCACATATTGCGTGACTAGCATTTGGTCTGTACCGAATTTAGCGCGGAGCGCTTGAACTTGTTCCGGCGTCGCGTTTACACCAGCAATCACCATCGCTGTGTCGCCGGGAATTAGGCGGATGAAGAAGAAGACAAAGACGCTGCTAAGGAATAAGACCGATAAGGATTGAAGTAAGCGCCGTACAATGTACTGGAGCATTTCTGTTTGTCACCAAGGGCAATGAAGTGTTGACCCCTCAAAACGGCTTTAAATGGGATGGGTGCTTCAGAACACCAATCAGTAGTACCTTCCCTGTGCACTTGATTCAAGCGCACAGGGAAGGTTACCCAAAAATAGACAAATTCTAAACAGGATCTTCAATCCATAACTCGCTATAAAACGGCCGTTTATCACCAGGAACTTTAAAACCTTTCACACGTTTGGAAACCGCAAAGTAACTCGTCCAGAATGCCGTCATCACAACGAAGCCTTCGTCTGTTATGATTTCCTGCAATCTGTCATAAATTGGTTTACGCTCGTTGGGGTCAACTAAACTAATACCCTGGTTGACGAGCTTTGAGTATTCTTCAAAGAAAGGTTGTTTTGCAATGTAAGCTCTGTTATTGACAAGGCGATAGGGTGAGCCGGCACCTATCGTCGTCGCAGGATCCATCAAGCCATCACCCAAACCATAGGCTTGAATTTCGTAGTCGCCTTTGAAATACTCATCGTAAAAAGGCGCTTGCTCCTTTAACACGATCTCCAATGTAACACCAATCGTTTCAAGGTCCTGTGCCCACACCTCCGACATCGCCTTCGAACCGGGCAAAACCGCTTCGCACACCGCTATCGTGGTCTTCAGCCCATTAGGGTACCCGCCCTCTGCTAACAGCTCCTTGGCGCGTTGCAAATCGAACCCGTACTGGTTTGCAGCTTTTTCGTGGTACCAAAAATCTGTTGGTAGGTAACGCGATTGCGTCACAGGTGAAAGCCCAAAGTAAGCCAGCTTGGCAACCTTCTCGCGGTCGATAGAATAATTCAGCGCCTGGCGCACCTGTTTGTTACTAAACGGTTTCTTGCCGCAGTTTAAGACATTTCCATACCACACGCCGCCAGGCGGGCTGGTGTAAGTGTCTACCATACCTCCCTCATTAAGAAGGCTCACGTCGGAGAGCTTCGGACGGTCAATAATATCCACCGTGCCGCTCAAAAGATTGAGTAGACGCGCCTGAGGATCTGCGATGATCTTGACCGTAATTTTGTCGACATACGGTTTGCCTGTTTCCCAATAGTCACTGAAAGGCACTATTTCAAGTTTGTCGCCGGGTGTGTAACTAACAAACTTAAACGGACCACTGCCGACAGGGGTCGTGGCGACATTGGCCATCTCTTCCTTTGGAATGATGTAGAGTGGCGTGAGGTCTTGCAGCTTTACCGGGTACGGCTTCTTGTAGACGATTTTGACCGTATATTTATTCACGGTTTCCGCCGACTCGACCGAGGGGTCAAACGCGCCGAACAAATAGTGACCGATCGAACTATCCTTGGCACGTGCGATGTTGTCTACCACATCCTGCGCCACAACTTCACGCCCGTTGTGGAATTTGACGCCTTCCTTGATTTTGATAATCAGCATCTGATTAGACTCTTCCCACGAGTCTGCCAATTGTGGATGTGGCTCTAAAGGGTTTTCGCCATTGTAATCGAATAGCGAACTGAAGAAGCGATACGACTCTGCATTGGTGCCGATGTTGAAATACGGATCGAAGGCCAGATCGCCGTTTGCAGTACTCACTAGTGAACCGCCCTTGCGAGGGCCACTGGGCACCGCGGTTGGCTCCGGAATCTCCGTTGCTGGAATCGCTGTCGGCTCTGGTACGGCAGTCGGTGCTGGTGCTGGTGCTGGTGCGACAGTGGCCTCCGCCACCGCCGACGGTGCGCAAGCTGCAAGAATTAGGGCGCCGCCACCCAAAGCAGTTGCTTTCAAGATCTCTCGTCTACTCACCTTATTTTTTGACATAACTAGTTTTCTCCTTGGGAAGCTAACCAACTCCTCAAATCATAATCGGTAAGCTGCTGCTTGTCAAGCCCCAATTTCTCACCACTTGATGATTGCTCCAATATTAGCTGGGCTCCATAATTGGGGTGTGAAGTACTCGAGTACGCCTCACTATCTTTGTGTGTTGCGCAGCTTAGTAATTTGGGGCGCTATTGGCGCTGTATTGTTTGGGGCTCCGGCCTGCCGGCCTGCAGCGGTGGGCACCGCGGAAATTGCGGACCAACAGTCAGGCCAGGCACCAGAATGCGATACTGGAAAGGTCTGTGGGCCGATCGTGGCTTCGGCGTTTATCAGGCGAGGCCGACGAGTGAGGCACTCTCGTCCCAGAGCCGCTTCGCGAGCGCGCGGTCACCCGCGAGCGGGTCGGTCTTCGCAGGCTTGCAACTCACGAAGTACTCGCCCGTCACCCCCTCCACCTCCGGCGAGCTCGCCAGGAAGATCGACGTGCGTGCGCCCTTCGCCGGAGTCGTGCCGGCCACCCGCATGAACGCGCGCATCCAGAGCGGGGAGTCGCGCGCGATCTCGGTGGCCACGCCGCCCGGGTGGAGCGAGGTCGACGTCACGCCGCGCGTCGCGAGCCGGCGGCCGAGCTCGTTCGCGAACAGGATGTTCGCGAGCTTGGACTGCCGGTAGGCGGCCATGGCGCTGTACTTCTCGGGCTTGCGGAAGCTCGCAAAGTCGATCTTCCCGCCTGCGTGCATCATCGAGCTGACCGTGACCACGCGCGCCGGCGCGCTCGATGCGAGCTTGTCATTGAGTAGGTTCGTCAGCAGGAAGTGGCCGAGGTGGTTCACGCCGATCTGCG
>SXGS01129494.1_pt1 | contig 15921 bp, 14 predicted proteins | sample 3174681 | NCBI WGS metagenome assembly SXGS01 (sample SAMN11356861, study PRJNA531348) | freshwater metagenome | isolation source: freshwater sample F1-80 | place: China: Fuxian Lake, Yuxi | collected 2017-12-25 | reverse complement strand
TGCGCCTCTTGTTGCTGGAAGAGGGGCATTGCTTTCGCGAACAGGCGCTTTCCTTCTGCGACATGGGTTCGGTACGTCCGCGCGAGATCCTCGACGGTAGCTCGCTCTCGACACTTGTCCAGATGGTCGGCGCAGGTATCGGCGTCACGCTGATCCCTGAAATCGCGATGCCCGTCGAAGCACGCTCCGCAGATGTCTCCATCGCCCGCTTCGAGGACCCACAGCCTTCACGAAAGATCGGCATGATCTGGCGCAAGACGAGCCCGATCGCCAAGCAACTGACCGAGGTCTCCGACGTGGTTCGCAAGGCCGCGGCCGATTTCGGCGTCAGTTTGCCTTGAGCGTTTCCCGAGGATGGCGACCGAAGAAGGTTGCATAGTCACCCGAAAAGCGTCCAAGGTGAAAGAAGCCCCAGCGCGTGGCAGCCCGGGTCACGGTCAGGCCGCGAGACCGCGCTCGGAGATCACGGTGAACGCCGTTCAGCCGCGCCATTCGGTACCATCGATCAGGGGCTTGTCCGAAGGCGGCGAGCGTTGCCGCGGCAACTTCGCTCGGTGCCAGGGACCAGCGTTCGCAGAGCGCTCCGAAGGTCTCGGGGATATCGTCCTCCTCAAGGAGCGCGCGCTCCAGTTGGCTGACAAGATCGATCGCAGCAGACCGGCTGATCCTCTGGCTTGGCGAGGGTGAAAAAGCGCCGGCACAGCTTGAAAGGCGCATCAGGAGAACCTCCTCCAGCGCGGCCGCTGCTGATGAGTCGAGCCTACCGCCAGTCGGCGCCTGGCCGAGAAGGCAAAGAAGCCAGTCGCGCAGAAATTCGTCCTCCGGCCGCAGCCTTCTGGACTGGATGACGGATTCTTTCGCATCGAGAGCGAGCAGAGAGGCCGGCATCTCCACATGCAGGAGTTCGCTGCCGCTGCCGGGCGCCACGAGCAGATGGGTCAGCCCTTGCCGCATGGCGATGACGGCGTCCGTCTCACACCGGCCATCGACGCGCCACCCGCCGTCGGATCGAAGCGGGAAGAACAGCGACACCCGCCCTCCAGGACTGATCGTCTCCTGGCCGATCGGAAGATTGATGCGGTCGCGCGTGATGGTGATCTGTCCGATGGACAGCGTTTCCGAGAGCGCCGCATAGCGGCCCCGCCCCAACTGGTTGCTGGCGATCTGCCATCCCCCGACGGCGCCCGCCTGCTCGGTCACGTCGTCGAATTCCTGGCTCCGATAGGACCACGGAGCTCCTGCCCAATAATTGAGCGTATCCCCTGGAGGGACCTGGATAGAGTGCCCCATGCGCTTCACCTAGTTTGTATGTCTTGCGAACAAAGGAGGAGTTCTCATGAAATCGAAACTAGCCTGTTCTGTCGGCCTCGCGCTGTCAATCTCGACCACCGTCATGGCGGCCGAACCGTCGCGCTGGGAGACGCCGACGATGATCAACGGCCGGGCCGCCATGCTCATGCCGGAACTGAACTACCTGACATTTCAGCACATGGATCAGCTCTTCGCCACGCGTCCCGTGGCGGCGGGGGACACCAAGAGAGAATTGTCGCGTGAGGAACGTGACATCGGCGACAGCTTCGTCTTCGAAGGCAAGGAGCAGCGGCTCGAGGCCTTCCTCGAAAGCACGGCGACAAACGCGCTGCTGGTCATCAAGGACGGAAAGATCGTCAAGGAGATCTACCGCAACACCAGCGGTGAGAAGACCCGTTTCATGTCCTTTTCCATGGCCAAGTCCATCCTGGCGACCATGATCGGCATCGCGGTCTCCGAAGGAAAGATCAAAAGCGTCGATGACAAGGTCGTCGATTACCTGCCCGACTGGAAGGGCACGGCCTATGCGGATGTCACGATCCTCAATCTCCTGCGCATGCGCTCCGGCATCGACTGGAAGGAGATCTACGAGTTCGGCAGCGAGACCCAGCTCACCAAGGTCCACGACAATTCGCTGGTCGGCTACAAGTATCGCTGGTGCGACTATGCGCGCTACGAGGCAAAGCCACTGAACGAACAGGGAAGCACCTTCAACTATTCGACCCTCGATACGTCCGTTCTCGGCTGCGTCCTCGAAGCAGCGACCGGCATGAAGGGGGCGGACTATATGAGCGAAAAGATCTGGAAGCCGGCTGGCATGGAAGCGCAGGCCTTCTACGTTCTCGACGGTTCGGACGCGGTTGGTCGCGAGTTCTACGGTGCGGGCTTCAATGCCACCCTTCGCGACTACGGCCGGTTTGGCCTGATGATGCTGGAAAACGGCAAGGTCGGGGAAACGCAGGTCGTCCCGCAAGACTGGGTCGAGGCCTCGACAGTTGCCCCCGCCGATTCCGCTGTGGTCGATCCTGAGGCGGGTTATGGCTATGGTTACCAGTGGTGGACGATCAGCGGCTCGGCCGCCTATTCCGCCGTCGGCCTCTACAATCAGTACACCTATGTCGATCGGTCGAACAACCTGGTGATCGTCAAGCTCGCAGCCCCTGCGAGCCCGCTCGGCTACGAGCGCGAGAACCTGGACTTCTTCAAGCGCATCTCGGAAACGCTCGCGAAGAACTAGCCAAAGCCGACGCGCCTGCGACACCAAGAGCCCGGTCGTCGACACCAATCGGCGGCCGGGAGCGCGCTTTGGAGCGATGAAAAAAAGGCAAGAAATCCAAGGGGATGGAATGGTGCTGCTAGAGAGATTTGAACCCGACCATAGACCTCCAGAAACCCCGGATTTCTAGGCTTTTTGAGGGGGTCTGTCTAGGGGCTTGTACATGAGTTGGGTGCGGTGGATCAACCCGGCGTTGGGCGATGGGGTGGCAAAGCTTCCGATTGCATTTCTCTCAAACTGCTGTCTACTTCTTGCAGACGCCAAGCCGGGAGACTCCTCAATGGACAGCCGCACGAAACGCATCATCGCCATTGCCGCCGCATCCTATCTCGCATATCTCGCAGTGATCGCCTGGGCTATTTACCCGATGTTCCGCCTGTCGCTGCTTGGGGTCATCCTCGACCCGGTGCTTTGGGTGGTCGTGGGGATTGCCGTTTGGCAGAGCCGGAAGCGGCCTGTTAAGACCAGCGTGAAGATGCCCTACTATGAGAGTTGAGAGCTGGATGCCGTGGCCTACTATCACTACTGCTCAACCGAAACATTCCGTCAGATCATAACGAATAAGAGCGTTTGGCTATCTTCGCTCAAGTCGTCCAACGACTCGATGGAGGGGAAGTGGACAGCGTCAGTCATCCGGCTTGTTGCCGAAGATCTGCGTGTCCCTGAAGCGGATCTCGAAGAGTTTTCGATGCTGGTCAACAGCGTCGAGGACATATTCGACTGCTTGGGATTTTGCATGTCCGGCGACAAAGACATGCTGAGCCAGTGGCGGGGATATGCGGACGATGGGCGCGGGGTCAGCATCGGCTTCTCCGAAAGCTTCCTCGCGGCTGTTGTGGAGCAACCGCGCACGGTCCGCCTTCATCACGTGGTCTACGATCTCGCCAAGCAGAAGGAGATTGTAACTGAGACCGTCGCTGAAGCGAAGAAGCTCATTGAAGCTGGGGCGCTGCGAAAGCCTTCAAAAGGCACGGCGTTGACGCCTAAGACGGCTGAAGAGTTTGCAGAAGCTGTCAGGCAGTGGCGTTTGCTGGACAATGAGTTGTTCTACCAGCTTACCCTGCTGGAGAAGTCTTGGTTCTCGTTGAAAAACCCCGCCTTCAAGGAAGAGAACGAGGTGCGTTTGAGCCGAACCTTTTGGCAGCCTGAGCCGACAGATTATCGAACATTCAACGGGCGGCTGGTGCCGTATTCAATCATACAATTTCCGGAAATGTCGGACGGTCAGCCAATCATTGAGCAGGTCACGCTTGGCCCCAAGAATACCACACCCGTTCATGTGGTGAATAGCTTCCTGCGGAGCTGTGGCTTTCACGACGTTCCCGTAGAGCCATCAAGAGCATCCTACCGGTGAGGCACGCAGCCGAGCGACTTGCCTTCCCTTAGCCCTTGCGCCATATCCGTCGCGGCGGCACCTAACGACTTCATCAAGACCACATGCGGCGGTCTCATAGGACTAGCCATGCCGCGATATCAGGGCGCCCGCCTATCCGCTCAGTTGAATGGTCACAAGGTCAGGGTCGTTTGCATCCGGTGCAAGCTCCGTCGCCAGTATGATGGCACTGCGCTGGTCTCACGGGTCGGCCCAGGCGTATCTCTTCCCGACCTGTTGACGCGCCTTGCGGTCGGCCTAGGCTGCGACCTGAATATCTCGCCGACCCCCAACGGCATTCGTTGCGCTCTGCATTACGAGGAGCTTGGGGCGGGGCCTGAGGGGCAGCGGTAAGGAAGAAGGCTCCGGATGTTTTTTGGGTGCCACATATTCGAGGGGATATCTCTGATCAGAAGCGCGCGGTTTCCCCCGTGGCCCCGCCCAAGGCTGGCCCAATGCTGGCATACCGATGTAGGGTCGCCCGGCCAACAGCCTCTCGCATAGGATTGCCCATGGTCCCTCTGCCCGACTTCTCTGGATATCTCTTCGCCAAACGCCTCGACAGCATTCACCAAGCCTTCATCGCCGCCGCCCATGCGCTGAACGCTCTGGTGGAGGAGAAGCTTAGGGACCTCGCAGTCTACGAGCGGGAGGTCGAGGAGGGGATGGACCCAATCGAACACCGGGACGCCGATGGATTTCTGATCTGGTCGCAAGACCAGCTCTTGGAGGTCCGCATCAGCGATGCTGAGGAAGCTCTTCAAAGTGTCCACAAAGCGACCGTCATAGCCGCCTATCACGCGTGGGAAGACGCGACCCGCCGCTTTACCAAGATCGGCAACAGGGGAGACCACGGCCACCTTGTGGAGGCATTGGCAGAACATGGTGTGGCTGCGCATGAAGATCTCGACTGGATTGTCCTACTGGTCAACACCCTGAAGCACGGCAACCCGGTCAAAGGGCGTAAGCTGCATAACAAGAGGCCAGAATTATTCCGGCCCGGCTTCAGACCCGAACGCGCGGATGTGGATTGGCCCGGCGCCATCGTGCTTTCTCTCGATAAGGTGGAGCTGGTAATCGAGCGCCTAGGCAGATCGGGGCCGGTCACTCACTTTTAGTCCCACAGGGCAACCTCTAGTGAGACTGCCTCAAGAGGGCCGAAAGCAGTGCCACACAAATGGGTCTTGACTTTTGAGACTGTGAGGATCATTTAGTCTAAGACTTCATTGGCACTAACCGGAGACCCGACCACATGACCGCTCACCTCATTGGCTACGCCCGCACCTCGACCCTCGACCAAGTTGCCGGGCTTGAAGGCCAGCTTAGAGACCTCACCCAGGCAGGATGCACGAAGATCTTCCAAGAGCAGGTCTCATCGGTGGACACCAAGCGGCCTGAGCTGGAAAGGCTCATGGAGTTCATGCGGGAAGGGGACACGCTGGTCGTGACCAAGCTCGACCGTCTGGCGCGCTCAATGACCAACCTTATGGAGATAATGGGCAAGCTCAGGGCCAAGGGCGTGGAGCTGAAGGTGTTGGCCTTGAACCTCGACACCTCGACCCCAACCGGCAAGCTGATGCTGAACATGCTCGGGTCTATCGCAGAGTTCGAGCGTGACCTGATGTTGGAGCGTCAGCGGGAAGGCATTGCGAAGGCCAAGGCGGAAGGCAAATACCAAGGCCGCGCACCGACAGCACGGCGCAAGGTGGACGATATCAAGCGTCTCAAGGGTGAGGGTAAGACTGCCGATGCAATTGCTGCTGAGCTTGGCATTGGGCGGTCCAGTGTCTTCAGGGTCTTGAGGGAGGGCTGAGGCCCTTTCCTTTCCCTTTTTGTGTTACGTTATTACATTACATGAACGCTTACGTGCACGCATCTGTTCCTATTTTCACCGACCCCACTCATCTCGCCGCACCGCTCAACGCTCTTCCCCAAGCCAAGCCGCACGACCCCTCAATGGAAGGTCGCGGTAGCTCGGTCGTAACGCTTGCCTCCAGCCAGCCCAACGAATTCGACAAGCGCTGTCTCCTCACGAATGCCGACAGCAATCATCTCCGCAAGCAGGTCGCGGGTCTCTGGGGCAGCGGCCATCCGTGGGCCGTGGGTCTGCTTGATCAGGTCTAAGGTGCGGGCCAGGAGGTCGAGCGCTGGCCCACTGTTCGTGGTCTCATTCATAGCGATCTCCCTTGATCGGGATAAGGTGCGCTTAGAATGTGACCGCCTGAAGACACCGAGAGGGCGTCGAAAGTGTCAGTTCCAAATTTGCAGATGAGAGTATATGTCGCAGTAAAGTCGCACGATGCGCAATTAACATCATTCGGCTACAAGTTGTCGTCCTTTCCTTAACTTGAACGTTGACCGGAATGTTCCATAGTGTTCTATCAGACTTGTTGGCGCTGCATCGTGCGGGGCCTGGGGACTATATCAGATGCGCATATCAATAGAGACAAGAGTGTTCGAACTTGCCGTAACAGCCCAAGGCATTTTCGTGGAGGTCATGGGCCGTGAGCTGTACTGGAAGTTCGGCGCCCGGCCGGTCTTCAGCCGCTAACCGAAGCATTGCCACAAGCAGGAATTCAACGCATGTCCAAAGGCTGCGCCAAGATGGTCAAGGGGCTGGAGGTGTTTCAGTCCCATTGGAAGTTCTTTACGGTTCAGCATATGAGGTTCTTCTTCGAAGTTGCTCGCAACGATTTGGAGCGGCAAGAATGGGGCGTGTTGGAGATGGGGGAGATCCTAGGCATTCCGGGCGCCACCGCTTCTCGCCACATCCAGGACCTGTCCAAGTGGAACGTGCCGAAAGGCCACGACCCGCTCGACCTTGTCACGACGCGAACCGCTCCCGACAACTACCGCAAGCGCATCCCTATGCTCACGCACAAGGGTCTTCAGGTCTATCGGCAGCTCGACGCCATCCTGTCGGGCCGGGTCTAGACCTATCCCCTCCACTTAGATCCTCAGGCTCATCTCATGTTCAGCACTCGCGAGCATAACGCATTCATCGTGGTCATCCGTCTTCGGGGTCTAAGCGACTGAAAAGGCTTCAGAGATCAAATTCCGAAGTGAGATTAATTACTACACGCCTTCGGTCTCTCAGCATTTCACACACCCATCTTAAGGATAGCTTCATGCTCAATCGAGACGCACTCATCAATGCAAACTCTGAACATGCACGCCCTCAGCGGGCTATGTGATCGACGTGGCCCTGGCCATCGCCAGCGGCGCTAGGCGCGCCTGACCGCATTCAGGACTTCCCCCAGCACCTTCGCTTGGCGGGCGCAATGCTCTTCCTTCAGACGTGCACTGAGCTGACTAGCCGCGAAGGGTAGCCAGCGGATGGATAACCGCCACATGGTGGAGGGTTACCGAATGATTCCCGACCAACCCGAAACAGATACGGGTAGGACATGCCGCAGAAGCGGTTCTAATCTCCTGAATTTATTCAGGGAAACACATTCCGAAGTGAGACCTAACCCCGCCCCTTTGGTCTTTAGGCAAATCTCAAGGATCTTCCTATGAACGAATATGTCCCGACAGTTTCGCAACAGCTCATCAATCACCTCCGCAAGGAGCGTGCAGGTTGGCGCAATGCGATGCCTGAAGCAAGGCGTCATGGAAGAAGAAGATACGTTGTTGAATAGCTAAGAAGATTCAGTTTTTCATAAAGTGCTATTTAAATGAAAGTGCGATGCGCCATCGGGATGAGACTCTTTTCATGGATCGTTACCATCGCTATTCGTAACATATTCATCAGCCGTCGGTGATTTGTACTCTACATTTTTGGCGCTGAATTACCCCTACGCGTAGGGCGTCAGCCCTGATTAACCTTCAAAAACATCTTCGGCAGTGCGACTATTACTTGCTTCTTCCGGACCTAACGACACGCCTTCGACGGTCGTGCGGAATTGCGACATGCCTTTGACGAACATGAATTGCGACGTCCCTTAGACCGGCACACAAGACGCCCGCTGCTCTTTCACGATCTTCCCTTCTCCTCCTCCTCCAGTCAGACCCAGACCGCCGCACTGCCCTAGCGTCCCCACGTTCGTGGAGGTCCGTGGACAGGCGTTAGCGTTGCCGTGCGCGCGCGTGCGTTCGGCTGGCTGGTCGCGAGGCGTGGGGAGGATCTTGTGAGCGCAGCACGCTCTGAACTGAGACCTACCGAAAGACCTCCATATGACAGAACTGAACCACTCCAGCCCCGGCCAAGAGGTCGAGGAATGGAGACCCGTGCCCACGATGCCGCACATTGAGGCGTCAACGCTGGGGCGCCTCCGCTACATCGGCCCGCCGCGTCGTCGGATGCAGCCCGGCCACATCATCCCGCAGCAGACCAACAGCCTGAACTATCAGTACGCGAATGTGCCGCTGGTCAGTGACGGCCCCGCAAGGTCGCGCACCCTTGCTGTTCATCGGCTAGTCGCTCTTGCCTTCCACGGTCTTCCGCCGCTGTCCAATCAGCGCATTGTCGTCGGCCACCTTGACGATAACCCGAGCAACAATCGTCCGGCAAACCTCAAATGGATAACCCAGCGCGAGAACAGCAATGCCCTCGGATGCAAAGCCAAGCAGCGGCGCAACAACAGCGGCGCTAACAATCCGTTCTTCGGAAGACGGCATTCGCTAGAGACCCGCGCAAAGATGAGCGTGGCCAAGATTGGCAATGACCACAGAAGACGGCGTGCAAATGGTTGAGTTCGCCTCCTGGCTCGATCAGCATAAAGCGGACGCCGTTGCCCGTGGTGCTAAGCCCTTAAAGAACCATTCTCTCCTCTCCGGTGCGGATGATCCTGAAGCCAAGCCGAAGGAAAGCAAAAAGCAGCAGGATCAACGCAGCGCATGGAAGGAACGGGTCGCGGGCCACTGCCTCACAATCTCACGGCTCGCCAAGAAGCACGGTCTCTCTGCTCAGACGACGGCAAGGTTCTTGGCTGAGTTGGAATGCGTTGTCCCGGTCTTGCGCGTGAAGTATGTCCCGATGATATGCGACCCGACCCAGAACAAACCGCAGTACTATCATTCTCCCGCAATCACCCGTTTTGGCCGGGATGAAGGGCTGGCGTTGCAGGTGCTGGTCAGAGGGCCGCGCAAGCTTTTGTCGTGCATCCTGATTACGCCGCATGGTCAGGCCACATTTTCGCAACTTCTGGCGGACAAGGCGGCAACGCCAAAGCTTGGGAAGGTGGCGAAGAAGCGGGAGACGATAAGCCGTCTTCTGGCTGAGGGGCAGACGCAAGCCGCCATCGTGCGGGCAACAGGATTGCCTAAACAGACGGTGTCCCGGATCGTGAAGACCATCACTGACCGCAACGCCTTTGTCCCATTTTGATGGCTTTTCCCATATATAAGCAAAAAGCTTCTCAGACAGCCAGACTGTAAGACCCAACCGACCAGATAGACCCAAAGCAGGGCATAGTCGGATTATCCCCCATGATCACCACATCAGACAGCAAGCCCAAGGCCACGCTGCAAGCCATAGCCTGAAGCCTTCCTATGGAGAGCTGTCAGACCGTGGTGGTGGAGGAGATATCCCAATCAAGCCAGACCATCACATATCAGCCGACAGCACCGCCTGGAGCATGGCCGTAAGCCATAGCCTATGGGGGCTGCACTCAGACCATGGTGATCATGGGTCTCCAATCCTCTCAGCCCTCCTAGGGCGCATAGGGTCGGCAAGATCCTAAGCACCGCGCGCGTGGCGACTTTTGCCAAGCTCCAATTCACCGACACAACACGTCATCACGCCCCGGCAACCCGCTGGGGCTTTTCCTTTTGGAGACCTCCACATGACCAACGAAACTGATAACTACGCGTTCATCCGCATGGCCAACCAAGGCAAGAAGCGGAACCTCCCGATTAACGACCAGCTCTCTTCCGCCATGTCCTTCCTGAGCGACATGGGCATCACCATGGAGGTCTTCTCTGGTGGTCAGGTGACGAAGGCAGAGGCTGCAAAGGGCCTCGGAACCCGCACCGGATCGACCCGTCATGACCACGGCAACGCGGCCGACGTGTTCTTCTACAAGGATGGACGCAAGCTTGACTGGGCGAACCACGACGATCTGCCCATCTATCAGGATATCGTCCGCAAGGCCCGCGCCAACGGCGTGACCGGCTTCGGTGCTGGCCCTGGCTACATGCAGCCCGGCTCAATGCACATCGGCTTCGGCAACCCCGGAGTCTGGGGTGCAGGTGGATCTGGCAGCACGGCCCCAAGCTGGCTCTCAGAAGCGTTCGGCAGCGCTCCGCAGGGAAAGCCCATGCCATCCTTCGCAGAGGCTTCAGCGGCTCGCTCTACGTCAAACCAGGCGCTCCTCCAAGGCGGCTTCGATAATACCGGCGAGGAGTATCAGCCGCGCGCCAACCCGCCTCAGGTCGTTCCTCCACCGCCCGCCCCGGAAGGAACGCCGGACAATTGGAAGCCAGCCTCGTGGATGGACAACGCAGCGCCGACAGACACCTTCACGACACCGCCCGGCGCAAATGGTCCAGCCCCGACTTGGGGACAGATCGGCGGTGCGGCTATGCGCACGACCCCAACGGTACAGGTGATCCAGTACGGCAACAATCTGGCCATGCGTCCCGACCCGACTTGGCTCGATACGGCCGACATGAGCAAGTACGGCACGACCCTCGACGGCCTGAACAACGACGAACGAGAGTGGGTCATTGGCAGGTCCGTCTCTGCGGAGAGCGCCCTTGAGCTACGCCGACAGATCGACCGGCAGCGCGACGATAGCCAGATCTTCGAGCGGTCGCCTTTGGCCATCGGTGCAGCCTTCGCAACGAACATCCTCGACCCGGTCTCACTGCTGGCCGGTGGCGTGGTCGGCAAGGGGGTCGTGATGACTTCCAACGCCCTGCGTGCAACGACAGCCGCAAGCCGTGTTACAAGGATGGCTGAAGCTGGGATCATCGGTCTCAGCGATGCGACCATTGCCTCTGGCATTCAGGCCCAGGTTGACCCCAACTTCGGCGTGGAGGACTTCGCGATCAACGCTCTGACCGGCGTGGCCGTCGGTGCCGGGATCGGATCGATGGTGCGTGGTGCGGATGTGTCTGAGGATCTGGCGGAAGCCTCCGCAGCGTTCGGTAACAAGGCCCGCAACATGCTTGCGGATAAGGCTGAGAGCATGGGCTACAAGCTCGGGCCTCAGGCAGAGGCGTTCCTCAGACCCAAGGACAGCTCGGTCGGCGCGATGCGCAACCCGACACCTAACGCGGATACTCGCAGCGGCCTGGAGAAAGCAGCGGATTGGCTGATGCCCGGCTTCCTATCGTCGGACGTGCTTCTGCGCACCAAGGCAGGATCTGGCATTGCTGACGCCTACAAGCGCCTGATGCCGGATCTCACCGGGACAGGTGGTCGGCAGATGCGTGGAGGAGAGAGCGCATGGGAGGTCAACGAACGGCTCACCCGCACCGACAAGGCAAACGGCAACCGGGCGTTCCAGACCAACTTCGACCAGTGGGCCGAAAGCCAAGGCTTCACCGGGGTCAAGAAGCTTCTGAACCAGGGCGACCTTGAGCAGGAGTTTGACCATCGCGTTGCCATCGCTCTGGAGCATCCGCACACGGCAGACCCAGACAGCACCGTCACCAAGATGGCTGATTGGTATCGGTCGGAAGGCTATGGCCGCAAGCTGGACGAGGCCAAGGCATCCGGTGCCGAATGGGCTCAGAAGGTGGAGCGGGATGATAGCTACGTTCCCATGATCTACCGCCGCCGTGAGGTCTCGGAGGTCGTGGAGCGGATCGGCGTTGACGGTCTCGTTGACGTTGTGCGTCAGGCATTCCTCCGCGCTCAGCCGGATCTCTACCTACGGACGGACGCTGTCCCAGGTGGAGCAAAGGCCCGTAAGGCTGCTGAAGCCGCTCGGGAAGCTAAGGTTGAACGACTGGCCAAACGCTTCGTGGACACCATCCTTGCGACCAAGGTTGACGGTTCCGCACCGCCACGCCTTGCCGCCCTGTCGGGCGATAGCGAGACCGCTATTCGTGAGATGCTGACGGACGTGGGTGCTAAGGTCGAAGAGGTCGAGGAGTTCTTGGAAGCCTTCGGGTACTCCCAGAAGTCGGGGCCGAACAGCTTCCGCCGCCGCGCGACCATTGAACGGGAGGAGCCATTCATTCCGACCATGTTCAAGGATCTGCCCAACGCCCGCGACTATGCGACCTCACTACGGGACCTCACGCGCCGCTCAGCTCGGGACAACTACGAAGACTATGTTACCTCCATCAACCGGCACATTGCCCTGCACAAGGCTGGCTATCGGTCGGAGGCAGAGCTTCGCACCCAGATCGAGGAGCTGACAGACTTCGACAAGCTGAAGCGTGAAGGACGGCTGGAGCCGGGTCTGACCAAGTCCGCATTGGACGAGGCGAGGGTCGAGATGACCTACCTTGCAGACCGCCTCATGGGGAAAGAGATCTTCCCAGACATGAGCATGAAGGCCAAGCTGACTGTCCGCATTGCCAAGGATCTCGCCTTTGTGCGGTTCATGCAGCAATCGGGCATCGCCAACGTAGGGGACCTTCCGGTGATTGCCTTGCGCTATGGCGTAAGGAACCTCGTCAGAACAGCACGTATGCGAGACTTCTTCGACGTGTTTAAGCGGGGCGGGACAGAAGCGGACGAGCTATTCCGCGAAGTCCAGTCCAGCCTGGGAGTCGGCTTCCGCACCTCAGACCGGCGCATGTTCGTCACTCATGAGGATATGAACGTAGACGGCGAACTGTTCGATGCCGACAGCACTACCAAGTTCCTCGCCCGCGTCCAGGCCAAGACCGCGACCCTGTCTAACCTGACCGCAAACATCGGCGGCATGAACCCCGTAACGGACTTCCTCCAGACCATGTCCGCGAGGGCCATCTCACAGAAGTTCGTGGACATTGCCCTAGGCCGGGCCAAGGTCAGCCAGCAGTGGTTGAACGAGTTCGGTCTAGATGAGCGGACCCTTGCCGATATCCGCACGGTCGCCGGGAAGATGGACCTGACCATGGACGGAGTGATCCGCCGTTGGAATAGCGACAAGCAGCGTAAGCTGTCACCTGAACAGGCTGAGGCTTATGACCGGTTCCTGGGTCTCATTCGTCGTGAGGTCAACAAGACCGTGCTGGAGCCATCGCCTAACGCCCTCCGCAAGCGGTTCTCAGGGCCAATCGCGGGGCTTCTGATGCAGTTCAAGTCCTACATGTTCAACGCCATGGCAGTGAACACAGTGGGCGGGCTGAAGCTGGGACCGACCTACATGGCCAAGGCTCTGCTTGTGACCTCGCTCTGGGGCAGCATGGTCTATGCCGCTCAGCAATACCTCAACAGCTTCGGTCGTGATGACCGTGAGGAGTTCCTGAAGGAGCGCCTATCGCTTGAAGGGGTCATGGCTGGCGGCTTCCAACGTAGCGCGTTCTCATCGGTCTTCCCCATGATCATCGATACCGTGCTTGCAGGGGCCAGCATTCCAGCCGGTGAGGATCTTCGGATCTTCGAGAATACCCGTACTTCGGGGCTGGGGTCGGATCTGATCTCAGGATCACCGGCAATCAGGAACGCCAACGACATGAAGAAGCTGGTCGAGGGCATGGCCGCAGCCGCTATGCGCACAGACCAGGAGCTGGACCAGACCGAGTTCCGTTTGTTCCGCGACCTAACGCCCTTCCTGCGGACCATGGGACTGCTCCAGGCAACGAACGCCCTTCTGGACCTTGCCCCAGCCGACACAGACGGGACTGTCGTGAGACAGCCTAGGCAGTAACGACAAGACAGGTGGAGGCCATCCCAATGCGCGTGGCCTCCACCGCCACTCAATCCACACAGAAAGAACCTCCATGAACGAAACCAAGACCACCGATCCGACCGCAGCGCTCAATGCAATTCCCGCAGAGGCTGAGGTTGAACTCTACACAGACGGCGCTTGCCTCAGTAACCCAGGGCCAGCCGCCGCCGCCTTCGCCCTCATCTATCAGGGGGTCGTGATCCATAGCGCCGCGCGCTTCCTTGGGCATGGGACCAACAATGTCGGTGAGCTGTCCGCAGCAATCGACGGTCTCCGCTTCCTTGCCGACCGCACAGACCTCCGCGTAACGCTCCTCTCAGACAGTGAGCAGGTCGTGAAGGCCATGCCCGAATGGCTACCTAAGTGGAAGGCCAAGGGCTGGCGAACGGCCGGGGGCAAGCCAGTGACCAACCGCCCGCTCTATGAGGAGCTTGACGCCATCGCTTCGGCCTTCCCGTCGCTTCGCTGGAAGCACATCAAGGGCCATGCCGGTCATGAGTTCAATGAGCTGGTCGACGGGCTGGCTAATGGTGCTGCTGAGTCTGGCGCCTTCATCTCGGCCTTGTCGACCACGACCACGGGGAGCTTCTTGATCTCTCGATGCATAGCCTCCAGCGGCATCACGCCATAAGAGGCGGCAACGGTCTTATTGGAATGGCCCTGAATGGCGTCGATGAATTCAGCCCCAATGCCGTGCAGTCGGCCCAACGTCTTGAACCTATGCCGCCATGCGTGGTTGGGCTGAACGTTGGGCCATGCCTCTCCAAGCGAGTTCTTCAGCCATCGACCCAGCTCGTTGCCCGCCCATTGGGCCGGAGTGATTCCAGTCCCTTTGCGCTTAGCGTCTGCGTTGTAGAACAGAGGCCCTTCAGGACAGGACCGCACGAAATCAAGAAAGCCCATCTCCACGAGGTGCGGATGCAATGGAACGTCGCGGTACTGGCCTGTCTTCACGCTCCCAGCTTCCGGCGTGATGCGAATGAACGGGATGCCGTCCACCTCTTGAACGTCTTCCTTGCGGAGCTGCGTGATCTCGGCAACGCGGGCGCCCGTGTAGCACAAGACCCATGGGACCCAGCGCCCGACGATCTTCAGATGCTTGGTGCGCGGGTCTTTTGATCCGTCAGCCGGAGGCAGCATGGCTCGATCAGCTAGCGCTAGGATGGCCTTCGCCTCTGCATCAGTGAAGCCGGGCGGGCGGCTTTGAGCCTTCTTACCGACCTTCTGCTGGACCGCCGCCGCTGGGTTGTTTTCGATCAACTCGCGCTCATGCCCTGCACGGAAGATGGCCTTCAGGCAAGTCAGGTAGCGCCCGTTGACGGTCTTGGAGGAGAGACCCTTATCATGCATCAGGTGGTCACAGAAGGTCTTGATTTGGCCGCGCGTCACCGCCGTGGCATCATCGTGACCTAGGAACGCTGTGAAAGCTCTGACGATGTTTCGATAGTCGGCGGTGGTCTTCTCAGCCCTGCCGTTCGCCCTATGCTCTTTCTCCCAGATCTCCAGAAGCTTGGTGATGGTCGTACCTTTGGCGCGCTTTGTCGCCGCTGCGTACTTTGCTAGGTTCGGGTCTGGGGAGTAGTCCCCGCTCTCCATCTTGGACACTTCACGCGCCAGCTCAGTGAATGCCTTGGCCACCTCATGTGCAAGCAGTTGCTGGCTAGCCCCATCAGAAGCCAGACCGTGTTCCATCAGTTTTGCTTTGGCGATTTCTGCCAGCCAAGCTTGATCCTCTGCCCGCGTCCACAGGCCTTCAAAGATCATGCCGAGTTCGTTGGGACCAGCCGCAGCCTCAGCGTGGGCGCGCTGCTCGCGATAGACCTCGCCAGCCATGGCCACTAGTGCGGAGTAGGGGACTGCTTCAGGCAGCGCCCTCAGCGCCTTGTGTTCGCGTTCCTTCTCAGCCGCCACCTCCATGAACCGCTTTCGCGCCTCTTTTGGATCTTTGGTCTTGAGCGAAATCGAATAGACTTTCCGACCCACGACCCCGACGAGATCGGCAGGGACGCGGACGGTGTACATGTAGACGCCGTATTTGTTCTTCGTGGGATTTGCCATTCGAAGCACCATGTGCATGACCCTTGTATAGGAGTCAGGCCATCTCAAGGGCTTGCTATCATTCAACTATCTGAAAATCAAACAGGAAAATGGTGCTGCTAGAGAGATTTGAACTCTCGGCCTCTCCC
>SXGS01457837.1_pt1 | contig 15922 bp, 13 predicted proteins | sample 3174681 | NCBI WGS metagenome assembly SXGS01 (sample SAMN11356861, study PRJNA531348) | freshwater metagenome | isolation source: freshwater sample F1-80 | place: China: Fuxian Lake, Yuxi | collected 2017-12-25 | reverse complement strand
TCCAGGAAAAGGGGAGACAGAGATGTTCGTGACTTACTAAAAAGAGACGATCAGAGCAGCTTCAGCCCAGTCAATCGGCACCCGCGCCACCGCTCACCATACCGGTGCGCCGAGTCGCGTTCCCATGCATAATCCAGGTTCCACATTCGCGATCACGGCTTCAGCCACCGTAACTGCGTTGGCGCCCTGACGTTTGGAGATGGCGATCGTGACTGCCGGGTAAAAGTTGCCGCCCTGGCCGAAACGAACGTACTCGGAGGGCTCCTCGCCGCCGTCAGTCAATTGCGCGACATCGCGTACAAATACGGCCTTGCCGTTGGAGGCTCCCACGACAACGTTGCCGACATCCTGCATGGTGTGCAGAAACTCTCCAGCTTCGAGGAGAAACTGCCGGTTTGCCGAAGCAAATTCCCCCGCCGGCACGCGTCGATTGGCGGCACTCAAAGCGCGCGCTACATGCAGGGGAACCAGGTTGTAAGCGGCTAAGCGCGGTGCGTCCAGGGTGATCCGAATCTCGCGCTTCTGTCCGCCGGTCAGAACGGCCGCCGAAACGTCGGGAGTCCGCTTCACCGCATCATGCACTTGGGCGGCCGCGCGGCGTAATTCAAAGTCACCGTACCGTTTGCTCCAGAAAGTCAGCGCCAGGATCGGAACATCATCAATCGAGCGGGGCTTTACAAGCGGCGGCGACGCCCCTGGAGGAATCAGGTTCAGGTTGGCATTCAGTTTCTGATTGAGACGGACGATCGCCCTCTCCTCGTCCTCCCCTACAAGAAACCTCACAATGGCCATCGATGATCCAGGGCTGGAGGTCGAATAGATGTACTCGACGCCCGGAATCTCCCATAGCAGTTTTTCCATGGGCTTGGTGATGCGCTCCTCCACCTCTCGCGCGGACACGCCCGGCATTTGCACGAACACGTCCACCATGGGTACGACGATCTGCGGCTCTTCCTCCCTCGGGAGCTCCAGCACCGCGAAAGCGCCCAGTAGCAGCGACCCGACAATGACCAGTGGAGTGAGCTTCGAATCGATCCACGCCCGCGCGAATCTCCCGGCCGGGCCGAGCTTTCTATCGGAATTCATTGGCCGGCCTCGATCGGCGCGCCATCGATCAAGCCTGAAGGAACCGGCGCGATGACGCGATCCCCTGGATTCAGGCCCGTCAGTACTTCCACTCGGTCTCCGAATTTCCCGCCAAGCGTGATCAGCCGCAGCCGCGCCACTCCGTTCTCCGCCACGTAAACCGAGTGGAGTTGCCCTTGCTCTCTGACACTGCCCATGGCAACGGTGATGGCGTTGCGAACTCCGGCCCCAAACAAGGCCCTGCCAAACGAGCCAGAACGCAGGCCGGCGGTCGAGGGCAGATCGAGCTTTACGGTTCCGGCCCTCGCCGCCGGATCCACCGAGGGCACAATCTCGGATATGCGCACATTGAAGGTGCGATTGATGCTATCGATGTTTACGGAAGCGGGGGACCCTAGTCGCATGAGCGGAAGACGGGATTCTTCCACGGAAACTTCCAGCCGGTAAGCGCCTTCGCGTTCGATCGTGAAGAGAGGCGCTCCGGGCACTGCGAGCGATCCGGCTTCAACCCACTTAGTTATAATCGTTCCCGAAAAGGGCGCCGCGATTTCGGCGTAGCCGCGTTGGATTGAGGCAGCGCGAACCTCCTGTTCCATTTGCGCCATCTTCGCCGTCAACTGTGCCCGCTTCGCACGTGTAATCTCAAGGCCCGCCTCGGCGGTCCTCATCCGGGCCGAGGCTTCATCGAATTCCTGCTTGGTCGCGGACCGCTTCTCCAGCAGGTCTTTCATGCGGTTGAAGCTGACCAGAGCGAGGTCAAACTGGCTGCGAGCCGCGGCAATCGCACTGTCCGCCTCCGGGATCGTACTCCTCACTTCGTCGCGAGCTGCTTCCGCTCGGCGTAGGTTGCTCTCCAGATCCCGCGCGTCCAGCAAGACCAGTGCCTGGCCTTCATGGACCTTCTCTCCGACCCGCGCCCGCACTTCTCGCGCATAGCCCATGAGCTTGGACGAGATCGTGGCGGAGGTTTGGGCGCGGACCGTGCCCGTTGCCTCGTACTCCGACCGCACGGGCGACTCAGCTACAGCCAGCACGGAAACCCTCATGGCCGTGTCTGAGGGCGCCGAAGTCTTGCGGTCCGGTTCCTTTCCGCATCCGGCAAGAACAAGCAATGTAACGAATCTAGTTCAGAACCTCCGATCCTGCGTTGAGCGTTCCGGCGGCGAACTCCAACATCGCCGCGGCAATTCTCTGATCGTGGACCGCAGCGAGGTACCGCGTCTGCGTATCCAACAGTGCGCTTTCGGCGCGAAGCAGATCCGATACCGCATTCAATCCTGCAGCGAAGCGATTCTGAATGATACGTACGCTTTCTTGGGCTTCCGCTACCGTCGCTCGGGCGGTTTCAATGCGCTGTTGCGCGGCCGTCAATCCGGCCCAGGCTTGACGCACCTGCAATCGGACTCCCGACTCGGCCCGAGCTTGTTCGGCCGCTGTTCGCCGCACGGCTGCCTCGGTTTCCGCGACGCGTGCTTTGTCGGCTCCGCCATTGAAGAGGTTCCACCGTAGTCCTATCGAAACGAGCCAGTTCGTGCCGCCGCGATTCACGAAACGCTGACGATCGGCCTCGAACGCCCCGCGAAGCGCCACCTGCGGCAAGTAGTTGCTCCGCGCGTCAGCCACTTGGGTCGCGGCGATTTGCGCCACTAGGCGGGTTTGGCGGGCTTCCGCCCGCTCCTCGACCGCGCTGCGCTCCATTCCGGCAAGTTCGTTTCGCGGAATAGGCAAGGGCGCTAGCTTCGTGGTCAGGCTATGGGTGCTCCCGAGGGGCAACCCCATCGCGTCGTTCAACGCGGCGTTGGACACTTCTAACTCCGCGACGCGCCGGATTTGCTCCTCGCGGATCGCCGCGATGTGCACGCGCACGGATAAGATGTCGGCATCGGTGGCTATTCCATTGACGCGCGTCGCCTCCGCCCGCTCCAGGTCCGCCTCCGCGGAACGCATGGCTTGGGCCGTGATTGCAGCTTGTTCAGCCCTCAGTTGGGAATCGTAATAGAAGCGGGCCACATCCGCGATGACCTGCGACTGGATGCGGCGGCCTTCCTCTGCCGCTGCATTTCTACCTAGTTCGGCCATTCGCACTGCGCGCCTGGTCTTTCCCGCGTCGTAGAGCGGCTGCTCAGCGGAGAGCAACGACTGAAAGTTATTCAGGAATTCGGGCTGGTTGAGCTTTGCGATACCAAAGTTCGACTCTCCGAACTGGCGCTGGGTAAGAAGGGAAGAAAAGACGAACACCGGATTGTCGCTTCTCGACCAGGATTCGGTGTAGTTCACCTTCGGGAGGCTGCCGCTTTTCGCTTGGGTGATGCGCGTTTCAGCCGATTCCGTTGAGGCAACAGCCGCCTCAATCGACTTGTTATGATCCAGAGCCTGGGCCACGGCATCCTTTAGTGACAGTCGGCCTTGGCCTTATGCCACAACGGCCAACACGAGAGTTAGTGGCAGTTTTCTCATGAGCACTGCTCCGTAAGACTCATTCTTCTCCTCAAGGTGACAGGCCACCATCTATTATTTTCTGTATCTTTAAGGTAGTACTTCGCGGGCGGCCCTGGTGGTGAAAAGGGATTCGAAAGCGCATGGGCCCGGCGCGGCTGCGAGACGACGCGGCTGGCGGAGGCTGCCCGCAGTACACAACCGCCGCGGGGCTCGTCCGAGGCACAAGGTCCTGGAAGCGACCCTGCAATTTGAGGGACTCAGCAGTGAACGAAGAGCACGAGCATGGCAGGAGACGGGCTTCCCGGTTCCACAAGAGCATAATGCTCCACAATGTCCATGCGAGGGTGAACTTCATCGTCTCCGGACGCTGCCTCGAAAACCAGGCGTCGAGTTGCCACCCGTTGCCCGCTTGCGAGGACAAGCGGACCGGGCAGCACGCACGCCCCGGCTTGAGTTTCGTCGTGGTTGACCGCGATCTCCGGCGGACTGGCTGTCTGGGGACTGACCGCGGTGCAACACAGCAGAGCCACGCACGCTGAGGAGGTTGCGCCGTGGAAAGCACTTCTGCATAAGATGAGGAGACTCTATCACTGCGCATGAACATCCATTCTCTTGCCGGCGGCCCGACCGGCCCCCCTCTGCTGATGCTCCATGGTGTGATGCGCCGATGGCAGACGTTCACGCCGATCCTTCCGGCGCTAAGCACACGGTGGGAGATCCACGCGATGGATTTTCGCGGACATGGAAAATCCGGCCGCGCGCCCGGGCGCTATCGAGTGGTGGACTATGTTGAGGACGCGGTTTCATTTCTGCGCGAGAAGGTCGGGCGTCCGAGCGCGGTTTATGGGCATTCGCTCGGAGCGATGGTGGCCGCCGCGGTGGCCGCCAAAGCGCCGGAGTTGGTGACCGCCCTGGTTCTTGAAGACCCACCGTTCCGAACCATGGGATCGCATATTCGCGAAACACCGCACTACGGCTATTTTTCCGCGGTCGCGACCATGGCCGGGTCCGGAGGCTCGATTCCGGATCTGGCGCGGCGCTTCGGCGCTCTGGAAGTGCCGGGGCCCGGCCTCAGCCAGGTGATACGCGTTCGAAATCAACGGGATGCCGTTGGTCTGCGCTTCACGGCGTGGTGCCTACAATCGATGGACCCCGAAGTGCTGGAACCCATCGTCGCGGGTGAGTGGCTTCACGGATACCGGCAAGAGGAAATCTTCCGTGCGGTCACATGTCCCGCGCTGCTGCTGCAAGCCGGCGAGGGCGCTGGCGGAATGTTGACGGACGAGGACGCGGCGCAGTTCGAGAGCCTCGCAAAGGATGCCGTCACGGTGAAATTTCCCGGCGTCCCGCACAATATGCACTGGATGGCGACGGAAACGGTGGCGCGCCAGGCGCTGACGTTTCTGGAGCCGTTGCGTGAGTAGGCTCTACGGCTTGTTAAACTTCAACCACTCGTCGTAGGCATGCTTCCGCGGTCCCGTGTATTGAATTGTGTCGAAGAAATCCGCCCGGCCAAGCATGCGAGGGTCGCCTTCGCCTCGCAGCATTTCTTCCATGCGGTCTCGCAACTGCCGCTTCACAAGCGCGTATTTCACGTCCCGAGCGACGTCCTTCACGTTGTCCGAATCCGTCTTCACCAGGTAGAGATGCTCGGCTGGACGCTTGCCGAACGCAAGCCGGTAGTATTCGTCAAAGCCCGACAGCAGGAAATCCTTGGTAGGGCTGTCATCCACATTGCGGTAGCCTGTCTCGGGGTTTCCCGCCGGCCATGCATCCGGATCGTAGTTGCGAATATAGAGATAATCCGGCGTGCGGATGGCGCGAACGGGGTAGCCCTTGTCGTTGGGCCGCCCGAGATCGTGCCGTTCCTTCGCGACCAACATCACATTCCGGGCCGCGTCGACCGTTCCGGACTTCCCCGATTGCAGGACGTCCAGGAAGCTGCGGCCCGTCATCGACCCGGCGGGCTTGAGGCCGGCGAGTTCCATGAACGTAGGAGCGAAGTCGCGCGTGTTGATGAAGTCCTCAATCACGCGACCTCCCTTGATGTTCGCGCCCCAGCGCACGGCGAGCGGAATGTGGAAGCCGTGCTCATAGATTTGCCCCTTCACGCGCGGGAACGGCATGCCGTGATCGGACGTCACGACGACGAACGTATTGTCGAGTTCTCCCGTTTCTTCGAGGGTGCGAAGCGCCCGTCCGAGGTGTTGGTCGAACCACTCCACTTCAACGGCGTAGTCGAGCATGTCGCTGCGAATGATGCGATTGTCCGGATAGTAGGCGGGAAGCGTGACATCCTCGGTCCTCTTGCCCGCGCGGACGCCGGAACCAGGTTCGTAGCGGCGGTGCGGCTCCTGGCCGCCGAGCCAGAAGCAAAACGGTTTGTCCTTCGGCTTTTGACTGAGGAAGTCCGCGAAGTTGGCCGCGTAGTCGAGAGGCGCGATGCCGTTAGCCGGCGGCTTCAACGTATGCTTGCGGTATTCCCTGCCCGCCGGGTTGTGGGCGAAACCGGTGGACGTGAAATCGCCCGGCCCCCACCCTTTCCCCGTGAGGCCTACGAAGTATCCGGCCTTTTCGAGGAGGTCTGGATAGACCGCAAAATCGTTCGGGAAAATACTGAAATGATTGATGGCCTCCTTGAGTTGCCAACTGTTGCGGCCGGTGAGGATGGTGGCACGGCAGGGACTGCACTTGGGGTTGGATGTGAACGTGTTCGAAAAGAGGACGCCCTCACGCGCGACGCTGTCAAAGTGCGGCGTCTTGATCCAGTTGCAGCCGTAGGCCCCGGCGTGCCCGTGGCCCCAATCGTCCGCGATCACGAAAAGGACATTCGGACGGCGCGCGGCCTGGGCGCGTAGCGGTTGGCCGGCCGCGGCGAGGGCTGCCCCGGCGGCTCCGGCGCGGACGATATCGCGGCGGGATGGTGAATTGGCCATGACGGTTAGCATAGCAGGGAGAGGCCCATATTCGAGCCGCGTGTTAACACTGCCCGCTTGTCTTGTGGAGCGGGCGCCGCCCTGCCTGCCGCGCGAAAGCGGGCCCGGTTCGTGCATCGTAGGCCTCCTGAGATCGCCCCGTTTCAAGCGCAGCCGCATCTCGCAAGCGAGCGGCGCCATCGTCAGAAGCGGTGTGCGCGACTGGCGGAGGCGGGGATACCCGTAGTGCGCGCGGTCCCTATTCGATACTGGCATCAACTTCGGAATTATCGGCATCATGGGGACCGCGCGCGGCATCATCGCCGAGGTACCCCGGCAGTCCGCTCGATAACGTACAACGAACGAGCGGCACTGGCATCGCGGACACGCGCCCGGAAAAGAGGCCAAACTCACCAGCCCGATGGCTTGGGTCAACCATTGAGAGGCGGTGTTCGCTTATGCCAATCCGTTGCCATCTGATAGGCGTGGCCAATCCGGAACAGGGTTGACTCGTCGAAATGCCTGCCGCAAAACTGGATGCCGAGGGGAAGTGACGGTGGACCCGATGTGAAACCGCACGGCAGCACGATGGCGGGTATCCCGGTCACGTTGGCGATGTTGTAGGAGTCCGGGCGCGGCGGCAAGGGCGGATCGCGGCGGGCATCGGTGCCAGCGATTTCCGCGTCCAGTCTCGGAGCGGCGTTGCCGGCCGGAAGCATCAGGACATCACAGGTCTCGAAGACCCGCCGCACCTCCGCAACCAGCACGGTGCGAACTCGAAGCGCCTTGATGTAATCGAGAGCGGAATTGAATGTGCCGGCTTCAAGGCGCTCGCGAACGAGCGGGTCGAGAAGGTTCGCCCGCTCCTTGAGCCTCTTCGAATGAAGCGCGGCTGCCTCCGAATTGAGAATGAGCGCGGACACTGCGCCGCATAGGGAGGCGTTGCGAATCGTGACGTCCACCAACACAACGCCCATTTCCCTCAGCAAAGAGATGGCACGGCGGAGCGCGGTCCCGGTCTCGGGGTGAACATTTTCGAAGAAATGTCCGGTTGGAACGCCCATACGCAAACCTTTGACATTTCCTGTGAGCGCCTTGCTGTAATCCGGAACCGGGGCGGTGGCGGCGGTATGGTCTCGAGGGTCTGGACCGGCGATAATCTGGAGCAGGCGTGCAGCATCGGCCACAGTTCTGGTCATCGGCCCTACGTGGTCGAGCGTCCAACTGAGCGTGGTTACGCCGAAGCGGCTCACTCGGCCATAGGTCGGCTTCAAACCTACAATGCCGCAGCTCTTGGCCGGGTTGCGAATCGAGCCACCGGAGTCGCTTCCGATGGCGAGCGGAACCATACCGGCCGCGACCGCCGCGCCTGACCCGCTTGAGGATCCGGAGGGCGAATACATTAGATCCCAAGGGTTCCGGGCGGGGCCAACCAATCCACTCTGCCCGCTCCCCATTGCAAACTCGAGGAGATTCAATTTGCCGATCAGGATGGCGCCAGACTGGTTCAGGCGCGCTGTGACGGTGGCTTCGTGGCCCGGTATCCAGGTTGAGGTCGCGCGCGAACCATTCGTGGTGCGGATGCCTTTCGTGGCGACCAGATCCTTGGGGGCATAGGGCAGTCCGTGCAGAGGACCGCGATAACGCCGCGCGCCTATCTCTTTTTCCGCCATCCGAGCCTGCTCGATCGCCTGCTCGCCGGTGACCGTGATGAAGGCGTTCACTTTCGGATTGACGGCGTCGATCCGATCGAGGAAGGCGCGCACCAGTTCGACGGGCGAAAGCTTGCGCGTCTTGATGAGCGGCGCCAGCTCAGCCACTGACTTGAACACGATTTCAGAACCAGCCATGGCTCCGTGCCTCGGCGGACGCCGGCGTCATTTGCTTGCGATCCCCGGCGTCGGCTCCACGTCGTCGCCAACTTCAAAGTCGCGGAGTGCCTGCAACTGAGAAAGGCGTTGTTCGAGTACCGGTCTGATAACGCGCAGCCGGTCATCGCCCAAATTAGTTCCGCTGGCGGCCGATGCGTTGCGAAGTGCATCGAGCGTGATTGCCGGTTCTGCTCCCTCAACTGACTGGATGCCGCCCGCAGTGAGCGCGAGAGATTGCAGCACACGCCTTCTGTCGAAGTTCATTTGATTTCCTTTCAACCTGTTTCGTGCGCTCGTCCTCCGGATACGCGATGCGCAGGGCGTCTCTCACGTTAGTCAATTCGGCCAGGTCTGTCAACGCTCGCGAGCCACGCGCCAGAAGCCTCGCGCACGGCGTCCGGAACGGTGAGACACCCCCGGCGCCTGATACAGTGCGCGATGGAGAAGCGATGTGTCGCACGAAACCTGTAAGCCAGCCGCCGTCTTACTAGGAAATGCGCGACGAACGCGGCCTTGGCCCCGCGCCTCATCACCGGGTTCAGCATCACCATGGCGATAACTCTAGAATGAAATGAACACTGAGATCCAGAGGTGCGAGTCGCCGCGAGTATGACCGGAAAACAGGAGCCCCATCAGCAGGTGAAGTTGCTGCCCCGCGAGCACGGAGCGACAGCAATGCTGTTGACTCCCATGGTCTGCGTTGCGATTCTTGCCCGCGAATGGCGCTGGAGTGAGCTTGCGGCGCTGACCGCCGCATTCTCGGCTCTGGCCGCCAAAGACCCGCTGGTGATATTGGCGCGGCAGCACTTCGTTTGGAAGCAGCAGCGTCCTGAAACCGCCGCCGCGGCGCGGTGGCTCGCCGTTTGGATCGCCGTGCTCATCCTGAGCGGGCTTGTACTCGTGGCCACTTGGCCCTTCCAGGCGATCGTGGCAATGGGCTTGGGCGCTTGTATCTTTTCGGCGCTCGCGGTAGCGGCCAACGTGAAGAACCGTCAACGCTCGCCGCTGTTTCAAATCGCAAGTGCGGCAGCTCTTACATCCAGCTCCCTGGCTACCTCCCTATCGGCAACCGGTGCGGTCGCCCCCTGGTGCTGGTGGTTGTGGCTCTTGATGGCGATGCAGTCGGCCGTGGGACTCCTGGTAGTGCACGCCCGGCTGGACGCGCGTATCGCGTCGCGCGGAAACGCAGGCGCGAGTGAACGATCCCGGCGCGCGGCACAAGTCGCGCTGAGTGTGCTTGCCTGGGCCGCGGTCACTGCCGCCATCCTCTCGCACGGCTGGATCGCGCTGGCCCTGCTTCTGGTTGTGGCCGGCTACTGGCATGATCTCAGAGACCAACGAGATCCCGCCGGCCTCCAGGTTCCGCTTACTACGGTTGGCCTGCGCGCGCTGGCGCTGTCCTCCATTTTTTCGGTTTTACTCATCATCGGATTTTGGTAAACAGGTGAGGTTTACAGGCTTTCAGCTAGAGCAACTCCGCCAGGAACGCCTCATCGGTCTGACCTGAATAGCGGTAGCGGAACCCTGCGCCGGCCTCCGGCGCGGTTTGCCCCATCCAGTTGGCCGGGTCCGTCCACAGCACCGGCCTCGTTCCCATGGCACGCACCAGATCCTCCAGATCCCAGTGCAGCAGGAAGCCCGGAATCATCGCGTCGAAAAGGTGCGTGTTGAAGGCGTTATCGAGCGCCGATTTAAGACTGTAGGGCGTGTGGTCGAGCCAGACCCCGCCGATCCTGTTGTCGGCGGCAGCCGCCAACAGTAGCCAGACGCCCTTCACGTCGCGTGCGGCGGCGCGGATCTTGCCCGCATCCACATCGTCGCGGCTGCACAGCAGGTCCACTCCGCGCAGAATATCGTGAGCGCGCATCGCGGGCAGGTTCCGGCCGATCGAGTCGGCTCGGGCGTTGGTCATCCAGTTTCCCAGGAAAGGACGGTTGTCATTGGCGGATGGCGAGTCGCGCGGTTCGAGTTCAAGAACGATTCTTCCCTTGGCCGCGGCAGCTTCCGCAAGCGCGGTCGTCGTCCGGTCCTTCACCACGAGGAGCGCCGGTTTGCGCCCGGCGGAGGCTGGGACGTACAACGTGCCGCCAGTCTTCACGCCTGGCTCGCTTTCGAAGCTGATGCGGAAACGCCCCTTCTGTTCCTCCACCATGGTGGCGTGCGGCGCCCGGCCATCAGACGGAACTCCGAGCCGCCGCAGCTCCGCGAGCAATTCAGGAACACCACGCGGCTGCTTGCGCCGCTGGAAGTCCTCCCGAATCACCTCGTGGAGTCTGCGGCTGCCCTGTTCATCTTCCACCTGGCCGGACTTGGTGACCTGAAGCTCGTGGTCCGCATACAAGGGAAGCTCCATTTCGCGTGCATCGCGCCTGCCGTCTTTGAGCCAGCGGATCATCCACCCGTACATCCGTTCGCGCGTTTCAAGCGGAGTGCCGTGCGGACCTTTCCCCATGAACATCTCCACTTTGTCTTCCGCGCCGTGCAGACGATACCAGCGCCGGACCTCCTCATAGACCGGGTGGACACCCGCGGGAGTAAAGAAATCGCCCTCAGTTGCCAGGATGAGCCATGGCGTGTTCTCCGAGACCTCAAGGAAATCGGCGTGATCGAGCCCGGAGGCCAGAAACCGCGGAATGCTCATCTCCGAATCCGGGAACGGACCGGTAAACAGCACTCTCAGGGAATTGAGGAAGCAGGCGGGCGCGGCCGCTTTCACGCGACGGTCCAGTGCCGCAATGTATGTGGTAAGGCACCCGCCGCCCGAGCATCCCGCGGCTCCCACCCGGTCCCGATCCACTTCCGGCCGCCCCAGCAGATAGTCGAGCGCGCGCATGGCGTCGAAGATGAAGTACCGCGCTACGCTTTGCCCGGTCAGGATGCTCTGCGCTCCGGCCTGGAGATGCTCGTTGGCGCAACAGCCGGCGATGCCTCTGCCGACACGCCGGTCATACGCCTGCATCCGTTCACCGAGGCCTACCGGATCGTACGCGAGCGCCACGAATCCCTTGGCCGCGAGGTTCGCAGCCATCCTGTGATTCTCGGTCTTGCCCAGCGTGGTGTGTCCGGCCGACATCGGCACCGCTGGATGCCGGCCCGGCTGGTTCGGCCTGTAGAGGTTCGCCGTCACGTAGTATCGTGGCAAACTCTCGAAGATTACTTTCTCCAGCGTGTAGGATGAATTCGTGAGGCGGGCGGTGACGCGCGCATTGAGCGGTCCATTGTAATCAGGCAGGCCCCCCAGAATCTCCATTATCTTCGCGCGCACCAGTTGCCTGCGGCGCCCCGCATCGGCAGTGCTGCGGACCTCGGCGATGACGCGATCCCGCTCCGACAGTTGACCTTGAGCGATCCGGTCCATCCATTGGAGGAGCGGGTCCTGTGCCTGGAGCGTGATCGAACACAGCAGCGCCAGCGGAAATACCCCTTTGTTCAGCATGTCACTTGGCGGGAAGCGCTTCCACGTTACGGACTCGAAAGGGCTCGCCGTTCGAGAACGTTCCCACAAATCGAAGATGCTTCACTTCACTCGCGGTGGAGAGCACGTCGGTCTTCCGGCCGCGCCAGGGTCCGTGACGCCGGTCAACAAGTGGTGTCCAGTGCTCTCCATCCGCCGAACCTTCGATGACGTAGTGCGCGTAAGGCGCCGGCTTGCGGTGCCAATCCGGATCGCCGTAGTCGATGAAATCCGGCAAATCGTAACGCAGCGCGCCGATTCGTGCCGGACGGTCCCAGCGGATGACCGTGGCATCTCGCTGCCCTGGTGGAATCAGGTTAGCCTCGCCTGCCCTGGCTGCGGCGCCGTCGAGCAGGTAATGCACGGTACGCCGGTACAACTCCCGGAAAAGGGTGTTCTCGCGCCCTTCGAGGATATTCGGAAAATTCTCGCCGGAGACCATCGCCAGGCGGTCATTCCTGTGAACCGCAAGTCCCACTCGATGGAGCGGCGTCGGATCGTACGCGTCCACGCCGAATTCACGCTCTTCAGGCGCGGCCCTGTCGGAGCGAATCAGAATATCCCATGCCTGCGGCTCGTAGGCGAAGTCCACCTCGCCGCCCCAGGGACCGGGCACTTCGTCTCCGAGTTTCAGGTTGAGGCCACGTACAATCGGATGAACCGTGTTCGCGATCACTGCCTTGCTGCCCGGAATCCAGTAGCCGACGCTTGTGTGAAAAACGTTCAGGTAATCGATGGCGTCTCCTGGCGTGGGATTCAGTATCCGCGCGTCCGCGGGCGCGTCCGGCGCGAGCAACTGAGGACCCCGGAACTCGCTTGGCTGCTCGCTCCAGTGAGTCCGGACGTGACCGCGCTGCCATATGTATCGCGGCTCTTCGAGACTAGGCAGGTATTCCACCACGACAGCAAAGGAATCCCCACCGTGAATCAACACAGCCCCGCCCTTTCCCAGATATTCCGCGAAGCGGCGATGGCTTTCCACCGTGGTGAATTCGCAGTGGTTCCCGACCAGCACCAGCCGGTAGTCCTCAAGGCGCACCCGCCCGCGCGCTACATCGTGCTGCGTTGCATACTCGACGCCGAAACCATCCCCGCGCGCAAGCTCGTCGAGATAACGGAAATGATGAATGTCGTTGAAGCGCTCGTACAGGCTGTAGAAGAAGTTGTTCAGACGCCGCTGGCGGCTGCTCATCACCGTTGGCGCATACCCCACGCTCCCGTCATAGTTGGTTCGCCAGCCGTGAAAGTCGTGACCGCCGTTGGTCGAGTACGCGAGCCACGTGTCCGTCGGCGCTACGAACAGGACCGGCGCGCGGGCGCGGCCCTCTCTCCCGCGTGGCCGCACGATCACATTGGCGAGTTTCCTGTTCAGGTCGTTCACCGCCGGATCGACCGCTTCTCCGGCACGTACAACCACCAGCCGGTATAGGCTCGAAGGCCAGTCGCCGACCTTCACGGCAACGTCTGTCACGGGCAATTGATACTGGAATGGCACGCGCTCGACAACCTTTCTCCGCAGTTCGTCGATCAGGACCAATTCCATTCTCCCGCCACGGTCCTTCGGGCCAGGAATCACAGCCACCACCTCCCGCTCGCCTGGCAGCCAACTCAAATCGCGCGGCGCGAGGATAGGGAAAAAGTTCGCCGGAATGCCGGCATCGCCCTGGCTCCGCAACTGATACCACTCAGCCCACCAGAACCTCTGGTCTTTCGGGCGGTATGCAACGAGCGTAATCTCCATATTGGGATTGCCCGTCGTGGTCTTCATTTGCAGGGTTGAGGACTTCGTGAAACGCGAGTGACCGCGCCGCGCGTGACGGGACGGCTCCGCGCCGTCGAGCACCGCGCCCACCGCGAGGTTGGCTTCGCGGTTGTAGAAGAACGACCCCCAGTTCGTAAACTGGTTGTCGGGGACTTTTCCGTCGGGCAGGAAGAGCGGCTGCCCTTGGAGCGCGCCCGTATCGAACGTCATCGATTCGTTGTAGGACTCCGTGAATCGGAAGTCGAACCGGACTTGCTCCCCGCGAAGCTCGGAGTCCCTCGCGTGGCGAAGGCGGTAAAGATCGATACCTGCCAGGCGCTCGTAGCGAAGTTCAAAGCGGAGCGGGATACCAGGCAGGGTTAAACGGACAGCATCTGGCCGTGCGGTTCGCTCAACTTCGAACTCACGGTTCGCGATAGTCAAATTGAAACCGGGGGCGAGCGCGCTCAGCACGGGATGCTCCTCCGGAGACGCCGGCCCGAAAGCGCGTTGCAGGAAGTTCGCCATCGTCTGTGCCGGAAGTAAACCTACACCGATTAACAGGCCCGGCAGAAGAGTTGCCAGCGCAGGCGCGATCGTTTTTTTCATGGGGACCGTCGGCAAACTGTAACACACTCCGCGGGCCCGCTCAAGCTGCCGTGTCAAGCTGCCAGGGAGTTCACAAACCCGCCGGAGAAGCGATGCCAGCGGACGCAAATTGGGAGGCTTAGAGGAATGATGGAGAAGGACGTTCGCAGAGCGGATTGCGCCAACAGCAGCGGTCAACAGGTGCCTGAGTTTGCTTCGGAGGTTGCCAAGCTACTTTCCCACTTAAAATTCTGAAACTGCCTCAGACCGCGTTTTCGCCTGCCGGTGACTGCCCAGACTATTGACTTTCGAGAGGAGTAGGCAGCGCGAGCGCGCCTGCTCGGCCAAGTGGGTACCGATATGGTTGAGGTTGTCAGAGATCACGCCGAGTCCGACCCAGCGCCGGATGCCGTCCGGTCCTTTGTAGAGCGATCGCCTCAATCCATGCCGGCGCTTAAGAACGCTGATGCGACCTTCGCAGCCTGTGCGCCATTTCTGAAGCTTCTTGAACCAGCGCTGCTTCTGCCGCTGCTTGCGCGCCGGGCTCTTGGTGTCGTGGCTCGGAATCGATACCCGCTTGACCCCCATCTGCTCGGCCTTGGATTCGTTGGCCGCGGAGAAGAATCCGGGGTCCGCCGCCACGCTGTCCGGAGCGCGCCCGAACTGTTCGACATGCTGCTCCAGACAGCCTTCCAGCAGGGTGGAGTCGGCGGTCTGCTTTCGCGCACTTGGTAATGCGTAACGATCTGGTTCTCCGCCTCTTGCACCACGACCGGTTTGCCGAACTCATTGGGCATATTTGCCTTGCCCTTGCGGATCACCTCGGTGTGCGTCTCAAATACGCCGAGAAGCTTTCCGTCGGCCTGGGTGTTGCCGCGCAGCACCCGCTCCCAGGGTCTGACGCAGCACCTGCTGGACCCGCGGAACCATCTCATCCAGTTGCTTCTTGGCTTTGTGCAGGATGGACAGATTGCCTTGCTTCACGTGCTCGGGCGATCTCGCGGGAAACTTCTTGGCTTGCCCGGCCACCCGGCTGGTGATTTCCAACAGTTGGACGTAGGCGTTCTTCATCTTCTGACGGCCTTGCTCGGTCTTGTTACGGCTGGCGCGCGCAGGCGGGCACGCAGATGCGCGACCGCAGCCGGTCCGCCAAAGACGCGCCAGGTTTCCCATGGTCCGGTCATCTGGAACCTTCTCGCCGCCGATCCGGGTGAACTCGCGATAGACCAGATTGGCGCGCACTTCCCGCGACAGCGTTTCGTAACTCCAGTTGCGCACATGCTTCAACAGCAGCATTCGGAGCACGACTTCGGCCGACGTTGCTTTGCGGCCGCGGGTCTTGCTCTTCTTGCAGCGTTTGGCCAACTCTTGCTGGATAATGAGCAGCAGGGCATCATCTTCAAACGCGGTATCGGCGTGGCGCATCCAGGGTTCCCAGAGATCCTCCACCGCCTCGGTGACAAAGCCATCGCCGAAATGTCGCTGCAGGCGGCGATCACGACTCACGCTCCTGTTCTTTGGATTCCTCGCGGTCCAGGCGCAACAGAAATTGATTCAGCTCGCTGATGGCTTCCAGAGTCTGTTTGAAACCGCGAGGCTCTTGCACAATTCTGGAGTTCGGACATCCATTCTGACAGCAGAGGGGCGTCGTTTGGCTGCTGAGCGTACTTTGTCGCGAATGCCGAGCTGTTGAATCAACATTTTGTCGCTCGAACCCGAACGTTCCCGGATTTTCGGCACGCCGCAACCTAACCGTCACTGTTCCCTTCGATTTTGTTTCGGCAGCAGCCAAACCGCTACGTGATCACCCTCAGGATCTGGTCGCAGG
>SXGS01384960.1_pt1 | contig 15924 bp, 9 predicted proteins | sample 3174681 | NCBI WGS metagenome assembly SXGS01 (sample SAMN11356861, study PRJNA531348) | freshwater metagenome | isolation source: freshwater sample F1-80 | place: China: Fuxian Lake, Yuxi | collected 2017-12-25 | reverse complement strand
CGATTCGCTTAAAAAGATGCGCTACGTAGCGCTCATGCGCATGACGGCGGCTGCCGAGCTGGACGAAGCCGAGTACCTTGCCGCGATTCAAGACATTCGCGCTTTGATCGGTAATTCACCGGCGGCGGACCTTCATTCGTTAGACTTTTTCTTTATCAGAAAAGAATTTGACCAATGCCTGGCAGCAGGCGAGCGGTTACAAACCTATCTGGGAGGCGATCCCGAACTAAAGAATTTGCTCGACGAGATCAGAGAACTCGCCCATCAATGAGCGGTTAAGGAAAAACTCAATCAACGTTTTAGACTCTGCGGCAGCTTTAACCATCGCGCTACGCTAGAATTTGCTGCGGCGACGGTAACGATCACGAATTAGTTCGAGCCGAGTACGTGGGAAAAGCTCTGTAACTCGACGAGAGGATGGACTCACATGCGATTCAGATGTCGCCGGAAAAATTCGCTAATTTTGCTTTTATTATTAGCCAGCGCCGCGATTGGCCAGGAACGGCGCAAGCGAGATGACCAGCCAGAGCAGACCTTTCCGCCTGCGCTGCCCGGGGGCCAGACGATTCTCTCAATCACTACCGATGCGTTCCTGCGCAAAGGAGAGTCGATTCGCGCCGATGTGGACGTTGCCAAAACGGCTCCTACGATCGACTTTATGTACTACCCAGGCCAAAACTATCTCGGCAAGCCTTGGTCGAATTGGGGCGACGGACTCGCAGTACACGGTAAATATTACTCCGCTGTGGGCGATCATTTAGCTCCAGAAGGACACGCGTTCGTTTACGAATACGACCCTGGCGCAAAGCAATTGAAACTGCTTTGTGATGTGACCGCCACGCTCAAGGACGTTTCCGGTTACAAACCTGGAAAAGTCCACAGTCGTATCGATATTGGCCAGGACGGCTGGTTGTATTTTGCGACTCACCGTGGTTCGACTTCCGTGACAACCGAAGCCAATCAATATCGCGGGGATTGGATCTTGCGCAGCGATCCGCGCACTGGCAATAGCGAGGTCGTCGCCTGGGGACCGGTCCCCAAGCATTGCATTCCCTGCAGCGTCCTGGACCCTCAGCGGCTGATCTTTTATGGCGGCACGGCGGCAGGAGTTGGTAAGGACGTTCGCTTTTTCGGTTACGACATCAAGAATCGAAAGCTCATTTTCGAGGGACCGGACGGACCACCTCGGTACATGATCTTCGCCAAGTCGACTGGCAATGTGTACTACGTCCCTGGAGCCGACAACGGTCGGCTTGTCCGATTCGATCCTGATTTACCAACAGGCCCAGTGCCTATCGAAGCCAGTTTGGGCCTGCGCGCCGCGACCGATGAAACGGCAGATGGTGTCGTCTACACAGTGGGCAAGGGAGACAAGGATACTGATGGCAGGTTGTATGCGTTCGATACCAAGACCGAGACCGCGCGAGATCTGGGGCCAGCATCGGTCGGCACTGCAAATTACATCACGTCGATTGACGTCGATTCCTCGGGGCGCTATCTGTATTATGTGCCTGGCGCACACGGTGGCGCCGAAAAGGATGGTACGCCTGTCGTTCAGTTCGATCTGAAGACTCGCAAACATAAAGTGCTCGCGTTTTTGCATCCTTATTTTCATGAAGCGATCGGCGCCACGCCAGTTGGTACCTTCAGCACAGCCATCGACCCAGCGGGTGACAAGCTCTATATCACCTGGAACGTCAATCGCTGCGGCCGTAGTTGGGACTGCTGTTCATTAACCGTCATCCACATCCCCGCACAGGAACGCTCGCCATAACTCGGCAGTTCATAGTAGATGTCGCGCGTTGAAAGTTCGTGCGAGTTAGACGCAGAGATACTTAGAGCCTCGTCCTTCCGTCAAACTCACTCTCCGGACAGACTGTTAGAAACCTGCCAAACAGTTTCCGGCGGCTACAGAAGTACACCGGACGGTCACACCGTCATCGTAGGAGGATCGACCTGCGAGAGTTAGTCTGAGCAGTATCGTGGTCTGCTTGGTACTCTATCTTTCGAACTACTGCCTAATCGGAATAGATATGGTCCAATTGCCGCAACTACTGTTTTCAAGCTATCCAAACTAAGGTAGCCTGCACGTTTCGAACAATTCGATGCTTGCTCAAATTGTCCAACGGATGTGCTGGTGATCGTATGACTGGGCCATGTAAGGCGCAACTGTGTCTTTCGTTGATCGTTGTTTCAATCGCCAACCTGTGCGCTGCACTGGAACCCGATCCGCAGATTGTGGCCCGCATTGGCGCCGACGTAAAGTACTTAGCCTCCGACGAACTCGCTGGCCGGGGCGTGGGTACTGACGGAATAGTGGCAGCATCTGAGTTTATCGCGCGACGCTTCAGTGATTTGGGGCTACAGACGAATTTCTTTGACGGCACTGCCTTTCAACGGTTTGCGATTAAGGGAGCTACTCAAGTTGGCGCAACCAGTAACAACTTTCTTATCGTAGAAAACATGCCTAACGGCGGCAGCCTGACGAAATTTCAACTCGCGAAGGATTTCAATCCGTTGGCATTAGGAGCAAACGGTGGCTTCAGCGGAACCGCCGTTTTCGCTGGCTATGGTATCACTGCGAACGAGTATAAGTACGATGATTACGCCAACGTCGATGTCGCTGGAAAAGTGGTGATCGTTTTGCGCAAAGAGCCGCAGCAAAAAGATTCCAACAGTAAGTTCGCTGGCACTCGCAATTCCGACCACGCACCGTTTACAAAAAAAGTGCTCAATGCGGCGACGCACAAGGCCGCTGCGCTGATCGTCGTCAATGACTCTTTGACGGTTGCTAGTTACGTCGCTGACTTGACGAAGAAATTCGACGAAGCCAATGCGCGTCTGGAAACGCTTGCTCGCAGCGCGCCCAGCAAGGACTCATCCGACACACAACAGAAGCAATGGAAAGATCAAGTACAAAATCAAACTCTTGAGGTCGAGAGCCTACGCCAGCGACTCTCGGGAAATCCCGATCTAATTTTGAGCGTCAACGAAGCAGGGACGGCGCTTTCGAACAAACAAGTGCCCACGCTGTTTTGTTCGCGGGCCGTTATCGATCCGCTGTTGCTGGCAACTATCGGTAAGAGTCTTGCGCAACTTGAACAGGAAATAGACCAGGATTTGCAGCCGCGCAGCAACGAACTACAAGGCATTAAATTTAATGGCGAAGTGCTGCTGCAATCCTCGCAGACACCGGTTCAAAACGTAATTGGATTCTTGCCGGGAGTAGGAGAATTAGCCAGCGAGTACGTCGTGGTGGGTGCTCATTACGATCATGTCGGCATGGGCGGAATGGGGTCGCTCGCCCCGGGGACGATCGCAGTTCACAACGGTGCCGACGACAACGCGTCCGGTACTGCCGCCATGCTGGAGATTGCTCGCCAATGCGCGGCGCTACCTCAAACTCCACGCCGATCGTTGATCTTCATGGCATTTACTGCGGAAGAGTCAGGCTTGTTGGGGAGCAAACACTACGTGCGCAATCCTCGCTGGCCGCTGGAAAAGACGGTCGCTATGGTCAATCTCGATATGGTAGGACGATTGACCAAAAACGAACTGTCGGTTTATGGCACCGGAACCTCACCCGGATTCGCTGAACTGATTGACAAATTGAATGCTCCTTACCAATACAAAATAATCAAAGAATCTTCTGGTCGAGGGCCCAGCGATCATACGAGCTTTTATGAACAGCGAATTCCTGTCTTGCATTTCTTCACTGGACTTCACGACGATTATCACCGTCCCGGCGATGATTTTGAAAAAATTAATCTCCCGGAACTCGCCCAAATTGCGAAGATGGTTGCGGACGTGACCCAATTTTTTATTTCACAATCCGCGAGACCCGAATATCAATCAACCTCTGGTAGCGCTCGACCACGCAGACAAAATTCGCAGGACCAAGGCCGCCGTTAATCGTAGCGGATCGTCCTCGATCGCACGGCATCTTGGCAAACCTGTCGAAACCGTTACGGTCAAGCACGCGATTTATCCCTTGGTATGCGCGTGGTGGAAAATAACCAACTTTGCATACTTCCTTGTGGTGGTTCCACCCTCGCTAGGGTTGTGATTATGCTGGTTGGATGGAATGACGAGTGTCTGCATCTGCCGGGAGCTTTCCGTGCCTGACGTTAACGAATTGTCCAAGCGAATTATTGCCAACGTCGAGAGGGCAATTGTCGGCAAGCGAAAGCAGTTGATACTTTCCTTGGTTTCTTGGTTTTCCGGCGGACATGTGTTGTTGGAAGACGTTCCTGGCGTCGCTAAAACCATGTTAGCGCGAGCCTTAGCCCGCAGCTTGGGTTGCGACTTCAAGCGTATTCAATGTACTCCTGACTTGTTGCCGACAGACATTACAGGGGCGTCGGTTTTTAACCCCAAAGACGTTAAGTTTGAATTTCGGCCAGGTCCAATTTTTACCCAAATCCTTTTGGCGGACGAAATAAATCGCACAACTCCTCGAACGCAAGCCGCTCTGCTGGAAGCGATGGCCGAGGGGCGTGTCAGTGTCGACGGAACCACGCATACGCTTAAGCCGCCTTTCTTGGTAATCGCCACCCAAAATCCTGTCGATCACGAAGGGACGTTTCCGCTGCCGGAAGCTCAATTGGATCGTTTCTTTATGAAGTTCTCTTTAGGATATCCCAGCATGGATGAAGAGCTGCGCATGCTCGACATGTTGCAGCATCGTCATCCAATTGATTTGTTAGAACCAGTGGCAAGCGTTGATGACTTAATTCAAGCGCAACATGCGGTGCGCGAAGTCCACGTGGATCCGAAAGTTCGACAGTACTTGTTACAGATTGTGCATGAATCGCGCAGCCATGAAGCGCTTGCATTGGGTGGCAGTCCCCGCGCATCGATTGCACTGTTTCGAGGCGCACAGGCGATGGCTGCGGTGCTCGGTCGAAGTTATGTCATTCCCGACGATGTCAAAAAAATCGTGGCACCCGTCATGGGCCATCGTTTGATTCTCAAGCCGGAAAGTCGGCTGAGAAAAATCACCAGCGATAGCGTGCTAGACTCGATCGTCTCGGAAATCGCCGTTCCGACCGTTGCCGAGGCGACCGTCGCTCGAAGCGCCGGTTAGTGAATCGCGGATTGGGTTCAGTTAACTCATCGCGCAGATGAGAGACTGTTTTCGCAGGAGTATGAACCGTGCGGATGATCGTCGGACTAGCAATGTTGCTGGTAATCGGCCTGCTCTTGGGCGCGAGCATGCTGGTTTACGCGGCCTACGTGCTAGCGATCGCGTTTTGGCTATGCCGTTACCTGGCTGAACGCTGGATGGAAAATCTGAAGGCCACTCGCATCATGAGTGCCACTGAAGTTGAGATTGGTCAGAAGGTGTCGATTCAAATCAATTTGCAGAACCGCAGCAAGTGGCCAATTCCATGGCTGTTGGTCGAAGACGCGTTGCCGTTATCAGCATTCCATCGCCCGCCGCCCGCCTTGCGTCGCGATGGGCAGAGTGTCCGCATTTGTTGGGTGCCAGGGCGTGGCAGCAAGTTGATTTCGTATTCCCTCACGCCACAGCGCCGAGGTTATTTTCAGATCGGACCGTTAATCGCAGAGAGTGGAGACCTGCTGGGACTGCACCGTCGGGTTAAAAGTGTTACCGAGCCAGCTCGATTGCTGGTCGTTCCCAAGGTGATTCCACTGGATGGCTACAATATCGCCTCTCGCCGACCGGTGGGGGAAGTCAAGGTCTCGTATCGTGTTCAGGAAGATCCGACCTTGATGTCCGGAATTCGACAATATCAAAACGGAGATCCGCTGCGCAGCATTCATTGGCATGCGACCGCGCGCACGGGCCAATTACAGTCCAAGCAATACCAACCCACTTGTGTCGCAGGAGCCACGCTTGTATTGGATTTCCACAAGCGTACGAATCCTCGCAAACACGATCCGGTGCGCAGCGACTTGGCGTGTACCGCTGCGGCATCGATTTGCCATACTTTGATGCTGTGGCAGCAACAATTTGGATTGATCAGCAATGGCCGCGATGCAGCAGATCGCGTTCTGCAAGATCGTTCACTACGCGAATTCGCTGATCGCAATGATGCGCAGCACGCTGTGGCAATGGCTGCGGAAAGCGATCGAATTCGGCCAATCATTCTGCCGACCGGTCGCGGACCAGAACACTTCGCAGAGGCTATCAAAATCTTGGCACGTCTTGAGCGAACGGATGGGTTGCACCTCCCTGAGCTATTGATTGAGACCCAGAGTCGCCTCCCTCGCGATGCCACAGTCTTGGTAGTTGTCCAGGAAGTCGACGAACCAGCGGCGCTAGCGATGGGCATGTTGCGCCGGCAAGGTTACTCGGTGGCGGCCATCGTCAACAACTATGAAAACGAAGCGTTCCACGCTGCAGTCGGTCGCTTGCTGGCCCAACGCATTCACGTTTATCATCTATTTGACGAACAATCGGTACCTTTGATTTGCAAAGAAATGATCTTGCGATTCTAGTACGGGCGGACTGACGCTACATTTCCAAACAAGATGGTTGAATCCGAATCTTGAAGGTTTTTCAGGAGAATTAGTCATGCGGAGCAAGCGGTTTGGAGAGCGTCCGTTCATGGTGACGGCCGTTATCAATGTCATCGCCCCGGCATTGATCATCGGCATGATCGTCAGTCTAGTTTGGTTTCTGGTATTCGCTTTTTACCAAGGTGATTTCAGCGCAAGGTTAATGTATGTGCTGGGGTTGTACACATTCGCTGCAGTGCTGATCGCGCGCATCGCTATCGACAGTGGCCGCGCCTACGCCGTCGGATATTTAGCGGCAATGGGAGCCGCCGCGATGACGGTCATGGTCGCGATGGTCAAGATCGACGGGGACTTGCAAGCCCTGAGTTGGGTTTTTAACGCTGCATTACTGGGAGTGATCGCATACTTAGCAGATCGCATTGCCTTTGATTGTACGATGGATGATCGTGCGAAACAGAGCTTGCCGGAAGGACTGCTGCAAACTCTGGGATTGGTCAAAAGGCCGCCTTCACTAGCTCCCATCGACGATGATGACGATGAAATTGATCTATTGGATCCAGATCGTCGCGGCCCCAAGAAACGCGTGAAACATAATTCGGGCGTCTGGGTACTCTACTTTGCAATTCTCGCGGTTCCGTTATTCGGACTGGGACAATTGGTGATCCACGATCCAGCGGCGCGTGCCACTGCATTCTGGTTCCTGTTTGGATATTTGGCGTTCGCCTTGATGTTGCTGATGTGCACGACGTTCTTGTCCGTTCGGCGGTACATTCGTGATCGCGGCATGGAAATGCCTCGCGAAGTTATCGTGCGCTGGCTCGGCGGTGGCGCGATGGCGATCGTGGTTATCCTGCTGTGCTGCATTCTCTTGCCCTTGCCGGGCCGAACATTGGGAGTTCTCGAGTTGCCCTTCAGCTTGGGTTCACCCGATTCGCTCACTGCCAGTCGTTACGGCTGGGGTCAAGAAACCACCGCGGACCAATCCAATCCTGATGCTGCTGGTGTGGACCAGGACACTCAAGCGGACGCCCCTCCCGGAGGTGCTTCTGATCAATCGGGCGCCTCAGAGAGTGGTTCCGCCCAGCAAGACGGAAAAAGTGCCGGCCCCAACGCCAGCGAAAAGGACTCATCGGCCCGGCAGTCAGCTTCTCAGGACAGCACCAGGAATGAGAATGCCGCCAAGTCTTCAAAATCGCCCAAAAACTCTGAATCACAAGCAACATCGGATCAACAGTCAACTTCGGAGAACAGCAGCCAAGCAGACAATAGCGAGAAAGAAAACAATTCAACAGAATCGCCAACTTCCAAATCCAAGGCCGCCAACCAGGAGTCGTCCGAAGGCAAGAGCAGCCCAGCGAGTACGACACAACCCCCGCAGAATTCTGACGGAACCTCGGTGCAGTCCGGCAAGCGGTTTGATTTTGATCCTGCGAACTTCCTGAAGAGTATTTCGTCAAGCGTGGCGAGTTTAGCTAAGTGGCTGACCATTCTGGTGCTCGTTTTGTTTGTCGCTTTCTACGCAATTACTCACCCTCGCGAAATCGCAGCACTATGGAAAGACCTAATGGCGCTTCTCGCTCTCCTGTTTGGCTGGAACAACCGCCCCACATCAACTCCAACCGCACAACCTGAGCAACCCACAGTTGAACGCATCCCGCCAGCCCGTTTCAGCTCTTTCGTTAATCCTTTTCGATCCGGCGAGCGTCTAACTGGCTCACAAATAGTGAAACGCTCATTCGCGGCGCTAGAAGCATGGGGAGCCGAGATTGGCGTCAATCGAGCGCCCGACGAAACACCGCGCGAGTTCGTAGCTAAGCTCTTGCGTGTAGCACCGCAGCTCGGCAAAAGTCCCGTCCTGGCCGCAAATATGCTCGACCAAGTTGTCTTCGCCAACTGGAAACCCAAGGCCGCTGATTTAACGCCGCTGCAACACCTCTGGTATGCCATGACCAAACTGTCAGTTCAAGCGACGTCGCAACCAGCAGTCCCCGATTTTGGCGCGTCGTGAGCGATCCGGCACAACTCCTCGAAGCTACGCATCCGGCGTGTGACCTAAGCGTCTAAGTTGCGCGGCCATCGCTTCGTTTTGCTGCTTTAGTTGTTCAGCCAACAATGATTGTTGTTCAGCTAGCAGCGTTTTCTCCTGGGCTAGAATCGTCTGTTGCTGGGCTAGAATCGTTTGTTGCTGAGCTAGAATCGTTTGTTGCTGGGCAAGAATCGTCTGCTGATGGGCGAGTTCAGCTCCAGTGGGAATGAGCTTTCCAGTGGAATCTGTCCAGCGCAGCCACAAATCCTGGCAATCCTCGTACTTGCCTTGCCACAATGTCAATCCAAGCTCGATACTGGCTAGCCAACGCGGCTCATGGGGTTGCAACTCGTATCGCGCACCTACCAGTTGGTACACTCGCAACAAACTGTCGCCAAGCATCTTGAAAGGGTCGTGCACCACATAATACGCGATCCCCAAGCGCGCGTAACCAGCCAGTTTCTCGGTGTCCTCGCCGCCAATCTTGTTGGACACAACTTCGATCACCACCTCCGGCGGTTTTCCATACTCCCAGACAAAGTAGGATCGATTCTCTTTGGGAGCCAAGTCCTCTGGAGTCTTGACATCCATGCTCAACATCATGTCCGGTACATACGGAGATTGCTTGATTGCAAAAAACAATCCCACGTTGGACATAGCCACGAACATTCGACCGGGATGCCAAGAGCTGTAGAGCGGTTCCGTTAACAGACGCTGTTGTTTTTCCGAGTAAACGTTATCCACCGGCTGGCCATCCTCAGTGATGATATGATCGATGTTGGGTCGCAATTCCGGTGGCAGCGGATGCGATTCATCTACCACGAACACACGGGCACGCTCGCTTGGTGCGACTGCCGGTGAGATACCAGAATGTGGTGCGGGGGTTGTGATGTTCGATGACATTTGCGTTTCGCCGATGGAGAACTTCGATGCTTTGCCGCCAAACGAGAATGTGGAAATTCTTGGTCTATTGTACTACACGCGGGAAGGCTCAACACCAAAGCGACTGAAATTCTAACGAACGGTGCGGGGTCTATGAATTCGTCAGGTGATTCCAATTTTACGGCCATGCGAAACTGCATCTTCAAGCCATTGCGTTACATTATAAATGAAGACCGCCTAGCTTGCACTTAGCATCGGGCGAACAATGAGTGTCGCCTTTCGCTCCGCGAAAGTAGCGTTACATCATTCTTTCGCGGAGCGAAAGACGACAATAATAATCCTGTCGATGCTTATTATCTTCCCATTCACTACCAATACACGTATTGCAGAAATTTCTCTCGGTCCGCGCGGCTGAGGGTTTCGATGTCATGGACTACATATCGATTCTCTTCGGTATCGATAATCATCTTGCCTTGTGCGCCGAAATCGACAGCTTGGCTTTGTGTCCAGCGCATCGTAAATCGTTCGCGTCCAAAGTTGGTTTGTACGTCGAACTCCAGGAAACCAGCTTCCAGCGACAGGCTATGGATAGAGCCGATCACACGCAACAAATAACGTCGATCCAGCGCATCGCGGACCAGTGCCTGGCTGCCTGCGCTCCAGGATCGCAACTCGCGAATCAGGCCTAATTCAACTTCGTCGCCAGATTCGTTCCAGCTACGCACGCTCAAGTATTCTTGCGGATGAGACGCTGGAAACGCTCTTACCATGAAGACGCTCGAAGAATCGCGGCGACCGTCGGTCCATAATTCGAGACGCTGATGATCCCCGCCACGAAACTCTGATTGCCTGCCATCCAGCCAAACCAAATGCGGCGATGAAGTTGGTTCCTCATCGGTTCTATTCTTCGGTTGATGATCCATGAGCTCTAGTTGAGCCGACGAATACCCAGCCAGGCGGTTCTTTTGAGCGATCGGTTTCGCTGAACCTTCAGGCTCACTCGACGAGTCGACCGAACCATCGCGCTGGAGCAGGTTATCGACGCTCGGGGCTTTGGAAACCTGTGTTTGAATGCGTACAAGGCGCGCGTACATGCCGTCGCTGGCCAGCAATTCGGCTTGCGTTCCTTGTTCCACTAGTTGTCCGCGATCGAACACTAGAATGCGATCCGCGTTCCGTAATGTCGACAGTCGATGCGCGATCGCCACGGTCGTGCGTCCTCGAATCAGTACCTCAAGCGCCTCTTGAATACTCTTTTCCGCCTCGGCGTCGATATTGCTGGTCGCTTCGTCCAGCACCAAGATTTTTGGATCGTGGACCAGAGTGCGTGCGATCGACAGCCGCTGTTTTTCGCCGCCGGAAAGTCCTGATCCTTGCTCGCCCAATAGCGTCTCGTACCCTAACTGCTGCCGACAAATAAAATCGTGAGCTCCGGCAGCTTTGGCGGCAGCAAGGCCTTTCTCGATAGTGATGTCGGGTCGGCTGTAGGTAAGATTCTTCCAGATTGTACCTCGATGGAGAAACGAATCCTGAAAGACTATTCCCAGACGCTCTCGCAATTCGCGAGTGGAAAGATCGCGAATGTCGAGCCCGTCAACGGAAATCTGCCCTTCCTGCACATCGTAAAACCGACCCAGCAAATTGACCATCGTGGTCTTGCCCGAACCACTACGTCCGACAATGCCAACCATTTCACCCGGAGCAACTTTGAAGGAGATGTCCTTTAGCACTGGTTGATTGCGATCGTAACCAAACGAAACACGATCGAATTGGATCGCTCCACGCGGCTGGTCCCAAGATTTGGGCTGGACCGGTTCGTAAATGGTTAAGGGAGTATCCAGCAATTCCAACACGCGTTTGCTACCCGACAGGAAACTTGTCAGCCACGTTGTAAAGTTCGATAGCGCACCCAGCGGAGCGTAGAACATTGCTAGATAAGCGAGAAAGGCGATCAACTGGCCGAGCGTCATTTCGTGACCGATTACATCGCGTCCGCCGACGTACCAGACGATCAACCCTCCCAGACTGAAGACGATTTGCATGGTGGCCGAATACGTTGCATTCGTATATTCCACCCACAATCGCCAATCGCGCAATTGATCGCTGGTACGTTTGAATCGAGCGTACTCACGGTCTTCTTGTGCAAAAGCTTTCATCACTCGGACACCGGACAACATGCCGCTGAGTACCGACATTTGCTTACTGGATGCATCCCACAGTCGATAATATCGCGGGTACACCTTACGCCAAAACACCCACGTTCCCAGGAACACCAGTGGGACGGGAATCAGCGTGTACAAAGCCAATTTCGGATTGATCCAAACCAACATCGCCCCTACACCGAATAATTGGACGATTTGCAGCAAGAACCCTCCTGTAATCTGATGCATTAATCCGTGAAGCACCTCGCTGTCGTGCGCCACGCGGCTGAGCATCGAACCGACTTGATGCCGATCGTAATAGGCGATCGCCAAATGCTGCAGACGCTGGACCATTTGAGTTCGCAAGGTACTGGTCAGTCCGGTTCCAATTGCGGTGGCAAGCCTGCCTTTGATAACTCCAACCGCCGACAACAGGACTCGCGACAATGCCAGTGCAAGTACGACCACCAGTAGCGCTGTCTTGAAATCGATTGACGCTTCGCCCGCTTGCGCCACGCCTTCGGTCGTACGATTGGCCAGCACGTGATCCACCAAGTATTGCTGTAGCTTGGGAGGAATTAACTCGGCACAAACTCCGACGATCGTCAGCAAACACAAGCCAATGGCACCGCGCCGATAGGGCATCAACAGTTCGCGAACACGTACGAGTATCTGCCCTTTGCGTAGACACCGTGGACAGGACTCATCGTGCGATGCTAGGCGAAGCTCACATGACTTGCACCGCGGCGGGTCGAGAGTTGTCTCATGAAACTCGGCCGGCATTTCAATCGACGACGAGACGCCTTGTTCTCGTACCTTTTCAAGTGCCCGTGAGATCTTGTGAAATCGCGTGGCTAGTGAATTGGAAAACCGCAGCAGATCGATCCAATCTCCAGCTGCCTTGACCTGCAGTATTCCCGCACCAACTCCGGCTACGGTGCGTATGCTGTCAACGTCGCTCCACGGAATGGAGCGCAACAGTTCGGGACTTGAGCCTTCCGTAATTACAGATAGGTGGTCGGGCGTCACCACCAACCATTGGCGCGCCGGCTGGCCGTCCAATGCGATGTCCGTATCCACCGAAACAAGAATTGGGCGATGATTTAGCCCAAACGAATCAAGACAACCGCGCACCGTTGCCGGTGCCAGTACCGCGTTTGACAACTGAGGATTTCTCCAGCTTCATTAAAAGGCTCATACACAAACTATTAAACCGACCTTAGAGTAATAGCGCCACAACTAGTTCCCTTCCGCACCAATTTCTTGACAGTTCCTGACCGAGAGTAGAGCAACTGTCCTCAATTGCTCCCACAAAAATTGGTTCGACAAACGAACTGGAATAAATTTCTGCACAGTTCCTTTGAACTAACAATGGACCCTCGTTCGACGACAAAGGCAATTCGGCTTATAATTGGATCGCTTTACACCAGGGTTCGAATCTTGTAGTTCTTTTTTTGCAGCATAGGAGCAAGCCATGCGATTTGCAACTGGGTTAGTATTGTGTCTTGTGGCAGTTAACTTTGGCGTGTCGGACCTGCGAGCGGAAACGAAAGTAACAATTTCTAAAACGCATCTTTGTTGCGGACAATGTGTCACTGCTGTCGGAAAAGCGTTGGCGGATTCCAAAGGCGTTAAAGCCGAATGCAGCCAAACGGATGGCACGATCAAACTGACCGCTGACAGCGATAGCGATGCCCAGAAGGCTATCGATACGTTGGCCAAAGCGGGTTTCTACGGTACGCTCGACAACGATAAACTCAAATACAAGGACGTCGAAACTCCGAAAGGTAAAGTAACTCGGCTCGAGTTGGTCGATGTGCATAACTGTTGTGGACGATGCAATACGACCATCAAGAAAATCGTCGGCGCTGTATCGGGCGTGAAGAGTGATACTGCCAAATCCAAAGAGTCTTCGTTTGTCGTCGAAGGTGACTTTGTCGCTGCAGACGTTGTCAAAGCTCTGCGCGATGCGGGATTTCACGCAAAAGTCAAGAAATAGCCATTACCAAAGCACGCGATGAGTGCTTGGTACAGCCGTTACGCAAGTCCTTTTCTTGAAACCAGCGGTAATTTTCGAAGACCTAGGATGCGAGATATGAAATTAAATTACTTCTTGATACTGGCGGCATTCTTCGTGACAATGCTGTCCAGCAGTGATGTGCGAGCTGACAAACTGCGTGCGCTGCTGATAGACGGTCAAAACAATCACGATTGGAAGACGACCACTCCGCTGATCAAAGCCACGCTGGAGGGTTGCGGCCGGTTCTCCGTGGACGTAGTCACTGCTCCAGCCAAAGGCGGCGACATGTCCAAGTTCAGTCCATCTTTTGAAGGCTACGATGTAGTTGTCTCGAATTACAACGGAGAGAGTTGGTCGGCTGCAACAAGAAAGATCTTCGATCGCTACGTGGCCGGTGGAGGTGGATTTGTCAGCGTGCATGCGGCGGATAATTCGTTCCCAGATTGGCTCGAATATAACCGCATGATCGGCTTGGGTGGCTGGGGCGGACGCAACGAAAAGAGCGGACCTTACGTGCGTTGGCGCGATGGTGGCTTTGCCAAGGATACACAACCCGGACGCGGCGGCAGCCATGGTCGTCGCCATCCGTTCTTGGTCGTCGTTCGAGACTCCAACCATCCGATCACCAGCGGTCTACCGAGTTCCTTCATGCAGTCCGAAGACGAACTCTATTCAGAATTGCGCGGACCGGCCGAGAATATGCAGGTTCTCGCGACCGCGTTCAGCGACAAGTCGACCAACGGAACCGGCGAGCACGAGCCGATTCTGATGGCAATCGCCTATGGTAAAGGAAGAGTTTTTCATACGACTCTGGGGCATGATGCGAAGGCGATGAGCGGTGTGGCGTTTCAAGTAACTTTGCAGCGAGGCGCCGAGTGGGTCGCGACCGGCAAGGTGACTCTGCCAGCGGTGACCGCCGAGCAACTTGGCACAGGCGCACCAGCGATGCGAGACCCGACAACCTTGCGTGTCTCATTCCAACAATCCACCACTAAAACCGATTTTGGCTCCCCGCCAGTCCCCGGCACGGACGGCTGGAAATCGCTTTTTAACGGCAAAGACTTGGAGGGTTGGCAGCAGCATAACGGCACCGCCAAGTACACGGTCGAAGAAGGAGTCGTGGTAGGCCGCACCAGCGTCGGCAGTCCAAACTCATTCATGTGCACCAAGAAGGACTACAGTGATTTCGAATTGACCTTTGAAGTAAAATGCGATGAAGGCTTGAATTCGGGAGTTCAAATTCGTTCGAAGAGTTTGCCCGAATTCAACAACGGACGCGTCCACGGTCCGCAGGTCGAGATCGAGAAAAGTCCCGGCAAATCCGGGTTCGTCTATGGCGAAGGAACGGACCGAGGTTGGATCAGCAAGAATCCACCTCCCAGTCACGAAGCCATCAAGAACGGCCAGTGGAATCGCTACTTGGTACGTGCCGTAGGCCCACGCATTCAAACCTGGATCAACGGCAAGAAAATCGAAGATCTGTCGGACGAGCAGGCTTTCCGCAGCGGATTTATAGGATTGCAAGTCCACGGAATTCGCGCTAAGACAGGCCCGTTCGAAGTTCGTTGGCGTGATATTCAGTTAAACGATCTTTCCGCCAAGTAACTATGGATTGCCACAACTTCAATTCCTACGAGGCTGTGATTTTTTGCAACCCGAAGCGTAAGCGAGGTACAATGATCGGTCCCTTAACTACTCTCTGAGCTAGCCGACATAGATCTGAGATTGTGTGTCTGGAAACAAATCACACTCCGAGGGACTGATAATCGTACCTCGCTTACGTTTCGGGTTGCAAAAAAATCACAGCCTCTACGCGAGTTCAAATGCTCCAAACAGATTCTCGCGTACGTAGCAAAGTTGACTTTTCTACGACAGTTCCCAACAACTCAAATGCGCGCGCCCTGCATGGTCTCCTTTGGTGCCCGTAATTTTGCCTAGCATGGACCCAATTAAACGCAAAGTGATTTCAGAGCTGTTTTTTGCCCCGAGTGTCCTCGTGCCTATCGTTGGAGGAATCAGCGCCGGAATTCTTTCGTGGGCTGCGGGAGGGATCACTGCATTGACGGCGGCAGCGGCGATTGGCGTCTTAGGTGGCATCGGCTGGATGGCAACACGCATCATTTTTCAGGTTGAAGCGATTACGGAATCCGCTCTCAAGGCTCAGCGGCACCACGAGATCGAAGAAAAAAACCGTCGGCTCGACGAATTGGCGCATCAACTGCGTTCTGACGGTGATCGCCGCACACAAGACTATTTAACTTTGCTAAGATCTTTGCGTGACGAGTTTGAAAACGAGGTGCATCGCGCGGCGGTGCGCGAACAAGTCAACGAAGTTTTCGATGCCGCCGTGGATCAACTTAAGGAAGCGT
>SXGS01700402.1_pt1 | contig 15927 bp, 12 predicted proteins | sample 3174681 | NCBI WGS metagenome assembly SXGS01 (sample SAMN11356861, study PRJNA531348) | freshwater metagenome | isolation source: freshwater sample F1-80 | place: China: Fuxian Lake, Yuxi | collected 2017-12-25 | reverse complement strand
TTCGATCGCTTTAGCCTGATCGTCGGTGAGGGCGAATTGAAAGCCGGCCGCGAAAGCCTCGTATTGCGATGCCTCCACTCGCGCGACGCGCCCGGGCCGGGCGGCGCGCTGCGAGTACAGATCGAGCAACTCGGCGGCGACATCGCGGATGCGTTCCGCCGCACGTCGCCGCGCTTTCTGCCACTGGTCGGTTCCGAGTCGGTGCAGTGGGGCATCTTCGGGCGCTGCGCCGCTGTACCGCGAGATGAGATGTAATGCGCTCACTGGTACGTGCAGGCGATCGCCACCGGCGTACTCGAGCGTCACGAACTCGCCGCCCGCGCCGTCGAGGTCGAGGCGCGTCAGACCGACGTAGCGACCGACACCATGGTCGAGATGCACGACCGGGGCCCCGACCCGCAGATCTGTGAGCTGGCTGATGACCGACTCGGCGTCGCGACCCCGCCGGCGGCGCGGCTTGCGTCGTACCGGCTGCCCGAACAACTCCTGTTCGCAGAAAATGCCGATGCCCGCTGCCGTCAGTTCAAGTCCGGCATCGAGTGAAGCGGCCGTGACACCAAAGCGCCGGGTCGAGTCGAGGAAAGCACGCCAGCTATCGACCTCGTCCCGCGCTTCGCCCGAGCGGGTCAGGAGATCGAGCATCCATTCACGCCGGCTTGCCGATTCGATCGCGAGTAGCGATCTTCCGGGACGTGCGCGCAGCGCGGCCAGCAGATGCTGGCCCATATCCTCGTGCCGTATCGTCACAGGCATGAGCGGCGCACGCCGAGCCGGCAGGACCTGTGCACCGGAAGAGGCGAATGGCTCCTCGCCGGGTTCGAGCCGCAACCTTGGTAGCCTGCTTAGTTTTTCCGCATGCTCGGCAGGCGGGCAATACAGTTCGGCGGGTGCGAGCAAGGGACGCTCGACATCGGAACCAAGTTGCTCGTGGCGTTCTTCGGCCTGCTGCCAGGCTTGGGTGAAGGCGGCTTCGGCTGAGCCGATCTCGACGACCAGTGCCGCTGCACCAAGATAGTCCCAGAAGGTCGAGGTCTCCGCGAAGAACAGTGGCAGCCAGTTTTCGATGCCACCTGGCAACCGCCGCTCCGACACTTCGCGGTAAATCGACGATTGCGCCGGATTGCCCTCGAAACGTCGTCGGTAACGCTGCCGGAAGTCCCGCACGGCTTCCGGATGACTCGGCACTTCCCGGGCCGGCAGCGTATCGACACGCTCGATCGGGGCTCCGGAAAGCTGGGTATCCGCGTCGAACGCCCGCAGCGATTCGACGCTGTCGTCGAGGAAGTCGACGCGCACCGGCCGGTCGAATCCTGTCGGAAAGAAGTCGACCAGCGAGCCACGCACCGCATAGTCGCCGGGCACAGACACCTGGGTGGCCCTCTGGTAGCCCGCCTGGTCAAGCGCAAGGCGGAATGCATCGAGGCCGAGAGCAGCACCGCGTTCGACAACGAGGCCGTGGTTCCGAAGGTAGCTGGTTGGCGCCAACCTTGGCAGCAGGGACGGCGCCGCCGCGATCAGGATGTCCACCCGGCCCGCCAGCAGGTCGTGCAGCACGCGCAGTCGCTGCGAGACCAGATCCTGGTGCGGGCTGAAGCTGTCGTACGGCAGGATCTCGAGATCCGGCAGCAGCGCGATGCGGCGTGTGCCGTCGGAAAAGAACGGCAACTGCGCGTACAGGCTCTCGGCTTCCGCCACGGTGGCCGCCAGCGCCAGCACCGTACCCGTAGCGCCGGCGGCGACCTCGGCAATGACGATAGCGGGCGCACAGCCGGGCGCCCCCTGCCAGACACTGGCAAGGCCGGGGGGCGGGAGTTCGATCGGAGCGGCGAGGACGCGACGCGCCATGCGGTGGCATCAGGCTGTGAGAGGCGGATTATCCCACAGCAAAGGCGACCCCGCGTCGCGCCACCGCGCGCTGCTCAACCGCGGTTGGCTACGGCGTGCACCACATGATCGTATTCGAAGTAGACGACGAATCCGGCATAGACCCAGCGGGTGATTGGGGGCTGGCCAACGGCTGCGTCTTTGCTCGTCGGCTCGCCCCAGCGGCGAGTGACCTGCTGCATCGACAAGCCACGGCCGGGGCGCTCGCCGGTCGTCGCACGGGCCTCATCCATGCGCTGGACAATGAGCGTGTCCGCTGCGACGGGCGCACCCGCCGTCAACGCGAGCAGTGAGAGTAGGGGCAGGTGTCGGTTGCGCATCGTGATAACCTCCGCTTCGGCGCCTCCGAAGACTATAGCATCGACATTGAAGGCCAAACTGGCGGGACAGTCTGTGAATCCGCGTCACATTATTGAGTCCCGCTTCGGTTGTCGCAGGCTTAGGGGGCCCAGTTGCCTGGAGCGAATGGCATGAGGCGGCCCGTCTCGGCCTGGATCGGCCTGCGCTACCTGCGCACGCAGCGGGCCAATCCCTTCGCCTCGTTCGTCACGCTGGCCTCGGCGATCGGGATCGCACTCGGCGTGGCCGCGCTGATCGTCGTGCTGTCCGTCATGAATGGCTTCGAGAACGAGCTGAGGCTGCGACTCACGAGCATCACGGGCCATGCCTGGGTCTCGCAGCCTGGTGGTATGGCGGACTGGATGGCGCTGCGCAGCAGCCTGCTCCGCGAGGACGGTGTCGCGACCGTTACGCCCGTGATCGAACTCGAAGCCGTGCTCGCCCGCGACTCGAACGTTGCCGGCGCTGTACTCACCGGCACGGATCCCGCGCTCGAGGCGGCCGACTCGCCGCTCCGCGCCGGACTGCGCGATGCCGACCTCGAGGTGCTCGCGCCCGGAAGTCGCGCGATCCTGCTTGGCGACGCGCTGGCTGCGCGACTCGGCCTGCGTACGGGCGACACCCTGAGCGTGCTGGTGCCGGTGAAATCGGCCGGCAAGGGGCTGCAGTCCCGGCTTTGGCAGTTCACCGTCCGTGGCGTGTTCGAGCTGGGGGTGAAAGACCACGATGGGGTACGTGCGCTCGTGCACATTGGCGATGCTGCGGACCTTGCGGGTTTCGGCAATCGCGTCGCCGCGCTGCGCGTCACGACGTCGGACATCTTCGCTGCACCTGACCTCGTGCGCGGTTGGGCCACGCGCAGCGGCGCACCGGTCGCGGTGCGCGACTGGACCCAGGACCACGCCACTTACTTTCGCGCCGTGCGCCTCGAGAAGGCAATGATGCTGCTGCTGCTGTCGCTGATCGTAGGGGTCGCGGCTTTCAATATAGTTGCCACGCTCGTGATGGTGGTCACCGACAAGCGTGGCAGCGTGGCGATCCTGCGCACCCTGGGCTACTCGCGGGCCGACATTGTCAGGATATTCGCCGTACAGGGCATCGCCATTGGCTGGCTTGGGGTCGTAGCGGGGGTCGCCGGCGGGGTGTTGCTCGCGTTGAACGTCGGTTCGGTGGCGCCATGGCTCGAGCGCCTGTTCGGCTTCCAGTTCATGCCAGGCGACGTCTACTACGTGACCTCACTGCCGTCGGACTTGCGCTGGGGCGACGTACTCGTGATCGGTTGCGTGGCGCTCGTCATGACAGCACTCGCCACCGTGTATCCTGCCGGGCGGGCTGCAGCCGTAGCTCCCGCGGAAGTTCTGCGGTACGAGTAATTCCATGATCAGGCCCATCGAGTTCGCCATAGCACTGCGTTACCTGCGCTCGCGGAGCAAGAGCCGTTTCGTTTCCTTCATCTCGCTGATCTCTATCGCGGGAATCGCAGTTGCCGTGGCTGTCCTGATTGCCGTGCTGTCGGCAATGAATGGATTCGAATATGAAGTACGCGACCGCATTCTCGGTGTTCTGGGTCACGCCACGGTGAGTGGGCTCGAGGGCCGTATCGGTGACTGGCGGGACTTGCAGAAGGTCGCGGCTAATCAATCCATCGTGCGGGCCAGCGCGCCATTCGTACGCGGCGAGGCGATGCTCGTCGGCGCGGATGCAGTGAAGGGCGTCGAGGTGCGAGGAATCGAGCCGGAGCAGGAACTGGCGGTGACTGATCTCGGCCTCATTCTGCGGCAGGGTGACTTTCGCTCGCTGGCTCCGGGAGGCTACGGCCTGGTGATTGGCCAGGCTCTGGCCGACTTGCTGAACGTAAGGGTTGGCGACAGCGTGGTTCTGCTGGTTCCCGAAGGGATGGCGACACCGGCAGGGGTCGTGCCGCGCATGCGCAGGTTCAGGGTTACCGGCATCTTCTACGCCGGCATGTACGAGTACGATCGTGGTCTCGTCTTCATGCATCGTGCTGACGCCGGGCGACTGTTTCGCATGGGAGACACCGTGAGCGGTGTGCGCTTCGCATTCACGGATCCCGTGCTCGCACCCCGCGGGGTTGTCGAAGTCGCAACGGCCTATGGGGGTGGTGTCTACGTCAGCGACTGGACCCGCGAGCACGTCAATTTCTTCCGCTCGATCCAGCTCACCCGCTCGATCATGTTTGTCATTCTGCTGCTGGTGGTAGCGGTCGCGGCATTCAATATCGTTTCGACCCTCGTCATGGTCGTTCGGGAGAAGCGCGCGGAGACGGCCATTCTGCGCACGCTCGGTGCGTCACCTGCGTCGATCGTCGGGCTGTTCGTGTCGCAGGGCGCACTTATCGGGCTGCTCGGCACGCTGACGGGCGTGGTTGCCGGCGTCGCGCTTGCGTTGAACCTCGATGTGATCGTCGGCACGCTCGAGCGCGCCCTCGGCATGAAGTTTCTGGCGCCCGACATTTATTTCATCAGCGACTTCCCGACGCGACTCGCCTGGGGAGACGTCGCCGTGATTGCCGGCATTGCGCTTGTACTGGCGCTCGCCTCGACTCTGTATCCCGCCTGGCGCGGTGCGACACAGCCGCCGGCCGATGCTCTGCGCTACCATTGATCCGTGCGGGCCGGGAGGGCCGCCATGACGTCCGTAGACGCCTCGCTTGCCGACCTGCCGCTCGCTTGCCGGAATCTTTCTCGTGAATACGCGGAGGGTCCGGCTCTCGTGCGGGTGCTCGACAAAGTCGCGCTGGACGTCGGCCGCGGCGAGCGCATCGCCATTATCGGGGCTTCGGGCGCCGGCAAGACGACACTGTTGCAGCTGCTGGGCGGCCTCGACACGCCGACGAGCGGCAGTGTGTACGTGTTCGGGCGCGACATGGCTGCGCTCAGCCAGGCAGAGCGCGGACAGGTGCGCAACCAGTCGATCGGCTTCGTGTACCAGTTTCACCACCTGTTGCCGGAGTTTTCGGCGCTCGAAAACGTGGCCATGCCGCTGCTATTGCGGCGTCTGGAGCTGCGCGAGGTCAACGAGCGTGCGGTTCGCTGCCTCGAGCGGGTCGGGCTCGGCCAGCGGCTCGGGCACAAACCGGGCGAGTTGTCGGGCGGCGAGCGGCAGCGGGTAGCGGTAGCCCGCGCACTCGTGACGGAGCCGGCCGTCGTGCTCGCGGACGAACCCACCGGGAATCTCGATCACCGCACCGGCGACAAGGTTTTCGGATTGATGCTGGAGCTGAATGCCGAAACGCGCACCAGTCTCGTCGTGGTCACGCACGACAGTGCACGGGCGCGCAGCATGGATCGCGTCCTGCAGATGGAAGACGGCGCGATCCGCGACGTGACCAACCGCTGACGGCCTGAGGTTACGCCGGCGGCCGCTGTCGGTTCCGCTGCAGCCGCGCCAGCCGTCGCTGCGCCGCGCGGCTCCAGATGGCATTGAGCGAGAAATAGAGCAGGCCACCCACCACGATCACGAGGATGCTGCTGCCGAGGAATAGCGGCCGCCAGATCACGGCGAGTTGTGACAGCAGCCAATCAAATGTCACGGCATCTGGCCAGGGCTGCGATGGGATGCGCATGAGCCACGCCCCGAGGCGGTACTCGGCATAGAAGATCGGCAGCATCGTCAGCGGACCATTGATCCACGCGGCGAGGGCTGCGACGCCTAGGTTCACACCCGCGACCAGGGCCACGATCACCGCGAGCGCCGTGTGCCCGGGGACGGGCAGCAGCGATACGACCACGCCAATTGTCAGTGCGCCCGTGATGCTTCGCCGGTTGACCGCGAAGTACGCCGGACGGTGCAGGATCGAGCGGAATGGTTTCAGGTACCAGGCGTCCTGATTCCGGCGATATTGCCGGGAAATGCGGCGAAGGTAACGGCGCGCCATTTTCTACACTGGACCCGGTAAGCCTCTGAGCGCGCCTGCCGGCTGATTCCCGCAGGCGATTACGCATTATCTGTGATCCCGGTGGATGCCGCACATGATCCCGCTTGCTTTGCAGGTTGTCCTGCTGGCCTGGACACTGCAGTTTGCGGACACGCGGAGCCTGCTCGACTGGCCGCTGTGGGTGTGGCTGCTTGCCGTCGCTGTCGCCGCGGTCTGCGGCGGATCGCGTTGGGCGTTTCTCGCCGGCGTCGCAGCCTGGGTGATCGGCAATGCCGCTGCGGTGGTCGGCGACCGCCTGCCAGCCGACGATGCGGGGCGCGACGTAGCGATCGTCGCCATAGTCTGTGATTTCCCACGGCAGGACGCCGAGGCGACGCGCTTCGTCGTTCTGGTCGATGAGAGCGCCGCAGGGCGCATCCCGTCACGACTACACCTGAGTTGGTACGACGATGCCCCTCGCATCCGCCCGGGCGAGCGCTGGCGGTTGCTCGTCCGATTGAAGCCGCCGCATGGCGCCAGTAACCCCGCTGGTTTCGATTTTGAGCACTGGTTGTATTCGCGCGGCATCGGTGCTACCGGCTACGTCCGCAATGAAGGTCCGAACGCTCGGCTGGTTTCAGACGCGGTGGTCTGCCCTGTCGGTCGCTTGCGTGAGCGGATTGCGAGCGGAATCGAGCAGGCCCTCGCCGGTCAGCGCGGTGCTGGCCATGTGCTCGGCATAGCAGTGGGAGCGACCCACCTCATCACGCCGGCAGACTGGGACCTCATGCGCCGAACCGGCACGACCCACCTCCTGGCGATCTCCGGCCTCAACATCGCCATGGTCGTGGCGCCGCTGCTGCTCGCCATTTCCTGGCTGTTGCGATTCCTGCCGCGCCTCACGCGGTTCATTCCGATTATGCATGGCGCGGTTCTGTTGCTTGCGGCCCTGTACAGCGCACTGTCGGGCTTCGCCGTGAGTACGGTTCGTGCATTCTTGATGCTCGCGCTGGTGCTGGTGCTGGCCGCCCGGCGTCGGTCGGCGGATATCGTCGACGTTCTGGCTGCGGTAGCGATTGCGTCCGTGCTGATCGACCCTGCGTCCGTCACCGGCGCGAGCTTCTGGTTGTCCTTCGTCGCGGTCGCCTGGCTGGTGGTGGCATGCACCGAAGGGCCACAGCGGCAACGTGGACCTGCCGGTTTTCCGGTCTGGCTGCGCTTTGCCGGTCAGCAGGCCCGCGCACTCGTCAAAGCGCAGCTCGTTCTTGCGGCTGGTCTTCTGCCGCTCGGTCTTGCGTGGTTCGAGCAGATTTCCCTGGCAGCGCCACTCAGCAACCTGTTTGCGGTGCCCGTGTTCAGTATCGCGGTGATGCCGCCGGCGCTGGCCGGGGCAGCGCTGCTCGACGTGGTGCCGGCGCTGGCGGTGCCACTGTTGCGCACCGCCGCCGCCACGAGCGCCTGGCTGTTCGATCGTCTCGAGCCTGTCGCCAGCCTTGAGCATGCCATCTGGCACCCGCCAGTGACGCAGCCGGTGGTGCTCTTGCTCGCCTGTCTCGCGGTGCTGCTGCTGGCCTGGCCGCGCCCGATACCCGGCAGGTTGATCGGTCTTGCTTGCCTGCTGCCGGTCGCGTTCGGTATGGCGCTTGTGCGGCCGGCGCTGCGCATCACGGTGCTCGACGTGGGGCAGGGGCTTGCTGTACTCGTCGAGACCCGCGCGCATGCTTTGCTGTATGACACGGGTCCCATCTATCGCCAGCGCGATGCCGGCGAGTCGATCGTCGTGCCCGTGCTGCGCAGGGCGGGTTGGCGGCACCTCGACGCGGTCGTGGTTTCGCATGAGGACGCTGACCATCGCGGTGGCCTGGCGTCCGTCCTGGCGGCTGTTGCCGTCCGACGCCTGTACGCGCCACGCGACTTGGGCGCAACGCTTCCGGTGACGCCATGCCGACGCGGCCAGCGCTGGCGGCACGATGGAGTCGAATTCGAGATGCTGAGTCCTGACGGTGAGCGGGGCTGGTCGTCCGACAACGACAGTTCCTGCGTCCTCGCGCTGCGTGCCGGCGCGGTGTCCGTGCTGCTCCCGGGGGACATCGAACTGCAACGCGAGGACTGGCTGGCGCGGCGTGGATTGTTGCGGCCGACCACGCTCGTCGTGGCACCGCATCACGGCAGTCGCACCTCGTCCGGCGAGGCCTTCGTGGCCGCGACCCGACCACGCTACCTCGTCGCCTCTGCCGGCTATCGCAACCGCTGGGGCTTTCCGCGCGCTGAGGTCGTGCGGCGCTGGGCGGAGGGCGGTGCCTGCGTGGTCGATACGGCGGGCAGCGGCGCCGTCGTGTTCGAACTTGCCCCTGGCGGCGAACTGCACCTCGCGGGTCGCCATCGCGACATGGGCGGCCATGTGTGGACCGCCAACGCAGCGCCGGTCGAATGTACGAGCGGCGCTGCCGAGCCGGGCTGAGGTAAACTCGCTACCACGCGACGGGTTATATTGCCGGGCGTCGTTTGGGCACGGGGCAGCTCAGGTTCATGCTGGAGATCATCAAGGCGGGCGGCTGGCTTATGGTGCCGATCATCGGCTGCTCGGTGATCGCGCTTGCCATCGTCCTGGAGCGCCTGTGGACCCTGCAGCGGCGGCGAGTCCTGCCCCAGGACCTGACCCGCCAGGTCTGGGAGTGGGTCAGCCACAATGAGCTGAACCACCGGCACATCCGCGAGCTGCAGACGGGTTCTCCGCTCGGCCAGCTGCTGGCTGCCGGTCTCATCAATCGCCACCGCGACCGCGAAATCATGAAGGAGAGCATCGAGGACACCGGCCGGCACGTCGTGCACGAACTCGAGCGCTACCTGCCGCTACTGAGCACCATTGCGGCGGTTTCGCCCTTGCTCGGTCTCCTCGGCACCGTCACGGGCATGATCGAGGTCTTCTCTGCCATCAGCGCCGGCGGAGCGGTAGGCGATGCATCGGCCCTCGCGGGCGGCATATCCAAGGCGCTGATCACGACGGTCGGCGGACTCTGGGTCGCGATTCCCTGTCTTGTTGCGTACCGCTATCTTCGGGATCGCGTCGACGGGCTGGTCGTCGCCATGGAGAAGGAAGCAATCACGCTTGTCGAAGCGCTCTCCCGGCGGCAGTTCCTCGACACGCTGGGCCGACGCAATGAAGCTTCAGCCGCGTAGGCTTCCGGAGGAACCCAATGTGAACCTGATATCCCTCGTGGATGTGGTTCTGTTGCTGGTCATTTTCTTCGTGTTGACCACGAGCTTCGTGCGCCAGTCACAACTGGCCGTGCGCCTGCCCGAGGCGGCGACAACTGCCCCCGACACGATCAGGCCGGATCCGCCGCTCGAAATCACGGTGACGGCAAGCGGTGTGTTCTACGTAAACGGCCGCGCGCTGGTCGACAACCGCGCTGAAACCCTGCGTGCGGCGCTGACCCGGCTGCAGCCTGACGGGGGCATCCGCGAAGTCGCCATCAGCGCCGATGCGAAGGCGACTCACCAGGACGTCGTGACGGCGATGGACGTCGCCGGGCGTCTCGGTGCCACCGACGTGCATATCTCCACCACCCGGCCACAGGGCCGGTAGGTCGAGCGCCCTTGGCCCTGACGGCGGCAGAATCGCGCGCGCTCTATCGCCGGCTGCTTGGCCTGTCGTTTCCCTACTGGCGGATGTTTGTCCTCGCCGGCCTGGGGATGGTGCTGTACGCGGCGACCGACACGGCCTTCGCCTGGCTGGTGAACCAACTGCTGAAAGCCGTATCCCCCGGTGACCTTCCCCCCGAGCAGGCGACGCTGCGTGACTGGATTCCGCTCGCCATTCTGGTGCTCTTTCTCATCCGCGGCATCGGTGAGTTCGCGTCGACCTGGGGCCTCGGCTGGATCAGCCGCCGGGTGATCATGAACCTGCGCCAGCAGGTGTTCGACAAGTTTCTGAAGCTGCCGGCACGCTTTTTCGACCAGTCATCATCTGGCGTGCTGCTTTCGCGCCTCACGTTCAACATCGAGCAGATTGCCGAGTCGACGTCGAGTCTCGTCACTGTGATGATCCGCGAAGTGCTGACCGCGATCGGACTCATCGGCTACATGATCTGGCTGAGCCCGCCGCTCGCCGTTTTCATCTTCATCGCCGTACCACTGATGGCCGGGATCACGCGTACGCTCGGCAAGCTGTTTCGCCGCTACAGCGCCCGTATCCAGCCGTCGATGGGTGATGTGACCCGCGTGGCGCAGGAGGCATTGCAGAGTCAGCGCGTCATCAAGATATTCAATGCACGGGAGTACGAGAACCGCCGCTTCGCTGCCGTGAACGAACACAACCGCCGCATGCACATGCGGCTCATCTCCACCACGGCGGGCGGGGACGCGGTGGTCGCGCTTGTTGCGGCAGGCGGACTTGCCGCTGTCGCGGCTGTCGCCACGTCCGACACGGTCAGGCAGTCGATGGATCTCGGCGATTTCGGCGGGTTCATCACGGCTCTGCTGATGCTGATGCGGCCGCTGCGCCAACTCACCAATATCAATGCAACCATTCAGCGAGGACTGGCCGCTGGGGAGAGTGTCTATGGCGTGCTTGATCAGCCGGAGGAGCCCGATACGGGCCGCGAGGCGATCGAGCGGGTTCGCGGGGAGGTGGAGTTCCGCGCCGTCGGATTTACCTACGATGCCGCCAAGGGCGCGGTGCTCCGCGACGTCAATCTGGTCGTGCCAGCAGGCCAGAAGGTTGCAATCGTCGGGCGCTCCGGCAGTGGCAAGACCACGCTTGTCAACCTGATTCCTCGCTTCTATGAGCCCGACGAAGGCATGATCCTCGTCGACGGCAGACCGATCACGACGTACCAGCTGGTCGCGCTGCGCAGTCAGATCAGTCTCGTGAGCCAGGAAGTGACGCTATTCAACGATACGGTGGCCAACAACATCGCTTACGGTGCCCTGAGCGGTGCGCCTCGCGCAGACATCGAGCGGGCTGCGCGTGCAGCGCATCTGGAGGATCTTATCGCCGACCTGCCGCAAGGCCTTGATACCACCGTTGGCGACCGGGGCCAGCTGTTCTCCGGCGGTCAGCGCCAGCGAATTTCCATTGCTCGGGCGCTTCTGAAGAATGCACCGATCCTCATCCTGGACGAGGCAACGTCGGCGCTCGATACCGAGTCCGAGCGGCATATCCAGCAGGCACTCGACGAGCTGATGGCGAACCGCACCACGTTCGTGATCGCCCATCGGCTCTCTACAGTCGAAATCGCCGATCGGATACTCGTCATGGCGGAAGGCCGGATTGCAGAGAGCGGCACGCATGCCGAGCTCTTGGCCGCCAATGGCGCCTACGCGAGTCTCTACCGGATGCACCTGCGCGATGAGTGAGGCGGGCTTCGCACGCCGGATCGAGCGTTTGTGGCAGGAATCGTGGTGGTTCGGGGTGCTGCTGCAGCCCTTCGCGTGGCTCTTCGGTCTGGTCAGCGGATGGCGTCGCTTCGCTTATCGGCAGGGCTGGCTCCGGAGCGAGCACCCCGGCGTTCCCGTGATCGTTGTCGGCAACGTCCGCGTCGGTGGCACCGGCAAGACACCGGTGGTGCTCTGGCTCGCAACAGAGTTGCAGGCGCTGGGCCGCCGCCCCGCGATCGTGAGCCGTGGTTATGGGGGCGCTGCTCAGTCAAGCCCATTGCTGGTGACGGCAGATACCGATACCCGTGTTGCCGGCGACGAGGCAGTCCTGCTGGCCGCTCGAAGTGGTTTGCCAGTGGTGGTCTGTGTCGATCGCGCTGCTGCAGCCCGCCGCGCTAGCGATCTTGGTGCAGACATAGTAATCGCGGACGACGGCTTGCAGCACTACCGCCTGGCGCGGGATATTGAAATCGTCGTGGTCGATGGCCGACGACGCTTCGGCAATGGACGGCTGCTGCCGGCGGGTCCGTTGCGTGAGCGGCCCGAACGCCTGCGCGAGGCCGCACTGGTTCTGTGCCAGGGCGAAGCCTGGCAGCCCGGCATGCAGTCGTTCACATTGCGGCCGGCCGAATTCGTGCCACTGTGCGCTGCGGCAGCGGGCGATACGCACCGACTTGAACGCGGGTCGGTGGCGGCCATCGCCGGAATCGGCGATCCTGAGCGCTTCATGCAGATGCTGCGGACGCTGGGATTCGATCCCGAGGCGGTGCCGGTGCCCGATCACGGCCGCCTTGATCTCGAGCAATTGCGCCAGAGTACGACGCTACCGATCGTCATGACCGAGAAAGACGCCGTCAAGTACCGCAACAGTCGGGTCGCGAGCGCTTGGTATCTGCCGGTAACGGTCGAGATAAGCGCGTCCGTCCGCGAGCGCATTCTGGCAGTCGTCGACAGGCTCACTTCAGCACACCGCGCGGGGGCAGCCCGTTGAGTGCATTTCACGTGGTAATTCCGGCGCGGTATGCGTCGACCCGCTTTCCGGGCAAGCCGCTCACCGAGTTGGCAGGAAAGCCGATGATTGCGCATGTCATCGCGCGTGCAGCCGCGAGCGGGGCACTGGATGTCATCGTGGCCACCGACGATGAGCGCATCGCTGCGGTTGCGCGCGGCTGTGGGGCCGAAGTTGCGATGACTGACCCGGGCCACGCCTCGGGCACCGATCGCATCGCCGAAGTTGCGCGTCAGCGCGGCTGGGCGGGGGAGGCGATCGTGGTGAACTTGCAGGGTGACTCACCGCTGATGCCGCCCGGGAACCTCGCGCAGGCTGCCGGCTTGCTGCTCGCGCATCCGGATGCCGCGATCGGAACGCTCTGCGTCCCGATTTTGATCGATGCGGATCGGCTCAACCCGAATGTCGTCAAGGTGGTGATGGATGCGACCGGACGGGCGCTGTATTTCAGCCGCGCTCCGATTCCGGCCATTGCGCACGGTGCGCAAGGCGCACCGGCATGGCGACACCTCGGACTCTATGCTTACCGGGTGGGCAGCCTTGCGACACTCAGTGCCGCGGAGCCTTGTCCGATCGAGCTCGGCGAGAAGCTCGAGCAGCTGCGAGCACTGTGGCTGGGTCTCGAGATCCGCATCGCTTTGGCGCAGGCCAGCCCGGGCGCCGATGTGGATACGCCCGCGGATGTCGCGGAGGTTGAGCTCGCGCTCAAGCGGCAGCCGCCTGCACGGGTAACTGCTCCATGAGCAAAGTTCACCTTCCGGCTACATCGATCCGGCGCGTTCTGTTCGTCTGCATGGGCAACATCTGCCGTTCGCCCACGATGCATGGCGTGTTCCGCGAGCGGCTTCGCATAGCGGGGCTCGCGTCGACTATCGAGGTCGATTCGGCAGGCACCCACGGGTACCACGCTGGAGCGCCGCCCGACGAGCGGTCGCAGGCAGCCGCGCGCCGGCGCGGACTCGATCTGTCAGGGTTGCGCGCCCGCAACGTCGAGGCGCAGGACTTCGACTTCTTCGATCTCATCCTCGCGATGGACGACGATAATCTGGAGTCGCTGCGGGCGATGGCGCCGGAGCAGCACCGGCACAAGCTCGCCCTGCTGCTCGAGTATTCGCTGGGCGACGTTGGCCGTTCCGTGCCGGATCCTTACTACGGTGGCCCTATCGGGTTCGAGCGCGTGCTCGACATTGCCGAGGAGGCTGCCGACGGCTTGCTCGCGAAACTGACGAAGAGTACGGCCGGGCCCGGTGCGGGCCCGGCCTCCGGTCGGGATTCTCGCTAATCGCGCTCGCGCGGCGCGTCCGGTTCCGGCCCTGACGACCACACGGTGTAGCTCTTCGGCCCGGCACTCACGGGCGGCGGTTCCCAGGCAGGCGGGGGCGACGACGGCGCCACGAATTCGCGGGGCGCGTGGTCCTCGCTGCGCGGCGGGCTGTCCGCGACGCGGGTTGCATCCACGGGCGGGCGGCTCTGCGGGATCGACGCGTCTGCGGAGGTTTCGTTGCCCGCGAACTGCGCGCCTTCACGCGCTTCGCCCTCCGGGCGCTGCTCGCGGTTAGGGCGGTTGTCTCCACCGCCACCACCCCCACGACCGCGACGGCGTCGCGGTCGTTCCCGACGGCGCGACTGTTCGCCATTGCTGCTCGCTTCGCTGTCTGCCCCACCATTGCCCTGGGGGCTGCCTTGGCGCTCCTCGTCGCGACGCGGCTGGCTGGGCGGGCGCGGCTCGTTGCGCCCATCGTTACGACCGTCGAACCGGTTGTCCTGCCGCTGACCTGAACGCTGCTCTGCGCGATCCTGCTGCGGCCGACCGCCGTCCTGGGCGTGACGCGGCGGGCGGTTGCCGCGGTTGTCGCGGTGATCTCGGCCGTCGCGGCTGTCACGATCGCGCCCCTCGCGCCCATCACGCCCGTCGCGCCCCTCGGGGCGCTGGCGATTCCGGTCGTCGCGGCGACCACGTCCATGTTGTCCGCGATTGCGGCCACCGTCGTGGCGTTCATCACGCCGTCCGCCTGGGCGCTCGGGCGCACGTTCGCGCGGAGCCTCGGCGGGTGCGGCGCTGCGGGTGCCGCCAATCCATGCGAGAAAGCGTGCAATCAGGCCAGGTCGATCCGATCTCGGTTCGGCAGGTTGTGGCGCGGCCACGGCCGTCGCTTCCGCGAGTTCCGGCGGCGGCGGCGCTGGCGTCGCCGGCATCGGCGGGACGACCGCCGGTAGTTCCGGCTTCACCCGTGGCGCGAACAGGTCGAGCGCGGCATCGGCAGGCGGCGCTTCCTGCGCGGCCAGCGTATAGCTTGCGCCGACGTTCTCGGGCGCGGTCACCTGATCGTCGCGCACCCGGCGGATCGTGTAGTTCGGAGTCTCGAGCGCCGGGTTCGCGATCAGCAGAAGCTGTACACGATCCCGTTCCTCGATGATGCGGATCCAGTCGCGCTTCTCGTTGAGCAGGTAGGTTGCGACATCGACTGGCAGCTGCGCGATGACTTTCGAGCTCCGGTCCTTGCGGGCCTCCTCGCCGATCAAGCGCAGAACGGCCAGTGCCAGCGATTCGACGCCGCGGATCGACCCTGAACCGTTGCAGCGCGGGCAGGTCTGGTGTGCAGACTCGCCGAGCGATGGGCGCAGCCGCTGGCGCGAGAGCTCGAGTAGTCCGAAGCGGGAAATACGGCCGATCTGCACACGGGCCCGATCCATCTTCATGGCGTCGCGCAGGCGGTCCTCGACAGCACGCTGGTTGCGCTGTGAGGACATGTCGATGAAATCGACGACCAGAAGACCACCAAGGTCCCGGAGTCGGCATTGGCGAGCGACCTCGTCCGCAGCCTCCAGGTTGGTCGCGAACGCCGTCTCCTCGATATCCTCGCCCTTGGTCGCGCGTGCGGAGTTGATGTCGATCGAAACCAGCGCCTCGGTCTGCTCGATCACCAGACTCCCGCCGGAGGGAAGGGTGACCGTGTGGGAGAACGCTGACTCGATCTGGCTCTCGATCTGGTAGCGAGTGAACAGCGGTACGGGATCGTTGTAGGTCCGCAGTTTCTTCAGGTTCTGTGGCATCGCCCGTTCCATGAACTGGCGTGCCTCTTCGTGCGTCTTGTCGTTGTCTACGATGATCTCACCGATGTCATTGGTGAGGTGATCGCGCAATGCCCGCACGATGGCGTCACTGTCCTGGAAAACAAGGAACGGCGCCGGGCGGCTTACAACGGCCTTTTTGATTGCCTCCCAGATCCCCAGGAGGTATTCCATGTCCCAGTTCAGTTCCTCGAGGCTGCGGCCGACGCCGGCAGTGCGGATGATCACGCCCATGCCGCGCGGCACTTCGAGGTCGTGCATTGCTTCGCGGATCTCGTCGCGCTCTTCACCGCTGATCCGGCGCGACACGCCGCCACCACGCGGGTTGTTCGGCATCAGAACGATGAAGCGGCCGGCGAGGCTG
>SXGS01046282.1_pt1 | contig 15935 bp, 11 predicted proteins | sample 3174681 | NCBI WGS metagenome assembly SXGS01 (sample SAMN11356861, study PRJNA531348) | freshwater metagenome | isolation source: freshwater sample F1-80 | place: China: Fuxian Lake, Yuxi | collected 2017-12-25 | reverse complement strand
GGATCGGCGTCACATCGCGGGGGGCGTCGCAAGCCGGGGCGGCGTCACTGCTTCGACTTCCGCTTGATCTCCGGCGCTTTTGCGTCCTTGCCGGCTTTGTCGCTGCCCTTGTCGCCGTCATAGTCCTTTTCGTCCCCGTAGGCGGAGGTCTGGCGGTCAACCGTGGGCGGGAAGGCGTTGAACTGGCGCCAGAGTTCGTAGCCGAGAGACACGGTGTCGAGCATCACCCAGCCGGTGGCGATCGCGCCCGGGCGGAGGTGCTGCGGATCGGGCCACGGGTCTTCCCGGCGTTCGGAGATCGCGGCGGTGTCCGGTTTAACGATGATCCGGTACTTGCCGCTCCCGTCGTCCACGGCGTCTATGACCGCCACCCGTCCGGCAAAGGTGCCGACCGCGGCCGACGGCCAGCCGGTGAATTGCAGGGCGGGCCAGCCGGCGAACTGGAGGCGGACCGGCCTGCCGACGTTCACCAACGGCGCGTCGAACGCCGAAAGGGTGAGTTCGACCGCCTGATCGGCGGAGTCGGGGGCGAGCACGGCGAGCACGTCGCCCGCTTTCACGGTCTCGCCGGCGCCCACGCGGGTCAGGCGGACGATGCGCCCGGTGCGCGGCGCCCGCACAAAGCGCTGGTTCATCCGGCGGCGGGTATTCTCCAGATCCACCTCCAGCTTGAGGATGTCGCTGGTCATCGAAGCAATGGTCTCCCGGGCGGAGGCCAGAGACGCGTGCGCGCTGTTCACGGCGGCGTCGGTGTCCGCCTCCACTTTCGCGGCGTCAAGATCACCGACGCGGGAGTCTCGCTGCGCGATGTTCAGCGCTGCCTTCGCCCGCTCGACTTCGGTGGCGGCCCGCACCACGTCAATGCCGGCGCGGTTCTGTTCCAGCCGCGCAACGCCCGTGTCGCGGCGGGCAATCTCAACGGCGGCCCGGGCCCGTTCCACTTCCGTTCGCGCCCGCTCCAGGTCCACCTGCGCGCGCGTTTGCTCGAGGGCAAACACTTTCGTGTCACGGGCCGCGATATCGAGGGCGGCCTTCGCGCGCTCCACCTCAGTGCGGGCGCGCGTGAGATCCACGCGCGCCCGGTCCTGATCGAGTTGGGCCACGCGCACATCCCGCCGCGCCACTTCGACCCCCGTCTTCGCGCGCTGGAGGTCCGTATCGGTGCGCACCTGGTCGAGGTCCGCAAGCTCCAGATCGCGCTTTGACCGCAACCCCTTCGAAAACAGCTCGGCGATGCGCGTCTGATTGAACCCGGCGGTCTTCCGCGCCTGCTCGGCGGCCTCGACCGCCTGCTCCGCCGCGACCTGCCGCTGCTGCGCCTGGAGGAACTTCGCTTCCGCCGTGGGCACATTCACTTCCTGGGCGCCAAGCAGACTCTGCTCGGCCGCGGTGAGTGCTTCCCGGGCGGCCCGCTGCCGTTCCACCGCCTGCTGGGCCCGCTCGCCGGCGGCGGGCACGCCCACATCCTGCGTCCCCCGCAGTGCCTGCTGCGCGGCGGTGAGCGCTTCCTGGGCGGCGCGATAACGCTCCACGGCCTGCTGCGCCCGCTCCGAGGCGCCCGGCACCGCCACCTGGCGCCCGGCTTTGTACGCCTGCTCGGCTGCCGTGACACTCTCCTGGGCGGCCCGCTGGCGCTGCTCCGCCTGCTGGGCCCGTTCCCCGGCGGTGGGGAGGGCGAACCCGCGGGAACGGCCCACCGAGGCAAGTTGCCGTTCGAGCGCCGCGGCGCGCGTCATCGCAGCCGCGCGCCGCTCGAGGAGGGCGGTGCGCTGCTCCCGCATCCGCACAAGCTGGTTTCGGTCCAGGAATTTGGAGTCCAGGTCGGACAACTCGGCGATGAGTTCCCCCTGCCGGACCGTCTGGCCTTCCTGCACCTGCCAGCTCAGCAGCCGGCCGGGAATCTCGGCCTCTATGTTCTGGGGACGCTCCATCGCCGAGTAGACGATCACGCGGCCCACCCCGCTCACGGATTGCTGCCACGGAACAAACAGCAGGCAGGCGCCCACGATGCCCATGAGCGCGAGAAGCACCGCGGCCAGGGGGCGGACCCAGGATCGGGGCCGCAGCAGCAAAAGCGAAGACGGCCCTTCATCCGGACCCCGCCCGAGCGGCACGGGCAGGGAAGTGTGAGCACACATCGGTTATCCACTCCTCTCGCGAATCTGGCGCGCAAGATCGGGGAACAGGGAGGCAAACTCACCGTCGCTGTCGCGCACGAGGTCCTCGGCCAGGCCGGACTGCACAATCTGCCCGTGGGCGAGCACATGCACCGTGCCGGAGCGCAGGACCACCTCTGCGTCGTGGGAGATGTCAATCAGCGTCCACGAATGGTCGGGAGCGTAGAGGGCATCCAGAATCCGGAGCTTGGTCTGCTCGTCAATTCCGGTGAACGCCTCGTCGAGAATCAGGAGGCGCGGCCGGTCCACGATCGCGCGCGCAATCAACAGGCGCTGTGCCTGCCCGTGCGAGAGGTTCCGCCCCCCGGTCACCAGCGGCGTACGCACGCCCTCGGGAAACCGCTCGAGATCGGCGCTCAACTGCGAGATTTCCAGCGCCCACTCGACGTCCTCGTAGCTCAGGTTGGTCCGCCCCACCAGGATGTTCTCTTCCAGCGTTCCGGAGAAGATCTCGTGGTCGTCTCCCACCATGTTTACGGTCGCCCGCAGGCTCTCCAGATTCCAGGCGCGCACATCCAGACCATCCACCTCGACCAGCCCGTGGCTCGGCTCCTCCAGGCCGCAGAGGAGAGCCGCCACGGTCGTCTTGCCGGCGCCGCTCTTCCCCACCAGACTCACGCGCTCTCCCGCTCCCAGCGACAGGTTGAAGCCGGAGAGGATCTCCACGCCTTCGCGGTACGCAAAGCGCACGCCGCGGCAGGAGACCCGCGCCCCGCCGGCCGGCGGGGCGTGCTCGCGCCCATCGGTACGTTCCAGTTCCAGATCCGTGACGTGCCCGATCTTGTCCAGCGCGGTCAGGAGGTCGTAGACCTGCTCCGCCTGCTTCACCAGCTTGTCCAGCGCGGACAGCACACCGACCACGATCAACTCCGCGGCCACGAGTTGTCCGAGGGTCAACTGCCGCTGGATGACCAGCCAGCCTCCGATCCCCAGGGTGCCCGCGCTGGCCACCGCCTGAAACAGGTAGTTCCCGATGGCCTGTCGGAAGACGACGGAGAAGTGCGAGCGGCGCGCGGCAAGGTACTGATGCACCAGAGAGTCGGCGCGATGCAGCAAGAACCCGCCGGTCGCGTTGAGCTTGAAACTCGTCTGGCAGCGAGCGAGTTCCTCCAGCCAGTCGGCCACCCGGTATTTCTGGACGGACTCCTGAATGCTGGTCCGCAGGCCGCCGAAGCCCAGAGTCACCGTGACGAAGTAGAAGCTCACCAGAACGAAGAGCGCAAATGCGAACAGCAGGGGGTTGTAGATGGAGATCAGGAGCAGCCCCACCCCGGCCTGGAGCGCGGCGGCGATTCCATCCAGGAGCAGCTTGGAGACCGTCTTCTGCACCGTCAGGGTATCGAAGAAGCGGTTGACCAGCTCCGGGGCATACTCGTCCCGCAGGGCGGTGAGCCGGATGCGCGGCAGAACATGCGCCAGGTGCAGGGCCACCCGCGCGAACACCCGCTGCTGGAGGGTTTCCACCACGGTCAGTTGCAGCACCCGCAGCACGCCGGCAAACAGCAGCCCCCCAAGCACCAGGAACGTCAGCACGGCGAGGGGCTGCAAAAACAACCCTGCGGCGATGGTGTTGACGAGGGCCTGAGCGGCGAGCGGCGCGGCGAGCGAGAGGATCCCGGTCAGCAGCACATAGACCAGCAGCACGGTCAGGTCGCTGCGATTTTCCGCGAGCATCGCGCCGAGACGCTCCAGTGGGGTCGGATGGTGGTGCCCCCCATGCCCGGCGGAGGGCGCTTCGAAGTGGCGCCGGGCGGCGATGGGGGCCGGCTCCGGCAGCGACTCCGGTGTGGGGCGTTCGCCGGCGCCGGGGAATCCCCCGCTCGGCGGCGCGACCTCGTTGGAAGACGCTCCGAACGCGCCGGCATCCCGGCCGGGACCCGGCGGCAGCGCCTCAGATTCCGGTTGCCGCTGCGGCGCTTCGAGAGGCTCGGGGGTTTCACTCACAGTTGCACCGTCACAGCGCGAAAGAGAACCAGCGCCTGCTCATACTCGGCGCGAATGCTGATGACCCGGTTGGCCGCCTCGGCCGTGGATCTCTCCCGCTGGTTCACGAGAAACAGCGTGCTGTCTCCCAGAGTGAAGCGATCGCGTTCGCCCTGCTCCAGCCGCTGTGCCAGGCGCAATTCCTCGCGCGCGGCGACGTAGCGCCGGTACGCCTGGTTGACGGCATTGGCGGCGTCCTGGACCTGCACCTGCACGCGCTGGCGCTCGAACTGCAGGTCGAGAGCGATTTTCTCCAGTTTTCGTTCCGCCTGCCCTTCCAGCCCCCGAGCGGTACGCTGTCGCAGCGGCAGCCCGAGGGAGATCCCGGCCTTGAGGGTCGGACCGGCGCCTTCTGCTCCCGAGTCGTAGCCGGGCTGCACCGACAGGTTGAGGTCCGGAAGCCTCAGGTTCCGGGCGAGACGCAGATCCACGCGAGTGACCTCTCCGGCAGCGGCCAGGATGCGGAGCTCCGGCCGCTGCTGAAGCGCCTGCGCCTGGAGCCGCGCCACCTCCAGCTCCTCCAGCACTCCCCCGGGGTCCACAGCCGGCGGAGCCGCCCCCGGGGGCGGGGGTGGGGCGGCGATACCCCCCTCGTCCCAGAGGTACAGGGAGAGCTTGTTCGTTTCCTTCTGCAGGTCGCGGCGCGCTTTCTCCAGGCCCTCAATGCGTCGCTGGACTTCCTGCTCCGCTTCCACGACATCAATCAGCGGCAGATCCCCCGCCTGAGCCCGATCGCGTACCGCCTGGGCTCGGACCCGCGCCAGTTCGAGCAACGCCGCCGCGACCTCCACCCGCTGGACCACGGCCACCCAGTCCCAGTAGGCACTGCCGGCCGCCACCAGCACCTCCAGGCGCAGTGACTGATACGTCGAATCCGCAAGGGCAATCCCGAGGCGGGCCTGCTGCAGCGCCGCCGACTTCGGATTGATACCGAGGCCCCGGAGCAGCGGCAGCTTGATCCCGAGAAAGTACTCGCCGTCCACCCCCGTCACCGACAGGGGCGACTTCACATCCCCGCGGTTCAACTGCGCCCCGGCGACGATCTTCGCGCCGGAGGGTGTCAGGAACTCGACCGCTGCATCGGTGGCGGTGAACGACTTGACTTTGCCGGGACTCCCGGTGTCGTTGAACCGGGTGAAGGTATGGTCGCCCACCAGTATCGGGTCGAAGGCGCCCTGCTTCTCCAGCAGTTTTGCGGGCGCCGTGCGCCGCTCTGCATCCGCCGCCGCCAGCTTCGGATAGGTAGCCTGGACGCGGGCCAGAAACTCCGGAAGCGTCAGAGGCGGGGGAGGAGTTTGCGCTCTTCCGGCGCCAACGGATACAAGAAGAAGCACGGATATCCAGACAGCGAGAGTGACGGATACGGTGCGCAGCGCGATGTCTCCTCATGCGGAGGGGGGCCTCCACGGTCGGCGATAGAGCGTTCTGTCCATCATACCCCGGCGGGCCGCCCGGCGTGACAGTCGCAAGGAAAGGACAGAAATGGCATACGATGCACTGCTGGCGGATCGGCTGCGGGCCACCCTCGCCCCGCGGTCCGATCTGGTCGAACTCCGGATGTTTGGAGGTCTCGGGTTCACGCTCCACGGCAACATGGCCTGCGGCGTGGCGAAGGACGAACTGATCGCCCGATTGGGACCGGAGGGCAGTGAGGAGGCGATCCGGCACGCGGGGGTCAGGGAGTTTGACTTCACCGGGCGTCCCATGCGGGGCTGGGTGATGGTGGAACGGCCGGCGTGGGAGCCGGAGGGGGCACTCGAAGGGTGGGTGGACCGCGCGCTCGCCTTCGCGGAAACGCTGCCGGCAAAGAAGAAGTAGCGCCCGGCTCGGTCCGAGCCGCCCCGGTCCGGGAGGCGCATCCGGGGACTTTCGGGATCGAGGGAAGGAAGTCCGCGACTCACAGCGAATCTTCCTTCAGCATTGCAACTTCCCCCCCGAGAAGAATGGAATGAACCTTCGAAGAACGGTTCTGACGGGTGTCCTGACACTGCTCCCGTTGGCAGCGCTGGCGGTTCAGGGAGGATTCGGCCTTCCGGCGCCGGTGGACGGACGGGATCCGGACGTTTCGGAACCGGATCGGCGGGCCGGGTTGCTGGCCGCGTCGCGGCGCCTCCCCTGCCAGTCCGGTCCGATTGCAGCGGACGCGAACAATCGCCGGCTGGTGAACATCAATCCCGACGCAAACTCGGTAACCATATTCAATATCGCAAACATGCAGCCGGCGCGTCTGAACGAAATCACCGTCGGCGGCGATCCCAGCAGCGTGGCCATCCACCCGAACGGCGTGCGCGCCTACGTGGCCTGCGCCGCTGACGGCACCGTCGCCGTGCTCAACCTGCTCCAGCGGAGACGCACCGGCGTGGTTCCCGTCGGCGCAGAGCCGATGGCCGTCGCGCTGTCGCCGAACGGCACCCGCCTCTATGTGGCGAACTCGGCATCCAACAATCTGATGGTCTTTGACACCGCGCGCCTGCGGCTTCAAGCGACGGTGGACCTCAGCGCGTTCGGTACTGCTCCGCGCTCCATCGCGGTCACCAACGATGGTGACGGGGACGATCGGGACGAAGTTGTTTTTGTCGCGATGTTCTACGGGCAACTTCGTGCGGGACAGGGTTTCCTGCAAGAGGGACTGGACGATCAGCGCGAAGGACGTGTGGTCGGCATCTCGTCGCGCACGAATGTCGCCAACGCCGATCCGGTCCGCCTGCAACCTCTGGTCAACGCCGGGTTCAACTCGAACGGACGCCTGGCGCCCGGCCCCGGACAGGTACCCGCGATCGCTTCCACCAACCCGCAGACGTTCACGACCCCGACCAGTGCGTTCCCGAACCAGTTGGCGTCCCTCGCCATCCGCCCGGGCACGTTGCTCGCCTACGTGGTGAGCACCGCCGCTTCGCCCAACGGCCCGCTGCGCTTCAACTCGAACGTGCAGGGACTGATCTCGGTCTTCAACACGCAGGCGCGGAGCGAGGTCACGGCGGGCCAGACGGACTCGACAGTACGGCGCACCGCGCCCCTGAACCTGAATCAGGGCATTAACCTGGCCACCTTCCCCGAGCCCCGGCTCTTCCTGTCCAACCCGACCGGAATCGCCTGGCGGCCCACGGGTGCGGACGCCTGGGTAGTGATCCAGAACTCCAACCTGCTGGTGCGGGTGACCGTGGATGCCGACGGCATTCCGACCATCGGCGCGCCGCTCGTCGCCGGTCCCAGCAACCTCGTGCGCGTGGACCTGGAGACCGTACCCAAAGGACAGATCCCCGGCAAGGCGCCGCGCGGTCTGGTCATGGATGCCACGGGGCAGCGGGTATTCGTGTCCAACTACATCAGCCGCTCGATCTCCACCTACAGCATCGCCAACCCGCTGGCGCCGGCATTGATCGGCACCGCGCTCTCGACGGCGCTGCCCGCCCCGGGCAGCCTCGCAGCCACCGCGCTCCGGGGAGCCGAACTGTTCTTCACCGGGCGCGGCCCGCAGACCCGGATGTCCAGCGAAGGCTGGGGCGGGTGTATCACCTGCCACCCGAACGGACGCGCCGACAACATCACCTGGATGTTTGACGGAGGCCCGCGCCAGACGATCAACCTCGACGGGATGTTCGTCCGGCCGACGCCCGCAGGGCCTCACCAACGCCTGCTCAATTGGAGCGCGGTGCGCGATGAGAACCACGACTTCGAACTGAACACCCGCGGCGTGTTCGGCGGCCGGGGGCTCATTGACGACGACCGGCTCTTCTTCGCGGTGGGGGGACAGACGGCGGCCGGCGACTCGGCAGCCATTGAGCAGTTCCAGCAGGCGACTGGAACGGTCGGGACGGCAAACGACCTCACCGGCTCCGCGCTCCCGACACTCCCAGGCGGCCGCCGTGACTTTGGCATCGCCTCGGTGTCGGACGATCGGGTCTTCATCATTGGGGGCCGCACCGGCGCCGGCACTCTGGTAGACCCCGCCGACGCCGTGTTGGAGTTTAACCCGCGCACCAACACGCTGGTGCGGCGCAGCGCCGTCGGCTTCACCAACCGGCACTCCCTCGGAGCAGCATCGGTGCGCACCAGCGCCGGCTTCCGGATCTACGCCATCGGCGGCTACCCCTCGGCCGACCCCTTGATCCCCCCGATCAACACGGTGCAGGAATACAACCCTGCCACCGACACCTGGCGGACGGTGGCGAGCCTCCCGACGCCGGTGGCGCAATTCGGCACCACCGTGGCTGGTGGGGTGAACACCGCCGAGCCCCTGCAGCTCATCCACGTGGTTTCCGGCAACACCGGCTCTGAATCGGCCCCGTCGGTAACCAACCCCTCCCCGATCCAGCGGTACCTGGCCGACCCGACCGGGCCGGGTACGTGGTCTGCCTTCAATCCGGCCGGGCTCACACTTCGGCGCAATCACGGCATCGCGACGGCCCTGCGCGGCGTCGGGAATCGCGTCTTCATCATCGGGGGACAGAACGCAGCCGGCGCTGTGCTCGACACGGTGGAAGAGTACCTCGCCCAGGCGGTCAGTGTGGTGGCGACCCCGCACACCTCCCTGCCTGCGCCGCGCGCCCGCTTCGGCATCGGCAGCTCGGTCAGCACCAACCAGATCTACGTGATCGGGGGGGTGGACGGGACCGGCGCAGCGCAGACCTCAGTGCTGGAATACACGGTCGGCAATAACGGACCGGTGGCGGGCCCCCTCGGTACCCCGAGCGGCACGTGGGCCACCCGGGCCAACCTGGCGGCGGCGCGCATCAGTCTGGGAGTCTCCACTCCGCCGGGAGTGAATAACTTCCTGGTCGCGCCGAATACCGGTCGCTCGTTCGATCAGGACGCGATCTCCGAATGGATCCGCCTGGCCGTGCGCCCGGCCCGGGCGCCGGTGGCCGCCACGAATGCAGCCGCAGGGCGCGGGCGGACGTTGTTCGGACAAACCGGCCTTGTCGTCGCCGGAGCCAGTTGCGCGACGTGCCACGGCGGCCCGCTCTGGACTCGGTCCATTGTGGACTTCGTGACCCCGCCCTCTCCGGAGGTCGGCATCGGGCTGGGCAACCAGCGAGTCATCGGTGCGGAGATCCGCCAGACCGTGGCGCAGGGCACGAACGTACTGCTGAACGTCGGCACGTTTACGCTGGGCGGCGGCAGGGTCAACGAGATCCGGTCGAACGCCGCGGACATCAGCCAGGCGATCAACCCGCTGGGGGCCAACGGGTTCAACATCCCGTCGCTCCTCAGCGTGCACGAGACCGCGCCGTACTACTACTCCGGGCTTGCCCAGACGCTGCAGGACGTGCTGAACGGCTCGCAGGACTCGTTCGGCGGCACGCGGCATCACTTCGTGACGAACGCGGACCAACGCGCGGATCTCATCGCGTTCCTGCGCTCGATTGATCAGATTACCCCGGTCTTCCCGTAGACAGGGGCGGCTATCGCGCCGGCTCACGCACGAGGCGCCCGGACCATTGTGGTCCGGGCGCCTCGTTTTTCCTGCCGGCCTTCGCTGCACCCGGCCACGCTTCAGCGAGGGGGCATGGTAAGATATCCGCAGCCGCCTTCGGGCCTGATGAGATCGGAGCGTGTATGAGTTCGGCATCTTTGCGCCGGGAGGAAGCACGGCGTGGTTCCCGGATCACTCCCGCCTGCACTCCCGGCGAACTAAAAACTGTGGCGGCGCGTCTGGCGGAAGCCTACCCCGACGTAGACGCCGTGTTTTTGTTTGGTTCGCTGGCGCGCGGACAAGCACGCCCCGGAAGCGACGTGGACCTGGCGGTGCTTCTCCGGGAGGGCGCTTCCCTGGAGGACTCGATCTGTCTGGGTGTTGACATGACGGCCTGCGTCGAAGACCTGCTCGGATTGCCGGCAGATGTGGTAGTGCTGCAGCCGAACCTGGATCCCGGACTGCTCTTTGACATCTTTCGGATCGAGACCATCGTCTTCGCGCGCAGCTACGATCGAGCCCACGACTACGCCTGTCGCGCCCGAATGGAATACCGCGACCTATTGCCGCGTCTGGAGCGCTCTTTCGAGCGGGTCCGGCGCAGTTTTGTGGAGGCTGTACGTGCCACTCACGGATCGTGACCGGACACTGCTCGCCACATTGAACAGCTACCTCGCCCATCTGCGCCGTCGCAGCGCGCTCGACCCGGCCGCCATCGAGCCTTTCGGCGCAGAAGATGCTGCGGTGCAGCGGGGGCTGCAACTCTCCCCAGTGCTGCCCCGATCTGGGAGATAGCGCACTCGGCCACCTCAAGCGAGAGGAGCCGGGACGTTACCGGGATATCTTTTCGGCTCTGCACCGCGAAGGGATCATTCAGGAGTCTCTGGCGCGAACGATGGAACGTCTCGCCGGATTTCGCAACGTGCTGGTCCATGGTTACGCAGACCTCACGCCGCAGCAAACGTGGCGGGAGCTCCGGCGCGCACTTCCGGCGCTCGAAGAGTTCGCCGAGAACATCAGCCGCCAGTAGGGCCGCGGCACTGGCCGTGGCTCCTCGATCGCCGCCGACGTTCCGGCCACACGGGTCGGGCGGCGGCGCCTCCCGGCGAGAGAGCGGTCCCTACCGCACGTGCCACGGTTCCGTGAGCGGCTTCGCCCCGTTCAGTTCGCCGTAGCCGACTCCGGTCGTACCGGTGGGATTGGGACCGAAGTAGCGCGGATCGGTGGGGTCCGCTTCCGGTTGGAACCGCACGTCGCAGGAGAGCCGCACGCGGCGGTCGGCGCCATGGTGGTCCAGCGAACCGTGCATCAACGTCATGCTGAACACAATCGCGTCCCCCGGCTGGAAGGAGGTCGTGAGCAGACGCACCCCGCGCTTCCCGGCCATCGTGACGGCATCTTCGCGGGCAGCGACGCGGGGCGAACCCTTTGAATCGTAATCAATACCGCGTATCGGGGCGATCAGGTCCTCGAAGCGATGCGAGCCTTCCAGCACCATCAGCGGGCCCTGATCGAGCCGCACTTCCCCGAGCGCAATCCAGAGGGTGTGTACCCGCTGCGAGCCCCGGCAAAAGAACGGCATATCGAAGTGCAGATCGGTCGCCTTGCCGGGTGTGCCGACGCGGAGGAAGAGATAATCGTGGGGGTGCGCGGGTTCACCGATGATGGTGGAGAGGAGCGCGCGCAGCTCCGGACCGTGGGTTACCCGCCGCAGTGCAGCGCCCTCCGACACGGACTTCCAGAACGCTCCCAGGTCGGGCATCAACTCGCGGCGGCGGCTTCGCTCGCTGAAGATGCCCTCCACCGCGGGCTCCTCAATCTCGTCCACCTCGGCGAGCCGCGCCAGAATCTCGCTGCGCGCCGCCAGCGCCAATTCAGGCCCCACGGCCGCACGCACGAAAAGGTAGCCGTCTTCCCCCACCCGCGCCGCAACCGCGGCCGGATCCGCTCGTACGGCGCCGCTCTCCCGCAACTCACCGAGCAGCGCGTCCGGCACCGGGCAGCCGTGAACTGTAGCTGTGTTCATTCAGGCTACACGAGTTCGCGGATGAGTTCGTAGCCCGGCGGCAGGATGGGCCACGGGCGTCCCACGCGGTCATCGTAGTTCGTGTCCGGGTTGATGCCCAGCACGTGATAGACGGTGGCCAGCACATCCCCCGGCTTGTAGGGATTCTGCGCGGGGTACTCGCCCAGGGCATTGGAAGCGCCGACCGCCTGCCCCATCCGCAGGCCACCGCCGGCCATCGCCACCGACATGACCTGTCCCCAGTGGTCGCGGCCGGGAAGGCCCGTCTGGCCCGGCACGCCGTTTGTGTTGAGGCGCGGCGTGCGGCCGAACTCGCCCATCACCACCACGAGCACCTCGTCCAGCATGCCGCGCTCGGCCAGGTCTCCGACCAGCCCCCCCACGGCTTCGTCCATCCGCTCGGCTGGGCCCTTGACGACGGCGGCGATATTGTCGTGCATGTCCCAGCCGCCGAAGTTGACGGTCACAAATGTGACGCCGCGCTCCACCAGCCGGCGGGCCATCAGCGCGTAGCGGCCCCACTGGTGATCGCCGTAGCGTTTCACCATCGCCTCCGGCTCCCGATCCAGATCGAAGGCCTCGCGCACGGCGGGTCGGAGAAGCGTGTTGAAGGCCTTCTGGGTAAACGTATCGAGCCGCTCGACCTGCGGGCTCTCGCCGACGCGCCGACAGGTGTTGTCGAAGCGTTTCAGCAGATCGCTCCGGCGGGAGAGGCGAGTCAGGTCGGCCGACTGCTTGAACATCGTCGGGGTGCCCGGCTTGGCGCCGTCACCTCCGGCAGCATAGGGGAAGAAGGGGTCGTACTCGGCGCCCAGGAAGTTGGCGCTGTGGTAGCCGGGGCTGATGCCGACCGAGTGGATATTCGGGACGCCGACGTAGGCGGGCAGGTCCGGGTGATTGGCGCCGCGGGTGCGGGCGACGAAGCTACCCGCGGAGGGCGCGCGCGGAGTAGTATCGGAGCCCGTGGCTCCCCACCGGCCGGTCAGCATGATGTGCGCACCGGCAAAGTGATCGCCGTTATTGTGATGGACGGAGCGGACGAACGCCATCTTGTCCGCCAGTTTCGCCTGACGAGACATCAGTTCGCAGAGGCGCAGGCCAGACACATTGGTCTCGATCGGCTTGTAGGCGCCCCGATACTCCGGCGGCGCATCGGGCTTCGGGTCGTAGGTTTCGTGCTGGGGCGGGCCGCCGTCGAGCCAGACGACAATGCAGGCGGTTTTCTTCCGCTCCGCCGCTCCAGCGGCCTCAAGGCGAAACCGGTCCGCCAGAGTAAGGCCTCCCAAACCCAGGACCCCTGCCTTGAGCACGGAACGCCGCGAAGCGCCCGCGCAGTTCCGGCTTGATGGACCGCCCCCAATTGTCAGCATCGAATACCCCTTCCAGCCGGCGATCCCCGATTCGCCGTCGTTCCCTCTTCATTGGGATGCCCCGGCGACGCCGGAGTTTCCACATTTCCTGCGCGCGCCCGGGCCGGGCCGAACAGGGGCGGGCGGACGCCCGGGCCCGTCGCAGCAGTGGCGCTCGGAGAACGCGCGCCACTGCTGTGACGGGCGACCTACCGCCCCCAGGACCCGGTTCCGGCAGGGGTGCAGCGTGCTGCCGCCCCTGCTGTTCCGCCGGCTACGTGAAGTCGCGCGGGTTCGGGGACCGCACAGGAGTGACGACGAGGACGCGATATTCGTTCTGCTCGCGCACCATCGCGTAGGTCGCGCGCACAATCACGCGATCCATGCCAGTGAGCACGATCTTCACCTCGACCACGTTTCCGTCCTGGCTGGCGCGCGCCTCCCGGAATTCGACCTCCCGGTAGTTCACGAACTGGGGAAACTGCCGCCGCATCATCTGACGGAAGTCGGTGACGGACCCGAACTCGCGCCGCACGCCACCGCTCTGGTAGCGCATCGCGGCGGCATAGTCGTCGCTGCGGAACGCCTTGAGCTGGGCTTCGATCGCGGCGGCGGCGGCCTTCTTTTCCTCTTCGGTTGCGGTCCGGACCACCCCAGGGGTAAGAACGGGACGGGGCGCGGGGGTAGGATCACCCGGAACCCCCTGATTCTTGTCCGGCTTCGCGCCCGCGTCTCCCTGGGGGGTCGTGTCCTGGAGTACGGGACGAAGCGCGGCCCTGGGGGCAGCAGTCACGCGGAAGGGAGCAAACGCGCCCGCGGCCAGCAGCAGGCCGAGAGCGAGGGAACCGGATACCCGGTTCGGCGGGCGTGCGGTCACAGAAGGGCCCTCCAGTGCTCACCGTGGAGCACAGTTGCCGGAGCGTTCGGACGCAATCAGGAAAAGTCCTCCCTGGCGGAAGCAAGTTTACAGATCCGCGTGAACTCTTCTGATCATTGTGACGTTCCGCGCGCCGTTCGTGATCGTGATTTTTTGGGGTGGGGCCGCTACAGATCTCCGAGGTGGTGTTGGACGAGCACCATCCCGGCCACCATCGCAGTTTCGGCGCGCAGGACCCGGCCGCCCAGCACTACCGGGCATGCTCCGGCCGTCCCCAGCAGCGCCTGCTCTGCGGGCGCCCACCCGCCCTCCGGCCCGACCGCGAGCCCCGCAGAGGCAGGGCCCGCGATCATGGGCTGCGCCTGACCCGCCCGGTCGTCCAGGTACCAGCGCGCCTCCGCCTGCCGCCACGGCGGACTCCGGAGCGCCGCCGCCAACGGCAGCGGCTCGGAGAGGAGGGGCACACTGGCCCGGCGGCACTGCTTGCAGGCGCGGAGCACCTGATTCGGCCAGGCGTGCGCCTTTTCGTGCTCCAGCCCCTCCTCTGCCACCGACCGTTCCGTCAGCACAGGAAAAATCCAGGTGGCTCCCAGTTCGGTGGCCTTCTGCACCACAAACATCATGCGCTGTCGCGCCAGGACCGCGCAGACCAGCGTCAGCGCGAGTGGCGATTCGGGAGGGTGCGGCATTTCCTCGTAGACCAGGGCCTCGCCCCCGCGGTCCCCGGTCTGCCGCAGGCTGGCCCGAAACCAGCGGCCGGTACTGTCACCCAGGGTGAACGCCTCGCTAAGATTGATCTGGCGGAACTGAAGGGCGGCGGCCTGGCGGCTGTCCAACCGGATACTGTTTCCCACGGACAGGGGCTCGGCGTAGACGAGCGGTGCGTACGGAAATGGAAGGGAAGTGTGCATATGCTTGAACCGAGGGAGACGCCGAGCGGCGAGGAGGCGTTCACTTCCGCTGCTGTGCAACAGGCGGCCGGAACGGCAGCGGTCCCCGGCGGAGGGCCCGGAGTCGGTGTCGTTGTATTCGGGCTGCTGCTCCTGGCATCCTCTTTGCTTTTGGGTCCGGCGGCGCCCGGAGCCGCGCAAGCTCCGGCGGAACCGGTCGTGGTGCTCTCGGCCGATCGGTCCGGCGGCGCGGCGCCTGCGGTCCGCGGTGCTGCGCTGGAGGCGCTGGCACAGCAGGTTCCCGACCCGCAACACGTGGTGATGCTGGTCCACGGGTGGGATACGTCGGCCGCGACCAATCGCCGGGAAAGCCGGGAGATCGCTCTGGCGCTTCAGGAAGGATTTCGGCGCCAGGGGGAGCGGGCCGGGGTACTCAGTCTGCACTGGCCCTCAGATGCCGGACCACAGCGCACCTGGATTCCGCAGACACTGCTGCACTATTTCTTTCAGACGCTGGGATTCCGCAATGCGATCCCGCACCCGTACAAACGGGACGTCCCACTCGCCCGCGCGGTAGGATTGCGTGGCGCCCGCCAGGTGCTGCTGGACGCCCACGCGCGCTTTCCGCACGCGAAACTCCACGTGCTGGCGCACAGTCTCGGTTCCGAGGTGGCGCTGCACGCACTGGATCCGAACACGCTCCACGGAGACGAAAGAGCGCTCGCAGTGCCTTATGAGCCGGGAGCGCTGCCTCTCGATCTGGTCGTGCTCGCCGGAGCCGACGTGGATCAGGAACTGATGCTGCGCAGCCAGGAGACCGCCGGCGGGCCCTCTCCGGGATTGCTGTGGGTAACGCTTCCGGAACGGGGACGGCCGCGTGATCGCGTCCTGATGCTGCGCAAACTCGCCCGGAAGCGCCCCGCGCTCGGAGATGCCGGCCCAAAACTGCGCGCGGCGGAGATTGATGCCCTCGTCGGGGGGCGACGCCTGATCTTTGATACCCTGGACATCCCGCCGACACACCGCATCCTGAATTACTACAACGCCGATCGGCTCTTCCGGCTGGCAGCGGCGGCAACCGCACTGCGCACCCGGAGGCCGGAGCGTTTCCCGCTGCTGCGCGCCCTGGATGAGACCCTCCGGCCGACCCGAAAGGAGTCCGAGCTGGCCCAGGCACTGCGGAACCAGGAAGCATCGGTGCGACTCTACGCGCTGTG
>SXGS01011870.1_pt1 | contig 15947 bp, 13 predicted proteins | sample 3174681 | NCBI WGS metagenome assembly SXGS01 (sample SAMN11356861, study PRJNA531348) | freshwater metagenome | isolation source: freshwater sample F1-80 | place: China: Fuxian Lake, Yuxi | collected 2017-12-25 | reverse complement strand
TACAAGCGCGCCACGCTGATCTTCCGCGACGTCGCGCGGTTGAAGCGAATCCTCAATCACGCCGAGATGCCGGTGCAGATCGTGATCGCGGGCAAGGCGCATCCGAAGGATCACCCGGGCAAGACGTACATCCGCGAGATCTGGAACCTGTCGCGCGATCCGGAACTGTCGCGCCGCCTGGTATTCGTTGAGGACTACAGCATCCAGGTCGGCCGCGAACTGATCCAGGGCGTCGACGTTTGGTTGAACAACCCGAGGCGGCCGGAAGAGGCGTGCGGCACCAGCGGCATGAAGGCCGGCATCAATGGGGTGTTGAATCTGAGCATCCTCGATGGCTGGTTCGACGAGGCCTATGAGTACTCGGGGGGCTGGGCCATCGGCGACCGCGAGCCATACACCGAGGATCAGGACGACATGCACGCGAGCGCGATTTACTCGCTGCTCGAGAACGAGATCGTGCCGATGTTCTACAGGGCGCGTGACCGCGGTGTACCGGTCGAATGGATGCGGCGGGTGAAGCAGTCGCTGGCGCGGCTGAGTCCGCAATTCAATTCCGGCCGGATGCTGGCCGAGTACAACGAACTGCTGTACCTGCCCGCTCACCGCGAGTGGGAACGGGTATCGGCGAACGGCTTCGAGGAGGCGCGGCGGCACTCGGCGTGGATCGACCGCGTGCAATCGGTGTGGGATCGCGTCCGCTTCGTCGAGGTGAGTCCGGCGGCGGGCAAGATCACGTTGAGCGGCCAGAAGGTTCCGATTCGCGCGATGCTCGATTTGGCGGGCCTCGGTCCCGGGGACGTGCGCGTGGAGGCTGTGATCGGCAAGGTCGGCTTCGACGGATTCCTCGAGAGCAGCCATGTGGTGGCGCTTTCGCCGGCCGCGGAGACGGGCGGGCTGCATGTGTTCACGGAGATGCACGAGCCGGCGCTGACCGGCCGTTTGGGCTTCGCTTTGCGGGTGCTGCCGAATCACTCGCTCGACAATTTGACGCGTCCGTGCCACTCCCTGCTGAAGTGGGCCTGACGTTTCTCAGGTGAAATCCGAGGCGGAAGCCGGCGATTTTGTGAATTGGCGATTTTTTTCTTGGTTTCGCGCCGGCGTCCGTGTTAGATAGGAAGTGGAGATCCTCCCTCCCTCGTTCGTACTCCCGCCCAACGTTCAGCCCGTCGACACCGGTCCGCAAGGAGTGTGATCCGCCATGGAAGGCGACCGCAAATACAGACAACCCGGCTACATGGATTCGGCCCATGCGGAGCGCAAACCGAACGGGAACAAGCCTCCGTCCGATCCATCGGCTCCCCGGCTGCCGCGAATGGTTCAAACCGTGGCCGCGACGCGGTGTTGGAACTGCACCACCGCGCTCGCCGAAGGCGTGAATCTCAGCGCGCCTTGCCCCAAGTGCGGATCGGCGCTGCACTGCTGCAAGCAGTGTTCGTACTTCGAACCCTCCACTCGGTTCCAGTGCCTCAAGCCAGTGGCCGCGCGGATCGCGTACAAGGATCAGGCGAACGAGTGTGGGATGTTCCAAGCTCGGGTGACGGTAGCGCGCGACTCCGGCGTCGCGGCTCCGCCGCCACCGGCTCCGGCGAAGCCGCGAAGCGCGCCCGTTCCACGGAGTGGCGGCGATGCCCGGGCCGCTTTCGACAAGCTGTTCAAGAAGTAGGCTGCCTGCCGGCCATCCTGAGAGCTGGCGCATGGGGCCGTCCCTGGCACGCTATCCTGAAAGATTCTCCCCATGTCCAGTTCACCCGACACGCGGCTCCCGGCGAGTGAGGTCGTGGAGGCCGAAGGCCACCTGATCGACTCGCATATCATGGAGCGGATCTTCGACACCGTCGTCGAGTACGACGGCCGCTTCGAGGTCGAGAAGTTCCATATCGGCCGCACCAACAGCGATCCGTCCCACCTGCGGCTGCGCATCGAAGCGGGCGGCGCGGAAGACATGGACCGCATCCTGGCGCAGTTGATCGGGCTCGGCTGCACTCCGGTCCACGGCGGCGACGCGGCGCTCGAGACCGTGCTGAAGGACTGTTGCGCGCCCGACGATTTCTACTCCACCACCAACCACCGTACGTTGGTTCGCGTGGACGGCCAGTGGATGGAGGCGGGCCATCAACGCATGGACGCGCTGGTGGTGGTGCGCGACGGGGAAGCGCGATGCCGGCGGCTGCGCGACATCCGCGCCGGAGACCGCGTGGTCACCGGCATGCGCGGCATCCGCGTAATTCCGGAGTCGAAGGAACGCGACCGGTTGCACTTCGCGTTCATGTCCAACGGCATCTCGTCGGAGCGGCAGGTGGAGACCGCGGTGCGGGAGACCGCCGCGATCGCCCGGCAGACGCGGGAGTCGGGGCTCGGCATCGTGGTGGTGGCCGGTCCGGTGGTGGTGCACACCGGCGGTGGACGCGCGCTGTCGAAGCTGATCCGCGCTGGATACGTGCAGGGGCTGCTCGGTGGCAACGCGCTGGCGGTGCACGATATCGAGACGGCTCTGTTCGGCACCTCGCTCGGGGTTCGGCAGTCGGACGGCCGCCAGGCCGAACACGGCCATCGGAACCACATGCGCGCCATCAATGCGATCTACCGCGCGGGCTCCATCCGGCAAGCCGTGGAATCGGGCGTGCTGGCCGCGGGCGTCATGTACGACTGCGTGAAGGCGGACGTGCCATTCGCGCTGGCGGGCAGTCTGCGCGACGACGGTCCGCTGCCCGATACCATCACCGACATGAACCTGGCGCAGGACGCCTACGCCGAGCGTTTGCGCGGCGCGGGGCTGGTCCTCTGTCTCGGATCGATGCTGCATTCGATCGCCACCGGGAACATGCTGCCGGCGTGGGTCCGCATCGTGTGCGTCGACATCAATCCGGCGGTGGCGACCAAGGTGAGCGACCGCGGCACGGGCCAGGCGGTCGGCGTGGTTACCGACGTGGGCCTGTTCCTGGATCTACTGGCGAAGGAACTGGTGCAATCGTAATGGCCAAGAGCAAGCAGTACACCGCCGATCACGCGCGCGCCGGAGTGGACGCGGAACTGCCGGCGATCGAGACCTGGGAGAACCAATACCCAGGCTATGAGATCGTCATCTCGACGCCCGAGTTCACCTCGGTTTGTCCTCGCACCGGGTTGCCGGATCATGGCACGCTCACGCTGACCTACGTTCCGGCCAAGACGTGTCTGGAACTGAAGTCGCTCAAGATGTACTGGCTGGCGTACCGCAATCTCGGCATTTTTCAGGAGAACGTGGTCAACCGCTTTCTCGCCGACGTGGTGAAGGCCTGCCATCCGGTTCGCGCCACGGTGGTGGGCGAGTTCACGCCGCGCGGCGGCGTCTATACGAAGGTCACCGCGAACTGGAGCCGCAAGAGTGGCCGCAAGTAGCGAGTCCGATCCCAAGCTCGCCGAACTTTCGGATCTGCTGCGCGAGATTCGCGAGCGGGTGCGCGAACGCCATCCCGATCCCGCCACCGGTGGCCCGGTGCGGCTGGCCGATACCGCGCCTTTGTTGCACGCTCGCGATGCCGCGCTCGGCAAGTCCGCGTCCATCGGCAAGGTGAATCCGCGGCCCGGCGGATTGCTGAACTCGGCGGCGCAGGCGGTGAAGCGGGCCGTGTCGCGCGGTTTGCACTGGCATGTCCGCGAACAGGTGGAGTTCAACCGCGCGGTGGTGGCGGCGCTGGACGCGGCGATCGGCGCGATCGACGAGACGAACCGGTCGCTGGTGGAACTGGCGTCGCAACCGGTCAAAAGCGAAGTTCTCCGCGAGACCGGCGATTTGCGCGCGCATTGGGTCGCGTGGCGCGGCGAATGGGAGCGCAAGCTGGGGGCCAACGAAACGCAGTTCCTGCGCGGACTGGCGGATTTGCAGGGCGCGTTCCAACACCGCGCCACGTTGATGGAGTCGAACTACCGCGACATGGTGGCGGCGCAGCATCGGGACTTCGAGGGCGCGCTCGAACGGTCCGGGCGCGAGATTCAAGGGCGGCTTTGGGAGGATCTGGAGAAGATCCAACACCGCTACGAGACGATCATCCATTCCGAGCTTCGTCTGGCGCGTCAGCGGGCGTCCGCGCTTGCGCCGGAACCCGCGCCCGCGCCGGTTCACGCGGGCCACGATGCGCCGGTGCGGATCGATTACCTGAAGTTCGCCGAAAAGTTCCGCGGCTCCGAAGAGTATGTGCGGCGCGGGCAGGAATTTTACGTGGAGCGGTTCGCCGGGCGCAAGAACGTGCTGGATCTCGGCTGCGGCCGCGGCGAGTTCTTGGAACTGATGCGCGAGCATGGGACCGGGGCGCGCGGCATCGAACAGAGCGAGGAGTTGGCGGCGCTGTGCCGCGCCAAGGGACTGGATGCGTCGGCGGGCGAGATGTTCGAACACCTGCGCGGGCTGGAGGATCAATCGCTCGACGGAATTTTCTGCTCGCAGGTGGTGGAGCATTTGCCGCCGTACGCGGTGCCGGAGTTGATCCGTCTGGCGCACGCCAAGCTCGCGCCGCGTGGGCTGCTGGCGGTGGAAACGCCGAACCCGGAGTGTCTGGCGATCTTCGCCACGCACTTCTATCTCGACCCGACGCACACGCGGCCGGTGCCGCCGGCGCTGCTCGCGTTCTATTTCGAGGAGAGCGGCTTCGGCCGCCTCGAGACTCACCGGTTTGCGCCGGCGGAAGATTCGATCGCGGCGGTGAAGGATCTGCCGGAGAGCGTGCGGCAGACTTTCTTCGGATCGATGGACTACGCGGTGCTGGGTTTGCGGCTATGAGGGACGGCGAGTCCTCGGAGCGATGATGCATTGAGAATCCCGGGACCCGGCCGGGATGATGGGCGTGATGCGGAGGGAGCGAGCCTTCCCAGAGGGGATCACGTAGGAGGGCCGGGGCCCGGTTGGCGGAGCCGCTCGGCGACTCTCGCGGAGGACTACCAGACGGAACCGGACCGGCCAGCGGCGGCGACGACCTTTTCGGACGAGGACCATTCGCTTGCCGTCCGCAACGGGTAGACGCGAAGGCCAGAGGATGAGAATACCCGTCCGATTCCCGGTGGCATCGCCCGAGCCGATGGAGCCCCGCAGGGTAACCGTCGACGATCGGGCCGAATCGGACTTGCTTGCGCCTGGATCAAAGTCGATGTCTTCGGCGTGTCGCAGCGGCCAGGGAACACCGGCTTGTGAATCGCCGTGCCACCGCGGAACGCGATCCTTCCTGCCAGCCGAGGCTCGCTGAAGAGATCGTTCAGAGCCCGGCAGTAATCAGGTCCTACTCGATTTGAGCGGGTTCTGGCCAAAGAGCGACGCCGGACGTATCCCTTTGGGGCAATAGACTTGCCGCTCGCCGCGTGCGAGGATCGGGGCCAGCCATGCGTCCGAAGACCGACCACGACCGCGACCGCGAGGCGGTCGAGTTTCGGGACAAGGGCGTGTTCACCGACGTCACCGAGGGTGACAAGCACGAGGCGGACCTGGTGGCGAGGGTCCGGCTGAGCGGCGAGGAGGCGTACTTTCTCTTCCACGCGGAATTGCAGAGTTCGCCCGAAGTGGATTTCCCCCGGCGGATGTTCACCTTATTTTGCGAGGCTGTTCCAGACCTTCGGCATGCCGGTGTATCCGATCGCGGTGTTGAGCTACGACGCGCCGCGTACGGAGGCGCCCCACGAATTCGGCGTCTTGATCGACGGCTGGCGGGTGCTGGCGTTCGAGTACCGGTCGCCGCAGTTGAATCGGATGCACTGGCGCGAGTACATTAACAACGACGACCCGGTCGCGTTGGCGCTGGCGGCCAAAATGAAGATGGACGATCATCGTCCGGATCGCGCAACGCCGGACGAAGACGGAAGGGGCCGATCCCCGATGCGAGTCCAGCGGAAGGTCGATGTCCCCCTCGTGATCGCGGAGCGCATGAAGGCCCGCTGCACCGAGACGCAGTGCCGCCAACGGAGCCCTCCAGGCGGAACCCGGTTCCCTTGCGCGAGCGCAACGCGGCCACCAGCGCGTTCGTGTCGATCACGATACGGATCATTGGTGTGGTGCGCCCGGCTTCAGTAGCGCCGTCCAGTTGGTGATCACCTCCAGCGGCTGCGATCCGCCGGCCGATCCCAGCACCAGGAACCGCTTCCCGTCCGGCGCCACCGCGTAGGGCTGTGAGCCTGAGCCGAAAGAAGGCAAGGCGAACAGTTCGCGCGGCGTGGATGGCGTCAGCGAATCCGGGCCCAGCTTCAGGCTCACCGTCATCAGCTTGTTATCCGCCGACACGTAGTGCAGCTCCCGCCCGTCAGGACTCCACTCGGGATACCGGCCGCCGCCTGTCGAGATCTGGAACTTGCCCCGAGGTTCCGGGAACGCCTGGATGTAGACCTCGTCCCTGCCCGACTCGTCCGACGTGTACGCCACCCAACGCGGGCTGGGCTCCGGAGAGAATCGCGCCAGGAATTCATTGAAGCGCGTCCGCAGATACGGACGAGCCCCTGCGCTGGCTGAAGCGCCGGCCTCGGGCTTCCCGTCCGGGCTCACCGGCAGGACCCACAGGTCCCGCTGCGTGTCCGGCGCGATTTCGAAATACAGCACCAAGCGGCCGTCGCGCGACCAGTCCAAGGGCCACTGCGGGTTCGCCGACTCGGTCACCCGGTGCTCGGTTCCCGCTCCGCTCGCCTCCTTGCGGTACAGGTTGAACGGGAAGCCCGCGCGGAACATCACATGCCTGCCGTCCGGCGACCAGACCGGGAACATTGCGGATCCCCGCAGGAACGTGAACCGGCTCCCGGCTTCCCGCTCCACATCGACCATCCACAGGTCGCGTCCGGTGGCGGACCCGCGGGCAACCGCGACACGTCGGCCATCGGGCGAGATCCTGGGTTTAGAGTAGTCGCCCGGCTGTAGCTCTTTCTGGCCCGGGGCGCCGGCAGCCCTGCCCGACTGGTCCACCCAGGTGAGCCGGGTTCCGCCAGCCTTCCCGTGGACCAGCAGACCGCTCGACGAGACCGCCGCGAGCATTCGGTCGAACGGGCCAGCATCCACGGGATCGGCGACGGGCCGGGACTCGCCGGAAAGCTGGAGCCGCTCCGGATCGAAGCGCTGGGCTACCAGCGTCGATCCGCGCAGCCAGAACAGGTGGCCCGCCGCGTACACGCCGTTGCCCTCCGCGGTGACCACGCGGACCCGTTCCCGCGGGTTCGCCAGCGAGACTGCGTAGATACCCGTGTGCTCCGGCGTGGCGGCTACATAGAAGAGAATTCGTCCTCCCGGAAGAAACCGGGGCCACCGAAGACTGGTCTCACCCCGCGCGGCATCCAGGGTGGTCACTGGCTCGGGTTTACCTCCGGACGCGGGCACGCGGAAGAGTCCCGACGAGCCCCCGTCCAACACGATGTTGCCGTCCGGAGCCCAGTCGCCGCCGAGAAATGCCGGCGCATCGCAGATGGCGATGGGTGTGCCGCCGCCCACATCCACCCGCCAGATCTTGGATGCACCCCCGTAGGCGATGGAACGGCCATCTGGCGACCAGAACGGACTAAACCCCAGCTCCGTCCTGGGAAGCAAACGAGCGGTGGTTGCGTCCAAGGGGCGGACCCAGAGTCCGCTCTTGCCCGGCGCGGTCGCATAGAAGGCCAACGACCGCCCGTCGGGTGAGATGGCGAACCCGCGCGTGGGATCGATCTGGCCTCCTTCCGGCGGGTTGAGTTGGGACCGGACCGCCTGCTCCTGTGCCGGAGCCTGGCGCGATCCCTTCATCATCCATCCGGCCAACGCACCGAGGACCAACGCGACCGCGACCGCCCACGGCCATCTGCTGGACTTCGCCGGCGCGGCGGGCTGCTGCTCCATCGCCCAGGCGAGCGCGGACTTCAAGTCACGCGCATTCTGGAAGCGCGAGTCCGGATCCTTGGCCAGGCACTTCCGGATCACGCGCCCCAGCGGCGGATGCAGGTCGAGCGGCGCGGGTTCGCGCTCGATAATCGCCGCGATCACGCTGGCCCTGCTCGAACCTCCGAACGCCCGCTTACCCGACAGTAACTCGTACAGCACGCATCCGAAGGCAAACAGGTCGGACCGCGCATCCGCCGGCCTCCCCTGTAACTGCTCCGGCGCCATATACCGCAAAGTCCCGATGATCTGACCCTCGCCCGTAACCGCGGTCCGCGTCGCGTCGTCGGGACCCGTCACCGGCGCCGCTTGCTTCGCCAATCCGAAGTCGAGCAACTTGATCCCCTGCTTGGTGACCAGCACGTTGCCGGGCTTCAGGTCCCGGTGGACGAACCCCTTGCGGTGCGCGGCGTCCAGCGCGTCCAGGATCTGACTCGCGTACTCCACCGACTTCTCCGCCGGCAGCGGACCCTTCAGCGGAGTCCCCTCGATGAACTCCATCACCAGGTAGTTCGGACCCACATCGAACAACGTGCAGATGTTCGGGTGGTTCAGCGCCGCGACCGCCTTGGCCTCGCGCGCGAACCGCTCCTTGAACGCGGCCTTGGACACCTTGATGGCGACGGTCCGGTCGAGGCGCGTGTCGCGGGCGCGGTACACCTCGCCCATACCGCCCTCGCCGATGGGCGCTTCGATGAGGTAGTGCCGAGCCGCTGTCCGGTCATCAGGTCCAGCTTATTCGATGTGGGCGCCCGCGTGTGCGAACGTTGCGATCACGGACAACTCGCCATCCGCTCCCGCACGCGCCAAGGTTCGTTCATCCTCAGGACGCGGACCGTGACTTCGCCGGCTTCCGTCAAGGGCCGAATGAAGGGTCCGTCGAAGCGGAAGTGGTCACGCCATGCCTGGCGCCGCGGATGAAACAGGCTGACCGGATCACCGGAGACGCTCAACGCGGCCACATCCGTGCCTTTGTTTCGATTGCAAACGGCGCAGGCGAACGCGAGATTGTCCATGGTTGAGCCGCCGCCGTGCTTCCGGCTCACGATGTGATCGACGTGATGCCGGTAACCGCTACTGTCCTCGGACAGCAAGCAGTACTCACAACGCGATCCCGCGCGTTCGGCCGCACGGCGCCGGACATCGTCACGGATGGTTGCGCGCACTCGAGGCAATCAGACGAGCTTTGGCTTTCGCCATCCGCATGAGGTGCTCGAGATGGAAGCAGTGATCCAACTCCGCCTTTTCCTCGGCGGACAGAAGGCCCTCCTTCTCCCGCTCGATGAGGTCCTCCAGCCGTAGGGACGCTTCCTCGGACGGATGGAAGGCGATGACCGCGGCCGGCGTGGCGCCCGAAACGATGAAGTCCACGATCTCCTGGTCCGCTGATGTCGGCGCGATCATTCTGGTTCCATGCTACACCCTCGTGGGAGGGGCTGAGATTCACTTCCCGCCCGCGCTCTCCTTCAACAGCGCCGGCCAGTTGGTGATCAACTCCAGAGGTTGCGATCCGGCGGCCGGCGTCAGCACCAGGAACCGCTTCCCGTCCGGCGCCAGCGCGTAGGGCTGGAGCGTGCTGGAAGCAGGCAAGGCGAACAACTCGCGCGGCGTGGACGGAGTCAGCGAATCCGCTCCCAGCTTCAATCCCACCGTCATCAGCTTGTCATCCGCCGAGACGTAGTACAACTCCCTTCCGTCCGGACTCCACTCCGGATAGCTGCCTCCACCCGTCGAGATCTGGAACTTCGGGTGTAGGCAAAACCCGGCATTCCGCGCCCGGGTTTTGCATAGAGGGAATCAGATCAGCCCCGTCCAATTCGCCGGACTCGCGATCGCCTCTCGCACCGCGAACTCGCCGCGCCTCGCCAGAGCCTCCGCCGGCCACGGACCGGTTACGTACACGCGGCCGGTGCCGCCGGCGCTGCTCGCGTTCTATTTCGAGGAGAGCGGCTTCGGCCGCCTCGAGACTCGCCGGTTTGCACCGGCGGAAGATTCGATCGCCGCGGTGAAGGACTTGCCGGAAAGCGTGCGGCAGACTTTCTTCGGATCGATGGACTACGCGGTGCTGGGTTTGCGGCTATGAGGGACGGCGAGTCCTCGGAGCGATGATGCATTGAGAATCCCGGGACCCCGCCGGGATAATGGGCGTGCCGCGGAGAGAGCGAGCCCTACCAGAGGGGATCGCGTAAGAGGGCCGGGGCCCGGTTGGCGGAGCCGCTCGACGACTCTCGCGGAGGACTACCAGACGGAACCAGACCGGCCAGTGGCGGCGACGGCCTTTTCGGACGAGGACCATTCGCTTGCCGTCCGCAACGGGTAGTCGCGAAGGCCAGAGGATGAGACTACCCGTCCGATTCCCGGTGGCATGGCCCGAGCCGATGGAGCCCCGCGGGGGAACCGTCGGCGATCGGGCTGATCCGGCCAGCTTGCGCCTGGATCAAAGTCGATGTCTTCGGCGTGTCGCAGCGGCCGGGGAACACCGGCTTGTGAATCGCCGTGCCACCGCGGAACGCGATATTTCCTGCCAGCCGATGCTGGCTGAAGAGATCGTACAGAGCCCGGCAGTAATCAGATCCTGCTCGATTTGAGCGGGTTCTGGCCAAGGAGCGACGCCGGACGTATCCCTTTGGGGCAATAGACTTGCCGCTCGCCGCGTGCGAGGATCGGGGCCAGCCATGCGTCCGAAGACCGACCACGACCGGCTGTTCAAGGAACTCATCAAGACTTTCTTTTTCGAGTTCATCCAGTTGTTCTATCCCAGGCTTGCGGCCAAGCTCGACCGCGAGGCGATCGAGTTTCTGGACAAGCAGGTGTTCACCGACGTCACCGAGGGTGACAAGCACGAGGCGGACCTGGTGGCGAGGGTCCAGCTGAGCGGCGAGGAGGCGTACTTTCTTTTCCACGTGGAGGCGCAGAGTTCGCCCGAAGTGGATTTCCCCCGGCGGATGTTCACCTACTTTGCGCGGCTGTTCCAGACCTTCGGCATGCCGGTGTATCCGATCGCGGTGTTGAGCTACGACGCGCCGCGTACGGAGGCGCCCCACGAATTCGGGGTCACCATCGACGGCTGGCGGGTGTTGGCATTCGAGTACCGGTCGCTGCAGTTGAATCGGATGCACTGGCGCGAGTACATTCAAAACGACAACCCGGTCGCGTTGGCGCTGGCGGCCAAAATGAAGATGGACCCGGCGGAGCGGCGCAAGGTGAAATTCGAGTGCTTGCGGCTGCTGTGGACGATGAAGCTGAATCCGGCTAGGATGGAGATGATCGCGGGATTCGTCAACGCGTACCTGGTGTTGGCGGCTGGCGACGAGAAATGGGTGGAGGAACAAATGGCAGCAGCGGCGCCGGAATCCACGGAGAAGAAATTCCTCTTCTGGACCAGTTGGCACGACAAGGGCTACGACGAAGGGCTCGAGAAGGGGCTCGAGCAGGGACTGCAAAAGGGCTTCGAGAGGGCTGTTGAAGCGGGCAAGGAGCGAACCCTGCGGGTGCTGGAGCGAAACTACCGCAGACGCTTCGGATCCGCGCTGCCCACCGGGCTTCACGCCGCCGCCGCGCGGCTCGAACTAGACCCCCTCGACACCCTGAGCGACGCTGTCTTGGACTTCGCCGCTCCCGCCGATGTGGACGACTGGCTCGCTCGTAACGGGGGAACGACCGGGCAATAGGGCCCCGCGCCGTCAGCGAAACGACGCCGGGCGAGAACTGCATCCTCGATCGAACGCGCCCGAGCAACAAGTTCCACCGATGCAAACCTCGCGCCACGGAGTGGTGCAGGCTGGGGCTCCCCGCGAAGTGGACGTTCGCCTTGACCCGACGCCCGCAGCGTCGATTTCCCGCGCCCGCCTCGTGCGCCTTGGGCGATTGTCGCGGCGAGGCGAGCATTTTAGGAGCGGAGAAGGAGCGGCGTCCCCTCGCCAGCCGGTCGTCGATCTTCGGGTATAGGCAAAGCCCGGCATTCCGCGCCCGGGTTTCGCATAGAGGGAATCAGATCAGCCCCGTCCAATTCGCCGGACTCGCGATCGCCTCTCGCACCGCGAACTCGCCGCGCCTCGCCAGAGTCTCCGCCGGCCACGGACCGGCTTCCGCCGCGTCCACGTTCGCGTCGACCTCGGCGGTCGAGCGGACCCCCACGATCACGCTCGACACGGCGGGAAACGAGAGGCAGAACCGGAGCGCGAGCGAAGCCAGGCCGTCGACGCCCGCGCCGTGAATGGCCAGGGCGCGCCGTGCGGCGTCCCGCAACGGGGCGAGCGGCGCCGGGGTGGCGTCCAGATTGGGCGTCAGTACGCCGCGTAAGAACGCCGACCGCACCAGCACGCCCGATCCAGCGGCGGCCGCGGCCGGCAACACGCGATCCGCCATCGTCTGGTCGAGCATATTGAACGGAACCTGGATCGAGCGCAGCCAGCCGCGATCCGCCGCCGCCAGCGCCTCGGCCTCCGTGTACACGCTGGCCGCGACAAATCGAGCCTTGCCGCTCCGTTGCGCATCCATCAGCGCGCCGATGGCATCTTCGTTGGCGAGCGAAGCCGCCGTGGCGCTGTGAATCTGCAGTACGTCCACTTCGGCCAAGCCCAACTCGCGCAGGCTGGCATCGATCGACGCGTGGACATCGGCGGGACGGGTGTCCCCCGTCAGCGCCAGCTTGGTGCAGACCACCGGCCTCTCGCCCGCCTGGCGCAACGCTTGGCCCACCACCGATTCCGCCTCGCCATATGCCCGCGCGGTGTCGATACAGTTGATGCCTCGCTCGAGCGCGCGCAGCACGACGCGGACGCAATCGGCGCGGTCCGGCTTGGCGAAGTGGGCGCCTCCCTTGAATCCGTAGTCCATTCCGAGTTCGACCGTGCCGAGCGTGATCTCGGAGACCTTCAGGCCGGTGTTGCCAAGGGAGCGGTAGCGCATGGGACAACCATAGTACCAACGTCGGCTATACTGTTATCCCGATGCACCGGCGCGCGTTTCTGAGCACGCTCGCGGCCGCGACGACGGCGGGAGCGGTTCCGCCGGTCAAGGTGGGCCACCGCGAGGCCAGCATGAAGCTGGTGGGGAACCTCCGCGTCTTCGAGACCGCCAGCAAGATCCCCGGCCTGGCCGGCGTGGAACTGCAAATCGTATCGGGCGCGCACAACCTCTGGTCGAAGGACACGCTCCGCAAGTACAAGCGGGAGGCCAACCGGTGGGGGATGCAAATCCCCTCGCTCGCCGGCCCGTTCGGACGCGGTGTCCAGTTGATGAAGCCGGGCGCGGAAGAGCAACTCCGCAAGGCGGTGGCGGCGGCGGAGTTTCTGGGCGCGGGCGTGATTCTGGTCCCATCGTTCCGCGACAACTGCCCCGATCCCGCCACGCCCGAACAGTCCGAGCCCGTTCTGGCGATGTTCCGCAAAGTGGGCGCGGCGGCGGCGGAAGCGGGCGTCACGCTCGGCTGGGAGAATTCGCGCAGCCCGGCGGACAACGCGCGGATGATCGACGCCATCGGACATCCGAACGTGCGCGTCTACTACGACCTGGATAACGGCGAATTCTACGGTCACAAGGGGCAGATCGAAGATGGCGTCAAGCTGCTTGGCCGCGACCGGATCTGCCAGGTCCACGTCAAGAACGAGGACCGCCTCATCGAGGATCGCGGCCGGATCGACTGGAGAAAGGCGTTCCGGGAGTTGAAGGCCGCGGGCTACGACGGCTGGTACGTTCTCGAGAGCCGCCACGGGGACGAGGCGCAGTTGATCGAGTCCACGTCCCGCAATATCGAATTCATCAAGCGCCAGGCGGGTTGAAGGAGCGAACATGACGAGACGCGACGCGATGACGGCGGCGGCCGGGGTTTCCCTGGCCATGGCGCAAGGCCAACGATGGAAGATCGGGTTGATCGGCAACGGCAATCGCGGCACGGCGCACCTGGGCGCCTACGTCAACATGCCGGAGGCGAACGTCACCGCGCTGAGCGACCTCGAATCGTCCCGCATGGCGGCCTACAACACGAAACTGGGCGGCAAGGCGGCGCAATACAACGACTGGCGCGAACTGATCAAGGACAAGAACGTCGATATCGTCGCGATCGCCACGCCGAACTACCTGCATCCGGAAATGGCGATCGCCGCGTTGCGGGCCGGCAAGCACGTGCTGCTGGAAAAGCCGATCGCGATCGACTACAAGCTGGCGCGCCAGATCCAAGCGGAGGCGAAGAAGAGCGGACGCGTGCTGGCGATCGGCATGCAACGCCGCTTCATGGCGCGCGATCACTGGGTCCAGCAGATCGTCGACAGCGGCGCGATCGGCCAGGTGCGGTTCATCAACATCGGCGAGTATCGCGGCGACTGGAGTCCGAAGGGATCGCTCTTCACCGATCCTGAGTCCGGGCGCAGGGACAACTGGCGGTTCTTCCAGGCCGCCGCCGGATCGACCGAACTGGAGTTCTCCGTGCATGCGTTTTCCCAGGTGACGCAACTGGCGAAGTCGCCGTTGGCGCGATGCGTGGCTTCCGGCGGGACAGTTCACTACAAGGATCACCAGACCCGCGATATCTGCCAGGGCTCGATCGACTTTGCCAATGGCGTCCGGTTCAATTACACGTTCTGCCTGTTCTCGGCCGGGACGCCGGGAAACACGGTGATCGTGGGGGACAAGGGAACTATCCGCTACACCACCGAGAGCGGGATCCTCCTCGACATGGCAGGGAAGAAAGGGCAGGCTCCGCCGCCGCACACCGGCTTTTCGGGCGAAAAGCCGGAAGTGGCGATGTATCGCGAGTTCTTCGCCGCCATCCGCGAGAGTCGCGAACCGGCGTTGAACGCGGAACTGGCGATCGAGGCGGCCAAGATCGCTTATGCCATGGAGATCGCGACGGTGGAGAACCGGGTCGTCACGGCGCGCGATTTCGCCTAGCCGGCGTTGTGGGTTGACGGGTTGATTCCAGGACTATCCACAGATTATCGAACCACGTTGTATAATCATGTGATGTCCAGTCAAGCCATTAACCGTCGCGCAATCCAGGGGGGTAGGTAGACGTTGTCGGAGAGTACCGGGGCCGCCCCAGCCCGAGGGGACTCGGCCCAGTTGATTCAGGCCTTCGCATCAATCGACGACGGCGTTGGGGTGGAGGGAGTGCTTGGGGCTGCGGTTGCGGCGCTCGGGAGGGCGCTGCCGTTGGTTCCCAGAGTAGCGGCAGCTCGCAGAGCATCGGAGCGACGCATCCGCATTGTTGCGGAATTCCCCGATGGCATCGCTGTTGGACGTGAGTATGACCGCTCAAGGGTCCTGAGGAATGGCTTGCATGAGTACCCGGAGGGGGGCGCCATCGCCTTCCCGAGCTATCAGGGAGGGAACACATTTCCCGAGTGGCAGTTCCTGCTCTGGCCGGGCAATCGGACCATATCGGCCGACGATCAGTCGATCATAGGCAGTATACGGGAGCGAGCTCTGCGTGTCCTTTCCCGTCAAGCCTTGTTTGAGGTCAGCGCAGAGCTGGTCTCGTCGAATGCGCCCGAGTTCAACCTAATGAATCTTATTAGCCGCCTCGTCGCCTCGGTTGGCGCGTCCTGGGCGAGTGTGATCTACTTCCGCTCGCCCGCCTTGCCCGCGCTCCTCTGGAGCTCTCGTTCTGACAGGTTTTTTTCGGACATTGATCGAATTCGGCAAACCGGCATCACACGGAGCGTCATCAGAAGCGGTGAGCCGAGGTGTTTCACCGACGTGCGCGCCCACGATCGGGACCACCCCGGACAGTTGAACCCGATCATTCGTGATGACCCTACTGTTGTGGCGGCGGCGTGCGTTCCACTGCGAATCAGGGGGAGGGCTGCGGGAGCCATGTGGATTCACTATCCAGACGCGCGATCGTTTTCGGCCACTCTTGTCCAAAATAGACTCCTAAGTCGAGAGCACATCGCAGGTCTGGACGGAGCGCCGAAGGAGGAAAGGCCCCCCTATACTTGATCGAAGCGGGGATGGTTGGTTTTGACGGCGTTCCACCCCGGCGACGAACCCTAAAAGGAGGGCTTCTCCATGGTACAAACGGCGAGTCTGTTCAATCAACTCCTGCGGCATTTTCCCCGGACCGAGTTCGCCGCTCTGGTGGCCAAGCACAAGGCAG
>SXGS01356738.1_pt1 | contig 15949 bp, 13 predicted proteins | sample 3174681 | NCBI WGS metagenome assembly SXGS01 (sample SAMN11356861, study PRJNA531348) | freshwater metagenome | isolation source: freshwater sample F1-80 | place: China: Fuxian Lake, Yuxi | collected 2017-12-25 | reverse complement strand
GTGATTGTTGAACCCAACGGTCGGTTGTGTGCTTGTGGTTCGCACGGTTGTCTTGAAGCACACGCATCGGGCCGATCTATTGAAGCAATTACTGGCAAACCCGCAGCCGAGGCAGGTCTTGAAGTAATTCAAAATACGGGTCGTCTTGTGGCTCGTGCTCTCGCAAGTGTCGGCGCAATTATGGATTTGCGTAGCGCTGTGATCGCTGGTTCAGTCGCGCTCGGTTTTGGTGACCCTTTTTTTGAGACCGTGCAAAGCGAGTTAAATCGCATTGCCAGGATTGAATTTATTCGTGATTTTGCTGTTTGTAGGGCCGGACTCGGTCAGTTGTCGCCGCTCGTTGGGGCAGCAGCAGTAGCTCGCAATCTAGGATGTGATTCATGAAACCTGTCTACGAACCTGCGGCCGAAGAATATCGCGAGAAGGTCCAAGCATTTTTGGCGGAGAAACTCCCTGCGACTTGGAAGGGCATCGGTTCTCTCGAGGGCAAAGCAGTCGAAGAGTTTATGAAGCAGTGGCGACAAGTATTGGCGTCCAGTCCGTACCTTGCACCAGGTTGGCCCGTTGAATACGGCGGTGGCGGGCTTTCGGCTCTCGAGCAAGTTATTGTCGCCGAAGAATTTGCTCGCGCAGGTGTACCAACAGGTTCGTTCAATGACACTTTTGGTATTCAAATGCTTGGCAACACTTTGTTGGTCTGGGGCACCGAAGAGCAAAAACGATATTACTTGCCGCGAATTATTTCGGGTCAAGATACTTGGTGTCAGGGATACAGCGAGCCAAATGCCGGATCTGATCTCGGCAACGTTGGGCTCAAAGCAAGTCTTGACGGTGATCAATTTATTTTAAATGGCCAAAAAATTTGGACTTCTGCCGGTCAGTATGCAACCCACATTTTTACGCTCGCGCGGACAAACCCAGATGCACCAAAGCATAAAGGTATTTCGTTTTTATTGGTTGATATGCGTCAGCCAGGAATAGAAGTGCGACCGATCAAGATGATCTCGGGTGAGAGTGAATTCAACGAAGTGTTCTATACCGATGCGGCGTGTCCAAAAGAAAACATCGTCGGCGGGCTAAATAACGGTTGGGCAGTTGCGATGTCGCTACTTGGATACGAACGCGGAGAGGCTGCGGCAACATTGTCAATTCGCTTCCAGGCCGAATTTGATCGACTTTTGGCCCTTGCTCAAGAGCGAGGTGTTGCAAGTGACCCGAGAATTCGCCAGCGCTTGAGCGAATGCTACGTCCGAGTTCAAATCATGAAATACCTCGGTTTGCGTACGCTTACAAAATTTGTCGCCGGCCACCATCCAGGACCAGACGGCGCAATCTCGAAATTGTATTGGAGCGAGTACCACAAAATAGTCACCGAACTCGCGATGGATATTCTCGGTGCAGATGGTCTCGTGCCAGTCGGACGCAAACCAATCTCGTCGTTTCAAACAGACGATGGTGGTGCCGAAAATAGTTCGATGAGTTGGGCGATGACATTTTTGAACGCACGTGCAGGCACGATTTACGCTGGTTCTTCTCAAGTTCAGCGCAATATCATCGGAGAGATGGTGCTTGGATTGCCCAAAGAGCCCAAACCTAACTAAGTAATGAAAGTTATGACGGGCATTCGGTCAGGTGCTGCGATTGTTACGGCAGTGCTTTGCCGACCAAGTTTGTGGAGTACGGCGTTAATCCAGTTGTTTCGTTTGACCCCGCGACGATGGTGGACTCGAGCCCCGTTTTTGCCGGTGCCAACTCGTGAATATATTCGCTTTCGGGTCTTGACCCAATATGGTGAGCGCGGTCACAACTTAGAAGTAGCCGATGTATTGAGTTACTTGCGTTGGCTGAAAGAATCGCGATGAGAAGTGCGCTGGTGCTCAATGCAACTTTTGAGCCACTCTCGATTGTTCCTGCTCGCCGCGCGATTTGCTTGGTGCTCTCGGACAAAGCCGAAATAGTTGAAGACGATGGAACTAAAGTCCACGCTGAAACTTTTGTGATGCCAGGACCATTGGTCATTCGGTTGCGATATGTCGTCAAGGTTCCATATCATCGTCGCACCGCAATGTCGAGGCGGGCGATATTCGCTCGAGACAATCATTGCTGTCAATATTGTGGTGCCCTTGCCGACAGCATTGATCACGTCATGCCGCGATCTCGGGGCGGTATGCATGTTTGGGAGAATGTTACGGCAGCGTGCAGAGGTTGCAATCTGAAAAAACGAGACCGCACTCCTGATGAAGCAGGAATGCGATTGGCGAATAAACCGCATACGCCGCGTGAACTTGCTTGGATCACCGTGTCGGTCGGCAGAATTCCTGAAGAATGGAAACAGTATCTCGCTTTTGCGTCGTAGATTTTTTATAGAAACTTTCCAAGAAGTTCATCGATGAAGTCTTGGCAGATACACAACATTCGTGACTCGGCTGAGGCGGTGCACTCTCGAGAGTTGCCCGCAGAGCGAGCGATTTGGCGCGCTTCAATCACTGGGTCCGCGATCGTTTTGGGTTCAAAACAATCTTTTGAAATTGTCAATCAGCAAGCCTGCGATAATGATGGGGTTAGCGTCGTGCGCCGGCGCAGTGGTGGCGGTGTGGTTTTTCTTGGCGTCAATGACCACCTATGGATCGATTTTGTTATTGAGCGTGACGATGTGTTGTGGAGCGATGATGTCGGAAGGTCGATGTGGTGGGTTGGTGATTTGTGGGCTGCTGCGCTCGCCGAAAATGAAGTCGCTTCACGCGATCAGTTGATTGTCCATCGTGGTGGTCTTGAGCGAAACGAGATTTCAGATTTGGTTTGTTTTGCTGGGCTTGGGCCGGGCGAAGTGACACTGCACGGCAAGAAACTAGTGGGTATTTCTCAGCGAAGAACCAGACAGATGGCGAGGTTTCAGTGCGTGCTGCACAGTCGCTGGTCGATCGGAGCCTACGAAAAATACCTTGATTTTGACAAACTCTCGGGTGACAAGAAAATTCTCGGTTCAGATTTCAATTCAATTCAAACTGGGGTTTCAGGCGGTCTTAATCAGATCGCAAATTCGTTGATTGTTCTGGCTGAAGATCTCTAGCTAGCTAGCTGGCTGGCCGAAACCAGCAGACCGCGTTTCACAGACTTGAGGGTATTTCGCCCAAAATTTAGTGGGGGAAAGTGGGGTTAAATCCACTTAAGTGGGGCAAAGTGGGTTATACTCCTTTCAGGTAGCGGGGGGAGCTCCAAAGCCTTTCAAATAATGGGTTTTGGGACAAAGCGGAGGGTCAGTGTTTGTAGGTGCACACGAGCGTCAATTGGATCCCAAGGGTCGCATTGCTCTGCCAGCCGCATTTCGTCCGCGCCTAGAGCCAAAGTGCTATCTCGCTCTCGGGCGCGACAAATGTGTTGATGTTCTAACCACCGAAGCTTTCTTGTCTGTGGCCAATGATGCGATGGAAAAAGTTCGCCGTGGCGAAATGGATCGCAAACAGCAACGAGCTTTGGCATCAAACATGATTGAAGTAACTGTTGACAACCAGGGTCGCATCAACATTGACGAGAAGTTGCGTGCCTATGCGGGTCTTCAACTTAATTCGCGAGTTGTGGTCAGCGGTTCTTTTGACAGAGTCGAAATTTGGGATCCAGAGCGTCATCAGCGAATCAGTGATTCGGGTGCCCAAGAACTTGCAGGCGCAGAGTAGCGAATAAAGGAGGTCACGCGACAAATTTTTTGCAACCGTCACAAGTTGCATCAGTTTCGATTATCAGCAGTCTTCCGACTAACAAGATGGATAGCACCCAACTCCGCTCGCTACCGTCTCGCTATCCGGGGAGAAATCCCGGAGGCACCGTTGGTCGGGAGGCTGCTGATAAGCGAAGCGGTCGTGGTGACGAGTTGCAGGTTGCAAGACTGCCATGAAGATTGAAAAAAGTTCGGACCCAAATTCGCGGATAAACACACAAATTAATTCACATGAGCCTGTGATGCTGGAAGAAATTGCTCAATGTTTTACAACGGTGCCCCCCGGCGTTGTAGTTGATGCAACCTTCGGCCTTGGCGGACACGCCAAGGCAATTTTGAGAGCTAATCCACAATTACAAATTTTGGGATTAGATCAAGACGCGGATGCAATCGCAAATGCCGAGCGAATGATTGCTGATGACTCGTCGTTGCATGGGCGGCTTACAGTTCATCGTGTTCGCTTTGATTCGCTGAATGCAGTTCTTGACGAACTTTCAATCAAAGAAATATCCGGCGCCCTATTTGATCTGGGGGTTTCTTCGCCGCAACTTGATATTGCAGAGCGAGGATTCTCATATCGAAATGATGGACCGTTAGACATGCGAATGGATCAGCGCGGAGAGTTGAGCGCTGCTGATGTCGTAAATAGTTACCAAGAATCTGAACTTGTTGGCATCATCACGGAAAACGCAGACGAGCGATTTGCGCGACGAATTGCACGAGCGATTGTTGCTGCTCGACCGATTAGTACGACCACGCACTTGGCTGAAGTGATTGTTGCTGCTATTCCCGCGCCGGCTCGTCGCACGGGCGGACATCCTGCGAAGCGAACATTTCAGGCAATTCGAATTGAGGTTAACAAAGAACTCGAGATTCTTGCGCGGGCATTGCAGGTTGCAATTGACGCCACAAAAGTCGGTGGGCGAGTGGCAGTTTTGACATATCACTCGGGCGAAAATCGAATTGTCAAGCAAGTTTTTCAGGCATCCGAAAAAGACGCTGATGAGCCAAAAATTGGATCACCATTTGTTCACGAGTCGCAACTTGGCACACGCCGTGTTCATCGGGTACGAATGGCACAATACCCAAGCGAGCAAGAGCAGGCTCAAAATCGCCGTGCTAAGTCGGCCCGGTTGCGAGTTATTGAAAAAGTCCCCGTAGGTGCGAGGAGCAATGGGCTAAGGGGCCATGGCTGAGATGTCTGCGGCTTATTCTCGTCGACAAGAGTTGATTCGTCAGCATCGCGTTGAGCCTGTAACTCGAGCAGTCACTCGGCCAGTTACAAGACAAGTCTCGCGGCCAGTTACGCGCCCGATTACGAGACAAGTCTCGCGGCCAGTTACGCGCCCGATTACGAGACAAGTCTCGCGGCCCGTGACTCGGCCAGTCTCGCGACCGAAAAATCGACGAAACAGTGCACGAAACACCGCTAAACCGCAATTGCGAGTTGTACAACCAGTTGCTAGATCAAAATTTTCAAAAGTCACTTTAGTCATTTTTGCCCTCACTTCCGTCTTTGCATTTATCGTGATTTTTCAAACCGTGATTGCCGAGCAGCAGTTACAACTAGACAGAGTAAGCACTGATGTCCGACTTGCCCGTCAGCACTACAACGAACTACGCCAGCAACGGGCCGAACTGCGATCGCCAGATTATTTGCGAGCCCAGGCAATCATTTTGGGCATGTGGCCAGGATCGGGCGCGAAATTTGAAGAGATTCCTGCTGATGTTGTAACGATGGTCTTGGCTTCAACTGGAGACATGGATGATTCGATTGCTTTGCCGCGCAATTTAGATGAGCTCGTGCTTGAAAGTACTGGATCGGCACCGTGAGCCAGTCAATTCGTGAGCGTCGTGCCGAAAGTCTTGGCAGGTCAAAAAGTATCAGACAATCCAAGGGCAAGGCACTTTCAAAACGCAAAATTCGAGCGAACGAAAAGCATCGAAAGCAAGTTGCTCAAATTTCTCATCGAAATGGTGCGGCTGTCGACAAAGGTTTTGATGTGTTTTCAGAAAATCTCAAAGTCGGAACAGTACAAAAACGAACGAGCTTCATGTTCTCAGTCGTTGCCTTATTGCTTGTTGGCCTCGGTGTTCGAGTTGGATTGTTGCAAACCGTTTGGTCCAGCGATTATCGAGACGCGAGCGTTTCGCAGCGAACAAGAGTTCAAACACTTCGTGCCGAACGCGGATCAATTTTGGATCGCAACGGACAGGAATTAGCTTTGCCAATACCAACACAAACAGTTTTTGCAGATCCGCGTTCAGTGACCGACCCAATCGGTGTCGCCAATGCCGTGGGTGGCATTTTGCAAATGACGGATGAAGCGAAACTTGAATTGTCAATCAAACTTCGCGATCAAAGTTCAAGCTTCGTCTATGTTGCTCGTCAAACAGATCAGCGACTTGCCGATGTGATCATTGCTCTCGGGCTCAAAGGTGTCTCGTCATATCGCGAATCTAGTCGGGCATTGACCAGCAGTGGTTTGCGCGGATTAATTGGCCGAACAGATATTGATGGTGTCGGAATTTCGGGTCTCGAGTTGCAATATCAAGATTTGCTCGCTGGCGAAGATGGTCGCATTGCACGTGAGGTGAACGCCAATGGAAAGTCAATGGCAGCTGGTTCAAGTGATGTCATTGAAGCGACACCTGGCGGCAGGTTGGTGACGACAATTAATCGAACAATTCAATTTCAAGTCGATCAAATTCTCACGCAGCAAGTTCAGTTTGTGCAAGCGCGTGGCGGCTCGGCGATTGTGATGGACACTAAAACCGGCGAGATTTATGCGATGTCAAATATCCGAAGAAATACTGATGGAAGTTATACAAGCGATTCAGGAAACTTCGCCGCAGTAGAAGCCCATGAACCCGGGTCGGTGGCGAAAGTTTTCAGCATCGCTGCCGCAATCAACGATGGCAAAGCAACAGCTGCCACGAAATTTACCGTGCCATATGAACAAATTTATGACAAAGGCACCGACTGGGAGTACAAAGTTTCAGATGGATATTTTCACCCGACAGAAGACATGACGGTACGAAAAATTATTGTTGATTCGTCAAATAACGGCACCGTTTTGATTTCGCGATCGCTGGATAGCAAAACTAATCATGACTATCTACAGACATTTGGTTTTGGAACAAAAACGCCCATAAATTATCCTGCCGAGTCGCACGGAGTTCTGAAGCCGGCAGAAAAATGGCGAGGTACCGAAAAAGTAACTTTTGCTTACGGCTATGGATATACCGCAACTGGTTTGCAACTTGTCTCGGCAGTAAATGCGATCGCCAACAAGGGTATTTATATCGCACCAAAATTAGTAAAAGCGACAGTAGATGCCAAGGGAGTCGTCACTGACTTTCCGCAGTCTGCGACCCGCGAAGTGGTCAGCGAAGCAACAGCGAAAACGATGACCGAAATGATGACCGATGTGGTTTGTTATGGAACCGGTGGACTTGCGCAACTTTCAGGAATGAGTGTTGCTGGCAAAACTGGCACCGCCTACAAACTTCAAAAAAATGGTAAGTACACCGCAGACGATGGGACCTATTCGTATTTCGCTTCGTTCGTCGGCTTTTTGCCGGCAGGTAATCCGCAGATGACGGTTCTGGTCTCAATTGACGAACCAGATCCAACAGCAAAAGACCGCTTCGGCGGAAGGGCAGCCGCGCCGGTATTTGCACGCATCGGGCAAGTCCTGATCAATGAACTTGATATCCGTCCTAATCAAGGTGACGCTGGCTGTGTCGGGTCACGCCCGGCAGATCTTCGCGCATCTAACTGATATGACAGCCAGATCGCTTCGCTTGGTAGATCTTGTTGCAGGAGCAAAAGAGGTCGTCGCTCGAGAAGTTCATGGTGACCAAAATGTTTCAATAAATGAGATCACACATGACTCAAAAAAGATTTCTAATGGTTGCTTGTTTTGTTGCGTAGTTGGCGAAAATGTCGACGGTCACGAATTTGCAGTTGACGCCATAGACAAAGGGGCATCGGCAGTTCTTGTTGAACGAAAATTGAACGTTCAAGTTCCGCAAGTAGTTGTAGATGATGTTCGTGCCGTTATGGGCTATTTTGCCGCCGAATTCTTTGGTCGGCCAAGTTCAAAATTGAAGGTAATCGGCATCACAGGGACCAATGGCAAGACAACGACCGCACATCTGTTGGCATCAGTATTGCGCCAGCATGGTTTAGTCACTGCAGTTTTTGGAACTCTTTCAGGTGCACGGACAACCCCTGAAGCCACTGACCTGCAACGGGCATTAGTTAACGAGTTTGAGCGAGGATGCAAAGCCGTGGTGATGGAGGTCTCTTCGCATGCTTTGTCTTTACATCGCGTCGCAGGAACAAAATTCGCTGCAACCATCTTCACAAATCTCGGTCAAGATCACTTAGATTTTCACGGTTCAATGGAAGCATATTTTTCTGCGAAAGCAAAATTGTTCACGCCGCAATATGCGAACATGTGCATCGTAAATCGAGATGATCTCTTCGGTGTGAAGTTGATCACGGCCTTGACCGAAGATAATCAAGTCAATTTAGAAACATTTGGTATCGACGATGTGTCTCAAATAGTTGCAGAGGTTAGTCATCTGTCTTTCATTTGGCGAGGCGAGAAGATTCAACTCGTCACCGGTGGATACTTCAATGTAATGAACGCGCTAGCTGCCGCGAACGCAGCAGCCAAACTCGGTGTCGCCACGAGCGACATTGCCAAAGGTTTGGCTGCTGCGGACGCAATCGCAGGAAGATTTGAATCTGTATCGGTCGGCCAAAAGTTTGGTGTCCTAGTTGATTACGCACACACACCGGAGGCGCTTCATAATGTTTTGGAAGCGACAAGAAAATTAATCAACGACTCGGGCCGCGTGATCGTCGTATTCGGATGCGGCGGTGATCGTGATCATCAGAAGCGACCAAAAATGGGCAAGGTTGCAAGTGAGTTGGCGGATGTGGTTTTTATCACATCCGATAATCCCCGTCTAGAGGATGCTTCTGTTATTGCTGAACAAATCAAAGCCGGCTGTGACCTCTCAGCCAAAAAGTCAATTTATGTTATTCTTGACAGACGTGCTGCGATAGCACAAGCATTTTCGATGGCGAACAGCGGAGACATTGTGTTAGTCGCTGGAAAAGGTCATGAATCAACACAGACGATAGGCACAGACGAGATCAACTTCAACGATGTTGCTGTGTCGAGAGAACTATTAAAGGCGGCTTTGTGATTGCAATTTTGGTGGCGGCAGGAGTCGCAATGTTTGCTTCACTCGCAACCACTCGATTGTTAATGGTCGTATTTAAGCGACTCGGTAAGGGTCAACCAATTCTTGGTGCCGAAGATCGTGGACCGGTTCAGCACATGAGCAAGCAAGGCACGCCGACAATGGGCGGAATCGCGATTTTATTTTCTGCCGCCTTTGGTTGGTTGGTTGCTCACTTACGAGATGGACTTCCGTTTTCAGATCAAGCGATGATTATTTGGGTCGCTGTTTTCGTGTTGGCGACGATCGGTTTTCTAGATGACTTTCTCAAAGTGCAGCGCCAGCACAATCGCGGAATATTCTGGAAAAAGAAGGGTTATATAACCTTTGGTATCTGCATTGTTTTAACTTGGTGGTTGCATGCGGCCACCGGTGTCAGTGAAACACTTTCGTTTACAAGGTCCGATCTTCCGGGTATTACATTCACCTGGCCACTATTTGTAATTTGGACTGCGTTAATGGTGTGGGGAACTGCAAATGCAGTCAATATTACAGACGGCCTGGATGGTCTTGCTGCCGGTTCGGCGACATTCGGGTTTCTCGCTTTCACCGTGATCGGCTATTGGGCGTTTAGAAATCCCAACCTGTATGAAAATGTGATCAATCCACTTGACCTCGCAGTTCTTTCGGCGGCACTAGGTGGAGCGTGTGGTGGCTTCTTGTGGTGGAACGCCGCACCGGCACGAATATTTATGGGGGATGTCGGCGCGCTCGGAATTGGCACGGCGCTCGGTTTTCTCGCCATCACTACCAATACGCATCTCTTGTTACCAATTATTTGTGGCATCAATGTTTTTGAAGCCGGTTCTGTTGCAGTTCAAATGGGAGTATTCAAGGCATCCGGTCGTAAGAAACGATTGTTGCTCAACTCACCGATTCATCATCACTTCGAGCAACTTGGTTGGCCAGAGACCACCGTAATTATTCGCTTTTGGATAATTTCGGCAATTTGCGTCGCCACTGCGGTTGCAATTTTTACTGCCGATTTTACAGACATGCAGAATTTTGCCAGGTTGCGGCGTTGAGATGACAACAACGCTTGTCTATGGTCTTGCAATCGCAGGTCGGGCAGTGGCCAAAGAACTTGTTTTGCGCGGTCAGTGCGTTGTACTTGCCGACGACTCAAATGAAGATTCGGCTATTGCAGCGCACAACACCTTTGCGCACGAACTCGGTGCTCGTTTCGTGTCTAGTCCGGATGCGCGACAACTAAAAGAAATTATTCATCAAGTTGACCAGGTTTCGCCGGCACCAGGAGTGCCAGAAGACCATCAAGTTATAGAGTTTTCGAGAAGTCAAAATAAATTCATCGCCTCTGAGATTGAACTTGCGTATCAGTTAGAACAACTCGCGCCGACTCCACGACCTTTGGTCGCTGTCACTGGCACAGATGGCAAGACAACGACAACACTGATGGCGGCGGCAATATTGAGTGCGTCCGGGTTGCGTGCGATGGCTGTTGGCAACACCGAAATACCCCTGATTTCATCACTAAGCAGCGATGCACAAGCATTCGCGGTCGAATGTTCAAGTTTCAGGTTGGCTTATACAAAAAAGTTTCGCGCCAAGGCATCGGTCTGGCTTAATCTTGCGCCCGATCATTTGGATTGGCACACATCTTTTGATTCTTATAAATCTGCCAAGGCACAAATGTGGGCACATCTTCGTGGCGATGATGTAGCGGTAGTACCGCAAAATAATGAAGCAATTATTGCTATCGCTAAGCAGAGTGGTGCTCGGATCGTTAGCTTTGGATCAGATTCTGGCGACTACCACGTAAGCCACGGAATCTTGAATTCACCAACCGGCCAAATAATGAATGTTTCTGAGATGCGCCGAAGTTTGCCACACGACATCACAAATGCCCTTGCCGCAGCAGCAATAACCATTGAGTCCGGTCTCGCAACCAAAAATGATGTGGCTCTTGCGCTTGCTGAATTTGTCAATGCTCCACATCGAATTGAGTTGGTTGCAACTTGTGGCGGTATCGCGTGGTACAACGATTCAAAAGCGACGAGCCCGCATGCATCAAAAGTTGCATTGCGGTCGTTTGATTCAATCGTGCTAATCGCTGGCGGAAAAAACAAAGGTCTCGATTTATCCGAGATGGCCTGTCAACCCGAGGCAATGCGGGCCGTGGTTGCAATTGGCGCCGCCCAAAAAGAAATTCAAGGTGCGTTTTCAACTGTATGTGAGGTTCGCACCGCAAACTCAATGCATGAGGCCGTGTTGGCGGCGAACGCACTGGCGAAATCTGGCGATGTCGTTTTGCTTTCACCAGGTTGTACGAGTTACGACTGGTATGCAAACTATGGACAGCGCGGCGATGATTTCGCACGTGAGGTCAAGGCGCTTGTAGCAACCGTCGAGGCGACTCAATGAGCGCAACTGTGTCAGATTCGGGTCGCACAGCGACATTGACCGAGCGTCGTCGTGATGTGCTCGAAGATCGCGGTGTCACATTGTCTGCTCGCAGTTCATTGGGTGCCCCGAACGCCACGGTGTTTTGGATCCTGATTACCGTTCTTAGTCTGATCACTTTTGGTTTAGTGATGGTGTTGTCGTCGTCTTCAATCGTTGCTCTTAATCGCGGAATGTCGCCGTGGAGAATGTTCTTCAAGCAATTGATATGGTCAAGTGTCGGCGTTCTAGGAATGGTGTTTTTTTATTTCTTTCCTCATTCACTTTTACGAAAATTAGTCCTGCCAGGGTTAATTCTGGCTTTCGGTCTGATGACCCTGCCGTTTGCTCCTGGTATCGGCGTGAGCACAAACGGCGCTCGTGCATGGGTTGCGATTGGTCCGGTCGGGTTTCAACCATCGGAGTTTTTGAAATTGGCGCTTTTGGTCTATTGCGCCAATTTACTAAGTAAGCGCCGCAAAGAGATTTCTGATCTGTCCGCGACGATGAAACCAATTTTGTGCGTGTGGATTATTTCTGCTGCAATGTGTCTTGTTCAGAAAGACCTGGGCGGTGCGATTATTATCACCTCAATCGTCTTGACCTTGTTGTTCATGGCGGGCACACCTCTGCGAATCGTTTTCTCGTTGTCTTTGATGTCAATTCTTATTGGCGGCTTATTTACGCTGTCGAGCTCGTCACGACGCAATCGTTGGACGGCATTTATGAATTTAGACGAGACAAAGAGTGGCTATGGTTATCAGGTTTGGCAATCAATTCTCGCGATTTCTAACGGAGGGATAACTGGTACTGGTGCAGGCGCGGGCACGGGTAAGTGGGGCTATGTGCCACTTGCGCACAGTGATTTTATTTTCTCGACAATTGCCGAAGAGTTCGGCTTGATTGGAGTGAGCATCGTCATTGGTGGATTTTTGATTTTTACCCTTTTCGGTTTGCAAGCAAGCAAAAGGGCTCCGGATAAATTCACCGCATTAGTCGCTGGGGGTGTGACGATGTGGTTTGCGTTGCAGGCGTGTATCAACATCGGCGGGGTAACTGGCTCGATGCCTGTCACGGGTCTTACTCTTCCACTGATTTCTTATGGAGGAAGTTCGCTTCTCGTGTGCATGTCTGCAGCAGGCTTGCTACTCAATGTCGCTCGTAACATGGATTGATTGCTGATCTCGGGCCAAGATCTTGAAAAAATCAAACCATTTATTCGCCGTGATCACAGGTGGTGGCACAAGCGGACATGTCATGCCTGCGTTGGCCATGGCTGAGCTTCTCATTGATTCGGGCTTTTCGCGAGATCAAATTCATTTGGTCGGAACTGTTAATGGAATTGAAACCAAACTCGTTCCTCCCACGGGAATCGCGTTGACTCTTCTGGATGTTCGTGGCTTTAGTAGAAAACTCTCATTAGTTGCATTGAAAACAAATTTACAAGCTGTGATCATGTTGCGTCGAGCGACCAGTAATGCGGCTGCTCTTTTGCAGAGTTTAAAGCCAGCAGTCGTAATTTCTGTCGGCGGCTATGGCAGCGTTGCGGCGACTCGGGCAGCATGCAAATTAAATATTCCGGTTGTCACTGTTTCGTACGACCGTTTGCCAGGGCGCGCGACAAAGTTGCAGGCCCGTCATGCGGCGGCAACGGCTGTGGCATATTTGCCGACCAAGTTACGAAATGCGACGTTGACTGGCGCACCTGTTCGTCGTGTGATTCGAAACCTAGATCTCATTGCAACGCGTGATGCTGCTCGTGCGCGCCTCGGATTACCAAAGATGGGCAAAGTCATCGCAGTTATTGGGGGATCACTTGGATCGGGGTTTCTCAACGCACTGACACGAGAATTTGTCGAACAACATCATGATCGTCAAGATCTTTCGATTGTCCATCTGACTGGTGAGAGATTTTTCAATGCTGATCTGCCCGAGGATGAAAATGAGAACGGCATCCAATATCTCAGTTTGCCTGCGACTGATTCAATGCAAGATGTTTATGCTGCGAGTGATCTGGTCATCTCTCGTGCTGGTGCAAGCACAATCGCCGAATTGGCTACGGTTGGGCGAGCCAGTGTTCTGATTCCATGGAAGCAATCTGCAGAGAACCACCAATTTTTCAATGCCCAGTGGCTTGGTGACTCAGGTGGCGCAATAGTGTTAGACGAAGACGCAGACTCCAAATTGCAGATTTGTGCTGCCGTGATTGCATTGATTGATGATCGAGAGAAACTGCTCAAGATGAATCAGTGCGCGCGCGAAGCAGGCAAGTTGCACAGAGAATCTGGATTGGTGAACCTGATCTCATCTATCGCTAACAATAAATTGTCAACAGCTGGTGCTCATGATTTCACGCTCGACAAAAGATGCAAAATACATATTGTTGGTGTGGGTGGACCAGGAATGTCGGCTATCGCAACTGTGCTTGCCGAGATGGGTCACATTGTCTCGGGTAGCGATATTTACGACACCGAAGTGATTGAAAGACTCAGAAAAGTTGGCGTGAAAATCAATATAGGACACAACGTTGATGTAATCGCAAATTGTGACGCCGTTACTGGCTCTCCAGCGATTCCAAAGAGCAATATCGAATATCAAAGTGCCATAAATTCGGGTATTCAAGTTTTGTCAAGAGCCGAGATTCTCTCTTCGATCTGTATGCAGGCACGCAGCATTGGTGTGGCGGGAACCCACGGCAAAACTACGACATCATCAATGTTGACTGCAATTTTAGTTGAGGCCAAACTGAACCCAAGTTATTTGATTGGCGGTGATGTCAATGACTTGGGGCGAGGTGCCTCGTGGACAGGTAGTGATTTATTCGTTGTTGAGGCCGACGAAAGCGACTCGACACACATACAACTTCCGCTGAACGGCGCAATATTGACCAATGTTGACATTGATCACTTGGATAATTTTCAAACTTTTGACGCAATCCGTGAAAGCTTCAGTGAGTTCATTAGCAAGGTCAACGGACCAAGAGTTTTGTGCGTCGATGACCCATTTTGTGCCGAAATCGCCCAGCTATTCGGGGCGACAAGTTATAGCTCCGAAATTAATGATTCAAGCTCCAAAAAACCTGTGACTGCAGATTATGTTGCCACTGAGATTAGTTTCAATAATGGAGCAGCCCAATTTATAGTGTCGCAAAATATTGATGATCAAACAGTGCGAATGGGCACTGTCACCATTCAACTTCGCGGTGTTCACAATGTTCGCAATGCTCTTGGAGCGTTAGTTATGGCGGTTCAATTGGGCGCCAGTTTTTCGCAAGCCGCAACGGCTCTTGCAAAGTTCGGTGGAGTTGCGCGGCGATTTGATAACCATGGCACACACCACGGCATCACATATGTGGATGATTATGCCCATTTACCCAATGAAATTTCGGCGGTTTTGGCCGGCGCACGTGATAAATCTGACTCGTGGTCGCGAGTGGTGGCTGTGTTTCAACCGAATCGTTTCAATCGAATGTCGGTAATTTCGCATCTCTACGCCGATTCATTTCGAGATGCCGATCTCGTGGTGATCACAGATATCTATGCGTCAGGTACGTCCAAAATTGCCGGCGTGACGGGCGAGTTGGTGGTAAACGCAATCCGAACCGCCCATCCAAAACTTAAAGTGGTGTACCGACCACAACGTGGTGATCTCATAGAATTTTTGGATGGTGAGCTCAAGTCCGGTGATCTTTGCATTTCAATGGGGTGTGGCGATATTGCCTCACTTCCTTTTGAACTGATTTCGCGAAAGATGAACTAGCCAATGATCACAGAAATTACGCATGTCAGCGATAAAGATTTGTCGCGTATCGCCTCGCTGATTGGAAATCGTGTAACCGAAAACGAGCCACTTGCGCCCTATACGACCTACAAAGTTGGTGGCAAGGCCGCGTTATTCATGCGAGTTTTGACCATTGAAGATCTGTACTCGCTGTCACGTGTCTTGTCTAAAGTCAAAGTTCCAGTGATGGTGATTGGTCGCGGAAGCAACATGTTGGTCAGTGACCGCGGCTTTCGCGGTATCGCCGTAAACCTCGGACCTTTTGCTGAGTTGATACATCTTCCGACCGTCGGTCAAGCTCCAATTTTAAATGCTGGAGCGATGGTGCCTCTTCCCGTCTTGGCACGACAAACCGTCCATCACGGTCTGACCGGTCTTGAGTGGGCGGTTGGAGTGCCAGGTTCGATCGGTGGGGCGGTGCGAATAAATGCTGGTGGTCACGGCGCCGACATGATTGCATCGTTGCTCAGTGTAAGAATGTTTCACCTTGAGCGTGGAATTGAAGCAAATGTTTCTGCCGCCGATTTAGGTTTGCGATTTCGCGGATCAGATTTAACCGACAGTCATGTCGTGCTTTCAGCGACGATGCGACTGAGCTGGGGTGACACGATCGTCGGGCAGGCAAGATTGTCGGAGATCGTGAAGTGGCGCCGTGAAAATCAACCTGGTGGCCAAAATGCAGGTTCGGTTTTTGTCAATCCGGTAGCCGGGGTCAAATCTGCAGGTGAGTTGATTGACGAACTTGGATTGCGTGGATACCGAGTTCGCTCGGCGTGCGTCTCTGAAAAACAT